>ERZ1699259.199-NODE-199-length-29373-cov-4.276551_pt1 | contig 29373 bp, 29 predicted proteins | sample MGYA00581525_ERZ1699259 | MGnify/ENA primary metagenome ERZ1699259 (study PRJEB42319, sample SAMD00040332) | human oral metagenome | material: saliva | host: Homo sapiens | study: EMG produced TPA metagenomics assembly of PRJDB4115 data set (Metgenomic analysis of... | reverse complement strand
GACTGGACGCGCCTGCCCTACGACGTCCTGGCCCGCATCTCCACGCGCATCACCAACTCGGTGCCCGAGGTCAACCGCGTCGTCCTCGACGTGACCTCCAAGCCCCCGGCCACCATCGAGTGGGAGTGACGCTCGTACTGAGCTGAGCTCGCAGACTGATAGCCCCGGCCTCGTCCCTGTCTTGTGGGACGAGGCCGGGTTTCTTTATCGGGTGAGCGTGGCGGGCGCCGCCTCACTCGTCGTCATCCCAGTCTCCCGGGAGCCGCGCGACTCCATTCGCATCCATGCTGGGCCGATAGGCGTAGTGTTCAAGCCCGTCAAACGCGGGAGCCTCGGGGCGCATGTCGAAGGGGAGTCCGCCAACCTCAATCGACTTGGCGAGGAAGATGTTGATCGCATCCGACAGGCTAATTCCCCAGCGTGCGTAGACGGCTGCGGCGTCGGCCTTGATCTGTGCTGTCGTGCGGGTCTTTACTTCAGCGGTGCGGGTCATCGTTGGCATTGCCGCTCCTTTCATCGTCTGCATGATAGTCCCAGATTGGTGTTGATTTGGGAACGCTGTGGGGTGGTATGGAGTAGTAGGCTGTTGTTCCCTTGATCTGAGACCAGATTCTGGCCATAATTATGGCTAAGGGTGATAGGAGTAGCATGTCGACACTAACTATGGGACTCGCTGAGGCGAAGAATAACTTTTCGCGGGTGACAGCAGAGGTGAACAGGACGGGGAAGCCTGTCACGATCCTGAAGAACAACAGGCCTTGGGTCGTCATTCAGCCTGCGCAGCAATCTGAGAGCGCGGTCGATGTCGCTGTCGATTTCATGGATGCCTACGCGGACGTGTTCGAAGAGCTCGCGAAGTGACCGCTTTCGCGTTTTCCCGGGACGATGTGTGTGCCATCCATTCGGCTGCGATTGCTCGCTTCGGTGGTCTTGATGGCGTGCGAGACGAGGGAATGTTGGCCTCGGCTCTTGTGCTCAGCCGTTCCAGACGTTTGGGGGCGAGGAACTCTATCCCAGTGCGGTCGAGAAAGCGTGTCGGTACGCTGTTGGAATCATTTCGGGGCATCCCTTTCTGGATGGAAATAAACGAACCGGTGCCGCTCTGCTAGGTACGTATCTCAGGATGTGCGGTGTTGGTTTCGCGCCCGATCATGCGGAGTTCCTTTCGGCCATGCTGGGTGTAGCTGATGGGTCGATGGGATACGAGGAGCCTGTGAAGTGGGTGAGAGTCGAAGTCGCGTGATGGTCTTTGGCCACTGCGTCGTGGTGTACGGAACTCTGGAGGACGGGGTCTTGCTAGCGGAAATGGGGGGGTTAGGCGTCCTGGGAGCTGGCGGCGGTGTGATTCCTAGTTTTTCTGTTGACGTAGGGCTGAGCGAGCCTATACTGAACACTGTTCATTATGGATTGTTGCAGGTAGCAGGACAGCAGGATTTCGTGCCCAAGCAAGTGATCGACCCGGAGAAGCTGGTCAGCCAGGCCTACGCCATCGCCTCGCGCGACGGCATCTCCGCGCTCTCCGTGCGCAAGGTCGCCACCGCATGCGGCATCGCGGTCGGCTCGGTCTACGGCTACTTCCCGACTAAGGCGGACCTGACGGCCGCCGTGCTCACCCGCTTCTTCGAGGAGAACCTCTCCGACGAGCTGTGCGCCGTGCGCCCCGGCGAGCGCTTCACCTCCTACGTGCGGCGATTCCGAGAGGTCCTATGCGCCGCGCGCGCCGACATGAGCGTCGACTGGTTCGCCGAGATGCGTCGCCTACCCAGCACAGAACAGGAAGCCCTCGAGGCGGTACGCGCCCCCATGCTCGCCCACATCGAGCGCGGGCTCGGGCGCGTCCTCGATGCGGACGAGGCCGTGGTTCGTTCCCGGCTCGTCGGCCCCATGAGCGCCGAGGCCCTGTGTCGCTACGTGCTGCGCAGTATCTTCGCTTCGCTTATGGAGGGCGGCGAGTGCGAGACGCTGTTCGCCCTCCTCGACGCCGCCCTGTATGACGACACCGCAGAAGAAAAGGACACTAAGAAATGAGTCGATTCCGCATCAAGAAGCAGCCCCTGATCGCCGTCGCCGGCATCGTCTGGCTCCTCGCCGGGCTGAACGTCGCGATCCTCGGCGTGCGCGCGGCCATCGACATGCGTGGAGTTGCTGCGATTGTTTTCCTGGCGCTCGCGGGCGGTGCGCTCGCCATCTTCTGCGCGTTCCACCCCATGTTCAGCAAGCTTGTCCAGAAGAACGCCCGGCGCATCGCCGACCTGGAGGGGGAGCGCCACCACGTCGTCCGATTCTTCGACCGCAAGAGCTACCTCATGATGGCGATCATGATGTCCTTCGGTATCGGAATGCGCGCCGCGGGCGTCTTCCCCGACTGGTTCATCGCCTTCTTCTACACGGGCCTTGGCCTCGCCCTGACGCTTGCCGGCGCCAGCTACATCGCGCGCGGCGTGCGCGGCCGCGCCTGGGCGTTCCACGGGACCAACTGAGCGTTTCGCGCGTTCCCGGCCAAGGCCTCGTCAATGGACGAGGCCTCCTGCCGCTTATTTGTCAGCTCTCCTTGGGGGCCACGCGATTACCGCCAGTGGCGGTATAAATCTGGCGGTAATGCTGGATGATGCCGGTGTGGCCGCGTGATCACTGGTAGATGTGTCGGCGGTGTCCGACGGAAAACACTTCGATGATGAGGCGGTCATCCTCGATGATGCACAGGGCGCGGTAGTTGCCGATGCGGTAGCGCCACTCGCCTGATCGGTTGGCTGTGAGGCCTTTGCCGTGGATGCGGGGGTCCGAGCAGCCCTCGAGGTTTTTGCCGATCCATGACGTAATGAGTCGCGCGTCGAATCGGTCCATTTTCTTCAGTTGCTTGAGGGCTGTGTCGCTGTACTCAACGTGGTAGGACATTTACAGGCCCAGCTGCGCGAGTACCTGCTCGTGGGTGTGGCGAACGCCGTTGTCTGCAGCGATCGCCTCGCGCAGAGTTGCAAGGTCCTGCTGGTCCTCGATCTTCTCGAAGACGGCATCTCGAACGAAGTCGGAAATTGTTTTTCCCTCAAATGCGGCGTACTTGCGCACGACTTCGGCGTCCGTTTCGTCAAGGCGCATGGTCATGGTGGGCATGGTGACCTCCTCGGTCTGAATACAACGTATTCTATTGCTCTCTGGAGCCAGTGTGCAATGGTTGCCTCTTCTGTCTGGGAAGAGGTGCGGCCGATCATGGGGCCACTGCTCGATTACCGCCAGTGGCGGTATAAATCTGGCGGTAATCAATCTGCAGGGGGTAAGTAAGCTCCTTGCAGACTCGTTCGCGCGTGTCGCTCGTGCACTGCTATTGCTACATTGAGCGTGAAATTGACGCTCATTCCTAGAAAGATGAGGAGTCCGACGATGAGGTATGCCAAAACGGAGTTGTTAGCGGGCGGGGTGGAACTCCTCGTGAGGAACGCCGTCGCGTCGGATGCCCGCGCGCTGCGCGAGACCATGCAACGCACGCATGCGCAAACCGACTACCTGCTGTCCTACCCGGATGAGCAGAGCGTCGATGATGAACAAGAGGCTCGCTCGCTGGAGGAAACGGAGCGCAGTGACAATGAGGTCGAGCTCGTCGCAATCATCGATGGACGCATCGTGGGAAGCGCAGGAGTCTCAGCAGTGCGCAGTCGGCGCAAGGTTGCGCACCGGGCGCGCTTTGGGATCAGCATCCTCAAGGAGTACTGGGGGATGGGAATCGGCCGGATGCTGACGGATGCGAGCATTGACTGCGCTCGGCAGGCGGGCTACACCCAGCTTGAGCTCGAAGTGGTGGCGGACAATGAACGGGCAGTGTCGCTTTACCGGTGCGCGGGGTTCGAGGAGTATGGGCGCAATCCCCGAGGCTACCGCTCCGCGGCCGCTGGCTACCAGGAGCTCGTGCACATGAGGCTCGAACTGTAGCTCCACAGGGTCGCTGGACTAGTCAGTCTGCTTGGCCTCGCCTTCCTTGTCTTCCTTGTCTTCCTTGGCCTCCGGGGTGCGCCTGCGCCAATAGGCGTAGTCTTCATAGATGTACTTGTGTTCCCACACAGGATTACTCGGGCCCCAATCGGACATTGGGCAATCCGTGGTGACGTCGTCGGCCAGCTCGAGGATGACGTCGACGAGCTCGAGCCTGTCAACGAACCTGTCGGGGATCGCATTGAAACCGATTCGTGCTCCGACGAGCATTCCCGCGATTGCCGCTGTGGCGTTGGAGTTTCCGCCGTGGTTGGCGGCGAACGTCATCGCTCCCGCGATGTCGTTCTCGTAGCGTAGTGCGCAGAGGATGCCAATTGCCAGGGCCTCGTTGGCGACCCACCCCTCGCCGAGGGCGTGGATGGCATCCAGGTCGCTTGAGGCTGAGGTCGCAAGCGGCCTGGCGGACCAGATGGAGGACAACAGTTCGTGCACGGCCTTGCGGGAATCGGGGAAGGACTTGTCCAGAGCCTTCAGTGTTTCGTTGACGGCCTCGGCGATGGAGAGCTCCTGGTGAATGATGAGTGAGATGATGAGGGCTAGTACCCCCGATGCCACCCAGGCAACTTCGTTGCCGTGCGTGAGTGCCGCCGTGTTTGCCGCCAAGTCGAGAATATAGGCGGGGTCGTCGGAGTAGGACAGGCCGATGGGGACGGCCCGCAGCAGGCATCCGGAGCCTTTGGAATCGTTGATGGGCTCGTCCATCGAGCCGAACTTCACGGATGCGGTAACTTCCTCGACGGTGGGAGAAAGAGCGCGCTTCGCGGACAGGGCCGGGTAGGCGCTAATCCATCCGCACCGGGCTCGTTGTGGCTGCTTCTCCGTCTGGAGCCGATACCAGTCCATGTAGAAGTAGGGAAAATACGTGTACACGGGGGCCATGACCCCGCGCAGGGCCCCTCGCGTGTGCGCGAAGAGGATAGCATTCGCGCTCAGCAGCATGAGTTGCGTGTCCGCGGTGAAGCACGCGGTTCCGTTCTCGTCCAAGTCGTAGGCGGTGATCCCGCGCAGGCCGTAGCGTTCGACGATCGCGGCCTCTGATAGCACTTTAACCGGGTAGCCCAGCGCGTCTCCAGCGGCGCAGCCGATCATTGCCCCTCGGATACGATCTCGCTTGTCCATGAATGCCTCCTCGCGTGGGTTTCGGCGTCGACCATGCTCAGTTTACCCATCCGTGTTTTGAGGAGCCTTTGATCCGCGTACCCTTGACACGTGAAGGTCTTCGTCGTTCCCATGGTTGCCCGCTCGCGGATGGGTGGACCGTGGTCGCGCGCGCAGCGCGTCGCCCGCGCCTTCCAGGACGGTGGCCACGAGGTCACGCTCGCGTGGGGAGATGACGGCAACTGCGCGGATCCCATCGCTCAGACGCTCGAGATTCCGGTGCCCTCGCCCCTCGGACTTCCCGAGGCCATCGCCCGCCACACCTTCCCCCTGGCCTCACGCCTCGGCCTCATGGGCCGCAAGCCCGTGCACAGCTTCGAGGAGGTCCTCTGGCTGACCGGTGCCCTCGACGAGCGCTACACGCGCGCGGCCGTCGATATCCTCCGCGCCCACATGCGAGCCGCGCGCCCCGACGTCGTCTACTCCGAATTCAGCCTCGCCGCCGTCATCGCTGCCCGTGCCGAGGGCATCCCATGCGTCGGCAGCGCCTCGCAGCCGACGACCGCCGCCTACGCCTCCAACCCTCGTAAATCCGCAGGAATTCGACGCCTGCTGCGCGAGATGGGCATGCCCGCCCCGGCCTCGTCCCTGACCGTTCTCGAGGGGATGAGGCGCCGCTTCATCCCGAGCTGCCCGACCCTGGAACCGCGCGCGGGGGAGCGGGCCGTCTACTGTGGGTTCCTGGACGAGCCGCCCGCCCTGACAGCGATGCCTCGCGATTGCGTGGTCGTCTACCTCGGCGCGGGCAGCGTCCCCGCGGGCGTCGCCGTGCGCGCTGGGCGAGAACTCGCCGAGGTGCTGAGCTGCGACGTCTACGTCGCGGGCGTGTCCGAGGCCGTCCAAGCCGTGGGGGACCACGAGGTGACCTGCGCGCCGCGTTTCGACGTCGCTGAGCTCCTGCCGCGCGCCCGCGTCTTCGTGCACCACGGCGGGCAAAACTCGATGATGGACGCTCTGTCCTACGAAGTTCCCCAGGTGATCGTCCCGGGGCGCGTCTTTGAGCGCCAATTCAATGCCGAGGCTGTGGAAAACGCGCGCTGCGGCCTGACCTTGCGTGAGCCCAAGCCGGCGCTTATCGCGCGCGCTGCCCGCACCCTCGTCGATGAATCCGCGATGGCCTCGGGAATCCGAGGGGTACGCGCGGAACTGTCCTCGCTCGGCGGAGCCGCGCGCATCGTGCGCGAGGTCGAGGAGCTGGTCGGTTAGCCTCAGTGCCAGCCGCGCAGGATCGCCTCCAGGCCCCGCTCAAACTGGGCGTTAAAGTCGTAGCGGCCGTCCAGGAGGTCTTCGATGAGCGGGCGCAGCGCCTGCGCGTCCTCGGGGTCGAGTGCGGCGCTCGCGGCCGACAGGTCGGCGGGCTGCTCGGGGGAGCCGCCCACGGGCGGAACGACCTCGGCGGCGACGAAGGCCGTCGTGTAGATCGAGACCGCATTGACCAGCCCCAGCATGTCCGCATTCGGCGTGAAACCGCGCCGGGCCAGCGTCACGAACACGCGCGCCAGGAGCGACAGCTGCTCGGGCGTCGACATCGGGTGCGTGAGCAGAAGCATGACTGCGCCCGGGTGAGAGCGCAGTGTTGATGCCAGGCAATGCGCGTAGGCGCGCGTGTACGTCAGCAGGGGTGAGTCCTGGGTATCCCCGGTCGGCTCCGATGCCTCGCGCGTGGGCGTCGAAGCTGAATCGACCGCCCCTGCGTCCACGTGGTCCAGGAACGACTCGAACGTGAGGCGCCAGACCTGCTCGGCGATGCCCTCCAGCAGCGCTGCCTTGTCGGGGAAATGACGATAAAAAGCGGCCTGGGAGACGCCGAGGCGCTTTCCCAAAGACCGCAGAGACAAAGCGGAGAGCCCCTCCTCGTCAACCAAGTCGAGCGCGGTCGACAAGATGATCTCTCGCGATAGCGCGCGCTGGCGTGACGACGGCATGGACTCTCCGCTTCGGTGGACGTTACTCCCTGTGATACCGGAACTGTACCAGTGCCAGCCCCGCGATCACCGCGAAGAAACCCCACAGGACGCCGATCCTCGCCCCGACGTCGGCAAGTCCCGCCCCGTCCAGGCTCACCTCGTGAATCGCGGTGATTGCCCAGTAGGCGGGGGACAGGCGCGCGGCGTGCTGCGCCCAATCGGGGAACGAGGAGACCGTGGAGAAGGAGCCGCCGATGCCGGCCGCCAGCATGCCGATAATGTTCGACAGTGACAGGGCTGCGTCGCGGCTGTGTGACCACAGCGCGAGCGCGACGCCGAGTGCCGACAGAACCGCCGAGAAACTGAGGAGAATCGCGGCCAACGCGACGAGGGACCCGGTCGGCCGATAGCCGAAAACGAGAGCGCCGAGCGCGAGGACAACCGCGATCTGGACGGTCTGCATGAGGAAGGCGACCAGCGCCTTGCCCGTCAGGATGGACGCGCGTGAGGTGGGGGAGGCCTCGAGGCGCTCCCATGTGCCCCACGAGCGTTCGTTGAAGAACGAGCCGATGATGTTCTGCACGGCCAGGAATGAGAAGAGGATCGCAATCGACGGCACCGCCTGCTCGGCTCCCGTGACGCCCGTGTAGCCGTCGGCCAGAAGCATCGACTTGAACGCCGGCATCATGAAAGGGATCAGGACCAGGGGGATCACCGTCAGGATCAGCGTGGGTGCCGGGTCGGTGAGCTGCAGACGAATATTGAGGCGGGTCATGGCTCCGATTTGCTTAAGCTGCGACATGGTCACTCTCCTTGATGATCTGCAGGTACGCGTTGTGCAGGCTCGCCTGCGTGATGCGCACGTCCATCAAGCGCACGCCTTGAAGGGCGGGTGAGGCCAGGGCTTCGCCGATCTGCGAACCCGGGTCGGCCTCGTCCCCGATGTGCCGGAGCGTCCTTCCGTCGGCGCTCCAACCGTCGAACGAGGCGACGGGGCGGTCGAACTCGAGCGTGACCTCGGCGCGCGCGTGGTGAGAGACGATCTCTTCGAGCGTGCCGCTCGCGACGATGCTCCCCTCGTTCAGGATCGCGATGTCGGACCCGAGCTCCTCGAACTCGGCGAGGTAGTGCGAGGTGTAGACGACGGCTGCACCCTCATCGGCGAGCTGACGGACCGCACACAGGATCTGGCTGCGCGCCTCCACGTCCGCGCCGACGGTCGGCTCGTCCATGAAGACCAGGCGCGGGCGGTGCATGATCGCCATGCCCGCGTGGAGCCTGCGCTGCTGTCCGCCCGACAGGTGTGAGGCGCGCTGGCCTCGTTTCTCTGTGAGGCCGAGGAGTTCCATGACCTCACCCGCGCGAGAGGCGGCCTCGCGTCGGCCGAGTCCGTGCAACTCGCCGAAGGCCACGAGGTTCTGGGCGACGCTCAGGTCGGGGTAGATGCCCAGCTCCTGAGGCGCGTATCCGATCAGCCGTGCGGCGTTGGCGGACGCGGGCCGGTGGCCGCAGATGTTGGCGGTTCCGGAGTCGGCTCGGCGTAGGCCACACAGGATCGTGATGAGCGTGGACTTGCCGGCCCCGTTTCGTCCGAGTAGCCCGAGTATCTGACCGGGTTCGACGAGCAGGTCGACCCCGCGTAGGACTTCGTGGGCGGCGTAGCTCTTGTGGATTCCCTGGGCGTCCAGGGCCGGAGCGTGTGGTTGTGACACGGTATTTCTCCCATCGGTTAACGCTGTTAACTTTGTGTCGCAGGAAAGGTTAACAGCGTTAACTTGTGGATGCAAGGCGGTTCTGTGTGCAGGGGAGAACTACTGATTTACTGCGTTTTTCTGACAATCTGTCGCTGCGTGGGGGAGGGAAGCGGCCCTACACTGTCTCCTCGAGGCCTGAAGGAGGACTGAAAGTGCCAGGTATGGATACCTACGACGCGATCATGCTGCTGTCCTACGGTGGCCCGGACGGCACGGACGACGTCCTGCCGTTCATGCGCAATGCGACGCGCGGTCGCGGAATCCCCGACGAGCGTCTGCTTCAGGTTGCCGCTCACTACAAGCGTTTCGGTGGTATTTCGCCCATCAATGCCTGCAACCAGCGCCTGATCGCGGACTTATCCGCGGAGCTTGCCAGGCGCGGACACGATATCCCCGTCGGATGGGGAAACCGCAACTGGCACCCCTTCGTCGCCGAAGGCCTCGACGAGCTCGCCCAGGCGGGTGCCCGGCGCATCCTCGTCCTGCCCACCTCCGCCTACGCCTCGTACTCGGGATGCCGCCAGTATCGCGAAGACCTCGCGGAGGCCGCGGAGGCCCTGCGCGACAAGTGGGGGACGATCGAACTGGGCGCTGAGGACAGCGTCGACAACCCCGACGCCGACATCATCCTGGACAAGGTCCGCCCCTACTACTCGACCCCCGGCATGGCGAGCGCGCAGATCGCATCCGTCCGGCGCGCGTGGGAGGCCCTCGCGGCACGCGGCGTCGATACCTCCGGGATTCGCCTGATCTTCGTCACCCACTCCATCCCCGTGAGCATGGAGGCGGGATCCTCGCCCTTCCCGTTCCGTCCGACATTTGACGAGGCCGTGGCGGCCTCGGGTGGTCGCGCCGAGCAACAGGGGAGCGAGGCCTCGTCGTCGGCGGGGACGCCTGCAACCGAAATCAGCTACGTTGCCCAGCACCACGCCCTTATCCGAGCGATCATGCCCGAGCTGCGGCGCGTCCTGGGACGGGCGGATCTGGGCTATGACCTCGTGTATTGCTCGCGGTCGGGGCCCCCGCAGGCCCGCTGGCTAGAACCCGATATCAACGATTTCCTCGAGGAGATCGCGGCCGACGCGAACCCGCTGACCGGCGCCGTCGTCGTCCCCATCGGGTTCATCTGCGACCACATGGAGGTCGTCTACGACCTCGATACCGAGGCGAAGGAGACCGCCGCGCGCCTGGGGATCCCCTACGAGCGTGCAGACACCGTCGCGACGGATCCGGCCTTCGTGTCCTCCCTGGTCGACGTGCTCGAAGAGCGCGCTGCCCAGGCGCGAGGTGAGAATCCCTCGCCCGTCACCGTGACGGGCACCGGCCCCTTCCACACCGTCTGCCCGAGCGACTGCTGCCTCTCCCCGGCGCGCCCAGGCCATGCCTCGTCCGCTGGTGCCAGCACTCACCCTGGCACCGCCCCTCATTCTTCCGGCGCGCCCGCCCGAGCCGCCGGTCAACCAGCCACAACTCAGGAGGACTCCATGTCTACCCCGCATCCCCACGCCGTCGTGCCGCCCGAGCAGAACCCGGACAACCCGGGACATCCCGCGGGAGTGCCGGATCGCGTCGGTGAGCACGCCGCGCGCCACCACGCCCGCCACGCGGGTACCGAGGCGACGCCCCACTCGCACGCCGCTCACGCCCGCGTCACCGACCCGCGCGACGCGACGGACGTCGACTTCGACGAGGTCAACAACAAGCAGCACTACGCCCTCTACTCCGTGTTCGCACTCGGTGAGTCCCTGCCCGCCGACGACGGCGAGCGCGGCTGCATTGTCGCCGAGTCCTTGGACTACGTGAAGGGTGCGGGTGCGGAAATCCGCGGCTTCTACGACGTGTCCGGCTTCCGCGCTGAGGCCGACCTGATGGTGTGGTGGCTCGACGACGACCCGCAGGTCCTGCAGGATGCCTATCACCGCCTGCGCGCGTCGGCGCTGGGCAAGTTCCTGGATCCGGTGTGGTCCTGCATGGGCCTGCACACCCCCGCCGAGTTCAACAAGCGCCACATTCCCGCCTGCTTCGGCGGCGTCGCGCCCCGCGACTGGGCGATGGTCTACCCCTTCGTGCGCTCCTACGACTGGTACCTCAAGGCTCCCGAAGAGCGCTCCCGTATCATGGCCGAACACGGCCGCAACGGCTTCGCGCAGTACCCGGACGTCAAGGGCTCGACCCTGTCCGCCTTCGGCTTCTCCGACTACGAGTGGGTGCTCGCGTTCGAGGCTGACAGCCTGGATCGCCTGGAGGGCGTCATGCACGCCCAGCGCTACACCGAGGCGCGCCTCTACGTGCGCGAGGACACCCCGTTCTTCACGGGTCCGCGCGTGAGCCTCGGCGAGTGGGCGGAGCGCCAGCCCCGCGCATAAGGGCCGCGCTTATCTGTCAGCCAGCCCCGGCCTCGTCCCTCAGATAAGGAACGAGGTCGGGGCTGACTCTGTCGGTGAACGGGGAGAATCCCCTACGCGGGCGGAAACAGCAGCGGCAGGTCGTGGGCGACTTGGTTGCCGACCGAGGCCATGGAGTGGCTTTCTCCCTCGTCGATCCACAGCTGCAGGCTGTCCTCGGTCATAAGGTCGGGATAGTCTTCGCGGAGCTCGTCAATCTGCGGGGTCATATCCCACAGGGCAGGGTCCTCCGAACCGACCGACGCGAGAATGAGGAAGTCGCGTGGCCCGTAGTGCGCTCGCTCGGCCCCGGCGGTCACCAGCTGCGCGATCTGCGCGGAGTCGGCGTCCTCGTCGCGCCCGATCCAGGATTCGCCCGCCATCGGCATGTAGCCGTAGAAGTACTGCGGGCGCAGGGCAAACACGTCCCACGTGGTCGTCGCGCCCATCGAGAAACCGCCAAACGCGCGGTGCCTGCGCGAGGCACGCAACGACTCGTCCGACGTGTCTCCTCGTGCGTACGTCGTGTAGCGGGACTCGACCGCTGCGATCAGCGTGTCGATCTCGGTTGTCGCGAAGAAGCGATTGAGTGCGTAGTCGTCCTCGTAATCGTCGGTCGCGAACGACCGATCCGGATAGTAGGTCGCGAACACGACGAGCGTGGGAGCGATGGCCCCCTCGGAGGTCAGCTGATCGACGATGGGGGCCGCGCCCTCGGCCAGGCCGTCGGCGGAGCCCCACCACCCGTGCGTCAGGTAGACAATGTTTGCGGGAACCCCCGGCGTGTAGGTCGGTGGAACGTAGACGAGGGCCTCCTTCTCGTAGGTAGTGCCCTCATAGGCCTGCTTGTAGCTGATCTCTTGGATCGTCCCCTCCAGTGTGGAGGCAGCGAGTACGGAGGACGTGCCGTCCTCCTCGTAGGAGACGGGGGCGGGATCCTTCTGGCCGTGACCCGTTCGATTGAGGGCGCTCGACGTCAGGCCTGCGAGGCCAAACAGGGAGAGCGTGATCGCAACCGACGCGGTGATAACGCCCATCTTGTTGGAGCGGCGCACGAATCGTGTTGTCACTGCCCTCGCCTCGACCTGATTGTCCTCATGTCTTCCACTGTATGCCCGGTCGGGCCGCCGCTACTAATCGGTGTGTCTGCTGCTACTAAGTGGTGTCTCTACTGCTACTCGTTGGCGTGGCTGCCGCTACCAATGAGCGTGGCGTTTTCCGCGCTGCGTTCCCCCTCCAATTCCGCATGCAATTCCCCCGCAGATCTTTCAGGATTTGAATTGTGATCGTTGAAATTCCGCGGTTTCTGGGAGAGTGTTGAAATGGCCGGTTGGGGAATTGCATGCGATATTTGTGGGGAACTATAGCGTCTGTGTGGCGTGTGACCTGCCAGTCGCCGGGGGTTGCGCGCTCGCGGGGTGGGCATACCCTGGGTTTATGACACCTGAGATCATCGACCCGGCCGTCCGCGCAATTGCTGAGGAGATCGCCGCAGACCCGGCCAACGCCTCGTTCACGAAGCGAGGCGTGAAGCCGCTGTTCTACGCGGGACCCGAGTGTCGCATCATGATCGTTGGCCAGGCGCCCGGGCGCGTCGCCGAAGAGACCGGCATCGTGTGGAACGACCGCAGCGGCGACCGCCTGCGCGACTGGATGGGCGTCGATAGGGACACCTTCTATGAGTCCGGGAAGCTCGCGATCGTCCCCATGGACTTCTACTTCCCGGGCACGGGAAAGAGCGGCGACCTGCCTCCGCGCAAGGACTTCGCCGACACGTGGCACCCGCGCCTGCTCGAGCTCATGCCGAAGCTGGAGATGACGATCCTCGTCGGTGCGTACGCCACCAGGCGCTACCTCAACCTGCCCTCGTCGGCCTCGCTGACCGAGGTCGTGCGCGACTACAAGCGCTACCTGCCCGCCTACTTTCCGCTGGTTCACCCCTCGCCGCGCAATCAGATGTGGATGAAGAAGAACCCCTGGTTCGCCACCGACGTGCTGCCGGACCTGAAAGCACGGGTCGCCTCTCTGCTCGCCTGACGAGGCCGGGGCGCGGCGCGTGGTGCACACTGGAATGCATGGACGATCTGCGCATTCCCGCTGGGCCCGGCTGCCCGCGCGGCCTCGTCGTGCCCGCGGGGGAGTTGGTCGAACGCTTCTCCCACGCCTCGGGTCCCGGCGGCCAGGGCGTCAACACGGCGGACTCGCGCGTCCAGCTCAGCCTGGATCTGGCGATGACGACCGCTCTGAATGACAAGCAGCGCGAGCGTGCCCTGTCTGTTCTCGGGGACCGCCTGAGCGGAACGGTCCTCGCGGTCACCGCCGCCGAGCATCGCTCCCAGCGCCGCAACCGCGCCGCCGCGCGCGAGCGCCTCGCCGAAGTTCTGCGTTCGGCCCTCGTCCCTCCCGTTCCTAGGCGGGCCACGAAGCCAACGCGCGCGTCGAAGCTGCGCCGCCTCGCCGATAAGAAGAGGCGCGGCGAAGTCAAGGCGCGCAGGCGTCGCCCCGACGCGGACTAAGGAGAACGAGGCCGGGGCCGCCTACGCCCACGCGCGCCCGTCGGTGCTCCAGCCGATAAATACCCAGGTGACGGGCAGAGGGTAGTCCAGGAGCCATCGTTCCCTTGCCTTTTCTGAGCTGGTAGCGGCGTCCTCACGCACGAAGTGCTGCTCTGCGTAGGCGTCGAAAAGCCGCTGCTCGCGCGCGGTGAACGGCTCGGGGCCGGCCAGACGACGAAGGTCCGAGCGGGCCTCGTCGAAGGAAGAAAACCTCATCGGGCGGAAGGTTCGTGTGGTCGCGAAAACCGGGACGCGTCCCAGGGATGTGAGCGCGCGGGTTACCTCGCGGACGACGCGCGGGTGCCTCGCCGAGCGTCCCAGGTAGGTGAGCAGGCGCGGGTCGCGGGACGGGAGCAGGCTGTCGGGCACGACGACCGCCGCCCGCGAGCGGGCAGCCGCGTCGAGCTTGTGTACTGCGGAGAAAACGTTCCCACTCATGAGGGAGCGTGACGCGAAGGCGACATCCACGCTGTTCTCACCCAGGCCCAACTCATCCCAGTCGTCCTCCCACGCGAGCAGGTGGGAGGTGATCGGTAGGTTCTCGGCTGCCGTGCGCTCGTCGAGGATCGCGAGCATGGCCTCGGCGAAGTCGCAGCCGTGGACGCGGTGCCCGGCTCGGGCGAGGGGGACGGCGAGCGTGCCCGTCGCGCACCCCATGTCGAGGATCTCCTCGCCCGCCTTGAGCGCGAGTAGATCCAGGAGCCAGCGCTCGTACTCGACGGTCGTGTCTCTCGTGAACGTCGCGGCCCGCTTGTTCCAATAGGCCTGCGAGTCGCGGTTGATTGTGCTCGCCTGTTCTCCGTGCGTGGTTGGCATCATGCGATGCCCTCACTTTCGTATCGGGAAGCCTGGCAGCATCGCCCGGCGAAAGTCAGGATAGTCCTTCGGATTCAGCGAGAAAAGATCTTCGTGAGGAAACGGGAATTATCTGGCCAAGCGCGTGGAATAATGGCCCAATGACTTTTTCTGCCACGCTGCCGAACTTCTCCAGTGACTACCAGGAAGGCGCGCACGCCCGGGTGCTCGACGCCCTCGTCGCCACCAACATGGAACAGACGAGCGGCTACGGCACCGATGAGCACTGCGAGCGTGCCCGCGACCTGATTCGCGAGGCCTGCCAGGCCTCCGACGCCGACGTGTACTTCCTGGTCGGCGGCACGCAGACGAACGCGACCGTCATCGACGCGATCCTCCTGCCCTGGCAGGGCGTCATCGCCCCCAACACCGGCCACATCAACATGCACGAGGCCGGCATCGTCGAGCGCGGCGGCCACAAGATCCTCGACACCCCCGCCGTCGAAGGCAAGATCAATGCCGCCGACGTCGAACGCATCTGCTCGGCGTGGGAGGGCGACGGCGCGCGTGACCACATGATCGCCCCCGCCCTCGTCTATATTTCGCAGCCCACCGAGTACGGCACCCTCTACTCCCTGCAGGAGCTCGAGGAACTCTCCGCCGTATGCCGCCAGCGCGACCTCAAGCTCTTCGTCGACGGCGCGCGCCTCGCCTACGCGCTGGCCTCGCCCGCCAACGACGTGACGTTGGCCGACCTGGCGCGCCTGACCGATGTCTTCTACATCGGCGGCACCAAGTGTGGCTCCCTCTTCGGCGAGGCCGTGGTGATCCCCGAGCGCGGATCGATCCGCCAGTTCGTCACCCAGATGAAGCAGCACGGCGCGCTCCTGGCGAAGGGGCGCCTCCTGGGCGTGCAGTTCGAGGCGCTCTTCGAGGACGGCCTCTACCTGACGATCGGAGAGCCCGCCGTCAAGGCGACCGCACGCATCCGCGAGGCGCTCAAGCGCGCAGGCTACGTCGTCACCATGGACTCACCGACCAACCTGACCTTCGTGGCCCTCGATCAGGCCGGGCATGAGCGCCTGTCCGACAAGGTGTGCTACAGCATCTGGGAGACCCTCCCTGACGGCCGCTACCTCGCGCGCATCGGAACCTCGTGGGCGACCCCCGAGGAGGACGTTGTAGCCTTCGAGCAGGCCCTGGCCCGGTAGTTCGGCCGGAGCCGTCCAGTGGGCGGGCCGGGTGGATCGGGAGCGTCGGGCCGGGTTAGCCTGGGCGCATGACACTCAACGTTGAGACGAACGACTTTTCGGCCCTGACCGCCTCGCGCCGCTCCACGCGCGCCTTTACAGACCGGGAGATCCCCGCCGAGGTCCTCGACGCGATTCTTGCCGACGCGACGACCGCTCCGTCCTGGTCCAACACGCGCGCTTTCCGCGTCGCCCTGGCCACGGGTGAGCGCGCCCAGCGCCTGCGCGAACACTACGGCCGTCTCTTCGATGAGGAGATTGCCGCCCACGCACGCAAGGCTGAGGACCCGGATGTCGAGATTCCCGTTCCCGACGGCGACTTCCCCGTGCGTAAGCGCTACCCGGACGAGGTTCGCCCCGCCCAGATCGAGGTCGCGAAGCTCCTCTACGGCATCCACGGCGTCGAGCGCGCCGACATCGAGGGACGCAATCGCGTGAACCGCCGCAACGTCACGGCCTTCGACGCTCCCGTCATGGGCTTCGTCTTCGTCCACGAGGACATGCTCCCGTGGAGCGCCATGGACGCCGGCCTCATGCTCCAGACCCTGCTCCTGTCTGCCAAGTCGCGCGGCATTGACTCCTGCCCGGTCGGCATCCTCGCCACCTGGCGCGAGCCCGTTGAGGCCGAGTTTGAGATCCCCGAGGGCTACCGGTTCATCACCGGTTTTGCCCTCGGTTACGCGGATCCTGAGGCTCCGATCAACTCGATGCAGGCGCCGCGCCCGCCGATCCAGCTCCTCGAAGGAAAGTAACGCTACGAGCGGTACACCTCTCGGCGGTGTGCGACACGCACGACCGTTACGACGAGGGCATCGCTAGTCGTTGAGCTCAGCGCGCAGGTCGTCCAGGCTGACCCGCTGTCCGTCATCGTCGCGCTTTGCCTCCCGGAAGGCCGCGAGATCGCGCGCGTCCTCGAGCTCTTCCAGGGCCAACAGATCCTCGACGCCGATCACGATCGCAGTGAGGCGGCCGTTCTTTGTCACTCCGATACGCTCGCCGCCGTAGGAGGCTCGCCCGAGGACGTCGGAGAGGTTTGCGCGGAGCTCTCGAGTAGACAGCGTCGTAGCGAGTGTGTTCATAGTGTCATTTTAGTACATTGTGTACACATCTGTGCCTTTGTTGCTCATCGTGAGCGTGAACAATTTCCTACGGACATACCTGACGCCCAGGCGAGCGTCTACCGTGGAACGAGGCCACAGCCTCGTGAAACGTTCGCAATCGGAAGGACCCTATGTCCAAGAAGTACCTCTCCGTCGCCTTCGCCTACGTGGGAGTCATTATCGGCGCGGGCCTGGCGAGTGGCCAGGATCTGCTCCAGTACTTCCTCTCCTTTGGCGCGAAGGGCCTGATCGGCATCGCGGTCCTGGGCGTCCTCAACGTCGTCTTCGGCGTCGTCGCGCTCCAGCTGGGCTCCTACTACCGTTCCGGCCACCACGACGAGGTCTTCGAACGCATCACCCACCCGGCGCTGCGCCGCGTCATCGACGTCGTGCTCGTCTTCTCGGGTTTCGCGATGGGATTCGTGATGCTCGCGGGCGCTGGCGCGAATCTCGAGCAGCAGTTCGGCCTACCCGCGTGGGCGGGCAGTGCCCTGTGCGCGGTGCTTGTTGTTCTGACGGCCTTCCTTGACTTTGAGCGGATCATGAAGGTCATCGGCGTGTTTACGCCCATGATCATCGTCGCCATCACGATCCTCACCATCTACTCGCTGGCCACCCCGCACCCGGGCGTCGCCGAGCTCAACACCGCCGCCACCCAGGTCACCCCGGCGCTGCCCAACCTGTGGCTCTCCACGATTAACTACTTCGCGCTGTGCGTCGTCAACGGCATCGCGATGGCCTTCATGCTCGGCGGTTCGGTGCTGCGCATCGGCGAGGCCCGCCGCGCCGGGCGCATCGGCGGCACCATCATCGCCCTCGTCATCGGCGCGGACGCCCTGTGCCTGTATCTGAACATGGATCGCGTCTGGGACGTGAACGTTCCCGCCCTCGAGATTGCGCGCTCGATCCACCCGGCCTTCGCCTTCGTCTACACGCTCATCATTTTCGCGCTCATCTACAACACTGTCTTTTCACTGTTCTACTCGACGGCGCGCCGCTTCTCGGGCGGGGAGACCCGACGCATGCGCATCGTCCTCGTCGGCGTCGTCGCCGTGGGCTACGCGGCCTCCCTCATGGGCTTCAAGAAGCTGATCGGCGGCATGTACCCGATCATCGGGTGGCTGGGTGTCGCCCTCCTCGTCGTCCTCGCGGTCGGCTGGCTGCGCGAGCGCTCCTCCGTCCTGCGCGAGGAGAACCTGCGTCGCAAGCTCATCCGCGTCCTCGTGCGCAAGCACGCCGACGACCTGGAGTACACGGACGAGCACCGCGCCCAGGCCCGCACCCTCGCCCAGGCTTCGGTCGTCGACGGTGCCGAGCTGCGCCGCGAGGCCGACTCGATCGCCGAGCAGATCGCCGACACACAGGATGACGCCGCCGCGTACGCGCGCGAGGCTCTGCCCGTCGACGAGGCCTTGGTCGAGCAGGCGATCGAGGCCGACCGGGCGAACGGCTGAGTTAGTTGGCCGACGAGGCCGTGGCCTCCTCGTGCGCAAGCAGCCAGGCTTTCGCGTCCCCTCCCGCCGCGTAGCCGCCGGGGCTGGTAGCCGCCACGACCCTGTGGCAGGGGCGGATCAGAAGCAGGGGATTACGCCCCACCGCTCCACCGATCGCCTGGGCTGACGCGGGGATGCCCGCGCCTCGCAGCGTGGCCGCGAGATGCCCGTATGTACGCGTCGCGCCGTAGGAGATAGTGGCCATTGCCTCCCACACGTGCTTTTGGAAGTCCGTGCCCGCAGGCGCGAGGGGGATGGGCGCGGGGGAGGGGGCCTCGCCCGCGAAGTATCCGTCGAGCCAGGCCGCCGCCATGCCGAGAGTCCGCGCGTCGGCGTCGTCCCACCCGGCCTCGGCGAGGATGCTGTCCCGGGAAACGGGCGAGGTCAGGTCGAGCGCGGAGCGCGCCACGGCCTCGTTGATGCCGTAGGGGGAGCCGAAGAAACGCTGCCCGGCCACCCACAAGCCGACGAGCGCACCACCCCGCGCGGCCAGCGTGAGGCAACCGATGGGGGAGTCGTAGGTGGCGAGCGCCGGATCAGAACTGCTCGGGGTGATCTCGGTAGGCATACGCCCACACTGTCACGGCGACAGTGACAGCGCGAGTCCAGGCGTCGCGGACGGCGCTCAGTTCGTCGCCCTCGAAGCCCTCCGCGAGGAGACGGTGCCCGACCTCCACAGTCGGCGCGATGAAGGCGAGCACGTAGCGCAGGGGCACGAATGGCGTCGAGTCCGCCCCATCCGCCGCGTTCTTCGCTGCTGACATGTGCCGTGCGCCGATCAGGTACTGGTAGTCCAACCACGCCTGGTCCCGCTCGCGCGTGCACATGTCGATGATCCACTGGGCGAAGCGCGGCTTCGAGGCCTGCGCGTACTCGGGGTTCGGCTGCCCGTCCGGGTGCGCGGAATGGGCTGCCAGATACGTCTTTTGAGCCAGAATTCCACGCCACGTGTCGACCATTTCCATAGCGTGTGGCGCCAGGATGGGTTCTGCTCGTGAGAGCAGCTCTGCGTCACCGGGCTGGACGTGCGCGGCTGCCTCAATCTGGCGCAGATCCTCGAGTGTGAGCGGGGATGTGGGGACGGCATCGGTGCCGTAGGTGTACCCCGACGAGTGGTCGTAAGCGGTCATGAGAACCTCCTTGAAACGATGCGTCGATTGTACAACGTGCTCTGATCGTGTGGGTCTGTTTGACATTCGGGGATGGTGTCGAGGCCATGCGGGCGGGGCGTGGTACGCCGCGCGAGTTCGCGGCGCGCGTAGCCGCTGTAGTGAGATGGCAACGGCGCTGGTGGGGTTGCTCGCAATACAATTGATCTGTGGAACCCCTTCTTATCGCCGTGGCCGGAATGCTCATCATCGTGGCATGCCAATTCGTCGCGCCCAAGGTGCGCGTGGCAGCCCCCCTGATCCTGCTGGTCGTCGGCCTGGCGATCGGGTTCCTGCCGCAGGTGGGGGCCATCGAGATCGAGCCGCACATCATCCTCGAGATGGTGCTGCCGCCGCTGCTGTTCTCGGCGGCCGTGCGTATGCCGACCATGGACTTCCGCCGCGAGATGCACGCCGTCGCGATGCTCGCGATTCCCCTCGTGTTCCTCTCCGCCTTCGCGGTCGGCTTTGTCATCAACTGGCTGGTTCCCGCGATCTCCCTGCCCTGGCGTGTCGCTCTGGGCGCGGTCCTGTCCCCGACGGACGCGGTCGCCGTCTCGATTGCGAAACGCTCCGGCGTCTCCCACCGCATCATTACCGTGCTCGAGGGTGAGGGACTCTTCAACGACGCAACCTCGCTGGTCCTGCTCTCCGCCGCGATGAGCGCCGGCCTGGCCGCCGACGAACACGCCCTCAACCCGGGCCTGCTCATCGGCAAGGTCGCCATCGCCCTCGGTATCGCTGCGGGTATTGGCTGGGTTGTCGGCGAGGTCGGCGTGCGTCTGCGTGCCCTCATCAAGGAGCCCTCGGCCGACACGGTCTTCTCCTTCGCGATGCCCTTCATCGCGTCGATCCCAGCCGAGCACCTGGGAGGCTCTGGCCTCGTCGCGGCCGTCGTCGCCGGCCTGGTCGTCTCGCGTCGCCGCGCCGCCACGATCTCCGCGATGAACAGGCGATTCTCCCAGCAGAACTGGCAGACCATGACGCTCGTCCTGGAGAGCGGGATCTTCCTGACGATGGGCCTCCAGGCTTTCGGGATCGTCGAGGAGACCGCCGCGTTCTCCGGCGGCCTGGCCTTCGCCGCCTTCCTCGCCGTCATCCTCGGCGCGCTCATCATGGTCATTCGAGCCGTCTTCATCGCGTTGATGTTCACCTGGCTGGACCATCGGCACAAGCGCCGTCAGCGGCGCTACGAGGCCGAGGCAGCGCGCATCGAGCGCTTTGAGAAGCGCATGCACGAGGCAAGCGAGGTCGACGCGGACATGCTCGAGGCCCGCGACCTGAGCCCCGAACACTGGGATGAGGCACTCAACCTCTATCGCCGCCGCCTCAAGCGGCGCGCGCGCCGCAACGCGATGCGCGGATCCGACCTGGACTACTTCGAGAGCGAACCGCTGGGCCCGCGCGAGGGCAGTGTCATCGTCTGGGCGGGCATGCGCGGCGCGATCACCCTGGCCGCTGCGCAAACCATCTCGACGCATGCGCCGATGCGCGCGCTGCTGCTCACTATCGCCCTGTTCATCGCTGCTGGCGCCCTCGTCATCCAGGGCCTGACCCTGCCCGGACTCATTCGCATCGTCAAGCCCAAGATGGCCACGGGCGATATCTCTGAAGAAGAGTGCGCCAAGCTCCTGAAGGTGATGGGCTCCGCGCTGGTGGACACCGCCCTCGCCCAGGCGATCTACGAGGTCGACGGCCAGACCCTGCTCTCTGCCGGTGTTTCGCGCACCCTCTCACGCATCGGGCACGCGGTCGCCGCCGACGACGAGGCCGTGGGTGCTCGCATCGCCCGCACAGCCGACCGCGTCCTCACCGACATTCTCCAAGACACCACGCCCCCGGACGCTGCTTCCGCGAGCGAGACGGACGACGACGGTCACGGCACCGTCGACATGAGCGAGGAGGAGGTTGAGCGCTCCTTCACGCGAGACCAGATCCGTGAACTCGCCCTGGAGGCCATTCACGCCCAGCGCGACGCCCTCCTGCAGGCCCGCGACGAGGGCATCTTCTCCTCGGCCGCCCTGGAAGGGGCCCTCGCCCGACTCGACAACGAGGAAATCCTGCTGGTCTCCAGCCGCGGCGTCGACAACTGATCGCCGCTCTGGCATCAGCCGAGCGAGGTCAGCGCATCAGTCCGTCGTCACCCTCGACGCGTACGCCGGGTCGTTCGTGACCGAATTGAGCGCCTCCTCCAGGCGCTGCGGGCTCACGATCCCGTCGCGCGCCAGGACCCGGTAGGTCTGGTCGGCCTCGTGCGTGAGCATGTTCGTCACCGTGAAACCGTTGCGCTCGTAGAACTTCAGGCGTCGCACGCGCTGCTGGTAGTTCCCGGCCTCGCGCACGACCGGCTCGATCTCGAGCAGCTGTGGCACGTCGCCGTAGCGCTCGCGGAAGTGGGTGAGGATGCGTGAGCCGTAGCCCGCACTGCGCGTGCGCCCGTCCACCGCGAGGAAACCCAGGTAGAACAGGTCGGGGAAGACGAAGGAGAAGGTCAGGGCGACCACGTTGCCGGCCCCGTCCTCGCCCGCGGGCAGGGATGGATCGATCCACGCGAGGAAATCGACCTCGTCGCGCTCGGCGCTGCGTCGCAGCTCGGGCATCGGGATCTGCTCCTCGGGCGGGAAGGAGCGCTCGTAGATTTCCTTGACTTTGTCAGTGATTGGCCCTTCGTTGGGCACGGGAATCTGGGTGAGGTCGGTCATGGGATCAGTCTAGCCGCTCGGTCTCGCGCGCCCCTGCAGGCCGTTCGATGAACGAGGCCCGGGCTGGGTTTTGGGGACCGCGATGTGACGTGGCAGATACGACTTCAGGGGCTTGTCAGGGGACGATCAGGGGTCAGTCAGTGAACAGGTGCGGTCTTGTGTGGTGATCGCTCGCCTAGACTTGTATGCGGAATCAACAGCAGATGTGAGGATGAAGCGTGCTAGAGCTCAAGGAGATCGTCAAGGCCTATCAGACCGCCAACCTCGTGCAGGTGGCGCTCAACAAGGTCTCCGTGGCGTTCCGCGACAACGAGTTCGTGGCCGTGCTGGGCCAGTCGGGCTCCGGCAAGACGACGATGCTCAACGTCATCGGCGGCCTCGACCGCTTCCAGAGCGGCGACCTGGTCATCGACGGCATTTCGACGAAGGACTACAAGGCCCGCGACTGGGACGCCTACCGCAACAACCGCATCGGCTTCGTCTTCCAGGCCTACAACCTGATCCCGCACCAGAGCGTCCTGGCGAACGTCGAGCTGGCTCTGACCCTGTCGGGCGTCTCGCGCTCCGAGCGCCGCAAGCGCGCCCTCGACGCCCTCGAGCGCGTCGGCCTGAAGGAACACGTCTACAAGAAGCCGTCGCAGATGTCGGGTGGCCAGATGCAGCGCGTCGCCATCGCGCGCGCCCTCATCAACGACCCCGAGATCCTCCTGGCTGACGAGCCCACCGGCGCCCTCGACTCTAAGACGAGCGTGCAGGTCATGGACCTGCTGCGAGACGTGGCCCGCGACCGCCTCGTCATTATGGTCACGCACAACCCCGAGCTGGCCCACGAGTACGCGACCCGCATCGTCGAGCTGGCCGACGGCTGCATCGTCGCCGACTCCGATCCCTTCGTGCCCGGCGCCGAGGACCGCCGCGAAGCCAAGCCCGCGCGCCGCACCTCGATGGGCTTTTTGACGGCCCTGTCCCTGTCGGCCAACAACCTGATGACGAAGAAGGGCCGCACCCTCATGACCTCCTTCGCGGGGTCCATCGGCATCATCGGTATCGCCGCGATCCTCGCGCTGGCCAACGGAACCAACGCCTATATCGCCAAAACCGAAGAGGAAACGCTGGGTGCGTATCCGCTGACGATCCAGAAAACGGGCATCGACATGACAGCCGCGCTGTCCGTGTCGGCCTCGGACTCCAAAGACTCTCAGCCCGCGCCCGACGGCAAGGTCGGCGTCTCTAAGCTGCGCACCTTCGCCGACACGATCCGCGACGCGAAGACCAACGACCTGGCCTCCCTCAAGACCTACCTGGACAACAACGGCGGCGACATCAATGCGATGGTTAACGCGATCGAGTACGACTACGACATCGTCCCGCAGATCTACCAGTCCGACACGTCCAAGGCGACCGTGCAGGTCAGCCCCGACCAGTCGATGAAGCAGATGGAAGCCGGTTTCGGTTCCGGAGCCTTCGGGTCGATGATGGAGACGAACGCCTTCTACCAGATGCCCGCGACCTCCTCGCTGTACACCTCCGCGTACGACGTGGTTGCCGGCTCCTGGCCGAGCGGTGCGAACCAGGTCGTCCTGGTCCTGGATGAGGACGGCAACATCCCCAACCTCTTCGAATACACCCTGGGTCTCAAGGACCACAAGGAGTTCGATGACCTGATGCGCCAGTACTACCAGGGTGCCCTGGGGGGTAAGAGCCAGTCCGGGGCACAGTCGGGTGCGCAGTCCGGGGCCAGTACCGCGACCTACGACTACTCCGCGATCCTGGGCACCACCTTCCGTCGCGTCAACGCCTTCGACAAGTACACGTGGGACGACACCTACAAGGTGTGGACGGACCGCTCCTCCGACGCGGACTACATGAAGAAGCTCGTGGACGGCGGCCAGCAGCTGACGATCTCCGGCATCGTCAAGCCCAACTCCGACAAGGGCGGCGCCCTGCGTCAGGGCATCGCCTACACGCCCGCCCTGACCTACCAGATCATCGAGGAGGCGGCCGCCAGCCCGATCGTCAAGGCCCAGCGCGCCAAGCCCGACGTTGATGTCTTCACCGGCAAGACCTTCAAGGAGCTGGCGGACAACCAGAAGAGCCAGTCCGGCGGCTTCGACATGTCTTCCCTGTTCACGGTGGACGAGTCCAAGCTCTCTGCCGCCTTCCAGATCGACCCCAGCAAGATGCAGATGGACCTGTCTGGCCTGGACTTTTCCGGCATGGACTTCTCCGGCCTCGATTTTTCCAACCTCGACATGTCGGGCCTGGATCTGTCGACCATCGACCTGTCGGCCCTTGCCGCCCAGTCCGGCGCCCAATCGGGCATGGCCTTCGACCTGTCCGGCCTCGACTTCGGGGAGCTGAGCAAGGACCTGCCGCAGCTGGCCAACGTCGACTTCCAGACGATCATCCGCTCGGCTCTGGCCGACGGAGCCGTCAAGGACGGCGCGGCCGACTACCTGAGCGCACAGGCTTCCCAGATCGCCCAGGGCTTCCAGGACTACGCCCGCGAGCAGATCGAGGCAGGCGGCACGACGGACTTCGCGACCCTGGCCTCGGCGTACTTCTCTCAGCCCGAGGTACTCGAGCAGCTGCGAGCTGCCGTCTCCTCCGACCAGGTTGTCGACTCCGACAAGCTCGCCGCGAACCTGACGAAGGCCCTCGGGGACGACCCGGCCCTCGCCCAGATCGGCACCGACGTTTCCACGCAGGTCATGAACGCGATCTCCGCGCAGATCGCCGCCCAGCTGGGTCGTACTCTTACCCAGGGCGTGAGCGCCGTCATCGGCCAGGTCATGCAGGAAGCCATGACGAACGCGATGACCTCGATGATGACGCAGCTGTCGAGCGCGATCGGCGACCAGATCGGCGCGACCATGGAGCAGTTCGCCACCAACATGTCCAGCGCTTTCTCCATGGACCCGCAGGCTTTCGCCGACGCTTTCCACTCCAACCTGGACGAGAAGTCCCTCGCGGCCCTCATGGCGACCATGTTCTCCACGAACGTGCCGACTCTCGAGACGAACCTGAGGAACCTGGGATGGGCGGATATCGCCTCCCCGTCGAACATCTCGATCTACCCCAAGTCCTTCGCGGACAAGGACAAGGTGAAGGCCGCCCTGGACGCCTACAACGCCGACAATAAGGCGGCGGGAGCGACCGACAAGGTCGTCACCTACTCCGACGTCATGGGCGCGCTCATGAGCTCGGTGACCAAGATCGTTGATATCATCTCCTGGCTGCTCATCGCCTTCGTGTCGATCTCGCTGGTGGTCTCCTCGATCATGATTTCGATCATCACCTACATTTCGGTCCTCGAGCGCCGCAAGGAGATCGGCATCCTGCGCTCGATCGGCGCCTCGAAGGGCGACGTGTCGCGCGTGTTCAACGCCGAGACGGTCATCGAAGGCCTGCTGGCCGGCCTCATGGGCGTGGGCGTGACCTACGGTTTGTGTGCGGTCGCGAACGGCATTGCATACTCCTCCTTCAAGGTGGAGAACATCGCCCAGCTCTCGCCGCTTACGGCCCTGACCCTCATCGCGGTGTCCGTCGGCCTGACCGTCATCGCGGGCGTCATCCCGGCCTCGCGCGCCTCGCGTCAGGATCCGGTCGAAGCCCTGCGCTCTGAGTGACGCACGCGGCCTCGTCCCCAGTGGGACGAGGCCGTGGCTCGCTTCCAGGGTGCGCGCGGCTGCGCTAACCTGGACGTAACGCTTGTTTGAGTAGCCGCAAGGAAAGAGGAATCATGCCCACTCCCGAGAAGCTTGCCACCGACGCCACCGTCGCCATCATGCTGGCCGACGGCTTCGAAGAGGTCGAGGCCCTGGCCGTCGCCGACGTCCTGTACCGCGCCGGTGTGCGCTCGGACCTGATCTCCGTGACCGACGCGCGCCACGTGACCAGCTCGCACGGCATCCGCGTCGTCGCCGACCTCATGCTCGAGGACGTGGACCTGTCCACCTACACCGTCCTCTTCCTGCCCGGCGGCATGCCCGGCACCCTGAACCTGAAGGCCACTCCCGCGATCCAGACCGAGGTGCTGCGCCGCTCCGACGCGTCTCAACCCATCGCCGCTATCTGTGCGGCCCCCTCGATCCTGTCCGAGCTGGGCGTCCTCGACGGCCGCCACGCGACCGCGAACCCCGCGTTCGTCAAGGCCATCGCCGAGGGCGGCGCGATCGTCCACGAGAACCCGGTCGTCGTCGACGAACAGATCATCACCAGCCGCGGTGCCGGCACCTCCCTGGAGCTCGGCCTTGAGATCGTCCGTCTCCTCCTCGGCGACGATGTCGTCGAGGAGGTCGCCCGCGGCGTCGTGCTCACCCGCTGACGCGCGCCCGCCTCGTCACCCGTCCCTCCCCGAAAGGTTACTGCTCTCGCATGAGCCCGCGTAAGCCTCGTCCCTGGCCCGACGCGCCCGCGCCCCTGGCGGCGCCCGTGGTGGACAACCACACGCACCTGCCCACCCACGTCGGCGAGATCCCCCGGCGCGAGGGCGTGGCGCTCAGCCTCGAGGAGCAGCTGGAGCGTGCCCGCGAGGTCGGCGTGACTCGGATGATTTCGAGCGCCTGCGAGCTGCCCGACTTCGATCCGATGATCGAGCTGGCGCGCGCTCACGAGGGCGTGCGCGTCGCGATCGCGATCCACCCCAACGACGCGGCCCTGCACGCGGGCTGCGCGGACCCCTCGCCCGACGGTCTGGTCCCGAAGGTGCGCGACTACCACGTGCCCCTCGACGAGGCCCTGGCCGCTGTCGAGGCTCGGCTGGGCGACCCGATGGTCGTCGCGGTGGGGGAGAGCGGCCTGGACTATTTCCGCACCGCCGACCCGGGCCGCGAGGCGCAGAAGGAGTCCTTCCGCGCGCACATCGACATGGCGCAGCGCGCCGGCCTCCCCCTGCAGATCCACGACCGCGACGCCCACGAGGACACCCTCGCGATTCTTGACGAGTGTGCGAGCGTGGACCAGCGCATCGTCTTCCACTGCTACTCGGGGGACGCGGCGATGGCGCAGCGCCTCGCTGAGCGCGGATGGTACGCCTCCTTCGCCGGCCCCATCACATACCCCGCGAACTCCGACCTGCGCGCAGCTCTCGCGGTCCTGCCGCGCGAGCTTGTCCTCGTGGAGACCGACGCCCCCTATCTGACGCCCGTCCCGTGGCGCGGCTGCCCCAACGCCTCCTACGTCATGGCGCACACGGTGCGTTTCATCGCGGACCAGTGGGGCGTTAGCGAGGCGGCGGCGTGCGACCAACTGCGGGCGAACACCGAGGCGGTCTACGGTACCTGGTGAGGTTTTCGTTCCTCCCGATAGGGGGAGCGCTGGTGTCTGCGTGGTGTTGTGACGGCGTTCTCTGACTGGTGAATTGCGTCAAAGTGGTCGCGCAACGGTAACAAATTGGTTACGGTGGGTGTGTCAGTCCGATTCGGGCTACTCGTCTGAACTATCCGCGCGCCGCGTGGCAAGCGTTGATGAGGCCCTCGAAACGGAACCTACGAACTCTGGAGACACGTGAGCGTTCAGCCCTCCCGTACAACCGTCATTTCCGTTGCAGCAGCGACGGCCCTTCTGGTGGCCGGCACCGCTGCCGCTGCCGTCGGAACTTCCTATCGTCACGTGACCGTCGAGGTTGACGGCGTCACCCACGATGTGTCCGGCTTCTTCACGACCGCGGGCGACGCCCTGAGCACGGCCGGCGTCTCCGTCGGCGCTCACGACCTCGTCGCCCCCGCCTCCGACCAGCGCGTCGCGAGCGGCGACACCGTCGTCGTGCGCACCGCCACCGAATACGATGTGACGGTCGACGGAAACCAGACCACCGCGTGGTCCACCGCTCCGTCTATCTCCGGCGTGCTCGCGGCCCTGCCGGCGTCTGCCTCGTCCATGGCGGCTGACCGCTCCTACACCCGCGCCGAAATGCCCGTCGCCGAGACCGGCGAAACCATTCACGTCATCGCCGACGGCACCACGACCGACATCGTCGCCTCGTCCTCCGAGGGCACGACCGCGATCCTCGAAAAGGCTGGCGTGAGCGCCGGTCCGATCGACCGCGTCACCCTGGAAAACAAGGACGGCGAGACCACCCTGCGCGTGGCTCGCGTCGTGCGCGGCACCGTGTCCACCACGACCGAGATTCCCTACGAGACCGAAGAGCGTGAGGACGCCGAGGCCGAAGAGGGCACGGAGAAGACCGTGCAGGAAGGCGTGGCCGGCTCCGAGGTGACCGAAGCCTACCAGGAGACCATCGACGGTAACGTCACCGTCTCCGCCGTCCTGTCCACGACCCGCACCGAGCCCACCAAGCGCGTCGTTTCCAAGGGTACGAAGGCCAAGAAGACTGAGGATACCTCGGCCTCGTCGTCCTCCGGTGCTGCTTCCTCCGGTTCCTCCTCGTCCGGTTCGTCCGCCGCCGCGCCCGCCGCGGTCTCCGGTGACGACGCTGCGATCTGGGCGGCCATCGCTCAGTGTGAGTCCGGCGGTAACCCGTCGATCAACACGGGCAACGGCTACTACGGCATGTACCAGTTCTCTCTGCCCACGTGGCGTTCCGTCGGCGGCTCCGGCCTGCCCTCCGACGCCTCCGCAGAGGAACAGACCATGCGTGCGCGCATGCTCCAGCAGCGCTCCGGTTGGGGCCAGTGGGGCTGCGCCTACAGGCTGGGCCTCGTCTGACGTGACATTGCCCGCTGGCATGCCAGGACTCTGGCGTGCCAGCGAGCGCTCACGCTAAGCTGACCAGCAGTACCGATAGCGAGTAACTGGAGAATTGTGAGCCATCATCTGAGCACCTCCCTGAGTGCGTCCGCCGCCAGCGCCCTGCACGTCCTCGGTGGCCGTCTGCGCTCCTTTGCCCCATCTCCGCGCGTCGTTCTGGGTGTTGCAGCCCTGACCTCGGCGGGCGTTCTCGGCATCGCCGGTGTCGGCGTCGCCTCCTCGCACACCTCTGTCATGCTCGAGGTCAACGGAGTGTCCCGTCCCGTGACCTCGTGGGGTAACACCGTCGGTGATGCCCTCAAGGTTGCCGGTGTGAGCATCGGCAGCTACGACCTCGTGCAGCCCGGCCCCGCTGAGGCCGTGCATGACGGTGACACGATTGTCGTGCGCACCTCCAAGGCCTACACGGTGAAGGTCGACGGCCAGACTCGC
>ERZ1699259.190-NODE-190-length-30536-cov-6.115130_pt1 | contig 30536 bp, 21 predicted proteins | sample MGYA00581525_ERZ1699259 | MGnify/ENA primary metagenome ERZ1699259 (study PRJEB42319, sample SAMD00040332) | human oral metagenome | material: saliva | host: Homo sapiens | study: EMG produced TPA metagenomics assembly of PRJDB4115 data set (Metgenomic analysis of... | reverse complement strand
GCCCCTACTCCTCCCTCATCCAAGCAGCGCTCGCGCGCGAGGGGATCACTGACCTCGGGCCTCGCATCGCGGGCATTGATAACGGGTTCTGCATCGCGTTCACGGACCGCACGGGCGAGCGCACCTTCATCTCCACCAAGGGAGCCGAGACGATGGCACCCGAGAGCGCATGGCCAGACTTCGTGCGCACGATGAACCCGGGCGACGTGCTCTACATTGACGGATACCTCATGGACCACCCCGCGAACAGGGAGGCCGCGGAGGAGGCGCTGCGCGTCCTGCCCGAGGGTGTGCGCGTCCTCCTCGACGTCTCCCCCGTGATCGGTATCCCGTCCGATCTTCCCTCCGACGACGTCATCGTGTCGATGAACCACAGGGAGGCTCAGGAGATTGGTCAGCAGAGAGGGGATTCGAGCGTCTGCGACCGGTGCCGTGAGCCTCACGAAGCGGCGCGCGCGATGCTCGGCCTGCTGGGCCATCCCGTCCTCGTGCGCGCGGGAGCGGCGGGGGCATACTTTGTGCGCCCCGCCGGGACAGCGCCGAATGCCAGCAATGAGGATGCGGCCCACATCCCGACGCCTCACGTCGAGGCGATCGACACGAACGGCGCGGGGGACGCACACTCCGGTGTCCTGGCAGCCTCCCTCGGGCATGGTATCCCCATGGAGAGGGCGCTCCTGCTGGCCAACTGCGCGGGCGCGCTGTCCACGACGGCCGTCGGCCCGGCCTCGTGCCCGACGCGCAGCCAGATCGAGGCCGCGGCGGATGCGCTCGCCGCACAGGAGGGATGACCGATGGATCCTCGTTGTCACCGGGCCTGCGGGGCAATAACCGGTCTCGCGTTCGGCCACGTGATCGCAGCAGACGCTATCGGTGATCCTGTCGAGGAATCGACGAGTATCAGCGAACGCATCCTCGCGCTGCTCACCGCCAATGACTCCAACGACGATCACACCGACACACCCTTCGGGGCAAGCAATGATCGGCTGCACGATCTGGTCGTCTCCGCCGTCACAGCTGGCATTGCCACGCCAACCGGCGACCACCAGACATTCGCGAACGCTGTGTGGGATAGATGCGCGCTCTCCGACGTGACACGTCCGGAGTTTCAGGCGGTCACCCTAGTTGCTGCGGCGATCTCTCTGGGCATTGACAGCGCGGACTTCCTCGTCGAGAACACGCTCGTTCGGGCGGTCGACCTCGCGGCTTCCCTGGAGCCGCGAGGCTCGTGGAGCCCAGAACCGGACGTGCTGGCGGCAACACGCAGAGCTCTCAATACGGCATACCGGATCGACGCGTACGCCGACTCCCCCATCGACCGCCTCGTTGAGCAGATCGGGGCCTCTGATTCTGCTGCTCAGGCCATCCCGCTGGCCTTCGCTGTGGCCTCGCGCTACCAGGACAGTCATCTTCTGTCCGCTCCCCTCCGCGTAGGCCCGCACAGGCGCGCGATTATGGCCCTCGCGGGCGCCTTGGTTGGTTCCGTTCGTGGCGCTGATTTCTTTGAGCCCTACGGGTCTGCACGGGTTGACACCGCTTTTTCGGGGAGATTGAAGCAGTACGCGGAACAACACTTCTCGGAACGCACGCACTACCCGGACGACATCCCCGGTACGGATGACACGACGCCGTCCCTCGCGTCCCCAGCACGGTCCTCGTTCAATGACCTGGCTTCCTCCCTCCGTTCCCAACAGAGCTACTTCGAGCCCGTCACCCCTCCCACTCCACTCGACGCTCTACGCGAAGAGACCACGCCAGGCCGCGTGCTTGTCCTCGGCGAACTCCTCGTTGATCAGACGCTGCGCTCCGAGGACTATCCCCGCTCCGGGAGTACTATCTGGGCACGGGACCTGGGCCCATCACCGGGAGGCTCCTTCCGTGCGCTGGTTGCTGCGCGGCGCATGGGGGTCGAGGCCGTCTCGCTATGCCCGATCGGCCGCGGTCCGATTGCTGACTCGATCTCACAGGCACTGGAGCGCGAGGGCATCGTTGATGCCGGTCCACGCATCGCGGAGGACGACAATCGATACCGGCTGCATGTCACCGTCGAGGACGGTCGGCGCGTGGACGTCTCGACGAACAATCCCCTGCCTGAGAACGCCACCCACACGTGGGCACAAGCCATCGCGGCGATGAGCCCCTCGGACGTGCTGTACATCGACGGGGCTCTGCTCGCCCACGAGCCTTATGCTCCTGCGTTGAGTGAAGCCGTGCGGTGGCTCCCTGAGCACGCCCGCGTGGTCTTCGATTCTTCTTCACACAAGGGTTTCGTGCCAGGTCTCCCCCTCGACAACATCATCATCTCGGTGCGCGCCTCGCGGTTACCCCTAGGCAGTGATTTCTTGCGGTATTTCATTGCAGGGAGCCCCTACTCCTCCCCCCTCTATGACCACGAGGCTCGGCTCGAGCATCAGGCGTCAGCCTTGTCGCTGTTGACCGGGCGACACGTCGCGGTGCGTGCAGATAGCGGCGAGGTGTGTTTCGCGCGTCCTACCCGTGACGATCAGCGCATCATCCGACCTGCTGTCACACGCATTGCGGTACCTTCATTGACCGAGGAGCAAGCCCTGGAGACCTCAGGGGTCCACTCCGGCACCCTAGCGGCGGCCCTCGCGCTCGGCATACCGGCTGAGCGGGGGATTTTGTTCGCCAATTGCGCGGCCGCCCTGGCAACCCCCACCTCATTGTCCGCGCGAGGCGCCATTGAGGCGGCCGCCAACGAATTGCTGGCACGCGACCTGGCCTGAGAAGGAGAGAACACATGGATCCACGACTTCCCTACGCGCTCGGGGCACTGGCCGGCATGGTTCGCGCGGACGCAGCGAATGAGGCAGCGTCCGGCTCGCCGGAAGGCACGGTCTCGGACATGATGCGGTCGGCACTGACCATCGCCAACCAGCTACGACGAGGCCCGGGCGGCGTACACGCCATACGTTCGGGTCAATGGAGCGTCCCGGCCGGGAGCGCTCGCGACCGACTCCTGTGCGCGGTCCCCATCGGCATCGCGATGTCGACGATCGACCCCGAGGCTTTGGCCGAGACCGTGTGGGTCGCCTGCGGATGTACGAATCGCAACGAATTCCAGTCTGCGGCGCTCCTCGCCGCAGCGGTGTCCCTGCTTATCAATAATCGGAACAACTCCCCCATCACTACCCTGTGCGACGCCGTTGATGTCGTCTCTGCGATGAAGCCACGCGGAGAGCGCGAGGAGGGGCCCGATGTCCTTACTGCAACCCGACGTTCCCTCAACGTCAAAGCGAACTCGCACTCTCCTCTCGTCCGAGTGCGAACGGGCACCCTCATGGCCAAGCTCGCCGACATCTCCCCCTCTCACCGGATCATTCCCCTCGCCTTCTTCCAGGTTCTCTATCTCTGGGCCAAGGAATTGCCCTCCGCATTCCGCGAGCAGAGTGGTGACCCCGCGCTGTACGACGCTGTCTCCGCGGCGTTGGCCGGTGTGTGTGATACGCCCAGCGCGCTGCGGGATCTCGACGTCATCCCCATTGAGGGAGTTTCGCACGTCGATGTGCTGGGAATCGCCGACCAGCTCCTGGCGCTGTCCGCGCACACTCCCCTCGAGTGGATCCGTCGAGCGGCGGGGCTTGCTCCCGATCGTCCACCGAGGAGCGGGCCGTCCTCTTTCGAGGAACCCAATTCCGATCTCCTCAACCGATACGCCCCCTTTGAGGCTGAAAGCGCGCCCACCCCTCTGGGCGCGGCCCGAGGCGATGCGCCCGCGGGCCGGGTCGTCGTCATGAGCGAGCTTCTGCTCCGATTCGATGGCCATTCCAAGGACGACGTGCCCACCGAGCATGAGTGGGCCACCCGCGAGGATGTCCACCTCGCGCTGCCCTTCACCGCAATGTGCGCCGCCCACGCCATGGGGGTCGAGGTCGTCTCCCTCAGCCCGATCGGGCAGGGCCCACGCGCCTCGATCATCGCCGAGGCCCTGGCACGCGAGGGAATCGTCGACGCTGGACCCCGCGTGGAAGGATGCGACAACGGCTTCCTGTCACCCCCTGCGACACAGTACGGTGCGAGTATGAGCACGGGCATGACGGACATGCCCGAAGATGCGTGGGATGAGGCGATCCGCACGCTGGGCCCCTCGGATGTGCTGTACGTCGATGGCGGCGTTCAATCTCAAGCCGTTCTGGCGGCGTGCGAGCATGCACTCGCCCACCTGCCCGAACACGTGCGCGTCGTCCTCGACGCGTCGCAAGGAGACGTCCGCCAGCACTCCCTTCCCAACGATAACGTCCTGATCATGGTGGGGTATGACTCGGCGGAGCCCCTGTGCCGGAGCATCTCCTACGAGAGGCCGTCCGGCGATTGCACAAAATATCCTCACTCGGGTGCGGACAAAGTCCGCTCGGATTTCCATCAATACACGCTAAACTGCGGCCAGACACACGAGTCCTACCTCGCACGGGCGATGCTCGAGGAGTATTCGTCCGACGGAGAGGTGACTCGATTCCCCGCCCCCACGGTTATCTCCACTGATCTGCGCGGCGCGCTACATACCTCCATGGGCGTCCTAGCGGCCGGTTTCGCCCTGGGTTATACCCTCGAGCGGAGCATTGTACTGGCGAATTGCGCGGGTGCCCTCGCCTCGACCATGCCGGGCCCTGCCTCGTGTCCGACGCGCGAGGAGATCGAGGCCGCGGCGGATGCCCTCACGGACCGCGGGGACGAGTACATGAGACAACGCGACCGTGCCTACGGGGCGTTAGCGGGGGTCGCAGTGGCAGACGCGGTTGCTCTGCCCGTCCGGGGCATGTCCTCCGAACAAATCACAAGCTTGTACAACGGACGCGACCAGCTGGTGGCCGCCGGCGCTTCACACCCCACCATGCCCGGTGCACCAGCGGGGACGATTACACAGATCACGCGCGAAGTCCTCGCCTCGTCCTCTCGTCTGTTGGGCGAGAACCACCCCGCGATCGTGGACGATACCGGGTCCGACAGCGATGATTGGCTGGCGGGCTCTCGCTACATTCTGCGAGCAATCCCTGTCGGCATCGTGACCTTGACGGCTGAGCCGGAAGTCTTCGCCGATGCCGTATGGCGGGCCTGCGGAAGCGACGACCTCACAAGCCAGGAGTTCCAGGCGGCAGCACTGGTCGCCGCGGCTGTGTCACTTGGTCTGGACTGGAAGTTTGACTGGCGCAACAACAAAAGATCTCTGCTCCGTGCAGCTTGCGAAGTCGTGGCCACTCTCCCTCCACGCGGCATCCCGATCCCTGGAGCAGATGTGCTGGACGAAACCCGCAGGGCAATCGGCCTCGTCAAAACCTTCGCGAAAGACACCTTCGAGCAATTACGTCACCACATTGGTACGTCCGCGGATCCAGCGCAGTCGGTTCCGGCCGCCTGTGCCGTCAGTGTTCAGTTCACCGACAGGTTTTCTGCTTTTCAGTCTGTGGCTCTCGGAGGAGAAGCTGGCATCATCTCAGCGATTGCAGGATCTATCATCGGCGCACTCTATGGGGTCACTACCTTCTCTGCGCACAACCTTGCCGCGATTGAGAAGGTTTCCCACCCGGATCTTGCACCTCTTGCCGACCGCCTGACCGACCTACGCCTCGGCGATCTGACCAGCGCGAACGCGACTGGCGAGGCCACGGCGGATGCGCTGGAGGCACTCGCGGACGAGGAGTGAGCGCGGTCCAGGTGTTCGCGCGGAAGGAGCGCTGCACGCCTGCGCACATGTGTGCACGTCACCGCCTGCGACGTGCGAGATGCGTCAAATAATCGACCGCAGCGTCTATTTAGCGCCCTAAAGGGTGCACAATCACACCATGACGACTAACGACACCCGGGACCGCGGCGGAATCGTCGGCGGGGCGCTCACGGTTGCCCTGCTGATCACGCTCGCCGTGCAGAACGCCGTGCCGCCGATGGCGACCGACATGTACTCGGCGGCGTTCCCCCAGATCACGGTGGACCTGGCGACGAACTCGACGATGCTCGGGTTCACGCTCACGACCTTCTTCGTGGGCTACGCGACCGGGCAGGTCTTGGGCGGCGCAATCTCGGACCAGATCGGGCGTCGCCGCCCCATCGTCGCGGGCGGCATCATTGCCCTCGTCGGCTCCATGATCTGCGTGTTTACGCCGGGCATCTGGGTGCTGCTCGTGGGCCGAGTCTTCCAGGGCCTCGGCGGCGGCGTCGCCTCCTCGGTGGCGCGCGCGATCCTCGTCGACGTCGCGCACGGCAAGACGCTAGCTCGCGCGATGAGCCTCATCCAGGCGATCGTTGGCTTCGCGCCGATGCTCGCCCCGGTCCTCGGCGCGTTCATCATCACGCACGCGACGTGGCGGGTGATCTTCTGGTTGCTCGCCGGCTTCACGCTCCTGATGGCGGCCCTCGCGTGGTTCGTCGTGCCCGAGTCCCTGCCCGAGGAGCGCCGCCACCCCGGCGGTATTCCGCGGTTCTTCCACGGCCTCGTCCAGGTCGTGCGCATCCGCCCCTTCGTGGGCTTCATGCTGACCAACGCCTTCTCAAGCTTCTGCATGTTCGGATACATCTCGAACGCCACGTACGTGCTGCAGGGACCGCTGGGCCTGTCCCCCATGGCTTTCGCGTGGGTGTTCGCGTTTAATGCGCTGCTGTCGACGGGCTTCGCGCTGGTCAACGTGCGCCTGATCTCGCACTTCACGCCGCGCACGCTCATTATCACGGGCCTCACGATCGCCGCGACCGGCGTGGTGACACTCGCGATCTCGACGTTCGTCCTTGACCTGCCGCTGATCCTCACGTGCGTGGGCTTCGCCCTCATCATGACGGCGACTGCGTTCATTTTCGGTAACTCGGGCGCGCAAGCCATGAGCGAGGCGCGCGAGCACGCAGGCACGGCCTCGTCCGTCATGGGCGTGTTCCAGTCGATCGCGAACGGCATCGCCGCTCCCCTGGCGACCTCGGGCGGCGACAGCGCCGTGCCGATGGTGCTCGTCATGATCGTCGGCTCGGTGGGCGCATGGTTCGCGTTCTGGGTGATCGCCCGCGGCGGCAAGCGCACGCCTCGCCAGCTCAGCCTCGACTGAGTGGCTTCGAGACCCCATCCACCATGTTTTGGTACCACCCGCGCCCGGCGCACCGGCGTGTTCTGGATAGGTTGCGCACATCCGGATAGGTAACGCGCATCCGGATAGGTTATTAACCTATCCGGATCGTCACAACCTATCCGGATCGTCACAACCTATCCGGATCGTCACAACCTATCCGGATCGTCACAACCTATCCAGATCGGGCGCCTCGTCGCGATGAATTCAGCGGAAGGCACCATCTTTCATGGCCCAGCCACGACTATCAGTTGGGATGGCGCTGCCCGACCCGCAAAACGTCCACCACTCGGCCCTTACTCGCGCGAGGCCAGCCAGACCGCGACTGACACCAGGACCAGGCCGATGAGTTCGAAGACACCGGGGATCTGGCGCAGCATGACGGCCCCGACCAGGGCGGAGGTGGCCGGCAGGATCGCGGCGAACAACGCGAAGGTCGACGCTGCCAGGCGCCGCATCGCGAGCGCCTCGAAGGTGTAGGGAATCGCGGTGGACAGCAGGCCCACCCCGACGACGATCGCGATCAACTTCCACGAGACCAGGGCCGCCATCGCGCCCGGACCGAGGAAGGGCGCGAAAAACAGGGTGCCCCACGCGCATCCGAGCGCCAGGTTCGTGACCCCGTCGCGCGTGGTCGAGGCCTTCTGCCCGACGACGATGTAGGCCGACCAGGCGAGGGCCGCGAGGAGAATCCAGGCGACACCGACGCGCACGCTCGGCACGCTGAGGTCGAGGGCGAGCCCGCCGATGCACGCCACCCCAGCGAATGCGAGGACGGCGGCGATGCGCGGCCGCCAGCCGCGGCCCCTGATGACGGCGACGGCGACGGGGCCGATGAACTCGATGGACACGGCGGTCCCCAGGGGGATGCGCGCGATCGACTCGTAGAACGATGAGTTCATCGTCAGGATGATGATGCCGAAGAGCGCGGAAATCGCCAGGTCCGAGCGCGTGAGGCCGCCGCGCCACGGACGCTTCCAGGCGAGCAAGACGACCGCGCCGGTCAGGACGCGCCACCAGGCGACGGAGGCGGGTTCGACGGACGCGAAGGCAATAACCGCGAGCGCCGCGCCCACGTACTGGATGAGGCCGGAGCCAACGATGTAGAGCTGAGGCGGGACGCGGTCGGTGACGGGGCGCCGGCCGGGCGCGTTCACTGGGCGGGCGCGAAAGTGAGGGCCGCCGAGTTCATGCAGTAGCGCATGCCGGTGGGCTGGTCGGGCGCGTCGGGGAAGACGTGGCCGAGGTGGGAGCCGCACGTCGCGCAGCGCACCTCGGTGCGGATCATGCCGTGGCTGGTGTCGACGTTCTCGACGGTCGCGCCCTCGTGGGCCTGGAAGAAGGAGGGCCACCCGCAGGAGGAGTCGAATTTCGCGTCGGAGTCAAAGAGCTTGGATCCGCAGGCCGCGCACGAGTAGGTGCCGACGCGCGTCTCGTCGAGGAGCTCACCGGTGAAGGGGCGCTCGGTGCCGGCCTCGCGCAGCACGTGGTAGCGCATGGGGCTCAGGAGTTTCTTCCACTCGGCGTCGGTGCGGGCAGCGGGATCAGTAGCATTCATGGATCTATTGTCCCGCGCCGCCCGCGCCCTCGCACGCGTGCGGCCGCTTTCCTCGTGCGGTTCCATGGACGAGGAGGGGGCTCAGTCCGCGGTCACCGCTGCGGGCCGGGCATCTCGCTGTGGGCGGTGGGATCGGGAGCGGTCATGTCTCTATTGTCGCGGACCGCCCGCGCCCGTGCACGTATGTGCGTGGGCGCGGGCGGTCCGTTTTCCTCGCGCTGGCCTCAGTGACGAGGCCGTGGCCCGTTCACCTGTCCCCATCACTCATTGGTGGCGGGCCCTGCGTTGGAGGTCTTCTTTGCCGCTGCCTTCTTGGGAGCCTCCTTCTTGGCGGCACCCTTCTTGGCGGCGGGCTTCTTCGCGGTGGCCTTCTTGGCGGGAGCCTTCGCGTCCTTTTCAGGGGTCGCGTCGGCTGCCTTATCAGCAGCGGCACCGTCCTTCACGGTTTTTGTGGCCGCGGCGGAGGACTTTTTGGAGCCCTTCTTCGCAGTCGATGCCTTCTTGGCGGGAGCCTTCTTCGCGCCAGCCTTGGTGGAGGCCGCCTTCTTGGCGGTCTCCTTCTTCGCCGTGGCTTCCTCTTCCGCCGCAACGCCCTCTGTCGAGGCATCCTCAGCCTTCGCGGCCTCAGAAGCCGGCTCGGCAATGGCCGCAGCGGGCATCACGAGGGTCTCGTCCACGGGCTCGTCAACGGCGGGCAGGACCTGCGTGGCGTCGGAGTCGAGCGCGCCGGCCTCTTCGGCCTCCACGGGATCCATGACGACGGTCGCCTCGGCGTCGGCGGCGTCCTTCTGCGCAGCCTCGACCTCGGGAGCCTCGACCTCGGGGGCCAAGTCCTCCGCGGGCGCACTCTCGGGTGCCACGGCCTCATCAGTCACGGACTCGTCAATCGCGGCCTTGTCGGCCACCGCAGACTCGGCGTCCTCGGGCTTGGGCTCCCGGGGCTCGACGACCGGGATCTGGCCGGTGACGGCGCGCAGCATGTCGGCCTCGGCGCCGGTGGGGGCGACGGCCGGGAAGAAGTCCATGATCGACACGCGCGCGGGCTGCACCGTGGGAGTGGGGCGTGTTTCCGCGTCGAGGCGCGCCTCCTCCGCGACCGCGTACCAGCCGGGGTGAACGGCGGGCTCGTCCGGCGTTTCTTCGGATGGGCGCGAAGCTGCCATCTCGGCGGGGGTCGGCGCGGGCGGCGGCACGAGCGCCGGCGCGATCGCCTGGACCGTGTCGGTCATGACGGGTCGGCCGGTGCGCACGGGCGGGGGCACCTGCACAGGATGTTTCACGGATGTTTCACGCGCAGGGATCGGCGTGGTTTCCTGCTCGTCCGGGGACGCTTCGACGTCCGACGAGGCCTGGGCCTCCTCCTCGCCGCCCGTCTCCTCGGGCGCGTCGGGGGCGGGCGCGCCCTCAGGCTCAGCGTCCTCGGCGGGAGCGCTGTCCTCCTGTGATTCGGCGGCGCGCAAGTCGCCGGAATCGGCGGATGCGCCAGCGTCGATTGCCGCGTCGGCGGGAGCCTCGCCCTGCGCGGGGGCAGGCTGAACATCGGCGGCATTCCCCTCAGCGGAAGCGGCATCGGCAGACTGCTCATCGGCCTGGGAATCGGCAGCGTCAGGGTCGGTTTCGGGCTTCTCGTCGGCGGCCGTACCGGCGGAATCGGCCGCAGCGGCGGAATCGGCCGCAGCGGCATCTTCGGTCTCATCGACAGAGTCAGCCGCGGCGTCCTTCACGGTCGCCTCGGCCTCGCGCTCGGCGTCGGCACTCGCAGCCTCGGCAGAATCGGCTGCGGCAGAATCGGGGGCCACATCCTGAGCCACCTCGGGCGACTCGCCTTCGGGCGCCTCGTTATCAGCAACGACCGGCTCAACGCCGACGGCCGCCAGAGCGAGAGTGGCCTCGGGGTCCAGGGCCTCGGCTTCACGGCGCTTGTGGGCCTCGCGGCGCTCCTGAGCGCGGCGGGCCTCGGCCTCGCGCTCGGCATAGACCTCTTCACCCGGACCCTCGAGGGCGGCGGCGCGTTCCTCGGCCTCGGCGGAGCCGGAGAAGAAGCGCTCGCCTCGGCCGATGGAGGTCGCGGTGAGGGTCTGGGTGAGCTGCGGGTTCGCGTTGCCGGCGGCCTCGATGATCTTGCGCAGAGCGCTCTTGGAGATCACCTGGGTTTCGTCGCGGGAGACGCTGGGGCCGCCCTCGGCAAGCTCGCGCTGGCGGTCGGCCATGGCGCGGCGGCGGGCGTGCTTGGCCTTGCGGCGGGCGGCGACCATGCGCGCGGCGTGGGCGGGGTCCTTGGGGGCGGCGGGCGCGGAGCCGGACGCGGAGATCGCGGAGGCAGCGCCACCCGTCGCGGCGCCGGACTGCTCACCGGCCGACGCAGTCGTACCCCTGTGGGAAGCAGACGTGCCCGTGGCAGCCACGGCCTCGTTCGTGCCAGAGATCCCCGCAAGCTCAGCGGCCAGGCGCGCGATGCGTTCGCGGCTCATGTCCTTGTTGACCGTGACGATCTCGCGAGGCTCGATGTGCTGGGCCGGGCGCGCCCACGGCTCTTCCGTGACGATCCACGAGATGAGCTGTTCGCGCAGGAACGCGCGCAGGTCGGACAGGTGCCCGGAGTTCTTCGCGGAGACCAGGACGCGCACGGTCACCGTGTACTCGTCCGAGTCGGTGATCTGCACGCCCCACGTGCGCCCGTCCCACAGGTCCGTGGAAGTCAGGAGCTGCTCAACCTTGGTGCGGATGAGGGTCATGGGCGCGGACCAGTCAAGCTTGAGCTCAACAGTGCCGAGCTGGGCGGCGGCGCGACGCGTCCAGTTCTCGAAGGGCGTCTGCGTGAAGTAACGGCACGGAATGATGAGGCGGCGCTCGTCCCAGATGCGCACGACCACGTAGGAGAGCGTGATTTCCTCGACGGAACCCGTCTCATGCTTGTCGCCGGCGACGACGACGTCGCCCACGCGGATCGCGTCGGTGAAGGCGAGCTGCAGGCCGGCGAAGACGTTGCCGAGGGTCTGCTGGGCAGCGAGACCGAAGATCACCGAGATGACACCGGCGGAGGCAAGGACGGTGGTCATGGCCTGGCGGGCGACTTCGAAGGTACCGATGATCGCGACGATGCCCACAACGACGACGATCGACTGGGTGAGGCGGCGCAGCACTTGAGCCTGGGTCTCGAAGCGGCGCGAGCGTCCCTGGTCAGAATCCTGGCGCGCCTTGGCGGCGTCCTCGAAGACCCACGCGGCGGCGTAGGCCATCCAGGTCAGGCAGGCGAGGGCGACGATGAGCAGCACGTGCATGAGGAACGTCGTGATCGACGTTCCGTTCCATTCGGACAGGTGGGGGTTAATCAGCGCGATGCCGAGTCCCGCCCACGCTCCCCAGGCCGCGAAGGTGAAGTGCCCCGGGCGGCGCACGCGTGCCAGGATCGACGAGGCCGTGGCCGCCTTCGAGAGCGCCTTACGTGCCAGGGCGGAGAGGAGGACCGAGAGGACAACACCCACGAAGGCGCCGACGATCGGGCCCAGGATCAGGAGGGTGAGGTCAATGGTCGTGGCCACGGCAGCCTCCGCCCCGGACTGTGGGTCGGTGATCGCCCGCGTGAGGGCGTCCGAGGCCTGGGCAAGGGCACCGAGTGCTGGTGTCATAGTCATGCATCAAGCCTAGGTCGGGGAGCTGATGAATTCCTGGGAATTCCGCACAATTGCAACGTTTTTCGGTAATGTGTCAGCTGTCACTGGATTTCGTTTTGACGTTCCGCTCGCGTTCTGCCTAAACTATCTCCCGTCTTCGGACGCCAGTTCGACGGCCAAACAGGCCCCCATCGTCTAGCGGCCTAGGACACCGCCCTTTCACGGCGGCGACACGGGTTCGAATCCCGTTGGGGGTACCACCGGTCGCAATCGTGATTGGAACAATTCAATAGGTCTTGCCTGTTGTAAGGCCCCGTAGCGCAGTTGGTTAGCGCGCCGCCCTGTCACGGCGGAGGTCGCGGGTTCAAGTCCCGTCGGGGTCGCCGACCAGACCTTTTGGTTCAGGTCTTGGCTCTGTAGCTCAGTTGGTAGAGCGTTCGACTGAAAATCGAAAGGTCACCGGATCGACGCCGGTCGGAGCCACCAGCAAGTCCCCGAAGCATTCGCTTCGGGGTTTTTGTTTTGCCCATGCGTTTTGCCTGGTGGGTCGCTTACCTGCGTTTTGCTTGGGGCGAGGGCCGCTTTTCAGAACGTCCATGTGACAGCTCCACACGCGCGACCAGACAAATTTCGCATGCAATTCCCCCACGGCACGAATCGACCCAACCCCAAAAACCGCAGAATACCAACGATCAGATTACAAAATTTGAAATACGTTCACGGGAATTGCATGCGAAATTTCTGGAGACTGCGAGACTCTGCACCACATCCAAGAAGCGGAGCAGCTCATATGCGCTTCGTCATACGCTTGACTGGACGACAAAGAATAGTAACGCCAGTCAATTAATTACCAAACAACTAGAACGCCGCCCAAATGCTCACATTTCCATCCGGGTTAATGGCTGATGAATTGCTGGACGACTAAATCAAACCCTCCATAACATGGACAAATAGACGAAATTGAACGCGCAGACTATTACGCACAGGCGTAGCCTTCCCATCAGCACCATTACTTGCTAACCAGAGCGGATGGGTGGACACCCGACGCGCACGCCACGGCCTCGTCCCCCATCCATGACGAATGGAGACTCACGTGCACCCCCGCAGTATCGGGCGCCTTTTCCCGCTCGCTGTCGGGCTGATCGTCGCCGGCCTGCTGGCCGCGTTCATCGCGATCGCCCCCACCTACGCCACCTCCGTCAGCGTCGTCAGCAAGATCTCGCTGGCGCGCGAGGACAAGGAAACCACCGCGCCCACCGTCGGCATCCACGTCATGACCATGTCCTTCGACATCGACACGACCGGCAAGGATGTCGCGCCCGGCGACACGTTCACCATTCAGATTCCGCCGGAGCTTGAGATCGTCTCAGACTCGGGCAGCTCGACGCTGAACTTCAGCATGCTCAACGACGACAAGGTCCCGGTCGTCGACTGCTCCGTCCCCGCGGGCGAGGGCGTCTCCATGACCTGCACCTTCGGCGAGTACGCGAAGGACCACCACAGCATCATCGGCCACGGCACCGTGCGCACGAAGGCCGTGCACGCCACGTCCTCGTCGACTGTGTCCTTCCCGGTGAACGGCACCGCCATTGTCGTGGACCTGCCCGGCGGCTCGATCTCCGGCACGTACGAGCGCATCCTGCGCAATACCCAGAAGTGGGGCCAGCCCAAGCAAGGCGACTCCTCGCGGATCATCTGGGAGATCGACATCAAGGGATCCCAGCTGCCCGAGGGCGCGACCGCGGTCGAGATCGTTGACACCTTCGACATGAGCTCCGGCGGCTACTCGCTGGTGCCCGGGTCGGAGAAGCTCTACTACTACAACAACGACGCCGAGTACCAGGCCGAGCAGGCACCCGCCCTCAAGGCCGGCGCGTCGATCGGCGACGGCACCTTCACGATGGAGGCCACCGCCGACGGCACCGGGTTCACCGCGACGTTCCCGCGCCTCACGAACAACGGCACCTACGTCCTGCAGTACGAGGCCACGATCAACAACGTGGCAACCGTGCGCAACGGCGTCACCTTCCACAACGACGCTCTCATCAACGCAAAGTTGTACACGGGCGGCGTGGACATCCACTCGGACGGCTCGGGCGACGCGAACGGCGACGCGAATCCGACGCCTACGCCGTCGGTGACGCCGACGCCGGAGCCGACTCCTTCCACGACTCCCACTCCGGAGCCGAGCCCGACCCCGTCCGTGACCCCGTCTCCGACGCCGACCACAACCCCGACGCCTACGCCGTCTTCCACGCCCACCCCGTCGGTGACGCCCACTCCCGAGCCGACGCCGTCGACCACCCCGACTCCTTCGGCCACGCCGACCCCGTCGATGCCCTCGACGCCAAGCTCGTCCACTCCCCCGGCTACGCCTCCCACGCCTTCGGCTCCCGCGCCGAAGCAGCTGGCTCGCACGGGTGCCGACATGGCTGGCGTCCTCGCTGGCGCCGGCATGCTGGGCCTGCTGGGCGCGCTGGCGGTGGCCGCTCGCCGACACCAGGCCTGACCGCCCCACCCTCCACGTGAGGGCACGCATCTGACGCACTGAGCCCCGACCTCGTATCGACGAGGTCGGGGCGAAGTCATACGCTCAAGGTGTCCCTAGTGCCCCCTCAGGAGCTCCTCTCCGAGCATGTCGTAGAAGGCGGTCTCCGGAAGGATTTCGATCCCAGAACCCTTAAGGGCCCACTTTTCGGCCTTTTTCTGCTTGTTGCTCTTTCCGTCTTTGATCGCACTGCAGTAGTCGTTGTTGCCGAGGACCAGATAGCGCGTCGTCTTGGTGACGCCGTCCTGGTTGATGCCGCCCAGATCGGCGACGATCTGCATGGCTTCGGCACGGGTGAATTTCTCGAGCTTGCCCGTGAAGACGCAAGCGCACCCGAAGATCGGGCTGTCCTCGTCGATTTTCTGGGCGTCGCCCTGAATATCGGCGGCCTTGACGCTGTGGCTGCCGCCTGATCGATACCCCTCGCGCACCGAGCCATGTCCTTCGGGTACCGAGCGACGCCTCGTACGCTTCGAGCGGAAGAGCTCCTGAAACTCCTCTTCGCTGCCGTGACACTCGAGGGCTTCATCCTTGAGGCACGCGAAGCACTCGGCGGTTGCCTCGACGTCACCCATGGCGCGGTGCGCGTCGTTGTGGGTAACGCCGAAAAGATCGACGAGGTCTGCCAGCCGGTGGTGAGACATCTCCGGGTGCAGCTTGCGCGCGAGACGCAGGGTGTCAATGTAGTCGTTGGAGAACGGCCGGTCCAGGTAGCGGTCGAACGAATCGTAGAGGAAATTGATATCGAAGCTGACGTAGTGGCCGACGACGGGCGCGTCCCCAACGAAGGTTGCGAACTCCCCAAGCACGTCGGGAGCAAATGGAGCACCCGCGAGCATCTCGTCGGTAATACCCGTCAGCGCCGCGATAAACTCATCGACGAAGGTCCCGCCCGGCATGCTCGGCGGTTGAATCAGCGAACTGAAGCGCCCAACCTCCTGGCCGTCCGAGATTTTGACGGCCGCAACTTCGATGATGTGATCCCACTGGGGGCTACGCCCAGTGGTCTCGGTGTCGATCACACAGTAGGTGTCGGGGAAGCTGACGATGCTGCGCCCCTTGGATTCGCGGATCGTTTGCGCGTTCGACAGGGCCTGCAGGTGCGTATCTGGCATGAGAACTCCTTTGTCCGGGTCAGTATACGCTTCCCGTGTAACCCTATAGTCGGTTCTGGGCAACAATTTCAACGACTCTTCGCACGGATGCTACCGCCAGTCCTAACATGTCCGTCACATAGCCATTCAATCTCACCTCGTAACGAAAGTGAAGATGCAGGCTGCGACCAGTTTCCAAGAGATCACAGCCATCCACCCCACCCACTTCCGCGCGCCACTGCGACACGAGGGGCGCGATCCTGAAACAATGGGGGCATGTCGAATGACCCGCGTGAAAACCTGCATGGCTCGGACAGCCAGGAGCTGGCCGACGTGACGGCCGACGCCGCCCGCACCGGCGCCGAGCGAGCCGCCTCGACCCCCGCCCACACCTCCGACGAGGCGCCCGCCCCGCGCAGCGCCCTCTCGTCGTTCGAGGAGATCCTCAGCGGCGCCACCCACGAGGCCGACGCCCCCACCGCCGACACCCCCGCAGAAACGCTCGCCGACGACGGCGCGCAGGACCTGCAGGAGACCCTCGTGTCCCCCACACCCCTCGTCACCACCGACGAGGCCGAGGCCGCCCCCGCCGCGCTCACGACCGACGCCACCACAGCAGCAGAGACCGCCGCAGAGACAGTCAGCGACATCGCGCCCGAGACCGCGACCCCGCAGGCCAAGCCCGAGCAGCCCACCCAGGAGCTCACGCCGGCCAACAGCGCCAACACCACAGCCAACGGCGCGGCAACGAACGCCAACAGCGCCGCCCGCAACGACCTCGTCGTCGCCGCCCCGGTCCACCTGCCGCCCGCCGAGCCGCGCCCCTGGTACCGCTCGCGTCGTTCCTTCTCCGCGAAGGGCCGCGGCGGCCGCGTCCAGGTCGCCGGCCTGGGCATCACCTACACGGACCATGTGACCGGCGCGGTCCTCCTCGCCAATATTGATCTGGGCTTCCGCGCCCGCTCGCTGAGCGCGATCCTGGACCCGACGGGCCGCCGCGCCCGCGCCCTATTCCTGATCCTCGCGGGCCTCGAGGAGCCGCAGGCCGGCCGCATCGTCGCCGCGCCCTCGCGCTCGCTGGCCGCACGCCTCGCGGGCCGCATCGGCTCAGTCGCGCTGATCCGCGCGGACTCCCCGCTCGACGAGTCCCTGACGATCCGCCAGAACATCCTCGCACCCCTGTCCGCGACGGGCTCCGTCGCCGACTGGGACAACCTCGTGGGCGCCCTGCAGATCACGGGCCTCGCCCAGCGCGTCGACCTGCGCCCCTCCGAGCTCTCCGAGTGGGAGCGATTCAAGGCCCTCATCGCCCGCGCGATCGTGTCCGGCGCCGAGGTCTTCCTCATCGAAGACCCCATCTCCCTGCCCCCGGCCGCCCGCACCGAGCTCGAGCCGCTCCTGCGTTCCCTCGCGAACGCGGGCTGCGCGGTCGTCATCGCCACCCCGTCCGTGGAGGTCGCCGCCGCCTCGGACCGCGCAATCCTGCTGACGAACGGCCGCGTCACCCTCGACGCTCCCGGCCCCTCCGCCGCGCTCATCGCCGCCTCCCTGGAGGCCAACCCCGAGGACCCGAAGGCTCTCCTCGGCCCGATCCCCTCGGCCCTGCCCGCTTCCTTCGACGAGGTCATCTCCCCCACCGGGTCCGCCTCGGCCCCCGCGTGGCACCCGCTCGGCACCGCCGACGAGGCCGGGGCGCAGACCTCGGACGCTCAGCAGGCCCCCGAACCCGAGGAAGCAGCCGAGGCCGCCCTCGACGCTGCGACCACCCGCGTGGAGGCAGCACCCGCCCAAGCAACCCAGGCGACCGAGGTCCCCCAGGCCTCGCCCGAGCCCCGCACGGAGACCGCGATGCGCGGTATCCCCGTCGTCGAAGCCGAGGACCCGGCCCTAGCCGAGCCCGAGGTCTCCGACCTGGTCGTGCGCGCCCGCAAGATCCTCTCCGACCTGCCCGGCTCGATCGCCCCGCAGGAGTAACGTAACGGTCACTGCGAGCCGCCATTCTTCGTGAGACACTAGGCGTATCAGGCGAGGCCTCGCCTCGTTCACCCGTACGCGCAGGAGCATCCATGACTCAGCCCACCCCTCAGCCCGGGCAGTACCCGCCCGCTGCCCCCGCACCCGCCGCCAGCGAGGCGCGTCCCAGCATCGGCGCTCTCTTCGCGTCGGTCACCAGCCAGATCTCCAGCATCATCCGCGACGAGGTCGAACTGAACAAGGCGAAGCTGCGCGCCTTCGCGTCCAAGAGCGGCAAGGGCATCGGCCTCCTCCTGGTCGCAGCGGTCTTCGCCCTGTACCTGCTGGGATGGATCTTCCACACCATCGAGATCGCGCTCACGCTCGTCGTCCCCGCGTGGGCAGCGTCGCTGATCGTCGTCGCGATCCTCCTGCTGATCGTCCTGATCCTCGCCCTGGTCGGATCCCGCTCCCTCAAGAGCGCGCAGGAGCACCGCCCGGATCCGGCCGCGTCCGTCGCCGCCACCAAGGAAGCCATCGAGAAGGGACTGGGCAAGTGAGCACCAACCTCGATACTCGTAACGTGACCGTCGGCGAGGCCACCCCCGCCGAGCCGCGCACGGAGGCCCAGATCGCGGCCGACCTCGAGCGTCAGCGCGCCGAACTGGCCGCCACGATCGACCAGCTGTACGCGCGCGTCCAGCCCGCCGCCCTCGCCCAGGAGGCGAAGGACGAGGCCACGGCCCGTTTCGCGTCCCTCAAGGAGTCCGCGTCGCTGACGCTGCAGGACGCCGCCGGGGGCAACGCCGAGGCCCTCAAGAAGGTCGGCATCGTCGCCCTGTCCGCGGTCGGTGCTATCGGCGTGATCGTCCTGCTGGCGACCCGCTCATCGCGTCGCTCGCGTCGCGATGCCCGCCGCGCCGCCCACGAGGCCGCCGCGCGCACACTCGAGGCCCTCAAGTCCGACCTGACCGAGGCTCTGTAAGCACCAACTGACGCGAACCGGCGTAACTCCGGCCACACCGGCCGAGGGTTACGCCAGTTAGCTTCCCCCGGTTTCGCGGGCTTCCTCACCTCCACGCCCGCTCCGCTGAGCGCGCAAAACGCAATCCAAGGTGAGGTCAAGGCCCGTCATTAGCTATGATGGTCCCACGAAACATTTTGAACACCCAGGGAACCGCTTTACGCGGACCCGAACGACGCGGAGGGGGTCGACGCCATGGGGCGCGGCCGTCAAAAGGCTAAGCAGATGAAAGTCGCTCGGAAGCTGAAGTATTTCAGCCCCGACACCGACCTAAACGCACTTCAGCGCGAGCTGGCGGATGAGGACTCGTACCTGGCACACGTGCCGGCGGACGAGCCCGAAGAGGACGATGCAATCGACGACGACCTCTACTCGAAATACGCCGACTTCGCCGAGATGCCCGCGGAAGAGGACGACATCGATCCGGAGCAGCTCGATGAGTCCTTCTGGACGGGTGGTTCCTCCACTAAGTAACGGCTCAGCCACACGGCGGACCGAGAACCGGTCCGCCGCTTTGGCGTACCCGAAACGCTATTTCTGAGCACGCACACGTGATTATCCGAGGCGCGTTTTATGCCCATACTCGATAAGGTGTGCACCACTTAGGGAGCATTACACCACTTAGGGAGCATTACACCGCCTGGGAAGTGGTGTAATACCCAGCTAAATGGTGTAACACCACTTAGGAACAAGCCAGAACGCGGCTTCCGTACCGAGTGCGGGATGCCGGGGTGACGGAGGCCTCTCGACAGCCCCCTCCAGAACCCAGCAAATTACACGCCCACACAGGACAAAGCCAGGCACACATGCATCTGTATGCGCGCACACGACAAGGGGTCGAGGCCCGCAGGCCTCGAACCCTCTCGCGCGGCAACGCTCTCAACACGGGCGCGCCGCCCAGCTCAGCTCAGGCCACGCAATGCTCAGCCGACGCGGTACTCGCCGTGCAGCAGCACGGCGCCCGCCTGGACGCCCTTCGTGCCGGAGATGAGGCGCACGCCGGAGGAATCCGCGCTCAGGTCGGCGACCGACCCGAAGCCGGCCACGGTTCCGTCGGCGTCGGCCGACGTGACGGAGCCCAGGACCCACGCGGCCACCCCGGCCTCGTTGATCGCGGACAGGACCTCGGAGGCCACGGAGGCCGAGACGACGGCGACCATGCCGACGCCCAGGTTCAGGGAGTCCTCCATGCCGACCCAGGTGACGTCGCCGCCGCGGCGCACCCAGTCGAACACGGCGGGCACGGTCCACGTCGAGCGGTCGACCGTCGCCACCGCGCCGACAGGCAGGACGCGCGACAGGTTCGCAGCCAGGCCGCCGCCGGTCACGTGCGAGTAGGCGTGAATCCCCTCAACGCCGAAGCGCTCGACCAGGTCCAGGCACAGGCGCGTGTACAGGCGTGTGGGCTCGAGGAGCTCCTCGCCGAGGGTGCGGCCGAACTCGGCCACGTGGGACTCCAGCGAGGCGCCGACGCGGGAGACGACGGAGCGCACCAGCGAGTAGCCGTTGGAGTGCAGACCGGAGGAGGCCATGGCGATGACGATATCGCCGTCGGCGACTCGCTCGGGGCCCAGCAGCTCGGAGGCGTCCACGACGCCGGTCGCGGCGCCCGCAATGTCGTAGTCGTCGGGTTCCATGACGCCGGGGTGCTCGGCGGTCTCACCGCCAATGAGGGGCGTGCCCGTGGCCTCGCAGGCGCGCGCGATGCCGGTGACGATGGAGGCGATGCGCTCGGGGACGACGTGCCCGCAGGCGATGTAGTCGGTCATGAGGACCGGGCGCGCGCCGATCACAACGATGTCGTCGACGACCATGCCGACCAGGTCCTGGCCGATCGTGTCGTGCACGTCCATGGCCTGCGCGATCGCGATCTTCGTGCCCACGCCGTCCGTGGAGGTCGCGAGCAGCGGCTTCTCCATGCCCAGCAGCGCCGATGCATCGACCATGCCGGCGAATCCGCCGGTCGCGCCCAGGACGGTGGAGTCGTGGGTGGCGGCGACGGCGCTCTTCATCAGTTCGACGGCGCGGTCGCCCGCAGCGGTGTCGACGCCAGCGGTCGCGTAGTCCAGGGGGGTGTCGGTCATGGGTGGTGCCTTTCGCGGATGGCGCTCGACGAGGCCGTGTCTGGGTGGTCGGGTTGAGAACGACGCCCGCGGCGCAGGGGTTGCGTCGCGGGCGTGGAGGTTAGCAGGGGGTGGCTTCGGGGGTTCCGGGCACGGGCGTCCCGGCGGGGATCGTCTCGGGGTATTCGCCGGTGAAGCAGCCCAGGCACAGGGAGTTGCCCTGTCCGGTGGCCGCGACCATCCCGTCGATCGACAGGTAGGCCAGGGAGTCGGCGCCCAGGTGTTCGCGGACCTGCTCGACGCTCATGGACGAGGCGATGAGCTCGGCCCGCGTCGGGAAATCGATACCGAAGAAGCACGGCCACGCAACCGGCGGGGACGAGATGCGGATGTGCACCTCGGCGGCCCCGGCCTCGCGCAGCATCTTGACGAGCGCGCGCTGCGTGTTGCCGCGAACGATCGAGTCGTCGATGACGACCAGGCGCTTGCCTTCGATGACCTCGCGCAGGGGGTTGAGCTTGAGGCGGATGCCCAGCTGGCGCAGGGACTGCGTGGGCTGGATGAAGGTGCGGCCCACGTATGCGTTCTTCACGAGGCCCTGGGCGAAGGGGATGCCGGACTCCTGCGCGTAGCCGATCGCGGCGGGCGTGCCCGAGTCGGGCGTGGGGATCACCAGGTCCGCCTCGATGGGGTTTTCGCGCGCCAGCGCGGCACCCATCTCGTGGCGTGCAGCCACGATCCGGCGCCCGCCGATCGTCGTGTCGGGGCGGGCCAGGTACACGTACTCGAAGACGCAGGTGTTGGAGCGGCGCACGGCGAAGCGGCGGGAGTGCACGCCCGACGCGTCGATGGAGATGAGCTCGCCGGGCTCGACCTCGCGCACGAAGGTCGCGCCACACAGGTCCAGGGCGGCGGTCTCGGAGGCGACAACCCAGCCGGAGGCCAGGCGGCCGAGCACGAGCGGGCGGTAGCCGTGCGGGTCGCGCGCTGCGTACAGCGTGTGCTCGTCCATGAAGACCAGGGAGAACGCGCCCTTGATACGCGGCAGGACCTTCAGGGCGGCGCCGACGAGGGGCGCGGGCTCAAGGTCGTCCACCGACGAGGCCGGGGCGGCCTCGTCCCCATCGGCCTTCGAAGGCGTCACGGACGGGGACGCGATGAAGGGGGTCGGCCCGGGGATGCGGTCGGCCATGCCCAACAGCGCGGTCACGAGGGAGGTATCGGTGGAGGCGCCGCGTTCGAAGTCCTCGCCGTCGTCGGCGATCTCGGCAGCGAGCTCGCGCAGCTCGACCGTGTTGGTGAGGTTGCCGTTGTGGCCCAGGGCGAGCGTGCCCGTGGGGGTGGGGCCGAGCGTCGGCTGGGCGTTGCGCCACACGTCCGCGCCGGTCGTCGCGTAGCGGACGTGGCCCAGGGCGATGTGGCCGCGCAGGCCCTGCAGGGACTGCTCGGAGAACACCTGCGACACGAGGCCCTGATCCTTATACACGAGGATCTGCTTGCCATTCGATGTCGCAATACCGGCGCTCTGTTGGCCGCGGTGTTGCAAGGCATAGAGGGAGAAGTAGGTCAGGCGGGAAACGTCCTCGCCCGGGGCCCACACTCCGAAGACGCCGCAGTGATCATGCGGGTGATCGTCTCCGAAGATTTCCTGGTCGGACAGTGTCATGTCTGGCTGCGAGACGGGAAGCACGCTCTCACTTTCCCACACTTTTTCCCTCCTCGTGACATGAATCCACGTTGTGGCGGGCACACGAGAGCGCGACGGAGCCCGTACGCAGCGCGTAATTGCGCACGCTTTGCGGGGCAGAATCGGTCTCTCCTGGGTCGAGATGACACAATGGAGTGCAGCAATCTTGAGGAGGAAACGTGGCCAATCCGACGCTGAGCGCCATCATGTGGGGACTCGCCCTGCTGGTGAGCGCTGTGGCCGTCCTGTCGTTCGCACGAGGCCTGACGCACATGTGGCGCACCGTCTGCGCGGGCACGCCCGACCCCGGGCGCCTGACACCCGTCGGCAAGCGGGCGTGGGGCGTCATCTCGGCGGCCCTCACCCACCGCGAGTTCAAGGGGCGCCCGTGGATCAAGGCGGCCCACTGGCTCGTCATGGTCTCCTTCCCGATCCTGTTCCTCACGCTGGTCACGGGCTACGCGCAGCTGCGCGTCCAGACCTTCACGCTACCCCTCCTCGGCCACTTCGCGCCGTGGGAGTGGCTCACCGAGGTCTTCGCCTGGGGCGGCCTGGTCGGCATCATCCTTCTGATGGTCGTGCGTCAGCGCGCCGGGCGCGGCACGGCCGCCGAGGCGGCCCTCTCGAACGACGATCCGGACGGCGCTGCCGCCGCAGCGGACCCGGAAGGCACCCCGCCCTCGTCCCTGGCCAAGCCCCACCCGCGCGATTCCTCCCCGCGCGGCCTGGCCTCCCGCTTCCTGGGTTCGACCCGCTGGCAGGCGCTCTTCGTCGAGTGGGTCATCCTCATCGTGTGCGCGTGCGTCGTGGCCCTGCGCGGCCTCGAATACGCGCTCTTCAGCGTCACACCGGGCCTCGAGGCCCACGCGAGCGCGCTACACTTCCCGCTCACTGCCTGGCTCGGCGCGCTCTTCGTTGCCGCAGCCTCCTCCTCGGCCGCGTCGCTCGCGAACGCAATCGTCCTGGTCAGCGCGCTCAAGGTCATCACCTCCATGACCTGGCTGACGGTCGTCGGCATTCAGACCGGCATGGGCGTCGCGTGGCACCGCTTCGTCGCGATCCTCAACCTGTACACGCGTCGCAACGCGGACGGCACGAAGTCCCTGGGACCGGCCGACCACATGCTCATTGACGGAAAGCCCGTGACTAGCGAGGACGACTTCGACGACGTCCCCGAAGACACGGTCCTCGGCGTGGGAACGATCGACGACTTCTCGTGGAAGGCCCGCCTGGACCTGTACTCGTGCACTGAGTGCGGCCGCTGCCAGGAGCTGTGCCCCGCGTGGAACACGCAGAAGCCCCTCTCCCCCAAGCTGCTCATCATGGGCCTGCGCGACCACATGGAGTCCGCCTCCAACGTGCAGATCGTCGAGCAGGAGGAGGGCCACCAGAAACTGGGCGACGGCGAGGTCCTCCTCGACAAGGGCGTGCCGGCCTCGCCGCACTCCTTCGACCTGGTCTCCGCCCTGTCCCTGTCGGGCGCGACCGGCCCCGAGGGCGTCTCCGCGGTGACCGCTCCCCTCGTCCCCGAGGTTGTCTCCGAAGAAGTCCTGTGGGACTGCACGAACTGCGGCGCCTGCGTCGAGCAGTGCCCCGTCGACATCGAGCACATCGACCACATCCTCGACCTGCGCCGCCACCAGGTCCTCATGGAGGGAGCGTTCCCCCGCGAGCTGGGCCGCGCGTTCCGCGGCATGGAATCCAAGGCGAACCCCTACAACCAGCCCGCCCGCAAGCGCATGGAGTGGGCGAAGAAGCTGGACTTCGACATCCCCGTCGTCGGCGAGGACATCGAGGACGCCTCCGAGGTTGACTACCTGTTCTGGGTGGGCTGCGCGGGCGCCTACGACGACACGGCGAAGAAGACCAGCGCCGCCGTCGCCGAGCTGCTCCACACCGCGGGCGTGTCCTTCGCGGTCCTCGGCTCGGGTGAGTCCTGCACGGGCGACCCGGCCCGCCGCGCCGGCAACGAGGCGCTCTTCCAGATGCTGGCCGCCCAGGCGATCGACACGCTCAAGGAAGCCAAGCCCCAGAAGATCGTCGTCTCCTGCGCGCACTGCTTCAACACGATCGCGGGCGAGTACCCGGAGCTGGGCGGCTCCTTCGACGTCGTCCACCACACGCAGCTCCTCAACCGCCTGGTGCGCGACGGCCTCCTCACACCGGTGGCCCCCACTTCCGTTGCGTCTACGGGCGCGGATTCCACGGACGAGGCCGGGGCACAGCCCGCGGGCACCACTCCCTCAGTCGGCGCACCCCTGAAGGTCACCTACCACGACGCGTGCTTCCTGGGACGCCACAACCGCGTCTACGAGCCGCCGCGCGAACTCGTGGGCTCCCTGCCGAACGTGGAGCTCGTCGAGATGCCGCGCAACCGCGACCGCGCGATGTGCTGCGGCGCGGGTGGCGCGCACGCCTGGTTCGAGGAGACGCGCGGGACCCGTATCGCGGATGCCCGCATCGTCGAGGCCGCGTCCACGGGCGCGGACGTCGTCGCGACGGCCTGCCCCTTCTGCTCCCAGATGCTCGGCTCCGCCTCGGGCACGTCCGCCGGCTTCATCTCGGCCGACGCCGCCGATCAGAGCGCCAAGGAGACCACGGCCTCGTCGGGTGGAAAGCTCCCCGAGGTGCGCGACGTTGCCGTCATGCTGCTCGAATCCGTCAAGCGCGGGCAGTAACGCACGCACACGGCGCGCACCCCACGGCGTGCGCCGCACGCAAGCCCCACAAACAAAAGGGTGGCCCCGCAGGAAAACCTGCGGGGCCACCCTTTAACGAAAGAAAATCAGTCCTCGACGCCGACGATGACGTTGGAGGCCTTGATGACGGCGACGGCCTTGGAGCCGACGGTCAGGCCGAGCTCCTCGATGGCGGCGTTCGTAATCGACGAGGAGATGACCAGGCCGGGAGCGACCTCGATCTTGACGATGCCGTTGACGGCGCCCTGAGAGACCTCAACGACGGTGCCGGGGAGCTGGTTGCGTGCAGAGAGCTTCATGGTGTGCCCTTTCGTTCATAGTGGTTTGCAAACACACATACCCTAGCGGGCATGCAACGCGCCTTCCACGAATGCGACCTATTCCTCACCCTCCGGTGAAATCTCCTCAAGACCGACGAGGAAGCCATCCTCGTCGATGACGTTGCCGCCCACGAGGGTCGCGATCATTCCGGCGGCCTTCTCCACGTCCTGGGTGGAGCGCAGGCGTTCGAGGCGCGCGGTGCGGCTCATCGCGCCCGCACCGGGCGTCGGCGCGGAGGTGGGCAGCCAGCGAACCTGGTATTCGATGATGGCTCCGGCCGTCCACGGCTCCCAGCGCAGGACGCGCGGCGGCGTGGGCACGGCGTGGACCTCGATCATCATGTCCGAGCGGTGGCCGATCGGGCTCATGAGGGCGTAACCGTCGACGACCTGCGGCTTGTCGCGCTGGGCCTCGAGCTCCTCGCGGGCCTTGGCGATCTTGGACGCGATATCCTTGCGCACCGGGCCCAGTTCGGCCTTCAGCTTTTCGATCTGCTCGACCTGCGCGGGGCTGAGCGGGGCGGGCTTGGGGGCCTCGGGCGTAATGTCGCGCGCGTCCTTCATCTGCTCGAATCCGGCGCGCTCGCGCATCGCGGAGAGCAGGTCCTCGGGGTTGATCCAGCGCGGCGAATACACCGTCAGGTTCACGGCCGAGTCGGCGTCGGGGACCATCACGTAGCCGCTGCCGGCGATGCGCAGTCCACCGGCGAGGCGTCGGGCCATGCGGCGCAGCGCCTCGAGCACGCGATACTCCAGGCCCGTGGGCACACCGTCGGGGAACGCCTTGTCCCACTCGCCCATCACGCCATTGCTCTGCTGGCGGGCATGGGCCTGCGGGCAGCGCAGGACCCACGCGTTGGACAGCGAGGCCGGGGTGCCCAGCGCCGCGCGCGTCGGCTGGTCCAGCGTCCACGGGCCCTCCAGCTCCGCGTCCGAGGAGAGGCGCAGGCGTCCCGGGGCGATCCATCCGGCCTCGTCCCACATGGAGATCGCGAGGGCCTCGAGTTCGGCGGGATCGACCGCGTCCGAAACGAGGAAGAGGTGATGGCTGCGCGCGTCCTCGAGGTCGATGACGCCCGCGGGTTCGTCAAGCTCGATGGCGGCGGCAATCGGGATGGCGGCCTCGGCGCTCGTCACCTCGCCGTCGGCGTCGATCTGGAAGGCCGCGTCGGTCACGGTGATCGTCGTCAGGCCGACGTTTGTCTGGGTGAGCGGATTGTCCGTCGCGCTCATCGGCGTCGGATCGGCGAAAGAATGGGGGGCGGCGGCCATGCGTTCCTTGAGGGAACGCCTCACCGGCGAGGCCTGGGGAGCCTCGTCCCTATTGGTGACCTGCTCGCGCGGGGTCATGCCCGGCAGAGCGACGCCCTGGATGACGCCCGTGCGCGTCGGGGAGGGCGCGACCGGCGGAATACCGACCACAGCCTCGCTGTGACCGCTGGCCTGCGGGACACTGCTCGCCTGCGGGACCCCCATCACGGGCGTCGACGCGGGCGGTTCCGGCGCGGGGGGAGCCTGCAGATCGGAGGGTTCCGGCGGGGGCGGAGCCTGCAGGTCAGCGGGCTCGGGCGCGGGCGGATAGCTCAGCTCGCGGGCCGCACGCTCAGCGCGCTCGGCGCGCATGCGTTCAAGCCGGGACGGCGGCGGGGGAGGAATGGCCGACATAGAGTGTCACCGTTCGATGCGCGTGCACGTGAAGCGCTCGTGGGTGCGCGAGGGCGTCGGGCCGCGCTGACCCTGATAGTGAGAGCCCAGCCCCTGAGAGCCGTAGGGGTGCTCAGCCGGGGAGGAAAGGTCGAAGAAGCACAGCTGCCCGATCTTCATGCCGGGGTAGAGCAGGATCGGCATCGTCGCCGTGTTCGACAGCTCGAGGGTCACGTGGCCAGAGAAACCCGGGTCGATGAAGCCGGCGGTCGAGTGGGTGAGCAGGCCGAGGCGTCCCAGCGACGACTTGCCTTCCAGGCGCGCAGCGATGTCGTCGCCCAGGGTCACGAGCTCGTATGTGGCGCCCAGGACGAACTCGCCGGGGTGCAGCACGAAAGGCTGGTCGGGGCCCACATCCACCAGGTGGGTGAGGTCCGATTGGTCCGCCGCAGGGTCGATCACCGGGTAGCGGTGGTTATCGAAAAGACGGAACAGGCGATCCAGGCGCACGTCAATGCTGGCCGGCTGAACCAAGTCGCGGTCCAGCGGGTCGAGCTGGATACGCCCGGAGTCCAGGGAGGCTTTGATGTCGCGGTCACTGAGCAGCATGACTCGATTGTCGCATACTCAGCGCCGCGACAACAGCCTCAGCGGGTCACTGCAGGGGCTGTCCCTGCGCGTCGTAGCCGTACGAGCCGGAACGCATGAGGATCATGATGAGCTCGATGAGGACCCACACGGCGGTGACGGGCGCACCGATGACGATGATCGTCAGAATCAGCTGAATGATGGCTCGGTTGGTGTAGCCCAGGTAGAAGTTGTGGACACCGAAGCCGCCGAAGAACAAGCCCAGAAGCAGGGCAACCATCCACTGCTTGGGCGGGCCGGCGACGACGGGCTGGCCGTACGCGGGCTGAGAGTAACCGGGCTGACCGTATGCCTGCTGGCCCGCCGCGTAGGCGGCCTGCTCAAAGCCGGGCTGCGCGAAGCCGGGCTGCGCACCGTAGGGCGCCTGGTTCGCGGCAGCGTCGGGGCCGGGCTGGGCGGAAGCCGCATCGTAGGCCGTGCCGTACGTGGTCGAGCCGGGGGTCGCCGTGGCCTCATCGAAAGAGGGGGCCGAGGCCTGGGGGAAGCTCGGCGCCGCGGGCGCGGGAATCTCGGCGGCGGGTTCAAAGGTGGGAACCTCGGGCACGGGCACCTCGGCGGCGGGTTCAAAGGTGGGAACCTCGGGCACGGGCACCTCGGCGGCGGGTTCAAAGGTGGGAACCTCGGGCGCGGGGATCTCTGCGGCAGCCTCGACGGCGGGAGCGTCGGGAATCGAGAAATCGGCCGAGGGAGCCTCGGGGACGGTAACCTTCGCAGGATCCTCAGGGTTGAAGGGGGTGGCCTGCGGGTCGGGCGTCGTCATGGGTGAGCCTTTCGATTGTCGTGGGGGCCGCGAACGGCCGTACTGACACAGCCTAGCGTGCACAGGCTCAGGCGCGGAAGCTGCGTCCACCCCGAATCTCCCCTGATTGCCCCCGGATACCCGCCACACCATCGGAACAAAAACGCGGGGCTCGGCATGAAGCCGAGCCCCGCGCGTGACGTTGTTAGCGCGCGCTTAATGCGCACACAGGCACAACTCAGACGGTGGGAACGCCGTTGGCGTCCTTCTCGTAGATCCACTTGCCCATGAAGGTCATGACGGCCATGGCGATCAGAGCGGCCCACCACACGAAGTTGAGCAGGCTGATGATGGTCGAGAGGAAGCCGAGGTCCAGGAAGCCCAGCACCGCGAAGGCGAGGGAGATGACGATCTTGTAGATGCCGTACTGGGTGTAGCCGAGGTAGAAGTCACCGATGCCGAAGCCACCGAGGAACAGGTTGAGGAGGCCGGCGACCATGCGGGACTTGCCCTGCGCGGGGGCGTTGTAGCCGGGCTGCTGAGGAGCGGACATGTTGTCTCCTATGTGTTGATGGAACCCCACGGGGGTGTTTTTCAAAAACATGGTCAGACTAGCGGACCCTTCCGATTTTGTACAACCTTCCCCCGATATTATGCAGCAGCTCACAGCTTAATTCCTTTCGTTCGTCACGATAAAGCTTTGTTCCATAGACTGACTAGGTGTTCATAAATCCAACGGCGGAGGCCACACAAGCACTCCACTGCGACCTGCCTCAGTGGTTCACGACGCACAAACGCGACCTACCAATGCGCACAGCCGATGTCTCTGACTGGGGAACCCTCGTCTTTGAGATCATGAGCCAGCAGACACCCATCGCACGCGTCCAACCGATCTGGCTCGAATGGATGGAACGCTGGCCCACTCCCGCTGACCTCGCGGCTGCATCATCGGCAGACATCATTGTTGCCTGGGCAAACCTCGGATACCCGTCGCGCGCCCTGCGCCTCAAAGCCTGCGCCGCGACGATCGTCGAGAAGCACGACGGCAAGGTTCCTCTCACCATGAAGGAACTCACCCTCCTGCCGGGCGTCGGCACCTACACCGCCAGCGCACTCCTCGCATTTCGGCACGGAATCCGGGTGCCGGTCCTCGACACAAACGTGCGTCGCGTGCTGGTCAGATTTCTGGACGGTCGGGAGTTTCCACCCCATTCAACCCCCTCGAAAGCAGAAAATAACCGCGCCGAGCAACTTCTCCCAGAAAATGGGCACGACGCAGCCGAGGTGAGTTTGTCTCTCATGGAATTCGGCGCCCTGGTATGCACCCAGCTGAGCCCGTCGTGCGATCAGTGCACGATCCGCGACAACTGCGCGTGGGCCGCCGCCGGCTACCCCAAGGACGAGAAGCGACCCACGCCCCAGCCCTACGCGGGCACCGACCGCCAGGCGCGAGGCCGCATCATGAAAGCCCTGCGCACCGCACACTTCGAGGGCAAGGAAGGCCTCACCAAGCGCCGCGTGCTCGACGTCGCCCGCATCGACGGCGGGGATCGCTACCAGCCCACCCGCGTCTACCGCGCCCTCATCAAAGAAGGCATGATCGTCTACGACCAGGACACGAATCGGGTCACCCTCCCCCGATGACCCATAGGCAGGGACGAGGCCGGGGATCCCTCACCCAAGGGCCGCGGTCCCGGGAGGCACCCACGGCCTCGTCAATGAATCAGTAGCGGATCGCGTCGATCGGCTTGATGCGCACGGCCGCGAGCGCCGGGATGATGCCGCACAGGGCGCCGATGCTCGTGGAGATGGCGACGCCCGCGATGGCGGCTCCGGCGGGGAAGGCCGGGGTGTCGCTGAGCGTGACGCCCAGGGCCTCGA
>ERZ1699259.188-NODE-188-length-30606-cov-5.312740_pt1 | contig 30606 bp, 30 predicted proteins | sample MGYA00581525_ERZ1699259 | MGnify/ENA primary metagenome ERZ1699259 (study PRJEB42319, sample SAMD00040332) | human oral metagenome | material: saliva | host: Homo sapiens | study: EMG produced TPA metagenomics assembly of PRJDB4115 data set (Metgenomic analysis of... | reverse complement strand
TGCCGGTGTGAGCATCGGCAGCTACGACCTCGTGCAGCCCGGCCCCGCTGAGGCCGTGCATGACGGTGACACGATTGTCGTGCGCACCTCCAAGGCCTACACGGTGAAGGTCGACGGCCAGACTCGCACCCTGTGGACCACCGCCTCCTCGGCGGATAGCATCCTCGCCGACGCTGCGCCGCTGGGCTCGGCTGTCTCCCTTGCGGCGGACCGCTCCTCGTCCCGTGACGAGTTGACCCCGCTCGTGTCGCGCGCTCGTAACGTCGCAGTCACGGTGGACGGCTCGACCCGCGAGGTCGCCGCGCGCCCCGGTCAGGACGCGCGCGCCATCCTCGAAGCGGCCGGCGTGTCCGTTCACCCCCTGGACCGCGTGACCGTCTCGACCGGCCCCAATGGCGAGCTGACCATCAACGTCAGCCGCGTGACCCGCGGCGAGGCCACGACCACCGTCGAAATCCCCTTCAGTGAGACGACGGCGACCAGCTCCGACCTGTTCGTGGGCGAGTCCCAGGTGACCACGGCCGGCATCAACGGCGTGACCACGTGGACTGTGTGGCAGGAAAAGAACGGCGACGAGGTCCTGACCTCCGTGCCGATCACCGAGCACTCGACCTCGCAGCCCGTGACCCAGGTGCGCAGCGAGGGAACGAAGGAGGCCACCCCGGCCGCCCTCGTTGCCGCCGGCATTGATCCGAAGGCTACTCTCGAGGAGAAGACCGAGGCGGACGGCACGACCTCCGTGCGCTACCGTGCGAAGCTCGGCACGATCTCCACGAAGGAAGAGATCGCCGCGATCGCAGCCGACACGAAGAACGCGGACGCTGCTACGGCTGCCGCCGCCGCTGCTGCCGCTGCCGCCGCCGGTGCCGTCCCCACGAACTACTCCGGTGAGGACCCGCGTTCGCTGGCCAAGCCCCTCGTCGCAGCCCAGGGCTGGGGCGACAGCGAGTACCAGTGCCTGGTCCTCCTGTGGAACCGCGAGTCGCAGTGGAACCCCTACGCCGAGAACGCCTCCTCGGGTGCCTATGGCATCCCGCAGGCGCTGCCGGGCTCCAAGATGGCCTCGGCCGGTGCCGACTGGCGCACCAACCCGATCACCCAGATCAACTGGGGTATCGGCTACATCAAGGGCCGCTACGGCACGCCCTGCTCCGCATGGGCGCACTCCAACGCCGTGGGCTGGTACTAAGTCTGAGAGCTTGTGAGGGCCGGGTCTGACAACGAAGGTTGTCGGGCCCGGCCTTTTCCTGTGGTCACATGCGTTCTCCCGCCACAATGTCGCACGTAATTTCCTGCCGTGTCTTTCAGGATTTGAAATCGTATCGTTGAAAACATGCGGTTTTGGGCCGTGGCTAAAAACTGAACAAGTTAAATTACGTGCGAGATTCTTGGGGAAGGCGACAGTCTGGCGCGCCGTTGGTATGTGGATAGGTTGTGAAGATGTGGATAGGTAATGAACATCCGGATAGGTAACGAGCATCTGGATAGGTAATGAACATCCGGATAGCTTATTAACCTATCCGGATGTGGCTAACCTATCCGGAAGCGTGCAACCTATCCGGATGTGCGTGACCTATCTGCGTGGCGCCGCTGTTGTGTCACCTTGACACTTACCCTACAATTCCCGTGAAGGTTACCTAATATTCATCGTGTTTGTGTCAGTGAGGTCATCATGGGTTTTTCCGGCGTTGCTCGAGTGGTTGCATCGTTGGCGATTGCAGGAGCAGGATTCGCCGGTGGCATGAAGGCTGCCCCCGTACTCGGCTTTGGGTCCACGCAGGATCAGGGTGCGGAACCTGTCGTCACCGTTGACACGACTCTTGTGAAAAACTCTTTCGCTGACATTGGTGAACTCGCCACTGAGTCCTACAACTTCACCCAGGTGGGGAAATACTCTGAGGAGGGAACCAAGGTGTTCGGCATGGAAGTGCCGGGCACGGGCGCCCATTACCTCATCACCTATTCGGGTGAGGTGAAGGCCGGGGTGGCCGATGTGAGCCAGATTCAGGTCGAGGTTGACGAGGCGGGTCACGTCGTGACGGTGACCGTGCCTGCCGTCGAAGTTCTCTCCGCCTCCATCGACCCTGCCTCCGTCGAGACCTACGACCAGTCTTTCTCCATCGTCAACCAGATCGAGGTCGGAGACGTCACCACCTTCCTGGCGGAACGGGAGACCGCTGCCGCAGACGAGGCCATCTCCAAGGGACTGCTCGACAAGGCGCAGGGGCGTGTGGAAGACATCGTGAAGAAGCAAGTCAACGCTGTTCTCGGCGAGCAGGCCAGCAAGTACGAGGTGCGCGTCGTTCTGCCGCCTCCTCCCGCCCAGTGACGCTTCGAGCCTCACAGATGGCCGAGCCTCACAGCGCTGCTTGCCCCGGCCTCGTCGGCCCCGTGCACTAGACTTGCCAGCGTGAGCCGATCCTCCAGCCCCCGCAACCAGCGCGATTCGCGCCGCCTTGATCCGACCCTGCCCGAGGGAGCCGTTCCCTCCGAGACGGGCCTGCTCGGCCCCCTCGAAGTCAAGGCGATCTCCGAGGCGCTCGGCATCCGCCCCACCAAGGTGCTGGGCCAGAACTTCGTGCACGACGCGGGCACGGTGCGCAAGATCGTCGCAGCCGGAGGCGTCGAAGAGGGCGACGAGGTCGTTGAGGTCGGCCCGGGTCTCGGCTCCCTGACGCTCGCGCTCCTGGAAGTCGGTGCGCGCGTGCGGGCCGTCGAGATTGACCCGCCCCTGGCCGCAGCGCTGCCGCAGACCGTGCGCGCCCGCATGAGCGAGGCCGCCGACCGTTTCCACGTCGTGACCATGGATGCGACGGAAATCAGCGGTGTCGATGACTTCGGCGTGGACTGGCCCGCCCCCACCAAACTCGTCGCGAACCTGCCGTACAACGTGGCCGTGCCGGTTCTGCTCAACATGCTTGAGGCCTTCCCCTCCATCCAGGGCGTCGTCGTCATGGTCCAGGCCGAGGTCGCGGATCGTCTGGCCGCCGGCCCCGGATCGCGCACCTACGGCGTGCCTTCCGTGAAGGCCTCCTGGTACGGCTCGGTTGAGCGCGCGGGGACGATTGGTCGCTCCGTGTTCTGGCCCGTGCCCGGCGTGGATAGTGCCCTCGTGCGCCTGACGCGCCTGGAGACCCCGCGCGGCGACGACGAGCTGCGCCGCGCCACTTTCGAGGTCACCGACGTGGCCTTCGGTCAGCGCCGCAAGACCCTGCGCGCGGCCCTCAAGAACTGGGCGGGCGGCCCCGAGGCCTCCGAAGCCCTCCTGTCCGCCGCCGGCATTGACCCGACGCGCCGCGGCGAGACCCTCTCGATCGACGAGTTCGTCGAGCTGGGGCGCGCCGTCATCGAGGCCCGCGCAAACGGTACCCTCGCGGCGTCGACCGCAGCCCGCTGACGGCCGCCGGTCAGACAATCGGCAGGAAGAAGGAACGCCATGCGTGAAGTGCGCGCCAGTGCGCCCGGAAAAGTCAACCTGACCCTGCGCGTCGGAGCGCCCACGTCCGACGGCTACCACCCCCTCGTCACGGTTTTCGAGGCCCTGAACCTGCGTGAAACCGTCACCGTGCGCACCTCGAAGACGCCCGGCGTGCGCGTCGAGACAATCGCGTACCTGCCCGACGGCAGCATCGACGAGGCCACGACCCGCGCCATGGCGGACGTGGACCCGGCCACCCACCTGGCGGTGCGCGCCGCGCGCGTCCTCCAGCGCCTCGCCGCCGCGGGCCCCTGGGCGTCCACCGCCGCGGGCCTGAGCATCCGCGTCGATAAGCGCGTCCCCGTCGCCGGCGGCATGGCCGGCGGGTCCGCCGACGCGGCCGCCGCCTTGGTGGCCTGCAACGAGCTGTGGGAGCTGGGCCTGGGTGTCGAGCAACTCGAGGCCATCGGTCGCTCGCTGGGCGCCGACGTCCCCGCCTGCCTGGCGGGAGGCATCGCGCTGGGAACCGGGCGTGGGGACCACATGAGCGTCCTGCGTGAGGGGGACGAGGAGGGCCGTCACCACTGGGTCATGCTCCTGTCCCGCGAGGGTCTGTCCACCCCCGAGGTGTTCCGCGAGTTCGACCGTGTCGACGCGGCGGGTGCGCCCGCCCTGGCCGAACCCACGCCCGAGGAGGTCGCCGCCCTCTGCGGGGGACCCGAGGAACTGCGCCACTGCCTCGTCAATGACCTGCAGGCACCCGCCCTGCGCCTGCGCGCCGAGCTGGCCGAGACTATCGGTGCCGCGAAGGACGCGGGAGCTCTGGCCGTTACGCTGTCTGGGTCCGGCCCGACCGTCGCGGCCCTCGCGCGCGACGCCGAGCACGCCCAGGCCCTGGCGGCAACCTTGAGCGACGCGCCCACGGTCGCGCGCGCAATCCCCACCCACGGGCCCGCCTGCGGCGCCCGCATCGAATCGACGGAGGCCATCTGATGGCGCACCTGCTCGGAACCCAAAACGTCGGTGCCCTCGCGGGGTCGCGCAAGCTCCTCGAAGGGGTCACGGTCGGCCTCGACGACGGCAGTCGCGTCGGCATCCTCGGCCCCAACGGCGCCGGAAAGTCCACGCTCCTGCGCATCGTCGCCGGCACGCAGGAACCCGACGGGGGAGTGGTGACCCGACGCGATGGCGTGCGCGTCGCCGTCCTCACCCAGGCGGACACTCTCGACCCCGAGGACACCGTCATCCAGGCCGTTCACCCCGGCATGGAGGAGTACGAGTGGGCCTCCGACCCGGCCGTGCGCGACATCCACGCCGGCCTCCTCGCCGACATCAATCCCGCCGCCCTCGTCGGTACGCTGTCCGGCGGTCAGAGCCGCCGCGTCGCGCTCGCACGAGTCCTCGCGGCCGCCGCGGACATCGTGTGCCTGGACGAGCCTACCAACCACCTCGACGTCGAGGGCGTGGCCTGGCTGGCCGCGCACCTGAACGCCCGTTTCGCCCGCCCCGGCGCGTCCGGCGCCCTCTTGGCCGTCACCCACGACCGCTGGTTCCTCGACGCCGTGTGCGAGCACATCTGGGAGGTCGTCCCCGGCGTCGACCCGGGCGGCGACCGCCCGCAGATCGCCGGGCACGTCGAGATCTACGACGGCTCCTACGCGGCCTACACCCTCGCCCGCGCTGAGCGCATGCGTCAGGCGGACGTGGCCGCCGCCAAGCGCGCCAACCTGCTCACCAAGGAGCTCGCGTGGCTGCGCCGCGGGGCGCCGGCGCGTACCTCGAAGCCGAAGTTTCACATCGCCGCCGCCGAGGCCCTCATCGCCGACGTGCCGCCCCCGCGCGACACCGTCGAGCTGGTGAAGATGGCGACCGCGCGCCTGGGTAAGGACGTCATCGACCTCGAGGACGTCTCCGTGTCCTTCACGCGCCCCGACGGCTCGCGCCTGGACATCCTCAAGGGCGTCACGTGGCGCCTGGCCCCCGCCGAGCGCGTCGGCATCGTCGGCGTCAACGGCGCCGGCAAGACGACGATCCTCAACCTGCTGCGCGGCGACCTCGAGCCCACCTCGGGGCGCGTCAAGCGCGGCAAGACCGTCCAGGTCGCCACCCTCTCCCAGGACACGCATGAGCTCGACGCCCTGGCCGACATGCGCGTCGTCGAGGCCGTCGCCGACGTCGCCCAGACCGTCGTCGTGGACGGCAAGGAGGTCAGCGCCTCCCAGATGACGGAGCGCATGGGATTCACGCGCGCCCGCGCCTACACGCGCATCAGCGAGATCTCGGGCGGCGAGCGCCGCCGCCTCCAGCTCATGCGCCTGCTCATGAGCCAGCCGAACGTGCTGCTCCTCGACGAGCCCACGAACGACCTCGACACCGACACCCTGGCCTCGATGGAGGACCTGCTCGACACCTTCCCGGGCACCCTCGTCGTCGTCTCCCACGACCGCTACCTCCTCGAGCGCGTCACCGACCACCAGGTCGCCCTCCTCGGCGACGGCCAGATCCGCGCGCTGCCCGGCGGCGTCGAGCAGTACCTCGACATGCGCGCATCCGGCAACCTCGGGGCGTTTGGTTCGTCCTCTCGCGCCGACGAGGCCGGCTCCGCCTCCCGCTCTGCCGTTCCCTCCGCGGATGCTTCCTCGGGCGAGGAGAGCACGGGGCAGGGGAGCGCTCGCGGCGGCGTGAGTGACGCTGCGGCGCGGCGCGCGGCCAAGAAGGAAGTGGCCCGCATCGAACGCAAGCTGGAGCGCTTGCGCTCCGAGGCCTCGTCCCTGGAGGCGAAGCTGGAAAAGCTGTCGATTCAGGTAGCGACGGACCCCTCGGCGGTGTCCGAGCTGACGAAGGTCTCTGCGGCTCACCAGGATGTCCTGTCCGAGATGGATGAGCTGGAGGAGGCCTGGCTCGAGGCAGCCGATTTGCTCGAGTGAGTCGTGCTGTGATCGACTACGATGTTCAACTGAACAAGTGGTTGAACGAGTGGTGTTAGCCGCTCTCTCTGAGTTGAAGGAGGAGCGTTGTGAGTGGACCTGGCTTTGGGCTCGTTATTGGTGCGCAAACAAAAGCGGCAGGCTATGTCGTGGACTTCGAAAGTAAGCTCGTGGATGTAGCAGACATGCTTGAGTCCTGCATTCTTGATGGTGTTGCGCGAGTGAATGGGCCGTATGTATCCGTTTTGAGTGACGTTCTACAAAGGTGGGGTGAGGGCGCAAACGCTCATCAGGCCGACCTGGAGCGCTATACGCAGGCTCTGATCTCGGTCGATGAAGCGCTTGTGGCAGCGGAGGAAGATGCGAGCGGGGATCTGAACGACATCGCACTGAGCTTCAGGAGCGTGTCATGAGCGGGAACGACCTTGTATTCAATGAGACTGCTGTCAACTACATCATGGACGATGTCGAGCGTGTGGCGTTGAAGCTGCGGGAAGGCGGCACCGAGATGTCGGACCTCGTGGAGCATGAGCTTATCGAATGGACAGATAGCTCCGAGGCGCGGCAGGCGCAAATTGAATGTGCGCAACGTATGGATGCTCGAGTGGAAGACATGGCAGGTGCCTTGGATTCCCTGAAGCAGGCATTCGAAGAAATTCGTCAGGCGGGCATTGACGCCGAAACCCGTGCATTCGCTGCCGTTGATTAGGGTGAAATAGCATGGGAAGTCATGATTTTGAAGTCGATCTTGAAGCGCTGGGTACTGCCGTATCAGAGTTGAGTGACCTGCAGGAACGCAATAGAACGTATGACGTTGCGGACTATACGCCCAACTCTGGAATGGTTGGCGATCCCATCGTAGCCGGAGCGCTGGAAAGCTTTAATACGAAGTGGGATCAGGGGCTCAACGGTATGCTCCGAGATATTTCTGAGGCGTCCGGACGATTAGGTAGAGTTGCGGGGATCTATTCGGATTACATGGACGCGTGTGAGGAAGCGATGGCGCGAGCCCGCGATGCGGCGGCTGGTATCTCGACGCAACAACTGGTGTTGGGAGGCTGACGTGAGCGTGAGACACACGGGGGCTCCTGTGTTCGAGATCGAGGGCGATCCCGGCTCCATTCGAGGACGTATTGCGGTGATGCGTGATCGCGCATCCGACTGTGAGAGCATCGCGTGGTCACTCCAGGAGATTTCAGTATCCGGCTGGAGTGGGCGTGCAGCTGATCGTTTTCATGAACACTTCAAGCTACAGCCGGAAAAATGGTGGTGCGCCTCAGCGACTTTCGGTCGGGCGGCTGATGCGTGGGAGAACTACGCCTCGACGCTCGAGCAAGCACAGGCACGCGCTGCGGAGGCGAAGATTTCATACGAGGCAGGTGTTGCTTCCGTGGAAGCGGCACTTGCCGAGCAGCAATGGGCAGCAGCGCATCCGAAGCAGGATATGTTTGGAATGCCTGTGTTTGACATGTCCTACCATCCTGAGCGTGACACGCGTCCCGGCGAGGCAATGAAAGCGCAGGCGGTTGCCGACTTCGAAGCAGCAGTGAGTGACACGGATGCTGCTGGCAAGACTCTTGCTCAGATTTTGGATGAACAGGCTAACCGTTCTCCGGATCCGTCGTGGGCCCCTGTTCATTTTGCGAAACGTACCGTAGCGGGCATCTTTGACGGTGTGTGGAGCCTCTTGTCCATGCAGTATGGGATGGCTCTTGAAGGGATGTGGGACTATGGACGATACATGCTGGGGTGGATCACCTGGGACGAATTGCAAGCGAAGCAGAAGCAGAACAAAATCTCACCGGAGGACTTGTTTGCGCTACGTGACGCGATCATGGCAGACCCGACAGGCTTCGCGAAGAAAATGGGCCTTGCGCTGATCAACGTTGACGGCTGGAAAGACGATCCCGGCGCTGCCCTGGGAGAACTTGTGCCGGCTGCGGTCCTTGCAGCGCTCACTGCTGGCGGTGGAAATGCGGCTCGTGCTGCTGCAGTGCTTGAATCCCTGCCTGTCATTGGCGAAGGCATGATGCTGCGAGATATGGGGATGGGGCTAGGCGCTCTTGCTCTGAAGGGTGCGGGTCATCTTGGTATTGGCGCGGATGGGGCTGTAGGAAGGTTGTCTTCGCGTCTCGATGACTATCTGCGCACGCATGGCATGGAAGATCTCGCCAATGAATGGAAGGAGAAACGACTACGCGTCCTTCCCCGCAGTGCGGACGATCTCATGGAGAGAATTCCTTTGACTGACAAACAAGCGGGTGCTGGCGAACCGCCTACTGAAGGCTTAGTAGACGGAGTGAAAGGTGGAAACCTAGCAAAACAGCGTGAAGTGGTATTGGGCGTAAAGCCTGATGGGTCTTCTTATACGTATGAGGAGTGGAACGCTGAAAATGGGCATTTCAACGTCAATGAAAAAGGAGAGAAAGAATGGGTAGATCATTGGCCGCCAGATGATGGTTACGACGGTAAGCCGAAAGTATATTCCTCGGTTGCTGAATATGTTGAGGATTTTGGTAAAGATGTTGACCGTATCGGACATCCTGGTGGAAGTTATTTAGGTGCGATAAAAGATGGGGTTCCGGCCTCTTTTGAAGAGCGATCGCTTCGTCCAACATCTGTCAATGACTACTACTATCAGTATGAGTTCACTGAGGATCCGCTGCCGGAGGGCTGGACAATCAGGTCAGGAAAGGCTGCTGCGTGGAACCAGCAGCCAGGTGGAGCTACGCAGTTGCAGGTAATGAAGAGCGATGGTAAACCTGCGAGTGTTCAGGAACTTCTTGCAAATGGCATTCTAAAGGGAAAGGATAAGCCCGTTGGAATTCATGGATGAATATGCAGCAGTAATGAATCGATACGTGAAGATTGAAGTTCGCAATAGATTCAAGGAGGGGGGTGTTGATCTGTCTCTCAACTTTGGGAGTGGCGATGGGTGGCTGCTATGGCTGGAGGATGGCCAGTACTGCTTCGATGAGAAGGAGCGGGGAAAAGTTAGGACAGGTGGACTGTTTAATTCGCAGTCAATTGAGTTGACACAAATTGTTATGGTGAATTGTACGGTGCCCTACTTGCGTCATGCGCTGGGTTTTTCAAGCTTGTCTGTACCTAGTACAGTCGATGAGCTGCCGGTGGGCTGGTCAGTCAATAAGACTGCATCTGCTTGTTATAAGAGTATGAGAGGTCCGACGGGTGAGTTGCTTGAATTTGTGACTTGGAATCCGGCTCATTGTGTTCCACTCGCTTGGTTCTATGGTGTGTCTCCGTCTGAGCTGCTGCACGCTTACATGCTTCCCGACGGTGGGCCGCTGCTGCGCCGGTGGCTTGGGCGCCCGTATGTTCGATGAGAGTCTCATGTGTATGAGTATCAATGAAGTGCCTAAGTGTATAGGCTTGCGTAAGTGAATGGAATAGAAAGGAAGAGAAAGATGGAAGTTAATCAGATCCCTGATGTTCACTCGCCTGACTTCCCGAATTCGGGAGTCTTGAAATGGGTGCCGGATGGACCGACAGTGCTCGCTCGAATGGATAGAGGCACTGTGAAGACCTATACGAGCTTTCTGGCCTATACGAAGACTTTTGGTCCCTACGTGGATCGGCTCGGACTGCCCTACGGAAAGTATTTCTGGCAGCTGCCCGAAAATGGTAGTCCCTTTTCGTTGGAAGAGCGAGCCCTCGATATTTTTGCGATGAATGATCCCTACTATCAGTATCGGATTGTCGCACTGCCGACAGGTTTTTCTATTCGGACGGGAATTAATGTCCCGCAATTCTCGATGCCTGGGGGAGCGCGGCAGGTGCAATTCATGCTTGGTGACTACCTGCTCACTGCGAGTGAGTGTTTGCAACTTGGCATACTTGAAGCGAAAGGGAGTAACTGATGTCTGTGACAGCCGATCTGGTTGATTTTGCTCGGACTAGCGGTGCGATTTCGTCGGTCTACAAGGGTGACGGAATTGCGCTCACCTGGGATTCGGGACGAAGTTGGCAGCACATTTGGGACACGAAGAACTCACGCCGTCCTCAAGCCTTCTATGGTGAGAGCGAGTATTTGGAGCCACGTGTCCCGACCATGATTAGCGACTACGGTGAGATCATGTTGAAATGGGCGATCATGCGCATCGGTGAAAAAGCGCGGTGGCGCCGCCGGTGGCCGCGAATCGATGTTCCCTCGGCGCTTGAAAGCGTCTCGCCCCAGTGGGGTTTTGAACAGCTCACCCCTATCACTGGCCGCCTTACCTTGGATGGTGCATATATTCCGATGGAGATGCGCACGATCTTCCCGGTGCATCCGGAACTCAATCAACTGTCCCATGTGATGCAGATTGATTTCGATGAGCTACTCGCGGGATATATGGACACATCGGGGGGAGCTCTCCTGCGTCAGTGGGTTTCCTGATGTTGTTGGTGTCGGTGGGGGCGCGGCGAGCCTGTCCGGCGCGGCGTCGCTGATGCGTCGCGCCGGCAGCAATCGCCTCTAGCGCAGCAATAGCAGAAGCCTCATCGCCTCATTCGGATCCCTGCCAGCGCATCGGAATCTCACATTTATAATTACAGTGCAAATATTGACTGTCGGTCTAATCCGCAGTATTCCGCGGTTCTTCACCGCGAAAATTTCTCGGCAACTCTTTGACAGTGGTCAGATTCCGCTACTATGTGCCCGGGTTCCTTCCAACAAGCGGAATCTAGGAGCGAAGTGGCGCTTCGAGCGCCCTTCAGGGCATGGAAAGAGGCATGAGAGTCAGATGAAACGCGGACCATTTATCGCCGGAGCAGCCCTGCTCGGCGTCATTGCGCTGGTGCCCGCACTGGTCCCCAGTGCGGTCGCGGCCGACGACCAGTACGGCGCGACCGTCCCCTACACGCGATACGAGGCCGAGGAGGCGAGCCGATCCGACGGGACGACGCTCGAACGCTCCGACGACCTCGAATCGACGGCCATCGAGGCCTCGGGCCAGTCCTACGTGGCCCTGAAGGACCAGGACTCCTCTCTGGATTTCACTGCGACGTCCGCAGCCAACGCTCTCGACCTGCGCTTCACCCTGCCCGATCACAAGTCAGGCCAGGTGCAGGTCTACATCAATAACGATCTCGCTGCGACCCTCACCCTGTCCTCCGAGACCGCCTGGCAGTATGTCTACAAAGAGAGCGTCTATGATGAGCCGACCCTGGCGCCTGGTACCGCCCACAAGCGTTTCCGCTTTGATGAGGTGCACACGCTGCTCAATGGCCAGATCCAGCAGGGTGACCATGTGCGCATCGTCAAGGTCGATCAGAACGATACCGAGTACGGCATCGACTTTATCGAGCTCGAGCAGGCAGCGCCCGCCACCGAGCGCCCCGAAGGTGCCGTGAGCATCGCCGACTACAACAGTGCGAAACCCGGCGATGGCGTAGCCGACGATGACGCCCTTATCTCGGCGATGGATGCGGCGGCGAACACCTCCTCCAAGGTGGTCTACATTCCCGCAGGAACATGGGAATTCTCCCGCAAGATCGGCATCGATCACCCTGGCCTGACGTTCCAGGGTGCGGGCCTGTGGCGCACCAACATCTTCTTCACCTCCGATCAGAGAGAGGGCGGGGGCATCGTCTTTAATCCAGGTGCGAGCAATGAGACGCTGACCGACTTCTACATGTCCTCGAACCTGAAGTCTCGCTTCGGTGAAGGAGCTCAGTACAAGGGCTTTGCCGGCGCGGCCGGTGTGAACACTCGCGTCGCCAACGTGTGGGTGGAGCACTTCGAGTGCGGCTTCTGGATGGGCGACTATCGCGAGCATAAGTTCATGACGTACACCGACGGCATGGTGATCGAGAACTCCCGCATTCGTAACAACTTCGCCGACGGCGTCAACTTCGTGCAGGGCACCAAGAACTCCACGGTCCGAAACTCCTCCGTGCGTGGCAACGGCGACGATAGCCTCGCGTCCTGGGCGAGCAATGATCTGCGCTCCCAGAGCGATGCTGATGCTTCGAAGTTCAACTCGTTCATCGGCAACACCATCGAGCTGGGATGGCGAGCAGGCGGTATCGGACTGTTCGGCGGTGAGGGGCACGTCGTCAAGGACAACCTCATTGTCAATAACTTCTCCGGCGCAGGCATTCGTATTAGCACCGTCTTCGAAGGCCGTAATTTCACGTACAACCACGCGGGCATGACGATCACCCATAACAAGCTCGTCCGCACGGGTACGACCGATGACTTCTATGGCAAGAAGCGGGGCGCGATCGACTTTGAGGAAGACCTGAAAGTGGGGCAGGTTCTCAACGTCTCCGTGACGGATAACCTCATCGTGCGCCCCTACGCCGAAGAGATCAGCGCGAACTTCGATCTCGATTCTGAGACTCTGAGGAAACATGGCATCACGCTGCGCGACAACAAGCGTGACGACGAGGCCATGGACGCTGCGCAGGCGACAATCGTCAACCATGTGCTGTTGGGTGACCAGGTCGTGCGCACCGTCCCCGAGACGGAGAACTACAGCCTCTACTGGTACCAGCGCGACGAGCGCGGCGCTCATGGCACGATTAACCGCTACTGGGTCTCCAAGGCGGACGGCGTGGCCATTACGCCCGACATGGAGTACTCCGTTGAGGGTGGCAAGCGCGTCTACAACGTGACGCTCGCTGACCTGCCCCAGTACCTGTCGACGTCGACTGACTTCTCCGGCTCCTACGACTACGTCGCCGATCTGGAGCGTTCGCAGCCCGCCGACGACGGCACGACGATCGTGATCCGTTTCTGGTCCGCGAAGTGATCGCTTCCTGACTGACTGCTCTGGGTCCACAATCGCCCGCGCTGCCCCTTGGTGGCGCGGGCGATTGCGTGCGTGAGAGCCGATCAGGGTAGGTTTGCCACACCCGCGCAGCGCAGGCTCACCTATCCGAATTACGCAAAAGAAATGCCGCATTTATTTGCGTAATTAGTGATGGTGTGAATGCGAAAATAACCCCCGAACGGCGCGCGTGCACCCTTGGAATTTCAACGAAAACTCGCCACGTTTTGGATATGTTGCGAAAAGGCGTATCACTGGAGTCAACAGCGCGGCCAACCCGGTCGCGACCGGCTACAAAGAGGCCCCACGGGGCCACGTTGAAAAGGACACTCCAATGGCAGATATGCCCCGCATCCTCGACTGCTCCGTCACCGACTGCTCCTACAACAAGGAGAAGAGCTGTGGAGCCGCCGCTATCACCGTCGGCTACTCGACCTCCTGCACGACCTTCATCCCGCTGACCGTCAAGGGCGGCCTTGGCAAGGTCGAGACCTTCGTCGGCGCCTGCCAGAAGGCCGACTGCGCCCACAACAACGCTCTCGAGTGCACCGCCGCCTCCATCTCGGTCGGCGCGGGCACCGCGGACTGCCTCTCCTACGAGGCACGCTGAGTCTCACTCATAAACGAGGCCGTGGCTGGGATTACCCGCCACGGCCTCGTCGTATGGAGAAGACGAAAAACTCAGCGTCCTTCGCCCGAGCGCACCCGCAGCGTGGGGTGGGGGCGCAGGCCGCGCTGGCCGTTCCAGATGAGGTTGACGACGTGGGCGGCGACCTCGTCCTTCTTCATGCGGCGGTCGTCCAGCCACCACTGGCCGACCTGTGCGATGAGGCCGACGAGCATCTGCGCGTACAGGGGAGACCAGGTGGTGTCGAAGTCCGAGCGCTTGAACTGCTCGGCGATGATGTGTTCGACGCTGGTCGCCACGTCGCCCATGACCGAGGAGAACGAACCCGCCGTGCGATCCGAGGGGGCGTCGCGCACGAGCACGCGGAAGCCGTCCGTGTTGCGCTCGATGTAGTCGAGCAGACCCAGGGTCGCGTTCTCCAGGATGAGGCGCGGGCGTTCCGAGGACTCCAGGGACGATTGCAGGGAAGAGATGAGCGCCTGCACCTCGCGGTCGACGACGACCGCGTACAGGCCTTCCTTGCCTCCGAAGTGCTCGTAGACCACAGGCTTGGAGACCTTCGCCCGGGCGGCGATCTCCTCGACGCTGGTCGCGCCGAAGCCCTTCTCTGCGAACAGGGAACGTCCCACGGCCACCAGCTGCTCGCGGCGCGCGAAGCCGCTCATTCGTGTCCTCTTCTCAGCCATGCCCCCAGTATCACACGAGGCATGGGGTGGCCTATGTTTCGACCAAGCAGCGAGCGCGGGGTCGCGTTTGAAAGCGCGCGCGGGGTGCAGGTATCATCACAGTGGACGCATTCCGCCTTGGTGTAACGGCAGCACAGAGGTTTTTGGTGCCTTTAGTCTAGGTTCGAATCCTAGGGGCGGAGCGACTGGTCCCGTTGGGACCGCAGACCCCCCGAGGAGGAACATGTCTCGCCCCGCCGCCGTCATCGTCCTGGCCGCAGGTCAGGGAACGCGCATGAAATCTGCCCTCCCGAAGGTCGTTCACCCCCTGTCTGGCCTGTCCATGATCGGACACGCCCTGCGCGCCGCCCATGGCCTCGACCCCCAGCATCTGGTCGCCGTCGTGCGCCACCAGCGCGATGTTGTGGCCGCCGAAATCGAGCGCGTGCTGCCCAGCGCCATCATCGCCGATCAGGACGAAATCCCCGGCACCGGCCGCGCCGTCCAGTGTGGCCTCGAGGCTCTCGATCAGGCCGTCGAGCCGGTCTCCGGCACCATCGTCGTCACCTACGGCGACGTTCCCCTCCTGTCCACGGACACTCTGGCCGAGCTGGTTGCCACCCACGAGGGCGCGGGCCACGCGGTCACCGTCCTGACCTCGCGCGTCGAAGATCCGACCGGCTACGGCCGCATCATCCGCGACGCCTCCGGCACGGTCACGGCGATCGTCGAGCAGCGCGACGCCACGCCCGAGCAGGCCGCGATCAACGAGATCAACGCGGGCATCTACGCCTTTGACGCGGACTTCCTGCGCACCTCCCTGGCCTCCCTGGGTACCGACAATGATCAGGGCGAGGTCTACCTGACCGACGTCCTCGCGGCTGCTGCCCCCGCCGGGCGTACCGCGGGCGCCCTCGAGCTCACCGACCACTGGCAGAGCGCGGGCGCGAACGACCGCGTCCAGCTGGCCGAACTCGGCGCCGAGATGAACCGCCGGATCTGCGAGGCCCACATGCGCGCCGGCGTGACGATCGTCGACCCGGCCTCCACCTGGATCGACGTCGACGTGAGCATCGGCGCCGACACCACCATCTACCCCGGCACCTGCCTGCGGGGGACAAGCGCCGTTGGGACCGGCTGTGAAATCGGTCCTAGCGCCACGCTGATTGATGCGGAAATCGGGGACCGCAGTGTGGTTCCCACCGCATGGATCGGTCAGGGCTGCGTCGCAGCCGATACGATGGTTACGCCATACAGCACCATCGGCACACTGATCGCGGCGCCTCGCGCCTGATCCAACACAAGGAGAGACAACCGCATGAGCGGACTGGTGACCACCGGAGAGAAGAACCTCGTCCTCGTTTCTGGACGAGCTCACATGGACCTGGCTCACGCCGTGGGCGAGGAAATCGGATGTGGGGTCTCGCCGGTGACGGCCTACGACTTCGCCTCCGGCGAGATTTACGTGCGCTTCAACGAGTCCGTTCGCGGCGCCGACGTGTTCGTCCTGCAGTCCATCGCGGGCGACATCAACAAGTGGATCATGGAGCAGCTCATCATGATTGATGCTGCCAAGCGTGCGTCCGCGAAGCGCATCACCGTGGTCGCTCCCTTCTACCCCTACTCGCGTCAGGACAAGAAGCACCAGGGCCGCGAGCCTATCTCCGCTCGCCTCATGGCTGACCTGTACCGCGCCGCCGGTGCCGACCGCATCATGAGCGTCGACCTGCACGCCTCGCAGGAGCAGGGCTTCTTCGACGGCCCGGTCGACCACCTCTTCGCCATGCCGGTCCTCGTGGACTACGTGCGCGGCCGCGTCGACCTGACCAACACCGCGATCGTCTCTCCCGACGCGGGCCGCATCCGCGTCGCCGAAAAGTGGTCCAAGAAGCTGGGCGGCGCGCCCTTGGCCTTCGTCCACAAGACCCGCGACACCACCCGCCCGAACGTCGCCGTCGCGAACCGCGTCGTCGGCGAGGTCGCCGGCAAGGAATGCGTCCTGGTGGACGACATGATCGACACCGCCGGCACGATCACCGAGGCGATCAACGTCCTCAACAATGCCGGTGCTAAGAAGGTCATCGTCGTTGCCACGCACGGCATCCTCTCCGACCCCGCCGCGAAGCGTCTCTCCGAGTCCGGCGCCGCCGAGGTTGTCGTCACCGACACGCTGCCGATCCCCGCTGAGAAGCGCTTCGAGCAGCTCACCATCCTCTCCATCGCGCCGCTCCTGGCCCGCGCGATCCGCGAGGTCTTCGAAGACGGTTCGGTCACATCGCTCTTTAACTGAGCGGCTCCCGCTTCACATCCGCCCTCGCCGTGAGGTAACCTATTGGGGTTGCTCCGGCGAGGGCGGATCCGTATCCGCCGTTATCGACAGGGCCTGAAACGAAATGCTGCGCGTTTCCTTCACTCTGCCGACACCGACGCCGGACCCGAGAAACGAAGGAAAGACACATGAGCGACAACCCCGTCCTGCTTGCAGAAGAGCGTTCCGAGTTCGGTAAGGGTGCTGCCCGCCGCGCCCGCCGCGCCGGCAAGGTCCCCACGGTCCTCTACGGCCACGGCGCCGAGCCCCGTCACCTGGACGTTCCCGGCCACGACCTCTTCCTCATCGTTCGCGGCACCAAGAACGCGCTCGTTGAGCTGAAGATCGAGGGCAAGACCCAGCTGGCCCTCGTCAAGGACGTTCAGGTTCACCCCGTGCGCCGTGACATCCTGCACGCCGACTTCCTGGCCGTCAAGGCCGGCGAGAAGGTCGATGTTGAGGTCCCCGTCGTCGTTGTCGGCGAGGCTGCCCCCGGCACCGTCCACTCGCTCGAGGAGTTCACCATCCTGGTGAAGGCCGCCGCCACCTCCATCCCCGAGAACCTCGAGGTTTCCATCGAGGGCCTCGAGGCCGGCTCCGCCGTGCACGTCTCCGACCTGAAGCTGCCCGCTGGCGTTGAGGTCGAGCTCGATCCCGAGACGGTCATCGTTGCCGTTCAGGAAGCCGCCGCTGAAGAGGCTGAGGAAGCCGCCGAAGAGGCCGCTGAAGAGGCCGCCGCCGAGGGCGACGCCGAGTGACACTCGCGTAGCACACGCTTTCCACGAGGGGGCGAGGCTGATGCCTCGCCCCCTCGTCGTATCTGCGATACTTGGGGCATGAGTGACCTCCACGTGATCATCCCCGCCGGTGGCGCCGGCACCCGCCTATGGCCGCTGTCGCGCCGCCGCCGCCCTAAGTTCCTCCTCGACCTGGCGGGCACGGGCCGCACCCTCCTGCAGGGCACGGTGGACCGCCTGGAGGAGTCGGCCTCGTCCGTGACCATTGTGACCGGCCAAGCGCACCGCGATGGCGTGCTCGCCCAGCTGCCCGAGTTCTCCTCGTCGGATAATCGCACGCTCCTCATCGAGCCGTCGGGCCGCGACTCTATGGCCGCGATCGGCCTGGCCGCCTACGTCGTGCGCGAGCGCTTCGGGGACGACGCAATCGTTGGTTCCTTCGCGGCCGACCATCTCATCGCCCGCCCCGAGCTGCTGCGCGCCGCCGTCGAAACCGCGATTGGTGCCGCCCGCGAGGGCTACGTCGTGACGATCGGCTTGACGCCCACCGAGGCCTCGACCGCGTACGGGTACATCGCGCCCGGTTCGATCCTCTCTGACGAGGCCGGGGAAGCCGATGCTGAGCGCGGCGCCCGCCGGGTCGCCGAGTTCGTGGAGAAGCCGGACGCTGACACTGCCGCCCGCTACGTGGCGGCGGGCTACCTGTGGAACGCGGGCATGTTCATCGTGTCGGCGGGTGTGCTCGCCGCCCACCTGGCCCGTCTGCTGCCCGACATGCACGCGCGCCTGGAGACCATCGCGCGCGCGTGGGGCACCCACGAGTTCGACGAGGTGCTGGCGGACAACTGGCCGCACCTGACGAAGATCGCGATCGACCACGCGATTGCAGAGCCCGTCGCAGCCGACGGGGGAGTGGCCGTCGTTCCCGCCGACGCGGAGCTGGGCTGGACGGACCTTGGCGACTTTGAGGCCCTCACCGGCATCGTCGCGGACGCGGGCAACCTGGGCGAAGCGCTGCGTGTCGAATCAGACGGTGCGGCGGTCTTCGGTTCCCTCACGCAGGATGGCGAGGGGCCCCTCGTCGCGCTCGTCGGCGTGCCCGACGTGGCCGTTGCTCTGACCCCCGACGCGATTCTTGTGACGCGCCGCGACCGCGCGCAGTCAGTGAAGGCCGTCGTCGACCAGCTCGCCGAGCAGGGACGCTCCGACCTGCTCTGACGTGCCGCCACCGAGCGCTTTGAAGTACGTCCCAGGTGGGGGCCTCGGCCTTGCCAAGCCCTGTTCGCTTGTGGGTGAGGTGCGCCGCCTCGCCCGCCGCCTACAGGCGTGAGGCTGGTAGCGTGATGGGCAGCAAGAAGCCCCGACGAAAGGCATCACACGTGAACAAGCGGACCATCGCCGCCCTCGCAACCACTGCGACCGCGGCCTCCTTGGCCCTTGGAGCTTGCTCGACGACGCCCGCCGCCACCCCCGCAGCCTCCGCGAAGGTGTGCGCCGCTATCTCCGGAGCCCATGGCGACGCCGCCACGGATCCTGTCGCAGTTGCTCTCGCGGGTGCGGCAAACGACGCATCGGTCGCCTTCGAGGCGGCCAGCGGGCAGGAGGCCCCGGCCTCGCTCGTGACCTCCGGCTGCACGCTCATCGTGGGCACGGACTCAACCATGGCCGCCTCGGTTTCCGAAGCTGCACGTCACAACTCGAAGGTGCGCTTCGCCCTCGTAGGCGCCTCTTTCGTGGATAGCAAGGGCGCCGCGACCTCCCTGAAGAACGGCTCGGTCGTCGACGTGGACGCCTCGCAGGCCGCCTACCTGGCCGGCTACGCCTCCGCGGGCATGACGACCACGGGCACGCTCGCCGTCGTCGGCGGGGCGGCCGAGAACGTCACCAACTCGCAGATGTCCGCGTTCTCCCAGGGCGTGGATGCCTACAACCTGGCCAACGGCACGTCGATCAGCGTGCTCGGCTGGAACCCCGTGACGAGCGACGGCACGTACGCGGGCAGCGCCGACGAGGTCCGCACGGCGACCGCCGATGCGATCTCTCAGGGCGCTGACATCATCGCCCCCTTCGCCGGTGAGGCCAACGAGGGCGCCGCGCGTGCCGTCACCGAGGCCGCCAACCCGACCGTGCGCCTCGTGTGGTCGGGTCTGACGAAGGCCGACCTGAAGGGTCTGACCCGCGACGAGGCGCAGTCCGCGGACAGCGTCCCGATGTCCGGCCAGTCTGGCGCGGCGGTGTCGCAGCAGGTGGACACCCAGTCCTTCGCGGATGCGTTCAGCTACATCCAGATCTCAGACGAGGTCCGCTCCGCCATCGGCGCTCCCGTGCTGACCGGCATCGTCGTCGACTACAAGGCTGCGATGGATACCCTCATCGCCCAGGCGAACGCGGGTGAGAAGGCCTCCGTCGTGCCGGTGTCCCTGGCCTCGGGCGGCGTGATCCTCACCGGCTTCGGTGCCTACACGCCGATGCTCTCCTCCGACCTGAAGCTGGGTCTGTCCGACATGGCTGGCCAGATCGAGACGGGCGGCATGGTCATCTCCACGCCTTTCGACGTGTGAGCTGACGGTATAGACGGCAGTGCCCCGGGGACACGTCCCCGGGGCACAACTTATACACCCGCGAGATAAGGCCTAGATGGCCAGGTCGAGTGGGAGATCTGCGATGTCGCGTAGCCGTTGACCGGTAACGAGTGTGTCGAGAGTCTTGACCGCTTCCTCGTTTCCCGACGCCTGGGTTGCTGCGATGAGTTCAGGAAGCGCAAAGTGATAGACAGTGTCGATGTCGCCGGTTCCTAGCGCGAGTGAAGAGAGCCTCGATGGTGTCGGTTCACCGGTAACAACCACGATATGCGGCGTGCGCCCCTTCCTGTTTCTGATCAGATTCAGAGCTTCTGAACGTGCGTTCTGCGCTCTGTCTGATCGGAGCGTCCACTTGCATGAAACGACAGCATGAATGATCGCTGAAGACTGATTGTGAGCTAGCAGTGGAGAATATGAGGCAACCCCGTCAACGACGATTCCAGAATCATTCAGCTCTTGCTGACCAATCGGCTGGCGCACGACGAGAACATCTGGAGAAATATCGTAGGAATTGCCGAGGATCGCGGCAAGAGCCGGTGTCTCGATAATGGCAGCAGCCAATTCGTCAAGATGACGATAAGGCTCGTACTGGGAGAGAGAATGCCCCCTGCGTGAGCTGCCAACGTTTATAACGTTCCAGCGACCAGGACGTAGCGCGGAGAGTGCAGGGAACGTCTCACTGAGGAAAGCACTCACGGCCTCCTCGAAGTTCTGTCCGGAACTCTGCCCGTTGAGTTTCTCGCCCCCTTGAGGCGTGCCTAATGCGCGCGCGATGCCCAGAGCAAGTTCACATGACAGCTTTTGCGACTTGTCAGCGTTGCTTGCGATACCTGCTGAGTCGACAGACAACGTTTTTGAACCAATGAGATCGCGGTGGAACAACGTCCGTGCGAGAGAGAGATTCAGGCTCATGCGACTGCCTCACTTCTCTTGTCTGTGGCAGTCAATACAGACGCAATTTGCAGGCCGACAGCTCGCGCAACGGGTGGGGGAAACGCATTTCCAACCTGACGATACGCGTGTGTCTTCGCTCCGGTAATTGCCCAGTCGTCCGGGAACCCCTGGATGCGAGCAGCCATGCGGACAGTCAGACGAGGATCACCCGAAAAGTCAGGATCGGGAGCCTCCGGTGCGATTGTTGATCCGTTGACACCAAGTTCGGCCCACGCGCGGCGTGCACGGGTCGGTCCTAAATCTGGGCCTCCGTGCTTCTTTGAACCGCCGACGAGCGTCGGAGCAATACGGTTGGCCCGAGCTGCCCAGGCCTGTGCGCCCTTCCACCCGCGTGCAGCCATGAGATCGACCAAGGTTTCTCCCACCGTTGGGGCAGGAAGCTGCTGAGGCGTGGGATAGTTAAAAGAAACTGACACGTCATCGCGGAAACCAACAGCAATGACGCGCGGACGAAGCTGAGGGACACCAAAATCTGAGGCCTGCAGAAGTTTCCACTGAAGGGAATAGCCGATCTCCGCCAAGTGCTCCTCAACGCCTTTGCGATATTCCTGAAACTTGGGATCGAGGAGTCCACGAACATTCTCAATCATGATGGCACGCGGGCGGACGACACGGACGAGTTCAATCATTGCGGGGAACAGATCGCGTTCATCGTCAGCGCCGAGTTGCTTTCCGGCGTACGAGAACGGCGGACATGGAACACCCCCTGCGACCAGATCGACGCCGCGGTATTCGTGCGCGTGCTCCTTAATCCATGGAACGACATCCCCCTCGATGACATTCCAGTGTGGGCGGTTTTCGCGAAGGGTATTACAGGCATGATGATCGATTTCAACGACGGCGAGGTGATCGAACCCCGCCTGCTCAAGGCCGAGGGCCTGGCCACCAGCACCGGCACAGATCTCAATCGATGTCAGAGCCATGTTCCACCTTCCGCCACTGTGTCTACCGGATGATTGTAGGGGAATGGCAGATGCGGGGAGCAGGTCGAAGCGCCGAACCTTCTCGGTCGCAGGGGTGTTCTCACTCATACGAGCAGGCTACGATCAGCCATGCTCATCTGCGTCTCGCTGATGATCGTGAGAATGAAACTAGCTTTCTCCCAGCACTGCCAGTGCCGCGCCTGCGCACAGGCCGTCCGCGTCGAGCACGAAGGCCGGGTCCACGCAGTACAGGCCGGTGCCCGTGGGGACGGCCGGGGAGGTCGTGAGTGCGTCGGCCAGTGCGGCGCGGACCCGCTCATCGGGTAGAGAGGTGGTGAGGGTACGTCCATCCGTGGATATGCTCAGCGAGAGAGCGGCGCCCTCCTCGACGACCGGTACGCTCAGGCGTTCCAGAAGCGTCGTCAGCAGGCCCGAGGCCTCGTCGACAGACACGGAGGCCGCGCGCGGGCCGGACGCCTCCAGAGATGCGATGCGCGAGGCACAGCGATCTACGTACGCGCCGATCATTCCGTCGCCCACGGACTCCCAGCCTCCCTGCGAACGGGGGAGGGACGCCTCGTCGCCGCACGCGGCCACGGCCTCGTCGATGAGGGCCAGCTCAGCCTCGGGAGCCAGCGCCCCCTCGCGCGAGCGATCAACCGCGCGCCCGCCCAGGTAGACGAGTGCCTCGCCCGACGTCCTCACATAGACCGCACCATCGGCCATCACCATGCGGACGGAAAAAGCCGTCAGGGGAGCGGGGAGTGCTCGCGGCATGAGCAGGGCGTGCCCACCAGATGCTTCGATGATTGCCGCGCCGTCGCGTGCCAGGTCATGGTTCTCGGGGGCCTCGTAGCCGATGATCAGGCGAAAACGGCCCCCGGTACGCGCGGACAGGAAAGAAGCGATACCCGCAAACAGCAACGGGCTAGCACAGCGTGTCATGTGCTGAGGGTAACACCTCGGGTGTCTCGTGCAAAAACCGGTATCAGGAACGAGGCCGGGGCTCGCTCCCGGGAAACGGCGGAGGGACGCAGGTGGGGGAGCCCACCGCTATCCTGGAGGCATTCACGAAGGAGGAATCATGCAGCTGACGAACCTGACGGACCCGGTCGAGCTCACGCGCCAGATGATCGATATTCCATCCGTGTCGGGGGAAGAAGGTCCCCTGGCTGACGCGGTCGAGGCGGCCCTACGCGACGCCGGATTCGGATCGGTTCCGTCCCTGGAGATCCTGCGTGACGGGGACGCAGTGTGCGCGCGGACCCACCTCGGGCTCGGCCAGCGCGTGGTCCTCGCCGGGCACCTCGACACGGTCCCGATCGCCGATAACGTTCCCGGTCGCTTCGAGGAACGAGATGGGGCCTCGGTCCTGTGGGGGCGCGGCTCGGTTGACATGCTCGGCGGCTGCGCTGCTGCTCTCGCACTCGCCTGCGAGGCCGGGGCCACCGTTCGTGGCGGCAATGAGGCCGCGCTGAGCGTGGATGTCACCTGGATCTTCTACGATCACGAGGAGGTCGCCTCTCACCTCAACGGCCTGGGGCGCGTGCAGCGCAACCATCCCGAGTGGCTGGCGGGCGACCTGGCGCTGCTGGGTGAGCCCACTGCCGCCCACGTGGAAGGCGGCTGCAACGGAACCCTGCGCGTGATCGCGCGCTTCCCGGGGCGTGCCGCCCACTCGGCGCGCGCGTGGATGGGCGTCAATGCGATTCACGAGATGGCCCCCGTCATCGAGCGCATCGCCGCCTACGGAAACCCCGTCGTGGTGGTCGATGGCCTCGAATTCCGCGAATCCCTGTCAGTTGTGCGAGTCGAGGGTGGCATCGCCAACAACGTGATCCCCGAGGCCGCCTCGATGACCGTCAACTACCGCTTCGCCCCCTCGAAGCGCGCCGCCGACGCCCTGGAGTGGGTGCGCGGCCTCTTCGAGGGGACCGGTGCCACGATTGAGGTTGACGACCTGTGCGAGGGGGCCAGGCCCGGAGCAGACTCTGACGTCGCCCAGCGCTTCCTGTCGGTCGCCCGCCAGGTCGCAGCATCGCGGGGCGAGGAGCTGCGGCTGAGTGCAAAGGTCGGCTGGACCGACGTCGCGCGTTTCAGCGAGGTTGGCGTGCCAGCCATGAACTTCGGCCCCGGCGACCCGCTGCTGGCGCACACACGCGACGAGCACACGCCGGTATCGGATATTGTCAGAGTGCACGATACGCTGCGTGCGTTCGTGCTCGCATCGGTCGGCACCGCAGCCGACAGCCACGAGGAGGCATGACCATGACCAAGCCGATGAACACCTACCGCCGTGGATCCGTCGTCCTGCGCGGGACCAGATCCCGCGCCTGACGGCTGACGCATCCCTGCTGCAGTCGGACCAGAGTGCCGACTGGAAGCATGAGGACCCGTGGCGCGTCCTGCGCATCCAGTCCGAGTTCGTCGAAGGGTTCGAGGCTCTCTCGGAGGTCGGTCCCGCGATCTCGGTCTTCGGGTCCGCCCGCACCCGCCCCGACGATCCCCTCTACGCGTGTGCGCAGCGCATCGGTGAGCTTCTCGTGCAGCGCGGCTACGCCGTCGTCACGGGTGGTGGTCCGGGCATGATGGAGGCCGCGAACCGGGGTGCCTGGGAGGCAGGGGGTACGTCCGTGGGCCTGGGTATCGAGCTTCCCCACGAACAGGGCATGAACCAGTGGGTGAACCTTGGCGTGAACTTCCGGTACTTCTTCGCCCGCAAGACGATGTTCGTCAAATACTCCCAGGGCTTCATCGTGATGCCCGGCGGTTTTGGGACCATGGATGAGCTCTTCGAGTCCGCGACGCTCGTGCAAACGGGTAAGATTCGTTCGTTCCCGTTGGTCCTCGTGGGCACGGACTACTGGTCGGGTCTGGTCGACTGGATTCGCTCCTCGATGGTCGAGGCCGGGATGATCTCTCCCGGTGACGTGGACCTGCTCCACGTCGTTGACGATCCGGAGGAAGCGGTTCGTCTCGCGACGGGTGCCTAGTGGTTAGTTCTTCTTTCTGTGGGGGTCTCTATCGCTGAAAATGCTGCGAAATAAGGCCTAATTAATCGGATGGCCTATTTTCTTTTGATTTCTCTTTGTGAACTGTTAAGGAAAAATGGCACTTATCCGGTAAAATAGGTCTGTTACCCCGCCTGAGGAGGCGCGGGCATAACTCTGAGAAGGAGTACTCTCATGGCAGCAATGAAGCCTCGCACGGGGGATGGACCCCTCGAAGTCAGCGCCGAAGGGCGCGGTATCGTCATGCGAATTCCCACCGAAGGGGGCGGGCGGCTCGTCATTGAGCTGAACGCGCAGGAGGCGGCGGAACTCGCCGAAGCTCTCGGAGCGGCCATCTGACAGATAGAGACGAAGCGGCGGAACAGGATCTCCTGTTCCGCCGCTTCTGCGTGAATGGGGGTGCTCAGCGCTTGACCGCAACCGCCAGGCCATCGCCGACGGGCAGCAGTGCGGGCACGAACTCATCGGAGTCGCGCAGGTAGTTGACCACCTCGCGGGCAACCACGGTGTGAGCGTCGCGGCGTGCGGGGTCGGCGACCTGATCGCGCCACAGGGCGTGCACAAATGCGATCGTGCCGCCGGGGCGCAGGATCCGCACCGCGTGATCGAGATACTGCGGAGTCTCTTCCAGGTCGCCATCCAGGACAACCATGTCGTAACCGCGGGCAGCCATGCGTGGCAGAACATCGAGGGCGCGCCCGGCGATGAGGCGCGTGCGGTGAGAGGACAGGCCGGCGGCGGCGAAGTTTCGGCGCGCGTGTCCCAGGAGTTCGGACTCGGAGTCAATCGTCGTCAGGACACCATCGGAGGCCATGCCGTCAAGAATCCACAGGCCAGACACACCCGCACCGGTACCGATCTCAAGGACGGCACGAGCGCCGGACACAGCGGCGAGCATCCGCAGGGCCGCTCCCGTTCCGGGAGAGACAGGAGTGGCACCCATTTCGGTAGCAACAGCGCGCGCGGCAGTCAGCGCGTCGCTTTCCGCCACGTAGTCCTCGGTGTATACCCACGTCTGGGCCTTGTCCGCCATCGCCGTATCCTTACTCGTGTTTGATCGCCGGGGTAAGGTGCGCGCACGCGCCACGCCCTCCCCAGGCATCAGGGTACAGGCGAGGATGCGCAAGGGCGCGCTGGCGCTCCGAAAATACGTGAAAACCTCACCTGGCAAGGAGACGAAACCCCGGCCTCGTCGATGGTGACGAGACCGGGGATAGTCGCGTTGACTCAGTGCTGGATGGGGGAGACCCCGAGCGGGCGGCCCGCCAGGCCGCGGTTCGTGGAAGAGAGCTGCTTGGCGAGGGCCGTGAGCTCCTCGGCGGCCGGACCCGAGGCGACGGCGACGGGCTCGCCGCGGTCGCCGCCCTCACGCAGCGCGATGTCGAGGGGCACCTGGGCCAGCAGCGGCACCGAGTATCCCAGCTGCGCGGTGAGGCGCTGCGAGACGGACTCGCCGCCGCCCGCGCCGAAGATCTCGAGGCGAGAGCCGTCGGGCTGAGGCAGGAAGGACATGTTTTCGACGACGCCGATGACCTTCTGGTTCGTCTGCGAGGCGATCGAACCCGCGCGCTCGGCGACCTCGGCGGCTGCGACCTGCGGGGTTGTCACGACGAGGATCTCCGAGTTGGGCAGCAGCTGCGCGATAGAGATCGCGACGTCGCCCGTGCCCGGAGGCATGTCGATGAGCAGGACGTCCAGGTCGCCCCAGAACACGTCCGCGAGGAACTGCTGGAGGGCGCGGTGGAGCATGGGGCCGCGCCAGATGACGGCCTGGCCGTCGGGCACGAACATGCCGATCGAGATGACCTTGACGCCGCCGGCGCCCACGGGTGGGATCATCATGCCGTCGATGACCTGCGGATCGTGGTCCACGCCGAGCATGCGCGGGATGGAGAAGCCGTAGATGTCCGCGTCCATGACGCCGACCTTGAGGCCCTGCGCGGCGAGCGCGGCGGCCAGGTTCGCGGTCATGGAGGACTTGCCGACGCCGCCCTTACCGGAGGTGACGGCGATGACGCGCGTGAGGGAATCGGGGCGGGAGAAGGGAATCTCGCGCTCGGGACGACCGCCGTTGAGCTTTTCGCGCAGCGCCTTCTTCTGGGCCTCGTCCATGACGCCCATCTCGACTGAGACGTTCTCGACGCCCTCGACGGCGCCCACGCGCTCGGTGACGTCCTTGGTGATCTGGGTGCGCAGGGGGCATCCGGCGGTGGTGAGCAGGACCTTGACGGCGACGGAGGAACCGTCGATCGTGACCAGGTCGGGGGTCACCATGTTGAGGTCGGTAATGGGGCGGCGGATCTCGGGGTCGATGACCTGGCCGAGAGCCTCCATGACGGAATCAAGCGTGACTGGCATGGACTCCACTCTACTGGCCGGTGTGCCCATCTTCTAGGGGACGAAAGGCACCGTCGGCCTCGGCCTCAGCCTCCGCCTCGTTCGATGAGGTGTTGGCCGCGTCCGCGGCGATCTCCGCACGCAGGCCCTCCAGCATGTCGCGCAGCTCGGAGCGCACGAAGTCGCGGGTGGCGACGTCCTGGAGCGCCAGGCGCAGGCCGGCGATCTCGCGGGCCAGGTACTCGGTGTCGGCGAGGTTACGCTCCGCGCGAAGGCGGTCCTGCTCGGCGACGACGCGGTCGCGGGCATCCTGGCGGTTCTGCGCGAGCATAATCAGCGGGGCCGAGTACGAGGCCTGGGTCGAGAACGCAAGGTTCAGGAGGATGAAGGGGTAGGGGTCCCAGGCGGCTTTCTCGCTGATGCCGGCGAGCATCAGGTTCGCACCGATCCACGCGATGACGAAGATCGTCATGTAGAGGACGAACTTGGGGGAGCCCATGAAACGGGCGGTGGCCTCGGCGAAGCGGCCGAAGCCGTCGCCGCTGCCCGACGAGCGGCGGAAGAACCACTGACGCTTGTCGATCGGGTTGTCCAGGCGATCAGCCATCGATGCTCCTTGCCATCATGCGGTCGGTCACGTCGTCGTCGAAGTCTCGCCAGTCCTCGGGCAGCAGCTCGTCGAGGACGTCGTCGACCGAGACGGCGCCGTGCAGGTGCCCGTCTTCGTCGACGACGGGCAGGACCGTCAGGTTGTAGGTTGCGAGCAGACGCGTCACGGTCGCGATGTGCGCGTTGGGGTCCACGGACTCGATGTCGCGGTCCAGGATCGTGCCGAGCAGAGTCTGCGGGGGCTCGCGCAGCGCGCGCTGGATGTGGACCATGCCCAGGTACTGGCCGGTCGGCGTCTCCTGGGGCGGGCGTGCGATGAAAGCGACGGTCGCGATCGAGGCCGGGATGTCCTCGCGTCGTACGGCAGCCAACATCTGCGCGACGGTCGCGTTGGGACCGAAAATGACGGGCTCGGTGGTCATGAGCGAACCCGCGGTCGACTCGTCGTAGGTCATGAGTCGACGCACGTCCTCGGCCTCTTCGGGCTCCATGAGGGCCAGCAGGGACTGAGCCTTCGCGGCGGGCAGCTCGGCGACGAGGTCGGCCGCGTCGTCGGGCTGCATGACGTCCAGGACGTCGGCTGCTCGGGCGGCTTCCAGCGCGGAGACGATCGCGATACGGTCGTCGTTACCCAGCTCCTCGAGCACGTCGGCGAGGCGCGCGTCCGTCAGCTGCATGGCGACCGCCATCTTGCGGTCCTGGGGGAGCGTGTGCATGAAGTCCGCCAGGTCCGCAGGGCGCATGTCCTCCGTGTACTGCACGAGCGCGGTCGCCGCCTGGTTGGAGTCGGTCTTGAGCAGGCCGGACACCTCGGACACGTCCACGGTGAGGGTCTCGCCGCTGCGCGTGAAGCCGAGGGAAGAGGTGCGCACGCGCTGGACGTGCAGCGTGGAGATCACCCAGTCCTTGGGGCGGCGCTGGCGCATCGCGACGTCGAGGATGCGCACCTGGCCCGAGCCGTCGTTCATCGTGACGACGCGGTCGAAGAGCTCGGAGAGCACGAGGGTCTCGATGGGACGCTGCGTGAATGAACGGATGTTGAGCAGGCCCGTCGTGATGACGGAACCGGACTCGATGGCGGTGACGCGAGTGAGAGGCAGGAAGACACGCTTACGCGGGCCGACCTCGACGACGAAGCCGATGACGTTGGCTTCGGATTTCAGCCGAAAGATGACAACGACATCGTGAATCTTGCCGACCTGGTCGCCCAAAGGGTCGAAAACACTGGTACCAGCGAGCTTTCCGATGTAGACGCGCCGACCCTTGGTGCCGAGTTCAATAGATGCAATGCTCACATAATCATCTTAGGCTGTTGACAAAGAAAGAGTAACGACGAGCCGGTCGCCGCATGAACAATGCGTTCCATGCCACCGAGGCCGTGACGAAGGAGAAACTATGGCTGTCGTGATGGACCCGCAGATGCCCACGGGCACGGAGGTCGCCTCCTACCAGACCTACGCGCAGGCTCGTACGGCCGTCGATTTCCTGTCGGACAGCGGTTTTGACGTCTCGTCGATCACGATCGTGGGCACGGATCTGCACCTGGTTGAGCGGGTGACGGGGCGCATGACGATCGCCCGCGCCTCGATGTCCGGCGCGTCGAGCGGCGCCCTGTGGGGTGCGCTCGCAGGCATGCTCATGTCCGCCGGACAGAACGCAGGAGGCACGGGCGCGTGGGTCGTGGGCGGCATCGTTGTGGGTGCGCTGGCGGGTATGGCGCTGTCCGCCCTGGCGTTCCTCATCCGGGGTCGCAGCCGTGACCTGGTCTCCTCCCAGCAGGTCGTTGCTCTGCGCTACGCGGTCCTGGCCTCGGCCGACATCGACCGCGCCTATCAGATCCTGCAGCGCACCCCCGGCAATCGGGCGCGCGTCGTGCGTCCTCGCACTGAGGAACAGCGCCAGAAGAAGGATTCCGTCGGATTCTTCCCCGACGGCCGCCCCCGCTTCGGTGCGGCGACGAAGGACGGCGAGGTCCCGGCCGGAACGGCTGCCAGCGAGGAGTCCGAGGCGGTGTCCCCGACGACGCCTCAGGCCGCGGCGCCGGATGCAGGCGCGCCCGTGAGTGCCGAGGTAGTGAGCGTGCCCCAGGCCCCCGCTCCCATCACTGTGAGCGCGCCCGAGAACGCTGTGTCCGAACGTGAGGACGCCCCGGCCTCGTCCCCCGAAAAGGACCAGACCGAGGCGTAACCTCAGCGTCTTCGCGTGGCTCAGCGGGACTGAACGCTCGCGATCCACTCCTCGACATCCGCGATCGTGCGCGGGATGTCCTCGGAGATACGCGTGACCGTGCCGTCGGCGTTCACCACGACGTCGTCCTCGATGCGCACGCCGATGCCCCGGTATTCCTCGGGGATCAGCAGGTCGTCGGCACGGAAGTACAGGCCCGGCTCGATCGTGAAGACCATGCCCGGTTCCAGCAGCGCGCCCTGGTAGAGCTCGGCGCGAGCCTTCGCGCAGTCGTGCACGTCCAGGCCCAGGTGGTGGCTGGTGCCGTGCGGCATCCAGCGGCGGTGCTGCTGGCCCTCGGGGGAGAGCGACTCTTCGGGGGTGACGGGCAGGATGCCCCACTCATACAGGCGGGCGGCGATGACCTTCATAGCGGCGTCGTGCACGTCCTTGAAGCGGCAGCCGGGCTCGTTGGCGCGGGCCAGGGCGGCCTCGCAGGCGTCGAGGACGGCCTGGTAGACGCGGGCCTGGACCTCGGTGAAGCGGCCGTTGACGGGCAGCGTAC
>ERZ1699259.178-NODE-178-length-31413-cov-5.107077_pt1 | contig 31413 bp, 28 predicted proteins | sample MGYA00581525_ERZ1699259 | MGnify/ENA primary metagenome ERZ1699259 (study PRJEB42319, sample SAMD00040332) | human oral metagenome | material: saliva | host: Homo sapiens | study: EMG produced TPA metagenomics assembly of PRJDB4115 data set (Metgenomic analysis of... | reverse complement strand
CGCGACCGATATTTCCGACTAACGAGGACACCATGACGACAACCGCACTCGTACCCATTTCTCAGGAAGACAAGATCGCCGCGGTCTCTGGCTTCCAGGACCGCTCCCTGCCCATCGAACAGACGTGCGTGTGGGAGGCTTTTGAGGAATCCCAGGGCCACGGAGTGTGGGGACGATACGCCTGGTGCGAGGACGATTCCAAGATCGCGTTCATCACCCTCTACAAGTATTCGGTGCGCGGCGTGCACTACCTGTGGGCGAAGTGGGGACCCGCCTGGGTGAAGGAAGCCTCCCCGGAGCGCGAAGCCGCTCTGCGAGCGGACCTTGTGCGCGAGATTAAGGCGAAGGATAAGTCGGTCGCCTTCGTGCGCCTGCATGCCATCTACCAGCACCCCGACCTGTGCATGCCGCTGCAGACGATCTCCTACGACCGTACGGTCGTCATCGACACCTCCGGCAAGACCGAGGAAGCTATCCTCGCTGCCATGCCCAAGGCCGGCAAACGCTCGATCCGCTCCGGCCTGAAGAAGGGAAAGGCCGAGGGCGTCACCTTCCATGAGGACACTGCCAACGCCGAGGCCGTCATCGACGAGTACTACGCCGTCATGGAGGAGACCGCCAAGCGTGACGGCTTCCGTCCCCACCCCAAGGAGTACTACCTCAGCCTGCTCAAGACGCTGGGCCCGCAGCACGCTCGCATCTTCTCGATGCGCGACGCCGACGGCAACATCCTGTGCTGGGACTTCTGTCTCGTCGAGGGAATCCGCGCGCAGGCCGAATACGGCGCCTCCACCGAGGCCGGCCGTCGCCTTCGCCAGCCCCCGGTCCTGGACTTCTTGGCCGCCGAATACCTCGCCCGCGACGGCGTGCGCGAATTCGACCTCATGGGCGCGCATTCGCCGCGCTGCCCCGACCTCTATAGCGTCGGAAAGTACAAGAGCGCCTTCGCCACGCACTTCACAGACGTGCCCGGTGGCTGGGACATGCCCATCAAGAAGGCCACCTACCGTGCCCTGACCGCCGCGAAGGCCGTGAAGGACTGGCGCGCCCGCTCCTGAAGCGTTCGCGCCACGGGGCTAGAATTCAATTCGCAACACAATCTCGCGTATCTAACGAAACTAGGAGACACAGTGCCCGATATCTCGCTCGTCATTGACGGACACGAACAGACCGTACCGGCGGGGACCACGGGCACGACGTGGTTCGAGAAGTCACGCGACGTCGTCGCCATCAAGGTTGACGGCACGCCGCGTGACCTCGAGACGCCTTTTGAAGCAGGAACGACTGTCGAGGCGATCACGCTGGACAGTGAGGACGGCCTGAACATCCTGCGCCACAGCGCCACGCACGTGCTCGCGCAGGCCGTCCAGGATGTGTTCCCCGACGTGAACCTGGGCATTGGCCCCTTCATCACCGACGGTTTCTACTACGACTTTGGCAATATCGACGCGGTGACCCCCGAGCTGCTGCGCGACCTCGAGAAGCGCATGAAGCGCATCGTCAAGGAAGGCCAGCGCTTCGTGCGTCGCGAGATCTCCGAGGAGGAGGCCACCCGCGAGCTGGCCGAACAGCCCTACAAGCTCGAGCTCGTCACGACGAAGGGCAAGGGCGCCGAGGGCGCGTCCGTCGAGGTCGGCGGCGGCACGCTCACCATGTACGACAACGTCCGCCGCGACGGCTCCGTCGCGTGGAAGGACCTGTGCCGCGGCCCCCACCTGCCCTCCACCAAGCTTATTGGTAACGGCTTCGCGCTGACCAAGGCCTCGGCCGCCTACTGGAAGGGCGACCAGTCCAACGATCAGCTCCAGCGCATCTACGGCACCGCCTGGGCCTCCAAGGAAGACCTCGTCGCCTACCAGGAGCGCATCAAGGAGGCCGAGCGCCGCGACCACCGTCGCCTCGGCGCCGAGCTGGACCTGTACTCCTTCCCCGAGGAGATCGGCCCCGGCCTCGTTGTCTTCCATCCCAAGGGTGGCATCCTGCGCCACGAGATCGAGTCCTACGTGACCGACCGACACAAGTTGGCCGGTTTCGACTTCGTGCACACCCCCGAGATCTCCAAGGGCGGACTCTTCCACACGTCGGGTCACCTGCCCTACTACGCGGACACGATGTTCCCGCCCATGCTCGTCGACGAAGAGCGCGACGAGGAGGGCAACGTGACCAAGGCAGGCCAGGAGTACTACCTCAAGGCCATGAACTGCCCGATGCACAACCTGATCTTCCGCTCGCGCGGCCGCTCCTACCGCGAGCTGCCCCTGCGCTTCTACGAGCTGGGCCACGACTACCGCTACGAGAAGAGCGGCGTCGTCCACGGCCTGACCCGCATGCGCGGCTTCACGCAGGACGACTCGCACACCTACTGCACGCCTGAGCAGGCTTCCGAAGAGATTCGCACGCAGATCGAGTTCTTCCTGTCGATTCTCTCGGCTTTCGGCCTCAAGGACTTCTACCTGGAGCTGTCCACGCGCGACGAGGACGGAAAGAAGAAGGACAAGTTCATCGGCTCTGACGAGGACTGGGCGGCAGCCACCAAGGCGCTTGAGGACGCCTGCGCGGCGACCGGCCTCGACCTCGTTCCGGATCCGGGCGGCGCCGCCTTCTACGGCCCCAAGGTCTCCGTGCAGGTCAAGGACGCGATCGGCCGCACCTGGCAGATGTCGACGATCCAGTACGACTTCAACCAGCCCGACCGCTTCGACCTGGAGTACACAGCAGCCGACGGCTCCCGCCAGCGCCCCGTCATGATCCACTCCGCCAAGCTGGGCTCCGTCGAGCGCTTCATTGGCGTTCTCACCGAGCACTACGCGGGCGCATTCCCGGCGTGGCTCTCGCCCGTCCAAGTCCGACTCATTCCCGTCGCCGAGGCTTTCGATGGCTACGTCAAGGACGTTGCCGCGAAGCTGCGCGAGCGCGGCGTGCGCGTCGAGACCGACCTGTCGGACGACCGCTTCGGCAAGAAGATTCGCAACGCCTCCAAGGACAAGATCCCCTTCACACTCATCGCCGGTGGTGAAGACGTCGAGGCCGGGGCCGTGTCCTTCCGTCTGCGTGACGGCTCGCAGCACAACGGCGTCGCCGTTGATCGCGCGGTCGAGCTGATCGTCTCGCACATCGAGCAGCGCAACAACGCCGATCAGATCGACGGCCTCGACGAGGTGTGAGAGTCATGAGCCGCGACGCCGGTTCGGACTCGATCGGTACCCCGAACGGTCCGTTGCCGACCGAGGACGCCCGCTCGCTGGCGGGCGTCCCGGACGGCTTCGGTCGTTTCTGGACCCCCTACCGGATGGCCTACATCCGCGGCGAAGGCAAGCCCGCCGACGCCTCGGACGTGGGGTGCCCGTTCTGCACGGCGCCCGGTAAGGACGACCAGACGGGACTGATCGTCTACCGCGGCAACACCTGCTTCGTGCTCATGAACCTGTTCCCCTACAATTCCGGGCACCTGCTCGTGTGCCCGTATCGTCACGTCTCCGACTACACGGAGCTCACCGACGAGGAACGCGTGGAGCTGGGCAACCTGACGGCGGCCGCCATGCGCGTCACCCGTGAGGTCGCGTCTCCGGCGGGTTTCAACCTGGGTATGAACCAGGGTGAGGTGGCCGGCGCCGGTATTGCCGCTCACCTGCACCAGCACGTTGTTCCGCGCTGGCTGGGGGACGCGAACTTCCTGCCGATTATTGCGCAGACGAAGGCTGTGCCTGAGCTCCTGGAGGACGCTCGCGCCCGGCTGGCCGCCGCCTGGCCAAAGGAGGACTGATGCTCGGAAACCACGGGCGTTCCATCACGAAGGCTATCTTTACGCCTCTCGCTCGCGTTCTCGCGCGCGTGGGCGTCACCCCCAACATGGTGACGGTCGCGGGCACCGTCGCGACGGTCGCGATCGCGGTCATCTGTATTCCTCAGGGGTGGATCTGGCAGGGCGGTATCGCCCTGGCCGTCGTTATGTTCGGCGATTCCGTGGACGGCACACTCGCGCGGATGACAACGGGCGGTACGCGCTTTGGGGCCTTCCTCGATTCGACGCTCGACCGCCTGGGCGACGGTGCCGTGTTTGGCTCCCTCACTGCCTACGCCGTTTTCCAGATGGCCGATACCCCTGTTCGCACATGGGCGATCATCGCGGGCATCTGCTCGATAGTCGGCGCCGCGGCCGTTCCTTACGCCCGCGCCCGAGCGGAATCCGTCGGGGTCGTCGCCAAGCTGGGTATCGCCGAACGCACCGACCGCCTCATCATCGGCATGGGCACGGCGATTCTCATGAGCCTCGGGCTGCCTGAATGGATCTTCGCGGCTGGTTTGACCTGGGTCGCTTTCGCGTCGTTTGTGACCGTTTGTCAGCGAATTTGGTTCACCGCCCGCCACATTGACGAGGGAGCCCAGTGACGTTCTCGCTCCTGTCCTGTGCCTTCGCCATTGCTCCTCGCCTCCCGCTGCGCGTCGTCATGCGCATGGCGGATACGGGCGCAACGATCGCGGCCAGGCGCGGGGGAGCCATGATCGACCGGCTCCGCGCCAACATGGAACGTCTGACCGGAACGGAGCCGTCTGCCGAAGAGGTGCGCGACGCGGTCCGGTCGCACATCCGCAACTACGCCGAACAGCTGATGCTCGGATCGCGTCGTGGCGCGCCGTTGCTTGAGGGAGTCTCCTTCGAGGGTTTTGAGGCCTTGGCCGCGGCCAGCAAAGATGGCCCGGTCGTCCTCGCCCTCGGACACTCCGGCAGCTGGGATCGCGCTGGCGCGTGGGTGTGTGCGCACGGCCGGGGCATCGTGACTGTCGCGGAGAAGGTTGAGCCTCCCGCGCTGTTCGAGCGTTTCGTGTCGTTGCGCGAAGGCCTCGGCATGGAGATTATCGGCGTCGCGAAGGGCGAGTCGGTCTTTTCCACCCTCATTGAGCGCGTGCGCGGCCGCAGCGTCATCGTGCCGCTTCTAGCAGACCGGGATATTTCGGGTTCGGGCATCGAGGTTGATCTCGGCACCCGGCGGGCACTCGTCGCCGCGGGGCCCGCTGCGCTTGCGACCAAGCTGGAGCGCCCGCTTTTCGCTGCATGCATCACCTACGAGAACGAGACACCCACCGGGGCCGATGTCCGCGTGCGTTGTGTTGGGCCGATCAGTGCCGATGAACAGGAACGACCCGGTCTCAACCGCGTCGAGGCCCTTACGCAGGCATGGGTGGACGAATTTGCCGCCATGATGGCGGCCAAGGCGCAGGACTGGCACATGATGCAGCGCGTGTATGTGGAGGATCTTGACCCCGAGCGCCTGGCGCGCGCGAGGGCCGAGCACGAGAGGAAGAATCGATGAAGATCGGGATCGTGAACCCATACTCCTGGGACGTGCCCGGGGGAGTGGGCTTTCATATTCGCGACCTCGCATTGAAGCTGCGCTCGCGTGGCCACGACGTGCAGGTGCTGACGCCGTCGACCTCGGACGACCTGCCCGACTGGATCACGTCCGCGGGTTCGTCCGTATCGATCCCCTTCAACGGATCGGTGGCGAACATTTCGGTGAAGCCCAGGGCGCTTGCTCGAACGCGACGCTGGCTGGCGGACAATGACTTCGACGTCGTCCACGTGCACGAACCCGTGGTCCCCTCGGTCTCGATGGCTGCCGCGATGCTGTCGACTGCCCCTCTCGTGGGAACATTCCATGCAGCCTTGGGGCGGTCGGTCTCGCGCGCGATTGCCTCGGCGCCCATGCGCCTGTACATGGAACGCATCGGAGTGCGCATCGCCGTCTCCGAGGAAGCTCGACGTACGCTCATCGAACACCACGGCGGCGACGCCGTCATCATCCCGAACGGCGTGGAGACGGCCTCCTTCCGCAGCGCGCAGCCCCTTGAGCAGTGGGTAGGGACGGATGAACGTCCGGTCATCGTGTTCCTCGGCCGCCTCGACGAGCCTCGCAAGGGACTGAGCATTTTCGCGGGTGCCATCGCTGGGGTGCTCGAGCGTTTCCCGGGCGCCCGTTTCTTGATTGCCGGCCGAGGAGACGCTCCGGAGATTCGCCAGGCCGTCGAGCGTTTTGGCGATTCCGTGTCGTTCCTCGGGGGAATCAGTGACGAGGAGAAGGAATCCTTGCTCGCCGGCGCCCACATTTACGTCGCTCCCCAGACGGGCGGCGAGTCTTTCGGCATCGTCCTCGTCGAGGCGATGGCGGCCCATACGGCTGTCGTTGCCTCGGATATCCCCGCCTTCCGTGCGGTGCTCGAGGATGGGCGAGCCGGCGCGCTCTTCGAGACGGGCAACAGCGACTCGCTCGCACGTACCCTCATCGACCTGCTGACCGACCGCGACCGTCTCGAGGAACTGTCCGCTGCCGGAGCGCGCTCATCGGCGCAGTACGACTGGGAGGTCGTCGCAGACAAGGTCTTCGAGGTCTACAAGCTCGCCATCGACATGGGCAGCCCCGCGGATTCGGGGACGAGGAGGGCACGTGACCTCATCCGTGGCCGCGACGACGAGGAAGAGGAGTCGCGATGATTCACATCTCTCCCTGGAGCATCGCTCTTGCCTGCATGTGCCTGATCGTGGTGGCGCTGATCGCGGGCGTTGCCATCACGCGAGCCCGTCGACTCGATCGCCTGCACCAGCGCATCCTTGCTTCCCGTGATGCGCTCTCGCGACTGCTGCTGCGTCGCGCCTCCGAAGCCGAACTTCTCGCTCACGCCGCCCGCCTTGAGAGCGGGGGAGACCCCGGCCTCGTCGATGCTGCGCGCGCGTACATTCGCGACGGTGGCGATCAGCTGACGACCGACGGACTTGATCGACGCACCAGCGCTCAGCGTCAAGCGGATCGCGTCGAGGTCAACGCCCGCCTCGAGCGGGCATCCGCTGTGACGCGTGCGATCCGAGAAACGCTCACTCCCTACGTGCGTGCGCAGATCGAGGCGGACCCGCAAGCTGCCGCCTGCCTCGAGGCCCTCGACGCGACCTGCTACCGTATCGAGCTCACCAGAAACGTCCACAACGTCGATGTGGCGGGAGTCCGCGCCCTGCGTTCCGCACGGATGGTAAAATTGCTTCGGCTCGCCGGACACGCACCGGTTCCCGAGCCCATTGACTTTGATGACGACACACATATCGGCGGACGGGGATACTGACATGCACACGACCCACTGGGGAGGGCCGGGCGAAGACTACCGCCTGAAGAAGATCAGTAGCGTCAACATCGACGTCGTCAGTGGTATCTCCGGGCCCGCGCCCGATGACGCCGCACCCGTGTGGCAAACGCCGAAGGCACGCCACTCGTTCCCGTGGTTCGAGGTCATCATGACGACGGTCGGCACCATCGGCCTTCTCAGTATGGTCATCTTCTGGCTCAGCCCCGCGTCATCGGGTGTCGCCTCTCTTGTCAAGACGACTCTTCTCGCTGCCGTTCCGCTCCTCATCGTTGTCAGCTTCATCCTGTTCATCGACCGATGGGAGCCAGAGCCCTGGAAGACGAAGGTGGCTCTGTTCCTGTGGGGCGCGGGAGTCGCAACTCTGTCCTCGGGTATCCTTAACACCGCCCTCAAGGAGAACATCATCCTCTCGATCGGCGATCTCCAGCAATCCAATGCCCTTGGCGCAACTTTTATTGCCCCTCTCGTCGAGGAGACACTCAAGGGCCTCGGCGTCCTCATCGTTGTCGTTGTGCGCCGCACCAACATTAATTCGCTCATCGACGGCGTCGTCTACGCGGGTTTTTCCGCCTGCGGATTCATGTTTGCCGAGGACATCCTCTACTTCATCAGGGTCGATAATCCAGAAGCGGGCGGCGTCCTCTTGACCTTTGTCCTTCGAGGTCTGTTCAGCCCCTTCGTGCACGCGATGGCGACGTCGATGACCGGCATCGGCCTCGCCCTGGCACTGCTGAAATTCAAGCGCGGCTGGTCCAAGACCGGCATCGTGCTGGTGTTCTGGTTCTTCGCCATGGTCATCCACTTCGCGTGGAACGGCACCTCGACCTTCCTGTTCCGATATTTCTTCCTCCTCTACGCAGTTATCGGCGTGCCAGCCTTCATCGTGTGGGCGGTCGCGCTCATCATCATGTCCCGCAAGGAAGCCGAGAAGATCCGCGTCGGACTCGTGCCCTACGTGCGTACCGGATGGTTTATTCCCGGCGAGGTCACGATGGCCACCGACAGGCGCGCGCGCCGAGCCGCCCTCAAGTGGGCGCGATCGGGCGGCCGCGAGGCAAAGCGTGCCATGCGCTCCTTCCTCATCAATCTTGCCTCTCTGGGCATGGATCAGCGCCTCATGGCCAAGAACGGCCCCGACCCCGCGCGTATCGAAGCCGACCGCCAGATGCTCGCTGAAGCAGTCGACAACAGGCGAGAATTCCTGCGCCTGACATCGATCGCTGAACAGCAGCAGGACGTGACGGATGCCGTGTCCCGCCTCGCGCAGGCACACTAAGAAAGAAGACGAGCTATGAGTAACAACTACCCTCACCCCGTGCCCCAGCAGGGCTTTATTCCGCCGAACCAGCAGCAAGGCCAACCCGCTCCCGGTGCGCCGTACGGTGCTCCGGCCTCGCAGCAGGGTATGCAGGTTCCTGGCGGGCAGTATGGCGCTCCTGGACCTCAGCAGGGTGCGCAGTACGGCGCTCCGGTGCCCCAGCAGGGCATGCAGGCTCCGGGCTCGCAGTTTGGTGCGCCCGCGGGGTCCGGTTATACTCCCGCGCCTCAGCAGCAGGCTCCCGCCGGGCAGCATGGTGCTCCGGCGCGATCCGGGTACGCTCCTGCGCCTCAGCAGGGCGGTCAGGCACCCGGTGGGCACTACGGTGCTCCTGCACCTCAGCAGGGCTCGCAGTACGGTGCCCCGGTGCCCCAGCAGGGTGTGCAGGCTTCGGGACCGCAGTTTGGTGCGCCAGCGGGCTCCGGTTATACTCCCGCGCCTCAGCAGCAGGCTCCCGGTGGGCAGTATGGTGGTCCGGCGGGATCTGGTTATGCTCCCGTGCCTCAGCAGCAGGCTCCCGGTGGGCAGTATGGCGCTCCCGCAGCCTCGAGCTACGCCCCCGAACCTGAGCCGGAAGATAACGCTGACACGGCCTCGGATAGCGATGCCATCCCCCAGCCGTCGTCTGATCCTCAGCCCGGTGCCTCCGAGGCCCCTGCGTCTGACGATGCTGGCGTTCCTCAACCCACTAGTTCGGTTATCCCGCAGCCGCAGGCGGCCTCGGCCTACGCCCCTGCTGTTTCAACAGGGCAGCCTGCCACTGAGTCGACGCAGATGCCTGCCCCCGACCCGATGACGCGATTCGAGCCCGAAGCGCGATTCACCTCGTCCTTCCAGTCGTTCGTCAATTCGGCGCCGACTATGCCCGGGCCGAGCGCCGCACAGTACCCGCAGGCAGCGCCGCAACAGGTGCAGTCGTGGGCCATGCCCACCTCTCCCAAGAAGGCACCGGTTTTTGAAGCCGTCGTGATCGGTGTCGGCGCGGCAATGATGCTCGTGGGTACCAGCAGCTTCCTTTTCGCCAGTGGACCCTTCCTCGGCTTCTTCCTAGCGATCATGTGCCTGGTCCCGCTTGTCATCATCCTGGCGTTCCTTCAGTTCGTGGATCGCTTTGAGCCCGAGCCCTGGTGGACGAAGATCGCGGCGCTCCTCTGGGGTGGCGGCGTGGCAGTCTTCTTCGCGGGGATTACAAACGGACTTGCCGGAGTCGCTGTCGCCAGTGCAACCGGTAGCGGTGCTGCGGGGAGTGTCTTTGAGGGCGTGGTTGCCGCTCCCCTTGGCGAAGAATTCCTCAAGGCTCTCGGTGTGCTCGTGATTGTCATGATGCGGCGTCACAGAATCTCCTCCCCGCTTGACGGCCTCGTCTACGCCGGTTACTCGGCGGCGGGATTCCTCGTCGTCGAAGACTTCAGCTACTTCGTGATTACCTTCTACAATGGGGTTCTTGCCGAGACGTTCATCATGCGCGTTCTTTTGGGCGTCTTCGGGCACGTCATGTACACGTCATGCACCGGTTGGGCGATCGGATGGGCGGTGACACGCACGCGTTCGATCGGTGCCGGCATCGGTGTTGTGACGCTTGGCTACCTGATCGCCGTGACGATGCATGGTCTGTGGAACGGATCCGCCACGATCTCGGGTTCCCGCGGCGGTTTCCTCGTGCTCTACTTCATCTTCCAGGTTCCTCTGTTCTGCGGCTGGCTGTTCTTTGTCGCTCGAACGATGCGTCGGGAGCGGCGCGACATCGCTGCCGGTCTCATGCCCTACGTCAACCAGGGGTGGATTCTGCCGAGCGAGGTTCAGATGGTCTGTGACCCGGGCTCGCGTCGCAACGCTCTGGCCTGGGTCGCGGGCGGCGGTCCCGCTGCCAAGCGCGCGATGAAGTCCTTCATGAACAACTTGGCTTCCGTCGGACTCGACCAGATCGTCATGAACGTGCGCGGGCCCGAGAAGGCCCGGATCGACGAGACTCAGAGCAAGATTCAGGAGGCGACGGCACAGCGTCAGACCTTCCAGTCGCTCATGGGCATCCGCCCCATGTGAGTGTTTCGATTCTCACGGGCCGCGCATCGTCTTTTCATAGGACACACATAGGTTCATGTCTCACGATAGTGGGGACAGAAAGGAAACCTACGTGACTGATGAACTATCGACGCGCCCACGTTCCTGGGCGTTGATCGTCTGCTCCGCCGTGCTGATCGCACTGAGTATCCCGGCGGCTATCTATGAATTTAGGAACGCCCTGGCGGGTACATCCTCATCCGATGCTTGGCTCGCGGTCGGCGCCTCGACCCTGAGCGCAGTCGTGGGCCTGGTATTCCTCGGTGTGTGGGCGCGCATGAAGCCTTCGGTTCTTGCGTGGCTTGCCGCGTTCGGCTGGGGAACCGGCGGTGCTCTTATTTTTGCTGGCTTCGGAAACGGCTTTGTAGATTTTGCCGTTGAAGAGTCTGGCTTAGGGGACAGTGCCGTTGACTTTGCGACCTCCGTGCTGACGGGCCCCGTCGTGGAAGAAACGGGTAAAGGCCTGGGTGTTCTTGCCCTGATTCTCGCCGCACGCAAGGTGCTCGAGCGTCCCGCACAGGGCGGCGTTCTTGGCGCCCTTGTTGGCATGGGCTTCGCCTGGGGTGAGGACGTGGGCTACTACGTGAGCGCGCTCGAAGACGGAATGAGCGGACTGTGGGAATCGTTCCTCGTGCGTGCCATCCTCGGCGCATACGCTCATGCCATCTTCACCGGCGTGTTCGGATATGCGCTGGCCTGGGCCGTTCTGCGTGCCAACAGCGCGATGCGTGCAGTCCTCATTGGTGCCCTGGGCTTCGTCGGAGCGCTCGCTCTGCATGCTCAGGCCAACGGCTTGGGGTTCGTGGCTCCCGAAGACTCGTGGAACCTGACCTACGGTGCCATCGAAATCCCGGTTTTCGTCGTGAGCGCAGCACTCCTGGTGTGGGGCCTGCGCCGCCGCCAGGCTACTCTGGAGGCATGAGCGCACTCGACTGGCCATTGGACGCGGACGGCTACCCCCACCGGGAGGCCGCCCGCGTCCTCTTGTTTGATGATGAGGGACGCGTCCTGTTGGCGAAGGGCCACGACGAGGACCAACCGGAGCGATTCTGGTGGTTCACGATTGGGGGCGGCATCGAGGAGGGGGAGGACCCCCGCAGTGCCGCGGTGCGTGAGGTATTCGAGGAAACGGGGATCGAGCTGGCCCCCGACGACTTGGTCGGTCCCGTCCTGTACCGAACTGCGGAGTTTGATTTTCTGGCCGTCACCGCGCGGCAGGACGAGTGGTTCTTCATCGCTCAGGCACCTTCGACCGCGCTGAGCAGGGAAGGGTGGACCGAGCTGGAGCGCTCCGTCATCGACACTCAGGCCTGGTGGGATATCGACGAGGCCGCAGCCCAGATCGATGGAGAAATCTACCCCGCGCAGATCCTCGAGTACGCGCGCGCCTGGCGCGACGGGTGGGACGGGCACATGATCCGCCTGACAGACACACGCGAACCCTGACACCTTCGGCTAGGCGAGGCCGAGGGGAGCAATCGCTAGGGACAGATCCGGCGTATTGAGCTGGACGGAGACCTGCTCGCGCACGGCGGGCTTCGCGCAGAACGCGATACCGACCCCGGCCTCGTTCATCATGGGGATATCGTTCGCCCCGTCACCGATCGCGACCGTACGCTCGAGGGGGATACCGAGGGACGAGGCCCATGAACGCAAGCACTCGACCTTCACCTGGGAGGTCACGATACGCCCGAGCACGCGGCCGGTCAGGACGCCGTCCACGACCTCGAGGCGGTTCGCCGCGTAGAAGTCGATGTCGAGGGACGCCGCCAGGGGAGCGACCACTTCCTCGAATCCGCCTGAGACGATACCGAACTGTCCGCCCGCACGATGAACCGCGTCGATGAGCTCTCGCGCGCCCTTCGTGGGGGTGATGGCGGATAGGACATCACCGAAGACCGACTCGGGGACACCCGCGAGGGTTGCGACGCGCTCGCCCAAAGACTCTGCGAAATCGAGCTCCCCATTCATGGCACGAGACGTAATCTCCGCGACCCTCTCACGGGTGCCCGCCGCGTCTGCGAGCTCCTCAATGACTTCCTGGCTGATCAGCGTGGAATCGACGTCGGTGACGACGAGGCCGGGCGCCCCGCTGGCACACAGCAGCGGAGCACCCGGCTCGTCGAGACGGTGAGTCATGCTCACTTGCGGACGACCGCACCCTTGGGAACGACCGTAATGCCGGACTCGGTGACGGTGAAGCCACGCTCGCGATCATGCTCGAGGTCGACGCCAACGACTGCGCCTTCTTCGACGACGACGTTCTTATCCAGAATCGTCTTCACGACCCGGGCCGAGCGGCCGATGCGACAGCCATGCATAACGACCGAATCCTCGATCTTCGCCCACGAGTGGACGTAGGTGTTCGGGGAAATGACCGAGCGTACGATCTCGCCGCCGGAGACGATGACGCCGGGGGAGACGAAAGAGTCGATCGCGTGACCCAGACGATCCGCATCGCCGTACACGAACTTGGCCGGCGGCAGTGAGCCGTCGATCATCGTCATGGTCGGCCAATCGCGGTTGTACAGGTTGAACACCGGGTGCACCGAGATCAGGTCCATGTTCGCCTCGTAGTAGGCGTCCAGCGTACCGACGTCACGCCAGTAGTCGCGGTCGCGGTCGGTCGACCCCGGCACGTCGTTGTCCTGGAAGTCGTAGACGCCGCACTCGCCGCGCTCGACGAACCACGGAATGATGTTGCCACCCATGTCGTGCTTCGAATCGGGGTCGGCCGCATCCTCACGCAGAGCGTTGACCAGATCCTTCGTGGTGAACACGTAGTTGCCCATGGAGGCGAGGACCTTGGTGGGATCGTCGGGCAGGCCCACGGCGTTCTTCGGCTTCTCGAGGAAGTTCTTGACAACCCCGTTCTCGCCGTCGATGACGCCGAGTGCCGAAGCCAGCTCGATCGGCTGACGGATGCCGGCGACCGTGGCGGGCAGGCCAGAATCGATGTGGTGCTGGACCATCTGCGAGAAGTCCATACGGTAGATGTTGTCCGCACCGATGATGACGATGTACTCCGGCTGCTCGTCGTCGACGATGTTGAGCGACTGGTAGATGGCATCCGCGCTACCCAGGTACCAGTGTGGGCCGCGACGCTGCTGAGCCGGCACAGGGGCGATGAAGTTGCCGAGTAGGGGAGACGTGTACCAGGTCTTTGTGACGTGGCGGTCGAGCGAATGGGACTTGTACTGCGTCAAGACAACAATCTTGAGATATCCGGAATTCACGATGTTCGATAGCGCGAAATCGATCAGACGGAAGTGGCCACCGAAAGGAACGGCCGGCTTTGCGCGGTCGTCCGTCAGGGGCATCAGTCGCTTTCCCTCACCGCCCGCGAGAACAATTGCCAGAACGTGGTTCTTTGCCATGCGGCACCTCTTCGTTGGTCGAGTGGACCCGCATCGGCGCGGATCCGTGGGAGTGGTCACACTGTATTACAAATGTCTATCGATTGCTACACCGTCTCGTTTTCGACCAGCGGTGACGTGAGATCGGATACGATGTGTCTCACACGTCGCTCTTGTCGGAAGGACCCCACCATGCGCGTTGATCTCCTTACCCGCGAATACCCGCCTCACGTCTACGGAGGTGCCGGTGTCCACGTGCTCGAACTGGCCAAGGTCCTGCGCGGCCTCGTCGATGACCTGCGCGTCCAGGCGTTTGACGGTCCGCGCGAACCGGGTACCGATGGAGCCGACCCGGGCGTGACCGGACATGCCGATCTGCCTCAGCTGGCCGGAGCGAACGCTGCGCTGCGTACGCTCGGTGTCGACCTCGAGATTGCCGCTGCGTGCGAGGGTTCTGACCTGGTCCACTCCCACACCTGGTACGCAAACTTTGCTGGGCACGTTGCGTCGCTTCTCGGCGATATCCCGCACGTGATTTCGGCGCACTCGCTTGAGCCGCTACGTCCGTGGAAGGCTGAGCAGCTCGGCGGTGGCTACCGCCTGTCCTCCTACGTGGAGAAGACCGCCTATGAGGCAGCAAGCGCGATTGTGGCCGTCTCGAACGGCATGCGTGACGATATTTTGCGCTGCTACCCCGGTGTTGATCCCGAGCGCGTGCACGTCATCCACAACGGCATCGACCTGAACAAGTGGCACGCCCCCGAGGGTGAGGCGGGCGAGGAACTGCGCGCCCGCGTTCTCGCCGAGCATGGTATTGACCCGTCTCGTCGCACGGTCGTGTTCGTTGGCCGCATCACCCGTCAGAAGGGCCTGCCATACTTCCTGCGTGCCGCCCAGCTCCTGCCCGATGACGTCCAGCTCGTGCTGTGCGCCGGCGCTCCTGACACCCCCGAGATTGCGGCCGAGGTCGAGGGCCTCGTCGCCGAGCTGCGTGCGCGTCGCTCCGGCGTCGTCCTCATCTCCGAGATGCTCCCGCAGCCCGAGGTGGCGGCGATCCTGTCCTCTGCGCAGGTCTTCATTACGCCGTCGGTGTACGAGCCCCTTGGCATCGTGAATCTCGAGGCCATGGCCCTGGGCCTGCCCGTCGTCGGCACTGCGACCGGCGGCATCCCCGACGTGATCGTCGACGGAGAGACTGGCTACCTCGTTCCGATCGAGCAGATGCAGGACGGCACGGGAACGCCGCTCGATCCTCGCGCCTTCGAAGAAGCGATGGCTGATCGCCTGGTGCGTGTCCTCGACGATCCTGAGCTGGGACGTCGCATGGGCGAGGCCGGCCTCGTTCGCGCCCGCGATCACTTCTCCTGGGAAGCGATCGGCGTGAAGACCGCCGAGCTGTACCGTTCGCTCGTTTAGGGCGCACGTCACCCGTCAGACGACTAGGCTGGATACATGACTTACGTCCTGAATCTCTCTCACGTGTCCGTCCAACGAGGGGACACACAGATCCTCTCCGATGTCTCGTGGTCGACGCGTCCGCGCCAGCACTGGGTCATCGTCGGCCCGAACGGTGCGGGTAAGACCACGCTGGCGCGTGTGGCCTCCGGTCGCATCGCCCCTGACAGTGGTGACGTGACTGTTTCGGAGACGGATCTGGCACAGGCCGATCCGGCAGAGGTGGCCACGCGCGTCGGGCTCGCCTCGGCTGCGGTGGGTGCCAAGATCGTGCCGACGCAGTCGGTTCTCGACACGGTGCGCAGCGCCGCCTGGGGCCTGGCTGTCGCACACGACGAGGAATACGAGCAGATGGATGATGAGCGCGCCCGTGCGCTCATGGCGATCTTCGGAGTTGACCACCTCGCCGAGCGCGAGTTCGCGACCCTGTCTGAGGGAGAAGCGCAGCGTGTGCTGCTCGCCCGTGCGCTCATGACCGATCCCGAGGTCCTCGTCCTCGACGAGCCAACCTCTGGGCTCGACCTGGGTGCGCGCGAGTTGCTCATTGCCGCGCTTTCGGAGATCATGAAGGGTTCGAAATCTCCGCAGATCATCTTGGTGACCCACCAGATCGAGGAGATTCCTGACGGCGTGACGCACTGCGCGATCATGTCGCAGGGGCAGATTGCCCATCAGGGTCCCATCGAGGACACGCTGACGGGCGTCAATCTGTCGCAGGTCTATGGAATGCCGCTGCTCTCCGGTCGCACCGATGGTCGCTGGTGGGCGCGCGGCGTCACCGACTAAGGGGGAAATATGACTACCTGGTGGCTGTGGATTCTCGCCGCCCTGGTGTGCGGCATCGTCGAGGTCATGAGTGTCAGCTTCGTCTTCCTCATGTTCGCGATCGGCGCGCTGGCAGCTGGCATCGCGGGCGTGTTCGGCGCGAATCTAACGATTCAGGTCATCGTCTTCGTCGTTGTCTCGATCGCTCTGCTGGCGGTTGTGCGTCCGTTCCTCAAGGGCCGGATCGACAAGACGACCGACTACGTTCCGAGCAACACGGACGGTCTCATCGGAAAGACCGCCTACGTGACCGAGGCCGTGGGGGAGCGTCACGGACGCATCCAGTTCACGGGCGGTGAATGGAGCGCACGAACAGAGGGGCCTGAGCTTCCCGTTGGTGTCGAGGTACGCGTCGATCGTATCGACGGAGCAACCGCCGTCGTGAGCGCTCTGAACCCGGCGGTGCCAGCACCTACCCAGCCGTCTGCGGGTTCGGCCTCCTGAAAGCCCCGCTTCCTGTCAGTAACGTAAGAAAGGAGATGCGTTATGAGTTCCAGTGAAGTCATCGGCAACATCGCGGTGATCGTGGTCCTCGCGCTCATTGTTTTCGTTGTTATTTCGCTGGTGCGCGCGGTGCGGATTGTCCCGCAGTCGCAGGCGTACGTCGTCGAGCGCCTGGGTCGGTTCCAGGCGGTCATGCAGGGTGGTTTCCACCTGCTGGTCCCCTTCGTGGACCGTGTCGCTGCCCGCATTGACCTGCGCGAGCAGGTGGCGAACTTCCCGCCGCAGCCCGTCATCACCGCTGATCAGGCGATGGTGTCGATCGACTCCGTCATCTACTTCCAGATCACGGATCCGCGCAGCGCAACCTACGAGGTCGCTAACTTCCTGCAGGCGATCGAGCAGCTGACCGCGACGACGCTGCGTAACCTGATCGGCTCTCTTGATCTGGAGCAGACCCAGACCTCGCGCGAGTCGATCAACAAGCAGCTGCGTGGCGTTCTCGACGAGGCCACGGGCCCGTGGGGCATCCGCGTGACCCGCGTGGAGCTCAAGTCCATTGAGCCGCCGCCGCGAGTCCTGGCCGCTATGGAGCAGCAGATCACGGCGGAGCGCACCAAGCGCGCCACGATTCTGACGGCCGAGGCCGAGCGTGAGGCCCAGATCAAGAAGGCAGAGGGCGCCAAGCAGGCCGCCGTTCTGGCTGCCTCCGCTCAGCAGGAGGCTCAGGTTCTGCAGGCCAAGGGCCAGAAGGAAGCCCTGATCCTCCAGGCCGAGGGTGCCCGCCAGGCCCAGATCCTGCGCGCACAGGGTGAGTCCGAGGCCATCCAGACGGTCTTCGCGGCCATCAACGCAGGAAAGGCCACACCGGAGCTCCTGTCCTACAAGTACCTCGAAATGCTGCCGAAGATCGCAGACGGTCAGGCGTCCAAGTTGTGGATGCTTCCCTCGGATCTCACCGGCGCACTGGAATCCATCTCGAAGGGTTTCAACCTGGGCAAGTAGACTGAAGCCATGCCGGGCCGACCGCAGTCCCTGCGGTCGGCCCGTTCTTTTCTCAACGGGAGGACACCGGTGGATTCGCATCAGGAATACGTGCTGCGCGAGGTCGCGCAGAAGAATATTCGTTTCATCCGTTTGTGGTTTACGGATGTTGCGGGCGTCTTGAAGTCGATTTCGATCGACCCTGGTGAGCTCGAGGAGGCGTTCAGTGAGGGGATTGGCTTCGATGGGTCGGCCGTCGAAGGCCTGACGCGCGTCTACGAGTCGGACATGCTGCTCAAGCCGGATGCGTCGACGTTCCAGCTGCTCCCGTGGCGTTCCAACGAGGACCCGGTTGCGCGTATGTTCTGCGATGTCCTCATGCCCGATGGGCGTCCGGCTCCCTCGGATCCCCGAGGGGTTCTCGAGCGAGCCGTGGAGCGCGCCGCTGATGCGGGCTTCCGGGTCATGATTCACCCGGAGATTGAGTTTTACCTGCTGCGTCAGCCCGTGACACCTGATCGCATGATCCCCGTCGATCAGGCTGGCTACTTCGACCACGTCGCGCGCGGCGATTCGAACGACTTCCGCCGCCGCGCCGTGCGCATGCTCGAGGACATGGCGATTCCGGTCGAGTTCTCGCACCACGAGGGCGGACCGGGACAGAACGAGATTGACCTGCGAGCCGTTGACCCCGTGCGTGCAGCGGATAACATCATGACTGCGCGCACCCTCATCGAGGAGGTCGCGCTACGCGAGGAGCTCGTCGCGACGTTCATGCCCAAGCCCTTCATCGAGCACCCGGGCTCGGGAATGCACACGCACCTGTCGCTGTTTGAGGGCGAAGCGAACGCGTTCTTCTCCCCGGCGGGTCAGTATCGCCTGTCCACGACGGGGCGTCAGTTTATTGCGGGCCTGCTCGCCCATGCCGAGGAGATCGCGGCCATCACCAACCAGCATGTCAACTCCTACAAGCGCCTGTGGGGCGGGGGAGAGGCTCCCTCCTACGTGTGCTGGGGTCACCTGAATCGCTCGGCTCTCGTGCGTGTCCCCCTCTACAAGCCGAAGAAGGCCGCGGCCGCACGGATCGAATACCGCGCGCCCGACCCGAGTGCGAACCCGTATCTTGCGTTCGCTGTGTTGATTTCCGCGGGTCTGGATGGCATCGAGCAGAAGATGGAACTGATGCCTGAGGCCGAGGACAACGTCTGGGATCTGTCGGATCGCGAGCGTCAAGTCATGGGCATTCGTGCCCTGCCTGCCTCGTTGGCGGATGCGGTGCGTGCGATGAAGCGCTCCGATCTGGTGGCCTCCACGCTCGGCGAGCAGGTGTTCGACTACGTGATCCGCAACAAGCGCAAGGAATGGACGGAGTATCGTCAACAGATTACCCGTCAGGAACTCGAGCAATTCCTCAAGGTCGTTCCCCGGTGACGCTCGACGAACTCCGGTTTGCCGGATTCCTGGACCCTCGCCGCGCCCTCGATTTCTTCGAGGAGCTTCCGGGTGGAGCCGAGGTATGGGCGGCGGACCTGGGGGCGAGCGCCGACCCCGATCAGGCGCTGTTGGCGGCGATCCGCCTTCACGAAGCGGATCCCGGCCTCGTGCGGGGACTCATCGATGATTCGCGTGCGCGCGCTCGCCTGTGCGCAGTGCTGGGTGGCAGCCAGTGGCTGGGCGACTACATCATCGCCGATCCCAGCCGCGCTCGAGCAACGTGGGAGGATCCCGGTGAGGCCGCACAGGTGCTGCTGGAATCCGTCGGGGCTACGCGGGTGGATAACGGAGTGTACGTAGCCTCGGAGCACGCGCACGTGGATGACCTGCGCGCCGGCTACCGTCGTGTTTTGCTCTCCCTGGCTGCCGATGACCTGACGAGTGATGATCCTGAAGGCTTCATGCCTGAGGTCGGTCGGCGCATCGCCGACCTGGTTGATGCAACTCTCGAGGCTGGCCTTGCCCTGGCGAGGCGCGACATTGACCCGCGCGGGCGCATCCCCTTCGCCATCATTGCGATGGGTAAGACGGGAGCACGCGAACTCAACTACATCTCCGACGTGGACGTCGTCTACGTCGCCGAGGCCGGGGCTGATGGGGATGAGCGAGAAGCCCTTGAGGTCGCGACGCGCCTGGCGGCGGCCACCGCCTCCGCTTGCTCGGGCCCCGGAACCGAAGCGCCGCTGTGGACGGTAGACGCGAACCTGCGCCCTGAGGGCCGCAACGGAGCGCTCGTGCGCACCGTCGAGTCCTACCGCCAGTACTGGGACAAGTGGGCGCAAACGTGGGAGTTTCAAGCGCTGCTCAAGGCACGTGCCTGTGCGGGAGACGAGGCTGTCGGGCGTGCCTTCGAGGAAGCTGCGCAGCCCTACGTGTGGAGCGCTGCCACCCGCGAAGGATTTGTCGAGGCTGCGCGCGCGATGCGTCGCCGCGTCGAAGACAACATCTCGCGTTCACATGCGTCGCGTGAGCTCAAGCTCGGGCGCGGCGGCCTGCGCGACGTTGAGTTTACGGTTCAGCTGCTCCAGCTGGTTCACGGTCGCACCGATGCCTTCCTGCGCGTGAGATCGACGCTGGAGGCGATTGAGGCGCTGCGCGAGGGTGGCTACATCGCGCGCAGCGACGCGCATCAGCTCGCCTCGTGCTACCGATTCCTGCGCGCCGTCGAACACCGCACTCAGCTGCCCCGGATGCGCCGCACGCACCTGATTCCTGACAAGGAACGGGAGCTGCGTGTCCTCGGACGTTCGATGGGTGCCACTCGCTTCGCAGACGCGGAGTCGATCAGTTCCGCTATCGACGAGGTTCGCACTCGTGTGCGTGCTTTGCATGAGGACGTCTTCTACCGTCCGATCATTGCTGCGACCGCGTCGCTGAGCGAGGACGAGGTGTCCCTGCACGCGGATGGCGCGCGCGACCGACTGGCAGCGATTGGCTACCGTGATCCGGCGGGAGCGCTGACGCACATCGGCGCGCTCACCCAGGGGACGAGCAGGCGCGCCGCGATCCAGCGCCACCTGCTTCCGGTGTTCATCTCGTGGCTCGCCAGAGGGGCCGACCCCGACATGGGCCTCCTGAACTTCCGCATCCTGTCCGAGGACATTGGGGATTCGCACTGGTACCTCGCGCTCCTGCGCGACTCGGGCGTGGCCGCCCACAGGCTCACGACCATGCTTCCGAACTCCCGCTGGATCGCCGAGGCTCTCGCCAAGCGTCCCGAGGCCGTGGCCTGGCTCGACGATGACGCTGAGCTGGCGCCGCGCGAGCCGCACCGACTGGCCCGAGAAGTCGCCGCCCTTATCGATCGGCATGAAGACGCGACGGAAGCTGCCGCTCGCGTGCGGGCCGTACGCACCCGTGAGTTGACGCGCTGCGCGATGAGCGACCTGCTGGGTGGCGTCGATCCGCGCGGTAACGCGATCGCCGACGCCACGGATGCGGCAATTCTGGGAGCCCTCGCCATCGCGCAGCGTGAGGAAGCTGAGCGTTGGGGCCAGCAACGGGCGGCCGTCGTGTTCGTCGCGATGGGCCGCTATGGCGGACGCGAGTGCTCGTACGCCTCGGACGCCGATGTGATTGCCCTGCACGAGGCCGTCGGGGGTGCCACCGAGGCGGAAGCGGCTGCCAGCGCGACGGCGATTGTGAACCGCGTGAAGAACCTCCTCGGCTCGGCGACCAATCAGCTGGGCATTGTCGTCGACCTCGATTTGCGTCCCGAGGGCAAGAACGGCCCGATGAGCCGCACGATCGAGTCGCATCGTGAGTATACGCAGCGGTGGGCATCCACCTGGGAGCGGCAGGCCGCGGTGCGTGCGCGCCCGATCGGTGAGGGAAGCCTCGCCGATTCTGCACGGGCACTGTTCGATGAGCTTGCCTATGGGGGAGTGAGCGAGTCGGATGTGCGTGACATTCGCTTGCTCAAAGCCCGCATGGAGAACGAGCGTCTGCCGCGCGGCATCGAGCCCGCTCGCCATGTGAAGCTCGGACCCGGCGGCCTCACCGACGTGGAGTGGACGATCCAGCTCATCCAGATGCGTGCTGGAATGAACAACCCCGCACTGCGTACGCCCTCGACGACGCAGGCGATCCTCAGCGCTCAGGAGCGCGAGCTGATCGGCGCTCAAGACGCGCAGACTCTTCTTGACGCCTGGGATATGGCCACCCGTATCCGCGCGGCAAACACCCTGGCGAGCGGGCGCATGAGCGGTGTGAAGCTCGACGTCTTGCCCCGCGATAGCGCGGAGCTGCGTGCCCTCGCAGCGATCCTCGGGTACGGTAGCGGCGGGCTGAACGCCCTCGAAGACGACTGGCTGCGCGCTGGACGCAAAGCGCGCGCCGTCATGGAACGACTTTTCTGGGAGCAGCAGTGAAGATTGTGCTGGTACGGCACGGACAAACCCCCGCGAATCGCCTCGGTGCGCTCGATACGGTGCGCCCCGGCCTCGGGCTGACTCCCGAAGGACTCCTCCAGGCCCAGCGCCTCGCGGATCGATGGGAGTCCGAGGTCGCGCCTCCTCCGACCGTCATCGCTCTGTCCGGCCTCGAGCGCACGCGCCTGACTGCGGCCCCGCTGGCGAGCGCCTACGGGCTGACCCCGCAGGTGTACCCCGGCATCCGCGAGCTACGCTCCGGCGACCTCGAAATGGCAGCTGACCCGTGCTCGCAGTCCCTCTATGTACGCACGACGCTGTCGTGGTGCGCGGGGGATCTGGATAATCGCATGCCCGGCGGTGAGAGCGGGCGCGAGGCCCTGGCCCGCTCGCTGGAGACCGTGCGCCGAGTGGGACTGGCCGCTCGTGAGAACGCGGGGGACGAGGCCGTTGCGGTGTTCGTCATCCACGGTGCGCTCACGCGCCTGCTGGCCACGTGGCTGTCCACCGACATTGACGAGGAGCTCGTCTCCAAGCATTTCATGTCCAACACGGGCACGTCCACCTTCGAGTGGGCGCCCGACTTCGCCCCTTCCTCGGCCGACGAACTGGCGAAGGGGCTCCACGCCCTGACCTGGAACGACCGTCCCCTCGATCAGTGGTCGTGAGACGATTCGCCGCCTGAGTCCTTATCGGGTGCAACGAAGGCTGACACGTCGAAAGGGAACGAGCGGTATTTAAAGTAGTTCTCCAGGTAGGACAGGTGCTCCTCGCACGCGAGCCACGTCTTCGTGCGGGCGTGGTGGATCGCCGGATTGCGCCAGTCGATCCGGTAGATCGCGGCGTTCGTGCATTCGCGCGCCGAGCAGATGCCCGATGCGGCTTCGACTCCCAGTGCCATGGTGTCCTCCCCGTGCGGTTACGCTTGGAAGTATGCCAACCCTCGTTCTCGTTCGCCACGCGCAGGCCGCATACTCCTACCCCGATCACGCGCGCCCCCTGACAGATGCGGGCGTCGACCAGGCCACTCGCCTCGGCGGCGTTCTCTCCCGGGAGATTGGGAGCTTCGATGTCGCGGTGTGTTCCGATGCGGCGCGCGCGCAGCAGACCTTCGCTCAGATCAGTCAGCGCGTGTCGATTCGTGATAGCTGGTTCGACCGCGGCGTTTATAACGCCGACGAGGAGGACATCCTCACCCTGGCGCGCACCTTCGAGGGGGAGCGCGCGCTCATCGTCGGTCACGAGCCGACCATCTCCGGCGCGGGCTACGTCCTGGCTTGCGAGGACGATTGGTCAGAGGTCGCTCGCGGAGTGCCCACGGCGACCGCCCTCATCCTCACCTTTGATGGATCCTGGGAAGACCTGGCCCCTTCGAGCTGCGCCCTGCGCGTCCTGCTCACCCCGCCCACCCGGTAGGTCACGGAGCGCCGCAAGCGGCCCTGGCCTCGTCCATCGTTCCTGTGAGTGTGTTTACGTTTGTCCACGTGACGCCCGCCCGGATGCGGATGGGGGCCGCACACGCGTTAGAATATGGCGGTATCTATCCACCCAACAGGGAGAAGTGATGTCGGGACACTCTAAGTGGGCGACCACCAAGCACAAGAAGGCCGCTATTGACGCCAAGCGCGGCAAGCTCTTCGCGCGCCTCATCAAGAACATTGAGGTTGCAGCTCGCACGGGCGGCGGCGACCCCGCCGGCAACCCGACCCTGTACGACGCCATCCAGAAGGCGAAGAAGAACTCCGTCCCCGCCGACAACATCGACCGCGCCGTCAAGCGTGGCTCCGGTGCCGAGGCCGGTGGCGCCAACTACGAGACCATCATGTACGAGGGCTACGGCCCCAACGGCGTCGCCTTCCTGGTGGAGTGTCTGACGGATAACCGCAACCGCGCCGCCTCCGACGTTCGCCTGGGCTTCACCCGCCACGGCGGCTCGCTGGCCGACCCCGGTTCGGTGGCCTACCTGTTCTCGCGCCGTGGCATCGTCGAGGTGCCCGCCGCCGACGGTGTGGACGAGGAATCCATCATGATGGCCGTCCTGGACGCAGGCGCCGAAGAGGTCGAGGACGCCGGTGAGCTCTTCATCGTCGAGTCCGACCCCAAGGACGTCGTCGCCGTGCGTACCGCTCTGCAGGACGCTGGCATCGACTACGACTCCGCCGAAGTCCAGTTCGTCGCCTCCACCGAGGTCGAGCTCGACCTCGAGGGCGCCCTCAAGGTCAACAAGCTCATCGACGCCCTCGAGGACTCCGATGACGTGCAGAACATCTACACGAACATGTCCCTGTCGGACGAGGTTCGTGCCCAGCTGGAAGAGCAGGAGTGAACATGAGCGATTCGACCGCTAAGCGCGAGGTCGGCACCCCGCAGGTCAAGCGTGGCATGGCCCAGATGCTCAAGGGCGGCGTCATCATGGACGTCGTCACCCCCGAGCAGGCGAAGATCGCCGAGGACGCGGGCGCCGTGGCCGTCATGGCCCTCGAGCGCGTCCCCGCCGACATTCGCGCCCAGGGTGGCGTGGCCCGCATGTCCGACCCCGACCTGATCGAAGGCATCATCGAGGCCGTGTCGATCCCCGTGATGGCCAAGGCCCGCATCGGCCACTTCGTTGAGGCGCAGGTTCTGCAGTCCCTCGGCGTCGACTACATCGACGAGTCCGAGGTCCTGACCCCCGCCGACTACACCCACCACATCGACAAGTGGAACTTCACCGTTCCCTTCGTCTGCGGTGCGACCAACCTCGGTGAGGCGCTGCGCCGCATCAACGAGGGTGCGGCCATGATCCGCTCCAAGGGCGAGGCCGGCACCGGCGACGTCTCGAACGCGACCACGCACATGCGTAAGATCCGCGACGAGATCCGCCACCTGACCTCCCTGCCCGAGGACGAGCTCTACGTCGCGGCCAAGGAACTCCAGGCCCCCTACGAGCTCGTCGCCGAGGTCGCCCGCGAGGGTCGTCTCCCCGTCGTGCTCTTCACGGCCGGCGGCATTGCCACCCCCGCCGACGCTGCCATGATGATGCAGCTGGGCGCCGAGGGTGTCTTCGTTGGTTCGGGCATCTTCAAGTCCGGCGACCCCGCCAAGCGCGCGGCCGCCATCGTCAAGGCCACGACCTTCTACGACGATCCGTCCGTCATCGCCGAGGTCTCCCGTGGCCTGGGCGAGGCCATGGTCGGCATTAACGTCGACGACCTGCCGGTCGATCACCGCCTCGCGGAGCGCGGATGGTGACCATCGGCGTTCTCGCCCTGCAGGGCGACGTCGCAGAGCACGTGCGGGCGCTGGAAAACTCCGGCGCCCGCGCGCTGCTTGTGCGCAGGGTTTCTGAGCTCGACCAGGTCGACGGCCTGGTCATCCCGGGCGGCGAGTCGACCACCATGTCGAACCTGCTGCTCTCCTTCGGACTGTTTGATGAGCTGCACGACCGCATCGCATCCGGCCTGCCGGTCTACGGCACGTGCGCGGGCATGATCATGCTCGCCTCATCGATCCTGGATGGACGTGAGGACCAGCGTTCCTTTGCTGCGCTCGACATGGTCGTGCGCCGTAACGCCTTTGGTCGTCAGGTCGACTCCTACGAGGAGGACCTGGACGTCGAGGGCGTTGAGGGAGCTCCCTTCCACGCCGTGTTCATTCGCGCCCCGTGGGTTGAGTCGGTGGGCGAGGGCGTCGAGGTTATCGCACGCGCCGGCAACAGCGCCGACGGCCCGATCGTCGCGGTGCGACGCGGCAACGTCATGGCGACATCCTTCCACCCCGAGGTGGGCGGAGACGATCGTATTCACGCGATGTTCGTCGATATGGTGGCGCGCGCCTGATGCGCGTCATGGGCATCGACCCGGGCCTGACGCGCTGCGGCCTCGGCGTCGTCGACGTCGATGCGTCGCGGCGCGCCTCGCTCGTGTACGTCGGTGTCGCCCGCACCGACAAGGACCTGGCGACGCACTTCCGGCTGCGCACGATCGCGGACGCGATCGATAGCGTCATCGAACGCTACGAGCCCGAGGTCGTCGCCATCGAACGCGTCTTCGCGCAGGACAACCTGCAGTCGGTGACCACCACGATGCAGGTCATGGGCGCGGCGATGACGTGCGTCGGTCGTGCCGGCCTGCCGATGGCCGTCCATACGCCCTCCGAGGTGAAGTCCGCCGTCTCCGGCAATGGCAACGCGGATAAGGCTCAGGTGCAGGCGATGGTTGCGCGCATCCTCGGCCTCGCCAAGGCTCCCAAGCCAGCGGACGCTGCGGACGCTCTGGCTATTGCGATTACGCATGCGTGGCGGGGGACTGGCTTGCTCGGTGCTCCTGAGGACTCGTCGGTCGCAGTGTCGATCTCGGGTCGCCTGACCGCGCGCGGATCCATGACGCCCGCCCAAAAGGCGTGGGCCGAGGCCCAGGCCGCGCAACGCCGAACGGGTGCCGTCGATCCGAGGCGCAGGCGCGGCTAGAATCGTACATATGTTCGCCCGCGTGTGCGGGTGACCCGTGAACGAAAGGAACGCAGTGATCTCCATTCTGCGCGGCACAGTCGCGAGCGTCGGCCTCGACCACATCGACATCGTGGTGGGAGGCATCGGCTTCCGCGTGCACGTGACGCCCGCCTTCGCGCAGGGTGCCTCGCGTGATCAGGAGATGACTGTGTTCACGTCGATGATCGTGCGCGAAGACTCGATGACGCTGTACGGTTTCGAATCCGCGGATGAACGCGACGTGTTCACGAAGCTCCTGTCTGTCTCGGGTATCGGCCCGAAGATTGCGCTGGCAGCCCTGGCGGTCCTGCGCCCCGACGACCTGCGCCGCGCGGTGCGCGACCAGGACCTCGCGGCACTCCAGCGGATCCCCGGCGTGGGCAAGAAGTCGGCGCAGCGCATGGCCCTCGAAATCGGAGACAAGCTCGGTACCCCGGCAGCACTGCCGAGCGGCGAAACCGCCGCCGCTCCCGCGCCCACCGAGGACGCCGTGGCCTCCGAAGTCAGCGCCGCACTGGTCGGTTTGGGCTGGTCCGAGGCTCAGGCTGCCAAGGCCATCGAGAAGCTGGCGGGCAGTGGGCTTGGCGCCTCCGACATGCTGCGTGCTGCCCTCGTGACGCTGGGAGGCGGACGTGGCTGATCAGATGGATTCCGGTTTCGACGTCGATGCGATGCGCATCGTCGCCCCCGATGCCGGGGAGCTCGAGCGTGCCGCAGAGGCCGCACTGCGCCCGAAGAAGCTCTCTGAGTTCGTCGGCCAGCGCGTCGTGCGAGGCCAGCTGCAGCTCGTGCTCGATGCCGCGCGCATGCGTTCGGCCAGCCCCGATCATGTTCTCCTCGCAGGCCCTCCCGGACTTGGTAAGACGACGCTTGCGATGATCATCGCGGCCGAGATGGGAACGTCGCTGCGCCTGACGTCTGGCCCCGCGATCCAGCACGCTGGTGACCTCGCCGCGATTCTGTCGGGCCTTCAAGAGGGCGACATCCTCTTCATCGACGAGATCCACCGACTCGCGCGCACCGCCGAGGAAATGCTGTACCTGGCGATGGAAGACTTCCGCGTTGATGTCGTCGTGGGAAAGGGCCCCGGCGCGACGTCGATCCCGCTGACACTCCCGCCCTTCACCGTCGTCGGAGCGACGACGCGATCCGGCCTGCTTCCCGCACCGCTGCGTGACCGCTTCGGTTTCACGGCTCATCTTGAGTTCTATGAGACCGATGAACTGCAGTCCGTTGTCACCCGTTCTGCTTCGCTGCTCGGATCGCCCATCGACGCGCAGGCCGCCCACGAGATTGCCTCGCGCTCGCGCGGTACGCCGCGTATCGCGAACCGCCTCCTCCGCCGCGTCGTCGACTACGCCCAGGTTCACGGAGACGGACAGTTGACACTCGATGCGGCCCGCGGAGCCCTCGAGCTCTTCGAGGTCGACCCCTCCGGCCTCGACCGCCTCGACCGTGCGGTCCTCGAGGCCATCTGCCGTCGTTTCGCGGGTGGCCCGGTGGGCCTGACGACCCTGTCTGTCACAATCGGCGAGGAAGCGGAGACCGTCGAAACAGTCGCGGAGCCCTATCTCGTCCGCGAAGGCTTCCTCGTGCGTACCAACCGCGGACGCATGGCAACCCCCAAGGCATGGGCCCACCTCGGGCTGACCCCGCCGTCGCCCGACGGGGCGCTCTTCGACTAGGGGAGTGGGCCTCGTTGCCATCCTGGCTGGCCGCGGGCGTGTGCGGCACTGTCAAAGAAGGATCGACGGTGCCTTGCGCCGCGCCACACCTTGATCACTTAGGCTAAAAGCCTCCCCGGGCATTAGACTGGCAAGGTGCGCTCGAAGCGCCTGACCGTCATTGAAAGTGAATCAGCCTTTATGAACAACTACACCCTCGTGATCCTGATCGTCGTCATGGTTGCTTTTATGTGGTGGAGCTCGACCTCCCGCAAGAAGCAGATGGCGAAGATGGAGCAGGAAAAGCGTGACCAGCTCGCTGCCGTCAAGCCCGGAGAATGGGTCCGTACCCGCGTTGGCTTCTGGGGTCGTTTTGTCGACCTCGACGGCGACATCATCGTCCTGGAGACCACCGATGGGCACGAGATGTACTGGGAGCGAGAAATGATTGCCGAGATCGGCGGCCAGCCACCTCTCGCTGAGACGGAGCAGGTGAACGCATCCGAGTTCGCTGGGGTTGACGAGGCGACTGACGAGGACGAGAAGGTCCTTGGACTCGACGCGCCGACCGACGGCGAGGTCTTCAACAACGACGCTGACGAGCAGCAGAAGTAAGTCAAGGCTGAACGGAAAGTAGAACCGTGGCATCACATAAGCGACGCCCCGTGCGCGCGCTCGTGACCCTCACCGTCTCCGTTGTGACGGCGTGTGCGGCACTTGCGATCGGGCACTTCACCGAGGGCGTATCCCCGTATCCCGACCTGGCCCTCGACCTGAAGGGCGGCACTCAGCTCATCCTGACGCCGACCGTGACGGGCGATGGACAGCGTGAGATCACCGAAGAGGACATCACCCAGGCGATCTCGATTATCCGCAACCGAATCGACGCCTCCGGCGTGTCCGAGTCTGAGATCTCCTCGATGGGCAGCTCGAACATCATGGTGTCGATCCCCGGCACGCCCTCTCAGGAGCAGCTGGATCTTATTCGTTCGTCCTCGCAGATGAACTTCCGCCCCGTCCTGCGTATCGGCGCAGCTCAGGGCGTTATCCAGAACCAGCAGCCCGCCCAGACGGATACGCCGCAGTCGGGAGCCCAGTCCGGTGCCCAGTCGGGCGAGCAGTCGGGCGCTGCGACCACCGAGGCGGCCCAGTCGGGCGCAACGACCACCGAGGCGGCCCAGTCGGGTGTTCAGTCCACCGCACTGGATGAGGCGACCGCGAAGGGTATCGCTGACGCGAATCAGGACGGCGTCCTGTCCGACACCCCCGCAACCACGCCCGAGAACGCTTCGGATCTCGCGTGGATCACCGAGCAGGTCGTGTATGACTTCCTGACGCTCGACTGCTCGGCTGCCGCCGACGTCAAGCACGTTGAGGGTTCCTCCGACAAGCCCTACGCCGCATGCGACGAGTCCGGTCAGATCAAGTACATCCTTGGTCCCGTGGCTGTGCCCGGTTCGGATCTGAAGACCGCAACCGCCGGTCTCGCACGCAACAACAACGGTCAGACGACCGGCCAGTGGGCCGTGTCCCTGCAGTTCAACGACGCGGGTACGGAGAAGTTCAAGGAAACCTCCACGATCCTCTACGGCTACCACACCTCGGATCCCCAGGGTTCGTCGTTCTACCAGGGTCGCCCCGACCGTAACTCCTTTGCGGTCGTCCTCGACGGCACGGTTATTACCGCGCCGTCGATGAACGCGATCATCCCCAACGGCCAGGCTGAGATCACCGGTAACTTCACCGCTCAGTCGGCGTCCGCGCTGGCCAACCAGCTCAGCTTCGGTTCGCTGCCGCTGAACTTCGAGGTCGAGTCCGAGCAGCAGATTTCCGCGACGATCGGTACCGATCACCTGACAGTCGGCCTGTGGGCCGCACTGATCGGCTTCCTGCTCGTCATCGTCTACCTCATCTGGCAGTACCGTGGTCTGGCGATTATCTCGGCGGGCTCGCTCGTCGTCGCCTCGATCATCACCTACCTGGTGATCGCGCTCCTGTCGTGGTGGATGGGCTACCGCCTCTCGCTGGCGGGTGTTGCCGGTCTGATCATGGCCATCGGCGTCACGACAGACTCCTTCATCGTGTACTTCGAGCGTGTGCGCGACGAAGTGCGCGATGGCCGTCCCCTGCAGGCTGCCGTGGAAGAGGGCTGGGACCGCGCCAAGCGCACGATTCTGGTCTCCGATGCCGTCAACCTGGTGGCCGCCGTGGTTCTCTACCTGCTCGCCGTCGGTGGCGTTCAGGGCTTCGCCTTCACCCTCGGTGTCACGACCGTCATCGACATCGCGGTGATCTTCCTGTTCACGCACCCGATGATGGAACTTCTGATCCGTACCCGCTTCTTCGGTGAAGGCCACAAGCTGTCCGGCCTCGATCCCGAGCACCTGGGTGCGAAGAACTCCCTCGTGTACGCGGGCCGCGGTCGCGTGGTCGTGCGTGGCGAATCCGCGTCCAAGGACAAGAATGACGAGGCCGGAGACGGTCTGTCGATCGCCGAGCGTCGTCGCGCTGCACGCCTGGCCGCCCAGAAGGTGGAGGAAGAAGCCTCGTCGGCTGAGTCGACGGATGACGTCACGGTCGCAACCGAGGAAGAGGAGAACTGACATGATGAGTTTTGCTCAGTGGGGTAACGCCCTGTACTCGGGCGACAAGTCCTACGCCGTCGTCCCCAAGCGCAAGATCTTTGTCGGCCTCGCGGCTGGTGTCCTCGTCCTCGGCTTTGCGCTCGTCGCAATCCTGGGTCTCAATCGTTCGATTGAGTTCACGGGTGGTTCGCAGTTCGACGTCGCTCACGTGAGCGACCAGAGCGAGTCCTTCGCGTCGCGCGCTGTCGCCTCGACTGGCCTCGTCGAGGGCGCCCCCAAGGTCACGCGCGTGGGTTCCGACTCCGTGCGCATCCAGACCACGTCCCTCGACTCTGCGCAGACCGCGCAGATGCGTGACGCGCTGGCGAGCGCCTACGGTGTCGAGGCCACCGAGGTTCAGTCCTCGTCGATTGGCCCCTCCTGGGGTTCGTCGGTTACCACGAAGGCCGCGCAGTCGCTCGTTATCTTCATGGCGCTCGTCGCGCTACTGATGACCGTGTACTTCCGTTCGTGGCGCATGGCTGCCTCGGCGCTCCTCGCCCTGCTGCACGATATCGCCGTCACTGTCGGTGTGTTCGCCATTTTGCAGGTCGAGGTCTCTCCGGCAACCGTCATCGGCTTCCTGACGATCCTTGGCTACTCGCTCTATGACACCGTCGTCGTCTTCGACAAGGTGCGCGAGCTGACCTCGGACGTCTACGAGCAGAAGCACTACACCTTCGCTGAGTACGTGAACCTCGCGGTCAACCAGACGATGGTTC
>ERZ1699259.174-NODE-174-length-31806-cov-9.341741_pt1 | contig 31806 bp, 30 predicted proteins | sample MGYA00581525_ERZ1699259 | MGnify/ENA primary metagenome ERZ1699259 (study PRJEB42319, sample SAMD00040332) | human oral metagenome | material: saliva | host: Homo sapiens | study: EMG produced TPA metagenomics assembly of PRJDB4115 data set (Metgenomic analysis of... | reverse complement strand
AAACGCTTTGGTAGCACGTTTCGATTCTATCTTGACTGACAACGGTGCAACTGTTGTTGAATCAAAAGATTGGGAAAAACGTCGTCTTGCATACGAAATCCAAGATTTCCGTGAAGGACTTTACCACGTTGTTAACGTTGAATCTGATAACGATTTTGCTCTTAACGAGTTTGACCGTCTTTCAAAAATCAACGGTGACATTCTTCGTCACATGATCGTTAAACTTGACGCGTAAGAAGGTAAATTATGATTAATAATGTCGTACTCGTTGGTCGCATGACCCGTGATGCGGAACTTCGTTATACACCAAGTAACGTTGCTGTTGCAACATTCAGCCTTGCGGTTAACCGTAACTTCAAGGGTGCTAATGGTGAACGTGAAACTGACTTTATTAACTGTGTTATCTGGCGCCAGCAAGCTGAAAATTTGGCTAACTGGGCTAAGAAAGGCGCATTGATTGGAATTACAGGTCGTATTCAGACTCGTAACTATGAAAATCAACAAGGTCAACGTGTTTACGTAACTGAAGTTGTCGCTGATAATTTCCAAATGTTGGAAAGCCGTGCGGCACGTGAAGGTCACAGTGGTGGTTCTTACAACGCTGGAGGATTTGATAATTCAAATTCATTCGGTGGAGGAGCTTCAACTGGTGGTTCATTTGGTGGATCACAACCTGCACAATCTACACCAAACTTCGGTCGTGACGAGAGTCCATTTGGTAATTCAAATCCAATGGATATTTCAGATGACGATCTCCCATTCTAAGAATGGACAAAACGAATTAAATATATAAAGGAGAAATAAACATGGCTCAACAACGTCGTGGCGGATTCAAACGCCGTAAAAAAGTTGATTACATCGCAGCTAACAAAATCGAATATGTTGATTACAAAGATACTGAGCTTCTTAGCCGTTTCGTTTCAGAACGTGGTAAAATTCTTCCACGTCGTGTAACAGGAACTTCAGCTAAAAACCAACGTAAAGTAACAACAGCGATTAAACGCGCTCGCGTTATGGCACTTATGCCTTACGTAAACGAAGACTAAAAATAATGCCCTCGACAGAGGGTATTTTTTTCTGCCTTGATTTTGTAGGCTTTTGTCATTTTTAGGCTTGTGTGCTGAGTTTTATTTTATAGTTTAGGGAAAAAGAAAAACCAACTGGTCTTCTCATTTATCTTGAGGAGCTAGTTGGTTGTTTTGTGGTATATAGAGTGTGTTTTCTAAGAAATCATCAAATTTTTGGTCGTTAACGAGGATATCGACATTATCTTTGAAGACCTTGAAGCGGTTTGATAACCAATGTGTTTTGATATCTGCCCAATTATTGAAGCGGCTCCACCTATAAGGAAGTGTTGGGTCCTGTTTTTCAAAGACATAGATACTGCCATCTTTTTCGTAAGTTATAGCCGTGTGGAAATTGCTGACATCACCAGGGCTATTTTGAAAGACTGAGAGGAGTTTAACCTTTTCTGGAAACTTGAGTCCAGCTTTTTTCCAAGCTTTAAGGAGGTCATCCGTAGACTGGTAGCTGATATTATCTCCAAAGAGGAGACTATAGAGAGCTTGATCCTTGGAAGTTAGCTCTTTGTGGCGTGACTTAAGATCTATAAATTCGTTTTGAGAGGGGAGGTCCAATTTGGTGAGGTCCTCTGAGCTTGTAATAAGGTCATGAAGAAGGAGGAACGATGTTCGTCGGCAGTTTAAGTCATCAGTAAAATGTGATTTGTTATCTTCGAAAGTTTTTTCATTAAGGAAGGTGACGAATTGATTTTGATCCTTGCCGATTTTACTTTGGGTCCATTTTTTGACAACAGGTTGGAGATTTGTATTTTCCTGATTGTAACGACTAATATAAGGGGCTAGATTGTCCCAGTCTTTTGTCGGAATACCCTTGCTTTTTAAGGCTTTTGCTAGCTGTTTTTCCTGAGTGGAAGTCGTCACATTGTTAAAACTATAGTAAGCTTGATAGTTTTTCTGAGTATTCTTGTGGCCACAAGCCATAAGTAGTAGGCAGCAAGCAATGATTAGTAGAGGGAATTTGATACGCATCTATTGGAATTCTTTCTTTTGTCTATTAACTTTAACATTTTAGTATAGAATAGCCAACTGTGTCAAGATTTCTGACGTAAAAAAGCACCCTTATGGGTGCTTGAGGTTGATTAAGATGCAGGTGCGTAAGTACTTTGGACGTTGTAATGACGTTTGAAGAAGTATTTGGCAACACCAGCGATGACACCAATGATAAGGATTACAATTGGTGAAAGACCAGGGTTGAGGTAGCTTGGAAGAAGGGCTGTAAGACTAAAGAGAGCAAACCATGCAATAAAAGAGAGTGTGATGACGGTCATGCTGAACCACCATTTTGGACGTTCTTCTTTTGGTTTGTTATTGTGACGGTAGATGTAGTGATAAGGGGTATACATAGCAAGGCCTCCAATGAATGACACTGAAAGAAGGGTTGTGAGGCCGTAGCTAGTTTGTGTACCTGAGAAACCAAAGATAGCGTTCATGATAGCAACGATGGCTAGAAGGAAGAGTGAGGTATCAAGCCACATCTTCCAAGGAGTTTTATCTGTTTCTGGCACTTCTTTGTTAGGCTTACCAGTTTCAGGTTTTTGGTGTTTTTCAGGAGAGAAACTAGCTGCCCAAACAGTTGGAGCACCAAGGAGTCCACGTCCTGTAATTCCTTTTTTCTGATTTTCGATAAGTTCAGGAATGACATTGCCAAGAATGTCTTTGATTTCTTGGTCTGATTTACCATCTTTGATGAGTTGGTTAGTTGCGATGTGGATAAATTCTTGGTTTTTCTTGGTGAGTTTTTGGATGTCCATGAGATGACCTTTCGATAAATAGTATTATTTTTTTAGTTTTGTAGTTTAGGGAAAAGAAGAGGCTCTATGTTAGAACCATTTTTTCCTGATAAAGTAGATAACAACGCAGGATGACCCGAAGGCTGCCATGAAGAAGATGACCCAAAAGGCGTTATCTAAATCGTTTAGTGGCATAGAATTGTTTTTAAAGTTCATACCGTAGGCGGAGAAGATAACGGTTGGGATGTCCAGAGCCATAGTCATGAGAGCGAGTGTTTTCATGATAGTGTTCTGGTTATTGCCAATGATAGAGGCAGAGGTTTCAGCCATGGCATTCAAGACATTTTCATAGATGCCTGCCATCTCAATGGCCTGTTGGGTTTCGACCAGCGTATCTTCCAAGAGATCCTCGTCCTCGATATATTTCTTCAAGCTAGAGGCGTTACCTGTTAGCTTTTTGACAATTCGCTCATTCATCTTAAGTGAGGCTTTTAGATAGACAATGGATTTTTCCAATTCCATCATGTCAATCAAGTGCTCGTTTTTAGTCGCATTTTCCAACTGAGCTTCCAATTTATCACTCTGACGGTCGATGGAGCGTAGGGCAGTTAGGTAAAGTTGAGCATTGCGATAGAGAATCTGAAAGACAAAACGGGTCTTCATGAAGGTGTAGAAGTTACGTACACGGTGGTTGAGGAAGTTATCCATGAGACTAATGTCCTCAAGACAAGTAGTAACAACCACCTCATCGGTAACGATGATACCCAATGGAATAGTGACGTAGTAGCTTTTGTTATTACGCTCTTCATGGGTTGGGACGTCGACCAGAATTAGGGTGTAGTCATCTTCGACATCGATACGTGAAGTTTCTTCCACGTCCAGAGGGGCGCGGAGGTCTTGAATATCAATGTTAAACCGTTCTGCGACCTTCATGGCTTCTTCTTGGGAAGGGTTCACCAAATGAATCCAAGCACCAGGCTCGAATGTTTCAATTTCTTTGAATTCTTTTCCGGTGGATAAGAACATTTGTTTCAATGGGAACCCCTCCTTTGTCATTAAGTAAGCGCTGGCATCTTGATTATAAAAGGATTTTTACAATCGCTTTTAAGTCTAATTAACACTGCTCTTAGCTTTTTTAGTGCTGTCAAAAGAGGCTTGGGATGATGTTCCTTGCCTTTTTTAGACACTCCACCATTATACTACATTTGAAACATTTTTGGGCTGGATAAATTGAAATTTTGTTATAATTATGAGAGAAAGTCGGGATGGATTTTCCATCCGTCTGTAGAAAGGAGCGGCAGTAGCTTTTGGGCTAGGGCCTCTTAAAAAAATGCAAGATAAGTTAGTGATTCATGGAGCAAGAGCTCACAATTTAAAAAATATCGATGTGGAGATTCCGCGTGATAAACTGGTGGTGGTGACGGGCTTGTCAGGTTCTGGTAAGTCTTCTTTGGCCTTTGATACCATCTATGCAGAGGGGCAACGTCGTTATGTTGAAAGTCTCTCGGCTTATGCCCGCCAGTTTTTGGGAAATATGGAGAAACCTGATGTGGACTCGATTGATGGTTTGAGTCCTGCTATCTCCATTGACCAGAAAACAACAAGCAAAAACCCTCGTTCGACGGTCGGAACGGCAACAGAGATTAATGACTATCTTCGTCTTCTGTATGCGCGTGTGGGTGTCCCTTATTGTCCTAATGGTCATGGAGCCATTCAGTCGTCCTCTGTGGAACAGATTGTGGACGAGGTTCTAGCTCTTCCTGAGCGTACACGTATGCAAATTTTAGCGCCGATTGTTCGTCGTAGAAAAGGGCAACACAAGGCCGTTTTTGAGCGTGTACAAAAGGACGGTTATGTTCGTGTTCGTGTAGATGGTGAGATTTACGATGTCACAGAAGTGCCAGAGTTGTCTAAGTCTAAGATGCATAATATCGAAGTGGTTGTGGACCGCTTGGTGAATAAGGATGGTATCCGTAGTCGTCTCTTTGATTCGGTGGAGGCGGCCCTACGTTTAGCAGATGGCTACTTGATTGTGGATACTATGGATGATAATGAGCTGCTTTACTCAGAACATTATTCTTGTCCGGTTTGTGGCTTCACAGTGCCAGAGTTGGAACCTCGTCTCTTTTCATTCAATGCGCCATTCGGCTCTTGTCCGACCTGTGATGGTTTGGGTAATAAACTGGAAGTTGATATGGATTTGGTTATCCCTGATGCTAGTAAGACCTTACGTGAAGGTGCTCTGGCGCCTTGGAATCCTATTTCGTCCAACTATTATCCAGCTATGCTTGAGCAGGCTATGGAGCAGTTCGGCGTGGATATGGATACGCCATTTGAAGATCTTAAAAAAGAAGAACAAGATTTGATTCTCTACGGATCTGGGGATCGTGAATTCCATTTCCATTATGTTAATGATTTTGGTGGGGTGCGTGATATTGACATTCCTTTTGAAGGGGTTGTGACTAATATCAATCGTCGCTATCACGAGACCAATAGTGATTTCACTCGCAATGTTATGCGAGGTTATATGAATGAGTTGTCATGTCCAACTTGTCATGGCTATCGTCTTAACGAAGCAGCACTCTCAGTTCGTGTTGGTGGTGAGAATGGTCTCAATATTGGTCAAATCTCTGATTTGTCTATTTCAGATCATCTTAAGGAAATCGATAACCTTGAATTAGGTGAAAACGAGGGAGTGATCGCTCGTCCAATTGTTAAGGAAATCAAGGATCGCTTGACTTTCCTAAATAATGTAGGTCTTAATTATTTGACTCTCTCTCGTATGGCTGGAACTCTTTCAGGTGGTGAGAGTCAGCGTATCCGTTTGGCGACACAGATTGGCTCTAACCTTTCTGGAGTCCTATATGTTTTGGATGAGCCTTCTATTGGGCTTCATCAGCGTGACAATGATCGCTTGATTTCAAGTCTTAAAAAGATGCGTGACCTTGGCAATACCTTGATTGTGGTAGAGCATGATGAAGATACCATGCGTGAGGCTGACTGGCTTATCGATGTGGGACCTGGTGCTGGTGCCTTTGGTGGTCAAATCATGGCCTCTGGAACCCCAGAGGAAGTGGCTAAGAACAAGAAATCAATCACCGGGCAATATTTGTCAGGTGCTAAATCAATTCCTGTACCGACAGAACGTCGTGTAGGTAATGGTCGTTTTATCGAGGTTACAGGAGCTAGCGAAAATAACCTTAAGAATGTATCTGTCAAGTTTCCACTTGGAAAGTTGATTGCAGTCACAGGTGTTTCTGGTTCAGGAAAATCAACTTTGGTTAACGGAATTCTCAAGAAAAAAATTGCCCAAGAGCTCAATCGCAATAGTGAGAAGCCAGGTAAACACAAATCAGTGACAGGAATCGAGCATATCGAGCGTTTGATTGATATTGACCAAAGTCCAATTGGGCGTACACCTCGTTCTAATCCAGCGACTTACACAGGCGTCTTTGACGATATTCGTGATCTTTTTGCCCAAACCAATGAAGCCAAGATTCGAGGTTACAAGAAGGGGCGTTTCTCTTTCAATGTCAAGGGTGGCCGTTGTGAAGCCTGCTCTGGTGATGGTATTATCAAGATTGAGATGCACTTTTTGCCTGATGTTTATGTCCCTTGTGAGGTTTGTCATGGCACACGCTATAATTCTGAGACCCTAGAGGTTCGTTATAAGGGGAAAAATATTGCGGAGATTCTGGATATGACAGTTGATGACGCAGTTGACTTCTTTGCGGCTATTCCTAAGATTGCTCGTAAGGTGCAGACGATCAAGGATGTGGGGCTTGGGTATGTGACCTTGGGACAACCAGCAACAACCCTATCAGGTGGAGAAGCTCAACGTATGAAGCTGGCTAGTGAGTTGCACAAACGCTCTACTGGGAAGTCTTTCTACATTCTGGATGAACCGACGACTGGTCTCCATACAGATGACATTGCACGTCTTTTGAAGGTGCTTCAGCGTTTTGCGGATGATGGCAACACTGTTCTCGTGATTGAGCACAATCTGGATGTTATCAAGACCGCAGACCATATCATTGATTTGGGTCCTGAAGGCGGTGTCGGTGGAGGTACCATCGTAGCTACAGGGACTCCAGAAGAGGTAGCAGCTGTTCCAGAAAGCTACACAGGACAATATCTGAAAGAAAAATTGATATAAAGGAAAAAGGCTCTTTGAGTCTTTTTTTTTGCTTTAGGCTGGTTTAAGTTGAGTTTGGTATTCTCTTGTTAAGAAAAAAACATACAGGAGTCAGACTATGGTTAAAAAGCGTTTTTTTATAGGCTTCAATGGTATTCTTCTAGCCCTATTTCTAGATGTTTGTCTTTTGATTAGCATCCGTACAGTGGATTATCACGGCCATTTTCAATCAGCAACAGATAAATGGGAAACTTTGCTTTACGTTTTAGGACTTTATTTTACTTTTCTCCTTTTTGAGGTTATTTTTTCTCTTATTCTGAAACACCGTAGAAATAAACAAGTTTTGGAACAGGTCTTATAAAGGCCTGGATTTTTGTATTCAGTGATAGTGACATTTATGTCACTATTTTTTTGAAAAGAGAGAACTTATAATGGCCTTATACCCAAACCCACTAGGTTACCAAGACGACTAGTTTTTTGAATAGTCCAAGTGGTTATTGCTGTATTTATTTTTGAAAAGAAAGGAGAAATAAGAATGCGAACTAAGGTATATGGCGAAGAGCTCACTGCTGAAACGTTAGAAAATGTCACAGGGGGTGATTTTGTATCTAGACCTCAAACCTTACCTGAACGATTGGGTTGGAACAAATGGTGGTTGAAAAGAAAATACCCTTATGGTGATTAAAAGTTACCATGAGCACCAAGTATGGGAAAGAGAAATATGGATAAACAGAAGAATAATCTTATTAGAAGTTTAAGCATTGTTATCGTGATCGTCTGGCTATTTATTGTGATGATAAATGCTACGCTAAGTTTCACCGAAGGCGATGCCTTTATTGACCATTGTCTCGTCTGGTCAACACTTTCGCTAGCTTTTTCTTTGTTTGCGCTTATGGTAGCGGGTAGGGACAAGGAGAAATGATTTTCTCTGTTGATTGCTATAGTCTCAGGTTGAGCTTGCTTGCTTAGCCTTTTCTTTTTGTCTTTAATCTTATGGAATGGTGACATTTATGTCACTATTTTTTATTTCGTTAAGCTCTTATAATGAAGACATAGCTTGGACTTAGTGGCTAAAGTATTAATATAAATAGAAAAAGGAGAGAAACATGGTGATTAGTGTTATGGTACCCTTGCTATTGTTAATGGGTAAAAAGTAAGATGTCACACAGTAAACAAATAAGGAGAACACATGAAGAAAATACAATTTATTTTGATGGCGAGTTTTGTTTTAGGTACTTGCCAGTTAGCAGTGCTTAGTGGAGCAGCGGACGAGTTAGATGTTAAGGAATCTACAATCGAATTATCCAATAATTTTGTTGAGAATAGTCAGGTAGATAATGTACAGAATTCTTCCGAAACAGCCTCCGAACAAGTGGTTGAGAAGGCTGAATCTAATAGTGAGGCAAAGGAAAATTATCTTCTTCCGTCATCACAGACAGGAGTGGCTGAGACAGAAGTGAGGTCCGAAGAGGTTTCGGTTGAAACTTATGAAAAGAATCTTGAAAACCTGAAGCAAGTCTCTTACAGTGATGTCACAAATATGTTGACTGAAGATGGTGGGGACCATATCCTTTATGTTGGCCGGCCAACCTGCTATTATTGTCGTCAAAATTCTCCGGTTTTGAAGGATTTCAATACCCTGATTGATGGTCAGCTTCTTTATTACAATACAGATTCGGATCAGTTGGACCGTGAGTCTCGTAAAATACTATTTGATAAGCTAGGTATTCCAGGGACTCCAAGTGTGATTCGTCTCAAAAATGGTCAATTGGTTTCAGGCTATCTTGGCAGTGCCCCGGATGCCCAAGCTATTTATCAGGCTGTTTTCAAGGAAGAAACTGAGAAAACAGAGACACCAGAGGGAACAGAGGTAGTAGAGAAGGCGGAAAATCCCTTACCTGAATCCCCCTCTGAGGATACTATCAAGGATGGTGGCGAGAATACAGTTAATCATACAGACCAGTCTGTTAATAGCCTAATGTCTCAAATTAAGCAAGTTTTTAGGAATCTAACAGACCTGCTTATAAGTCTTTTAGGGAAATTTATCTAACAGACTACTTTCTACGTCGAGAAATAAAAGAATTTATCAAATATGATTACCAACTATCTACGAAAAGCGAGCCTTTGTATAATGCTAATAAAGTCAGAGTTTCATCTGGCTTTTTCTTTATGACATCAAAAAAACACTCTAAAATGTCAATTTAATCCTTTAAAGTCTGAAAATTTGGTATAATTAACCTAAAATACCAAAGGAGTAATTCATAATGCAACGTAGACTTGAACGATTTGATGCCAAACTTGCCCAATCAGGCCTTGATGCCTTGTTGGTGACAGGACAAAAAAATATCTATTATTTAACAGATTTCTGGGGGACAAATGCGACTGTCTTCATTACTAAGAATCGTCGCCTCTTCTTAACGGATTCACGTTATACCCTCATTGCCAAACAATCTGTGCATGGCTTTGATATTATTGAAACTAAGGATCCACTTAAGGATATTGTTAAAATTATCGAGGCTGATAAACTTGAAACTATCGGTTTCGATAATCAGGTGTCATTTGCTTACTACCAAGGTCTTCAAGCGATTTTTGAAGGCTACACTTTGTCACCACAAAGCAACTTCATGGAAGAGTTGCGTATGATCAAGGACGAAAAAGAATTGGCAACTATCCGTAAGGCTTGTTCTATCTCAGACCGTGCCTTTACAGATGTGCTTGATTTCATTAAACCAGGTCAAACAACAGAGCTACAAGTGGCAAACTTCTTAGATTTCCGTATGCGTGAGTACGGAGCTTCAGGGATTTCCTTTGAGTCTATCATTGCTTCAGGTTACCGTTCAGCTATGCCTCACGGGGTTGCTTCAGAAAAGGTTATTCAATCTGGTGAGACCTTGACTATGGACTTTGGATGCTACTACAACCACTACGTTAGCGATATGACTCGTACTATCCATATTGGTGACACTACTGATGAGGAGCGTGAAATTTATGATATCGTTCTACGTTCTAATCAGGCCTTGATTGACGCGGCTAAGGCTGGCATGACACGTCGTGACTATGATAAGGTTGCGCGTGATGTTATTGTCGAAGCGGGGTATGGTGATTACTTTACACATGGTATCGGACACGGTATCGGTCTTGACATTCACGAGATTCCTTACTTTGGTAATTCCGATGAAACTATTGAAGCTGGTATGGTCTTGACGGACGAGCCAGGTGTTTATTTGGCTGATAAATATGGTGTTCGTATCGAAGATGACATCATTATCACAGAGAATGGTTGTGAATTGATTACCCTTGCGCCTAAGGAATTGATTGTTCTCTAAGATTTGGAGGAATACTTTATGCCAAACCGTTTATCTTGGCAAGATTATTTTATGGCTAATGCAGAGCTGATTTCTAAGCGTTCTACGTGTGATCGTGCCTTTGTTGGGGCTGTTTTAGTCAAGGACAAGCGTATTATCGCTACAGGTTATAACGGCGGGGTTTCTGAGACTGATAACTGTAACGAAGTAGGTCACTACATGGAAGATGGTCATTGTATTCGTACGGTACACGCAGAGATGAATGCCCTTATCCAATGTGCCAAAGAGGGGATTTCTACCAAAAATACAGAGATTTATGTGACTCATTTTCCTTGTATCAACTGCACCAAAGCCCTCTTGCAAGCTGGTATCGTAAAGATTACTTACAAGGCCAATTATAGACCGCACCCATTTGCGATTGAGTTGATGGAACAAAAGGGTGTTTCTTATTTGCAACATGATGTTCCAGAGGTTCACTTAGGAATGGATGACTAGCTTGTTCTTTGAAAAAAGCTTGAGGATTGGGCTTGAATCTATAAAACATTTGAGCCATGCTGTCATTTATGGTAGAATAAACTGATAATAATTTTTTACAAAGAGGTATTTAATAATGATTGAAGCAAGTAAACTCCGTGCGGGTATGACTTTCGTAACTAACGATGGCAAATTGATCAAAGTTCTTGAAGCTAGCCACCACAAACCTGGTAAAGGTAATACAATCATGCGTATGAAATTGCGTGATGTTCGCTCAGGTTCAACTTTTGATACTAGCTACCGTCCAGAAGAAAAATTTGAACAAGCAATCATCGAAACAGTACCAGCACAATACTTGTACCAAATGGATGATACTGCATACTTCATGAACACTGAAACATATGACCAATATGAAATTCCAGTAGCCAACGTTCAAGAAGAATTGAAATTTATCCTTGAAAACTCAGAAGTAAAAATCCAATTCTACGGAACAGAAGTTATCGGTGTGCAAGTACCAACAACTGTTGAATTGACTGTTACTGAAACACAACCATCAATCAAGGGTGCAACAGTTACAGGTTCAGGTAAACCTGCAACACTTGAAACTGGTCTTGTGGTTAACGTTCCAGACTTTATCGAAGCTGGTCAAAAATTGGTTATCAACACAGCTGAAGGTACTTACGTATCACGTGCCTAAGCCCAACTAAGTCTTTCAAACCACTGGTTTGAAGGCTTTATTTTCCAAACTAACGGAAAGGAAACATGCGATGACTACAGAAAATATCGGTGAAATTGTAATTGCCCCTCGCGTGCTCGAAGTGATTACAGGTATCGCTGCAACTAAAGTGGAAGGTGTTTACGCCCTTCAAAATAAAAATGTTACGGATAGTCTCAGCAAAACAAGCTTGGGACGTGGTGTTTACCTCCGAACAGAAGAAGATGGTACTGTAAATGCTGATATCTACGTTTCACTTCAGTATGGGGTTAACGTACCAGCGGTTTCAATTGAAATTCAAAAGGCTGTTAAAGCAGCTGTCTATGATATGGCAGAAGTGGCAATTTCAGAAGTCAACGTTCACGTTGAATCTATTGTTACTGAAAAGTCACAAAAACCAGACTTGGCTGAATTGTTTAACGAGGATTTTTTGAATGACTAATATCTTTAAAGATTCACGTCGTGACCTTCGTGAGCGTGCTTTTCAAACGCTTTTTGCCCTTGAATTTGGTGGTGAAGCTCTGGAACAAGCACATTTCGCTTACACTTATGACAAGCCAATTGACGAAGAAACTGAAGTTGATGTACCAGCCTTTCTCCTTAGCCTAGTAACAGGCGTCCGTGAAGAGTTGGCTCAACTTGATAGTCAAATTGAAGAAAAATTGAAAGAAGGTTGGAGTCTCTCACGTTTGATTGTGACAGATCGTACCCTCCTTCGTTTAGGACTTTATGAAATCACGTCATTTGAAGAAACACCAGGACGTGTGGCTATCAACGAAATCATTGAAATCGCTAAAAAATATTCTGATGAAACATCTGCTAAGTTCATTAACGGTGTACTTAGTCAGTTCGTGACAGATGAAGCATAAGCAAAAGAAGTTGAACACTATTTCAACTTCTTTTTTCTACAAATTTAACAAGAAAAAAAGTCGCAAGCGGAGATTTCTTGCGACTTTTATTTATATACTACCACCGGCAATCAAATTTACTGGAAGCACGTAATCACGATTAACTGTTTTGCCTTTAATTTTCTTGAGAAGAATTTCGACACAAAGCTTAGCGATTTCATCTAAAGGTTGTTGGATGGTTGCTAGCTCTGGGTAGAAGTGACGGATAAAGGCAGTACCGTCATAACCGATGATTTTAAGGTCATCAGGGATAGAAAGTTCCAATTGTCTAACTACCTTCATAACCAAGATAGCTGTTAAATCGTCCGAAACAAAGATGCCATCTGGCTTTTCACGAGAAATGATAGATTTGATTTCTAATTCTCGTCGCATGAGAGACAAATCGTTTGGAACGGGACAGATAATACCTTTTTTGTCCAACTCATAATTAAAACCTAGTTGACGGAGTCCTGTTGGAGAATCCGAATTATCATAACCTGTAATCATGACAATTCGTTGACAACCAGCTTTAACCAGAGCTCTTGCGGCTAACTTCCCACCTTCAAAGTTGTCAGATGAAACGATAGGAATCTTTGGGGCGAGATTACGGTCGAAGGCAACGATGGGAGCTTCAACCTTCTCATAATCCTCAATGCCAAGATTGTGGCTAGACGAGATGATGCCATCACATTGATTGGCGGCAAGCATCTCCAAATAGTCCTTTTCCTTGTTAGGATCATGCTCACTGTTACAAATGATGGTTTTATAGCCTTGCTTAAAGAGTTCATCTTCAAGACGTTCAATAAGCTCAGCATAAAAGACATTGGAGATATTTGGGAAAATCAAGCCAACAAGTTTGGCCGACTTTCCTTGAAGACCTCGAGCTAAATTATTAGGTTTATAGTTGAGTTCTTGCATAGCAGCGTGAACTTTGTCAATGGTCTTCTGTGAGAGGTAGCCCTTTTTGTTTATGACGCGAGAAACTGTGGTTGGGCTCACACCAGCCAGTTCGGCAACGTCAGTAAGCTTTGCGACCATAAATCACCTTAGTATTTCAAGTTGAAGTAGTGTCCAGAAACGTTTCCTGACGTTACTTTGATACCAGTTTGTTCTGTACTTGGGAAAACACGACTAGTGAAGACTTTCTCACCTTTGTTGAAGAAAATTTCAACGATTGAGTTATCTACAAAGATGTTTGCTGTTGCAGCTTGACCGGCATCAAGAGCGCATTCACGGCTTGTGCCAAAGTCAGTAGCATATTGTTCACCAGCTTTAGAACGGTCAAGGATAACTTTTCCGTTTTCAGTATCAACTGTAAGTGACAAGCCATTTCCTTCTTGGTCTGCGAAGAGGACAAGTTCTGTTTGAGTGTTAGCTTCAAAGTTAAGTTCAAGCTCGTAAGTGTTAGTTGTTGCCGTTTTTTCAGAGAAATCTTCTTGGCTAGCACGTAAGTTTGTAATGGCTTCGACTGGATATTGGTAGAGTTTGCCATCTTTAATAGACAATTCTTTAACCAAGCTCATAGCCCCTTGGTAGTCGTATTTGTCAGTTGGATAGTCCACATCTGGAAGACCGATCCAGCTGACAATAAGGGCACGACCATCTGGAGTATTAAAGCCTTGAGTTGCATATGCTTCAAATCCGTAGTCCAAGTTGATAATTGGTGTGCCATCAACGAGGGCAGGTTTTTCTGTGTCGAAATCTTGGAAAATCTTATAAGTGTTAGGGTAGATGTTACCGTAGTCAAGTTCAGCTTTATCGAGACCTTGTGGGCTATAAAGAAGAACAGGTTTGCCATCTACAAAGACAAGGTTAGGACACTCAATCATGTACTCTGACCCAGTGCCACCAAAGTCAAGATTACCAACCTCAACCCAGTTTTCGACATCATTGTCTACTGCCTTGTAAAGTTTGATATAACCTTGTTTATCGTGGTTTTGAGCACCTACGATAGCGTAGAATTGTCCCTTGTAATCGAAGATTTGAGGGTCACGGAAGTGCCCAGTAGCGTCAGCAGGTTGTTTGATAAGAACCTTGTCGAATTTTTCGATTTTGCCGTCTTTATCCATCCAAGCGCCGATTTGACGTGGGTCACGAATCCAGTTTTCATCACGAACGTTCCCAGTATAGAAGATAAAGAGTTTATCACCGATTTGATAAGCAGAACCTGAGTAGGCACCGTGGCTATCATTTTCATGGTCTGGCAAGAGTTTGACACCAGTTTCTGTAAAGTGAACCAAATCTTCAGTTTCAGTATGCACCCATTGTTTCAAACCATGAGCAGCTCCAAATGGCCAACTTTGGTAGAAAAGTTGGAACTTACCATTAAAGTAAGAAAAACCGTTTGGATCATTAAGAAGCCCTGTTTCTGGTTCGATATGGTAACTTGCACGCCAAGGTGATTTAGCGACATTTTCTCTAATCTTTGTTTTTTCTTCGTCTGTCCAATCAGCGTATGGACGGTAACGAACTTCTGTTGGTAGATTCATATAAAGGGATCTCCTAATCTATTTGTTAGTAATATAGTAAACGTTTTACCTAGAAAAATCAACGATTTATCATAAAAAAATAAAAAATTATGCTAAACGGTTGACATATGACAGAAAGATGCTAAAATAGTTACCGTAAAGAAAAGCTAAACGCTTTCATACCAAATTTTATTAAGGAGAATTTTGCAAATGGATAACAAACAAATTGCAAAAGAAGTCATCGATGCCCTCGGTGGACGTGAAAACGTCAACAGTGTTGCTCACTGTGCGACTCGTCTACGTGTGATGGTCAAAGATGAAAACAAAATCAATAAAGAAAAGGCTGAGAACATTGAAAAAGTTCAAGGTGCTTTCTTTAACTCAGGTCAATACCAAATGATTTTTGGTACAGGTACTGTTAACAAGATTTACGACGAAGTCGTTGCTCAAGGTCTTCCAACAGCATCTAAAGACGAACAAAAAGCAGAAGCTGCTAAACAAGGTAACTGGTTCCAACGTGCTATCCGTTCATTCGGTGACGTTTTCGTTCCATTGCTTCCAGCAATCGTAGCGACTGGTCTTTTCATGGGTATCCGTGGAGCAATCAATAACGATACAGTTCTTGGTTTGTTCGGTACAACATCAAAAGCTTTTGCTGCTACTGATTTCTATACTTACACAGTTGTATTGACAGATACAGCCTTCGCCTTCTTCCCAGCCTTGATTTGTTGGTCAGCCTTTAACGTATTTGGTGGTTCACCACTTCTTGGTTTGGTTCTTGGTTTGATGATGGTTAACAACGCCCTTCCTAACGCTTGGGATGTTGCATCAGGTGCTGCTAAACCAATTTACTTCTTTGATTTTATTCCAGTAGTAGGTTACCAAAACTCAGTGCTTCCAGCCTTCTTCGTAGGTTTGCTTGGTGCTAAGTTCGAGCAATGGGTTCGTAAATGGGTTCCAGACGTTCTTGACCTTCTCTTGCGTCCACTTATCGTCTTCGCAGTAATGTCAGCTTTGGCCCTCTTTATCATTGGTCCTGTCTTCCATACTGTTGAAAGCTATGTTCTTGCTGCTACAGAATGGATTCTTAACTTGCCATTTGGTCTTGCTGGTCTTGTTATTGGTGGTGTTCACCAAGTTATCGTCGTTACAGGGGTTCACCACGTCTTCAACTTGCTTGAAGCTAACCTTATTGCAAATACTGGTAAAGACCCACTTAACGCTATCATCACAGCTGCTATGACTGCCCAAGCTGGTGCGACACTTGCAGTGGGTGTTAAAACTAAAGATGCTAAATTGAAAGCACTTGCTTTCCCTGCAACTCTTTCAGCGGTACTTGGTATCACTGAACCAGCTATCTTCGGGGTTAACCTTCGTTTCGGTAAACCATTTATCATGGGTCTTATCGCCGGTGCTGCTGGTGGTTGGTTGGCATCAATCCTTAACCTTGCTGGTACAGGATTTGGTGTAACAATCGTTCCTGGTACACTTCTTTACCTTAACGGTCAAGTACTTAAGTATGTGATTATGGTACTTGTAACACTTGCTCTTGGTTTCGCTCTTACTTGGATCTTCGGTTACAAAGAGGAAGAAGTTGAAGCTCAAAAAGAAGTTGTTGCTGAAGATATTGCATCTGCAGAATCAGCTCCAGTTGCATTGCAAGCTGAAACAATCGCTGCACCACTTAAAGGTGAAGTTGTAGCTTTGGAAAATGTTAATGACCCAGTCTTCTCATCAGGAGCTATGGGTAAAGGTGCCGCTATCAAACCTTCAGGTAACCAAGTAGTTGCACCATTTGATGGTGAAGTGCAAATCGCCTTCCCAACAGGTCACGCTTACGGTCTTAAATCTGATAAAGGTGCTGAAGTGCTTATCCACATCGGTATCGACACTGTCTCACTTGACGGTAAAGGATTTGATGCTAAAGTTCAAGCAAATCAACGTATTAAAAAAGGTGATGTCTTGGCTACCTTCGATAGCTCAGTAATCACTGAAGCAGGTCTTGACGATACAACTATGGTTATCGTTACAAACACTGCAGACTTCGAAGATGTTTCATCAGTAGCGACTGGTTCAGTTGCTGAAGGTGCAGACTTCATCGCAGTTAAATAATAAGCTAGAAAAGTCGAAGTCAATTCGGCTTTTTTAGTTAAATGGCTCATAAAGAAAAGCATGAAGCAGAGTAGTCTGTACCTCCTCAAACAAGGTCTCATTTAGATTGTCTTTTGCCTAGCTTTTCTTTATAATAGTATAAATAGTTATTATTGATCATAAAAGGAGATAGCTTTACCTATGGCTAAACTATACGGAAGCTTGGAAGCTGGTGGTACAAAATTTGTTTGTGCTGTCGGTGATGAGAAATTCCAAGTCGTTGAAAAAACTCAATTCCCAACAACTACACCTTATGAAACAATTGATCGTACGATCGAATTTTTCAAACGTTATGAGGACCAATTGGCTGGAATCGCTATTGGTTCATTCGGCCCAATTGATGTTGATCCAAACTCTGAAACATATGGTTTTGTGACTTCAACACCAAAACCACATTGGTCAAATGTTGACCTTCTTGGTTTGATTGCTAAAGAGTTTAATGTTCCTTTCTACTTTACGACTGATGTTAACTCATCTGCTTATGGTGAGACACTTGTTCGTAAAGGTGTTAAGAGCCTTGTTTACTACACTATCGGAACAGGTATCGGAGCTGGAGCTATTCAAAATGGTGAATTCATTGGTGGTATGGGTCATACTGAAGCTGGTCACGTATATGTACCGCTTCACCCAAATGATGTTTCCAATGAATTTAACGGTACTTGTCCATTCCACCGTGGATGTTTGGAAGGTTTGGCTGCTGGACCATCGCTCGAAGCTCGTACAGGTATTCGTGGTGAATTGATTGATCAGCATTCTGAAGTTTGGGATGTTCAAGCTTACTACATTGCTCAAGCGGCTGTCCAAGCAACAGTACTTTACCGTCCTGAAGTTATCGTCTTTGGCGGTGGTGTTATGGGGCAAGAACACATGCTTCGTCGTGTTCGTGAAAAATTCACAGTTCTTTTGAATGGTTACCTTCCGGTGCCAGATGTAAATGAGTATATTGTGACACCTGCTGTTTCAGGTAATGGTTCTGCAACACTTGGTAACTTCGCACTTGCTAAGGACGTAGCCGACAAGCATGCAAACAAATAAACAAAATATGTAAAATCGCTTTAAGAGATAATCTTAAGGCGTTTTGCTCTATACAGGAGGAAGTAATGGAACCTTTATTTTTAGATTCACCAATGCATGAGAAAATCTGGGGAGGTAATCGCCTCAAGACAGAGTTTGGTTACGATATTCCCAGTGAACATACTGGTGAATACTGGGCAATTTCTGCCCATCCTAATGGTGTATCCTATGTCAAAAATGGAAAATATGCTGGTTTCCACCTGGCAGAGCTTTACAAGGATAATCCAGAACTTTTTGGGAACCCCAAGACTAGTGTTTTTCCTTTGTTGACCAAGATTTTGGATGCTAATGACTGGCTCTCAGTGCAGGTACACCCTGATGATGCCTATGGGCTAGAGCACGAAGGTGAGCTAGGAAAGACAGAATGTTGGTATATTATTGATGCTGAAGAGGGTGCAGAAATTATTTATGGTCACAAGGCTAAGACAAAGGAAGAGCTGGCATCCTTGATTGAAGCAGGTGATTGGGATGGACTTTTGTCGAAAACTCCTGTTAAGAAAGGTGACTTTTTCTTTGTACCAAGTGGCACCATGCATGCTATTGGTCCAGGTATCCTTATCTTAGAGACTCAACAATCTAGCGATACCACTTATCGTGTATATGATTTTGATCGTAGGGATGATCAGGGCAATAAACGTGAACTTCATATTCAACAATCTCTTGATGTCTTGAATCTAGGGGCCCCAGAAAATAGCGTCCCAGCAACTGTTAAGACCTTGCAATTAGAGTCGACTTGTTTGACATCAAACTCCTTTTTCACTGTGTATAAATGGAAACTCAGTGGCTTGGTTGACTTCAAGCAAGCAGCTCCCTATTTGCTTTGTTCAGTACTTTCTGGCAATGGGACCATGACTATCGATTCACGCATTTATTGTCTAAAAAAAGGCGATCACTTTATTCTTCCAAATGATGTGACAGATTGGGAAATTGATGGACAATTGGAGATGATTGTCAGTCACCCTAACGAGGCTTAAGTATGAGTAATGAAAAAGTTTTAGCGGCACTATTTGAGCGTATTGAAATCGGCAAATCCTATTATTTTGAGGGGGCTTATTATCGTCTGAAAGACTATGGCGACCACATTTATGGCTTACAACGGGCAATTCCTGGTATGTGTGGTGAAAAAACAGCTTCCCCTAGCATCAAATTTTACTGGAAAAATGGTGTCTTGGACTATCAATTCTACGTTGATTTTGAAGCTAGTCCTATGATAATGAAGGCTTATAGTAGCACCGACCATGCTTTCTTTGAGCAGGCTTTTGAAAATCTTTTGCATGATTTTGAGGATATTCTAGAGAGCCAAGAAAACTCTGAGAAGTAGGTTTAAAGTATTATTGTCAATATTTTCAGTGAATCTAATAAAAAAGTTTTAGTTTATTTGCGAATCCATTGTGAAAGCCCTTAAACTAGGGCTTTTTTCTTTGTCAATCCTTGAGTGATTTCTTGTTTAAAGGGGGCTTTTGTGGTAAAATATGGAGATAAAGACTGTCGAAAGGAAAAAAGATGGCAAATATATTACGCAAAATCATTGAAAATGATAAAGGCGAAATTAAGAAACTAGAAAAAACTGCCAAGAAAGTCGAGAGCTATGCTGATGCAATGGCGGCTCTTTCAGATGAAGAACTTCAGGCAAAAACAGAAGAATTTAAAAAACGATATCAAAACGGAGAAAGCCTAGACCAACTCTTGCCAGAGGCATTTGCAGTTGTTCGTGAAGGGGCAAAACGTGTCCTTGGACTTTTCCCATATCGTGTGCAAATCATGGGTGGTATCGTTCTTCACCATGGTGACGTGCCAGAGATGCGTACAGGGGAAGGGAAAACCCTGACTGCGACAATGCCTGTTTACCTCAATGCTATTTCAGGTGAAGGTGTACACGTTATCACCGTTAACGAATACCTTTCAGAGCGTGATGCGACTGAAATGGGTGAGCTTTATAGTTGGCTTGGTTTGTCAGTAGGGATTAACCTTTCAGCCAAATCACCAGCTGAAAAACGTGAAGCTTATAACTGTGACATCACTTACTCAACCAACTCAGAGGTAGGTTTCGACTATCTTCGTGATAACATGGTTGTTCGTAAGGAAAACATGGTACAACGTCCATTGAACTATGCCTTGGTCGATGAGGTTGACTCGGTTCTTATCGATGAAGCTCGTACACCATTGATTGTATCAGGTCCTGTAAGTTCAGAAACTAACCAGTTGTATCATCGTGCAGATGCCTTTGTTAAGACCTTGACAGAGGATGATTATGCCATTGATATTCCAACAAAAACAATTGGTTTGAATGACTCAGGTATTGACAAGGCTGAAGAATTCTTCAACTTGGACAACTTGTATGATATTGACAACGTTGCCTTGACTCACTATATTGACAATGCCCTTCGTGCCAACTACATCATGTTGCATGATATCGACTATGTGGTAAGTCCTGAGCAAGAAATTCTTATCGTCGACCAATTTACAGGTCGTACCATGGAAGGTCGTCGTTTCTCAGATGGACTCCACCAAGCCATTGAAGCAAAAGAAGGTGTACCGGTTCAAGAAGAAACGAAGACATCTGCCTCAATCACTTACCAAAATATGTTCCGTATGTACAAGAAATTGTCAGGGATGACTGGTACTGGTAAGACTGAGGAAGATGAATTCCGTGAAATCTATAACATGCGAATCATTCCGATTCCAACTAACCGTCCAATTCAACGTATTGACCACGACGACCTTCTTTACCCAACCTTGGATGCTAAATTCCGCGCTGTGGTACAAGATGTTAAACGTCGTTATGAAAAGGGACAGCCAGTCCTTGTTGGTACGGTTGCCGTTGAAACATCTGACTTGATTTCTAAGATGTTGGTTGAAGCAGGTATTCCTCATGAAGTACTTAATGCTAAGAACCACGAAAAAGAAGCGCATATTATCATGAATGCGGGTCAACGTGGTGCCGTTACGATTGCGACCAACATGGCCGGTCGTGGTACCGACATTAAACTTGGTGAAGGTGTTCTTGACCTTGGTGGCCTTTGTGTCATTGGTACAGAGCGTCACGAAAGCCGTCGTATCGATAACCAGTTGCGTGGTCGTGCGGGACGTCAAGGGGACCCAGGAGAATCTCAATTCTACCTTTCACTTGAAGACGAATTGATGCGTCGTTTCGGTTCTGATCGTATCAAGCAAGTCTTGGAACGTTTGAACGCTGATGATGAAGATATCGTTATCAAATCACGCATGTTGACTCGTCAAGTGGAAGCGGCTCAAAAACGTGTCGAAGGAAATAACTACGATACTCGTAAACAAGTCCTTCAGTACGATGATGTTATGCGTGAACAACGTGAAATCATCTACGCTGAGCGTTATGATGTTATCACAGCGGAACGTGACCTTGAACCTGAGATTAAGGCTATGATTAAGCGTACGATTAACCGTACAGTAGGTGGTCACAGCCGCAATGATCAAGAGGAAGCTCTTAAAGGTATTTTGAACTTTGCTCGTCAGGCCTTGGTTCCTGAGAATGCCATCTCACTTGAAGATTTACGAGAAGTGGGAGAGGTAACGAAACGTAGTGTTAATTATGACGCTATTAAAGTTTACTTGAATGAGTTAGCAGCTGATGTTTATGATCGTCAAATCAAGAAATTGCGTTCAGAGGAAGCTATCCGTGAATTCCAAAAAGTCTTGATTTTGATGGTTGTTGACAACAAGTGGACGGATCACATCGATGCCCTTGATCAATTACGTAATGCCGTTGGTTTGCGTGGTTATGCCCAAAACAACCCAATCGTTGAGTATCAATCTGAAGGGTTCAAGATGTTCCAAGATATGATTGGGGCAATTGAATATGATGTGACACGTACAATGATGAAAGCACAAATTCATGAACAATCTCGTGAAAATGTGAATGAACGTGTTTCAACAACAGCAACAGGCAATATCCAGGCTCACCAAGCAGATGCTAATGGTCAAGAAATTGACTTTAGTAAGGTTGGTCGTAATGACTTCTGTCCATGTGGCTCTGGTAAGAAATTTAAAAATTGTCACGGTCGTAAACAATTTTAGGAAAAAAGAAATAGGTAATTATTATGGTTTTTAAAGCAGTAAGTGAAAAAATTGATTTTGATGCAGTTAAAGAATCAACTACATTGACAGGTGAAGCCCTTGCCAAGAAACAAGCTCGTGATAAAGAGCTTGAAGCAATCATCAAGGGTGAAGATGACCGTACACTTTTGGTTATTGGTCCATGTTCATCTGATAATGAGGATGCAGTTCTTGATTATGCTCACCGTTTGGCTAAACTTCAAGAAGAAGTGAAAGATAAAGTCTTTATGGTTATGCGTGTTTATACAGCTAAACCTCGTACAAATGGTGATGGTTATAAAGGACTTGTCCACCAACCTGATGCTGAAGGTAAACCAAACCTAATCAATGGTATCAAGGCTGTGCGTAATCTTCACTACCGTGTTATCACTGAAACTGGTATCACAACTGCTGATGAAATGCTTTACCCAGAAAACCTTCCTTTGGTAGATGACCTTGTGTCATATATTGCCATCGGTGCACGTTCTGTAGAAGACCAACAACACCGTTTTGTTGCATCAGGTATTGATGTTCCAACTGGTATGAAGAACCCAACATCAGGGAACCTTAACGTTATGTTTAATGGTATCTACGCTGCACAAAACAAACAAAACTTCCTCTTTAACGGTGAAGAAGTTGAAACATCAGGTAACCCATTGGCACACGTTATTCTTCGTGGTTCAACGAATGAATATGGTAAAAACGTGCCTAACTTCTACTATGATGATGTTCTTGAAACCATCGAACACTATGAAAAAATGGGTCTTGAAAATCCATTCATCGTTATTGATACAAACCATGATAACTCAGGTAAACGTTACTTGGAACAAATCCGTATCGTTCGTCAAACCTTGATTAACCGTGACTGGAATGAGAAAATCAACAAAGTTGCACGTGGTTTCATGATTGAATCTTACCTTGAAGATGGCCGTCAAGATGCGCCAGATGTCTATGGTAAATCAATCACTGACCCATGTCTTGGTTGGGATAAGACAGAAGAATTGATTCGTGAAATCCACGATACTTTGTCAAAATAATAAGGTAACAGAAACCATGTATGGGGAGTGAACCGTTTGGATGACCAAGCGGTTCGCTCTCTTTTCACAAAGAGAGGGAAATAAATGGGAATTCATCAAAATAGTCCGCTGATTGATGTAGCGGAAGTAAGGAAATTACATGCTCTTACGGGAGATGCACTAGTAACTAAACAGGCTAATGATGAGGCTTTGGCAAAAATTATCAAGGGTGAGGACAAACGTATTCTCTTGGTTATTGGTCCATGTTCATCTGATAATGAAGAAGCCGTTCTTGACTATGCTCACCGTTTGGCCAAACTTCAGGAAGATGTGAAAGATAAAATCTTTATTGTTATGCGTGTTTATACAGCTAAACCACGTACTAATGGAGATGGTTATAAGGGGCTTATCCACCAACCAGATGCAGAGGGTGATGTAGACCTTCTTGCTGGAGTTAAGGCGGTTCGCCACCTTCAGTCACGTATTATTACTGAAACAGGCCTTCCAATCGCTGACGAGATGCTTTATCCGTCAAATCTTTCCTTCTTTGATGACCTACTTAGCTACCACGCTGTTGGAGCACGTTCGGTTGAGGACCAAGAACACCGCTTTGTAGCTTCAGGTATTGATGTGCCAATTGGCTTGAAGAACCCAACGTCAGGAAATTTGAATGTCATGTTTAATGGTATCTATGCTGCGCAGAACCAACAGCATTTCCTTTACAATGGCGCTGAAGTTAAAACAGATGGTAACCCACTCGCTCACGCTATCTTGCGTGGTGCCAACAATGAAAATGGTCAGAACATTGTCAACTACCATTACGAAGACTTGGTTAAGGCTTTGGACAAGTATAGTGCATTTAATTTGGAAAATCCATTTATCCTTGTTGATACAAACCATGATAACTCAGGTAAAAACTTCATGGAACAAGTTCGCATTGTGCGTGAAGTCCTTCTTAACCGTGAGTGGGATGAGCGTATCGCGGATACCGTGCGTGGCTTTATGATTGAGTCTTACCTTGAGGATGGTCGTCAAGACACACCTGAAGTTTACGGTAAATCAATCACAGATCCATGTCTTGGTTGGGATAAGACAGATAGCCTTATTCGTGAAATCCACAATCGACTTTCATAAAAATTATGATTTTTGGACATGGTATAGACTTGCAGGAAATTTCAGCTGTTAAAAAGGCTTATGACCGCAATCCACGTTTTGCAAAAAAGGTATTGACACCAAAAGAGTGGGAGCGTTTTGAATCCCTTTCTGGCAATCGTCAGATGTCCTATTTAGCAGGTCGCTGGGCTGGTAAGGAAGCATTCTCAAAGGCCTGGGGTACAGGTATTGGAGCAGTCGGCTTTAAGGATATTGAAATTTTGACCAATGACAAGGGAGCTCCAGTGGTGACCCAGTCGCCTTTTGAAGGCAATGTCTTTATCTCGATTTCCCATAGCGGTGATTTTGTTCAGGCAAGTGTCATTTTAGAAAAAAACTAAGAGATAGATGTTGGAAGAGGATAGCTTATGATCTCAAGTTTACATCGACCAACCTTAGCAAAGGTTGATCTATCAGCAATTTCAGAAAATATTGAACAAGTGGTTAGCCACATTCCTAAAAAGGTAAAGACTTTTGCAGTTGTTAAGGCCAATGCCTATGGTCATGGTGCTGTTACGGTGGCCAAGCATTTGTCTAAGCAGGTAGATGGTTTTTGTGTTTCCAACCTAGACGAGGCACTTGAACTCCGTCAAGCTGGCTTAGAGCAACCGATACTTATTTTAGGAGTCGTCTTGCCAGACGAGGTTCCTTTGGCTATTCAAGAAAACATCACTCTGACGGTAGCTTCGCTTGAGTGGTTGGAAATGGCTAAGGATCAAGGGCTTGATTTGACTGGTTTGACCTGTCATATTAAGATTGATTCAGGTATGGGACGCATTGGGGTGCGTAGCCAAGGAGATGCAGATAGTTTGATTGCTGGTCTGAAGGCACTTGGTGCGGATGTCGAAGGTATTTTTACCCATTTTGCAACAGCTGATGAGGCAGATGATAGTAAATTCAAGCGTCAATTGGCCTTCTTCACGGATTTGGTTAATAACTTGGTGGACCGCCCTCGCTTGGTACATGCAAGCAACTCTGCGACGAGTATCTGGCATGCAGAAACAGTCTTTAATGCTGTACGTCTGGGTGTCGTGATATATGGTCTCAATCCTAGTGGCAGTGCTTTAGAACTTCCCTATAGCATTCGTCCTGCTTTAAGCTTGGAGACAGCGCTTGTTCATGTTAAGATCCTGCCAGCAGGTCAAGATGTGGGTTATGGTGCAACGTATACGACGACAGCTGATGAGGTTATTGGAACCATTCCGCTTGGCTATGCGGATGGTTGGACCAGAGATTTACAAGGTTTCCACGTTATTGTTGATGGACAGCTTTGCCCAATTGTTGGGCGTGTGTCTATGGACCAGATCACTGTTCGCCTTCCTAAGGTTTATCCCCTAGGAACTCCAGTTACGCTTATGGGGGAAAATGGGGGAGCAAGCATCACTGCGACAGAGGTGGCTGAAAAACGTGGCACTATCAACTACGAGGTCCTTTGTTTGCTTAGTGATCGTGTACCTCGTAGCTATGATTAATATAAATAAATAGAAATCCAGTTTGATACTGGATTTTTTGATTTTAGTGAAGAGCATTTTCATGTGTTATAATAGCTGATAAGGCTTCCTCTTTCACGAGGAGAAGAACACGATAGAAATGATAGAGGATATGATTCGACTAGATTCACCAATTGCGGATTTGAAAGGCTTTGGTCCTAAGTCCGCTGAAAAATTTACCAAATTAGATTTACACACGGTTGGGGACCTCTTGCTTTATTTTCCTTTCCGATATGAAGATTTTAAGAGTAAGTCTATCTTTGAACTGATGGATGGGGAAAAGGCTGTTATTACGGGAACAGTGGTGACGCCTGCCAATGTGCAGTATTATGGCTTTAAACGTAATCGTCTGAGTTTTAAAATCAAACAAGGGGAGGCAGTGATTGCTATTAGTTTCTTCAACCAGCCTTATCTTGTGGACAAGATTGAGATGGGGGCAGAAGTGGCTATCTTTGGCAAGTGGGACCAGAAGAAGTCTGCAGTGACTGGTATGAAAGTCTTGGCTCAAGTTGAGGACGATATGCAGCCAGTCTACCATGTGGCTCAGGGGGTTAGTCAGGCCCAGCTGATAAAGGCTATAAAAGCAGCTTTTGATAGTGGGGCGCTGAATTTGTTGGAGGAAAGTCTTCCCCAGATGCTTATGGACAAGTATCGTCTCATGGGACGTCAAGAGGCTGTGCGTGCCATGCATTTTCCTAAAGATTTGGCTGAATATAAGCAGGCTCTACGCCGAACAAAGTTTGAAGAACTCTTTTATTTCCAGATGAATTTACAGGTGCTAAAGGCTGAGAATAAGTCAGAGACTAATGGTCTAGCAATTACTTATGATGAAAGCAAAATCAAAGCCAAGATTGCTACCTTGCCCTTCCCCTTGACCGAGGCTCAGGAGCGTAGTTTATCAGAAATCCTAGCTGATATGAAATCTGGGGCTCATATGAACCGTCTCTTGCAAGGAGATGTGGGCTCAGGGAAAACAGTTATCGCTAGTCTTGCCATGTATGGGGCCTATACGGCAGGATTGCAGTCAGCCCTGATGGTTCCGACGGAAATCTTAGCAGAGCAGCATTATCAGAGCTTGCAGGGACTTTTTCCTGAACTAGAGGTAGTCCTCTTAACTTCTGGGATGAAGGCGGCAGATAAGAAAGTAGCTCTTTCTAAAATTGAATCTGGGGAGGCTCAGATGATTGTGGGGACTCACTCGTTGATTCAGAATGCGGTGACTTATCATAAACTTGGGTTGGTGATTACTGATGAACAGCACCGTTTTGGGGTTAATCAACGTCGTATTTTCCGCGAGAAGGGAGACAATCCTGACGTTCTTATGATGACAGCAACCCCTATCCCTAGGACTTTGGCAATCACTGCCTTTGGGGAGATGGATGTGTCAATCATTGACCAGATGCCAACTGGGCGTAAGCCCATTATTACCCGTTGGGTTAAACATGAGCAACTAGACACCGTATTGACTTGGATTAAGAGCGAGTTGGAAAAAGATGCTCAGGTCTATTTTATTTCTCCTTTGATTGAAGAGTCTGAGGCTCTTGATTTGAAAAATGCTGTTGCCCTTCATCAGGAACTCACAGAGTTCTTTGGAGATTCAGCTACGGTGGCTCTGATGCATGGTCGCATGAAAAATGATGAAAAAGACCAAATTATGCAGGACTTTAAGAACAAAATATCTCAGATTTTAGTATCAACCACAGTTATCGAAGTGGGAGTTAACGTACCTAATGCCACGGTTATGGTCATTATGGATGCGGATCGTTTTGGACTTAGCCAGCTTCACCAGCTTCGAGGCCGTGTAGGTCGTGGCGACAAGCAATCTTACTGTGTATTGGTGGCTAATCCTAAAAATGATATCGGTAAAAAACGCATGCAGGCCATGTGTGAGACTACGGATGGTTTTGTTCTAGCAGAAGAGGACCTTAAAATGCGTGGCTCAGGAGAGATTTTTGGGACACGGCAGTCAGGTATTCCTGAATTTCAGGTGGCTGACATTGTGGAAGACTATAATATCCTAGAAGAAGCAAGGCGCGTGGCCAGCCAAATTGTATCTGACCCTAACTGGCGTGAAAATCCTACTTGGCAGGTGCTAGAAGCACATTTGAGAAGGCAAGCTGAGTTTGACTGAGGAGGAAACCCATGAAAAAGAAGCGGTTAAAACTCGATTTTTTTGCTATCTTTCATCTCTTCTTTCTTCTACTGATAGGTCTTATATTTTATTTTGCAGGTTTTATCTTATTTTATCCATGATATAAACACAAGCACTCTCAGTGAACTCACTGAGAGTTTTAAGTTTCCTTCAAGCTTATTACAAGCTTTCTTTAAGTTAGAGATCCTATAATAAAACCATCAAAACGAGATAGGTTTTGATAATAAAACGTTTTGGCTAGGCCAAACCATTCCTAAAAAGGAGGAAACAACAATGACAGTAAAAATTAAAGTAACATACAACCCAAATTTCCAAAAGCATCCTCAAGACTTTAAGGTTTATCAAAACTAATATTGATGCCAGGAAGAGGCTAAATTTACCCATATTCTACAACTTTCATCCCTCATTTTCCAAAATCCCTTTTTCCTTTTTTTCATAACGTAGAACCCCTCTTCTTAAAATCATAACAAGTCTAGACGGAAGTATGACCAGTCTAGGTGATTAACATAAGTAAGGTAACCAGTTAAGATTTTCTTAGCTGGTTTTTCTATTTTTTTGAATCTTAGATAAAAAATATCGAAAAACGATAAAAGTTGTTGACAAGGAGAAATAAAGAGTGTAATATATAATTATCGATAAACGATAATAAGTTTTCGATAAAGACAATCTTATTCGCGAAAAAGAGAAATGATAGTGTAAAATAAGTTGTGTAAACACAAAAAGGAATAAATCCGTTATAGTAGAGTTGCAACACATTACTAGAAAGAGATTTATTCCTATGACTCAGTTTAGCACAGAACTGCTTAACTTCCTAGCCCAAAAGCAAGATATTGATGAATTTTTCCAGCAATCTCTTTAATTGCTTACATTATTATAGGGCTATTTTTAAAAGGTTCTAGTGTCTGGACTAGTTTTATTCAAAAAAATACAATAACAAGTGGAGAAATGTATATCAAGATAAATAATAGTTTAATTGAGCCTTCTCAAATTGTATTTGTAGCCTTACTTTATTTCTTGGTAGAGTATATTAGTATAAAAGTTATGGAACGTATGGTGAAGAAAAATGGCAATAATTGAAGTTAAAGGGTTAGGAAAAAAATATAAGGGTAATGCTTTTTATTCTTTAGAAAATGCTACTTTTACGATTGAAGAGGGAGATATTATAGGTTTAGTAGGTAAAAATGGTTCAGGGAAGAGTACTTTGCTCAAAATATTAGCAAAATCTCAAAATCCTACAGAAGGGAATGTTTTTTTTAATGGTAGGGACATTTTTAAAGAAGATAATATTCTTAAAGATTTTGGAATCATGATAGAACCTGTATTCTTTCCACAAATTAGTGCTGAAGAAAACTTAAAGTTATATCTTAAAATTCATAAGAAAGAACAGTATCAAGATAATATCGAAAAAATACTGAAATTAGTCGGACTTTGGGAAGCTAAAGATAGAAAACCTATAGATTTTTCTTTTGGTATGAAACAAAGAACTGCTTTAGCATTGGCTCTTGTTACGGAACCTCAATTTGTGTTGTTAGATGAGCCTTTTGTGGGTTTAGATCCTATCGGTGTTAAAAATTTATTGGAAATTTTAAAACAATGGTCAAAAGTTAATAAAACATCAATGATAATATCTAGTCATCAGTTAGCAGAATTAGAAGACTTGTGTACACGTTATCTTTTCATTGAATCAGGGATAATTGATGATAAAATCAGTACGGAGCAAAATAGTATTATAATAGAGCTGAATGAGATTTTCAGAGATGAAGATAATCATTTGATAGAGAATCTTGTGAAAAAATATAGCTTAAAGTATAGTGAAAATAATATTGAAATTGATAATTCTGTAAATAATGAAGCATTAAATAGTATCTTGGAACAACTTGCAGTTGCTAAGCTAATTAATAATGTTTTATCTAAAAAGGATAGTTTAGAAAGATTATTTGTGGAGGAATAGGAATGAATTACTTAACATTACCTTTTTTTAAAGCATTGTTGAAGAAAAAAGAATCAAAAATTGCGTTAGCTTTTAGCTTTTTCCCAATGCTATTAATTGTTGTAGGATTATTTAATACCAATTTTATGCAATTGAGCGCCCCAGTAGGGTCACTAAGCTTTTTAGAGTTTTTTAGTGCAGTTTTATTTACTCAGTACCAAATGACCTTGCCATTAGTAGTTTTTATTTATATTGTAAGTACGATTTTTAGGGATGAAATTACAAGTGGTATTATGTATCTTTACAAAGATATTAGTAGAAAAGTTATTTTAAATGCAAAGTTAGGAGCGATTTTATTGTTTCAAATATTGTATATAGTAATAACTTTCTTTTCATCATTGTTTACTTATTATGTTTATTTGGTTCATAAACCATATACATCAGGTAGGTTTTGGCCTTCCAAAATTGATGATGTACAGTATACGGTAATTAGTATTTTAGGGACTATTTTGGTGTTTTTGTTGTGTTTATTAGTTGCCAGTCTGGCATCAATTATCTTGACAAATGGATTCACTATGCTTGTAGGAATTATTTTTGCACTTTTTTCTTTTATAGCTCCACAACTTGCTTCGCTAAAATATGTGTTTCCGAACGGTTATGTTAATGTGTTAGGTCATATGTCTTTTAATAGTAGTATATTACTTATTATGTTATTATTTGTAGTCTACTATGCAATTTTGTATATTGCTTCTTTATATTTTTACAGTAGACTTGAGTATTAGTGGGTTGAGGTACTATTATGGAGAGTAAAAAAAGTTCTTCAGTATTATCTCAAATTAGACGCTTTCTTATACCTGAGTACTTTTTATTTATAGTAGGATTAATTCTAAGTATTATCGGTGCCTTATCTACACTTGCTTTGCCTTTAATTATGGGCAGTTTAGCAGATCGTGATAGAATGAACTTTATTGACAGTATCAGAGAAATTATATACTAAAAACTATTTAACAAAGGAAATACTTATCATGAAAACACTTAAATTAATCATCAACGCTCTTCTTATTCTTCTTATGGCAATCTACGGTCTTGCAATGCTTGCTTTACCTATCCTTCCTTTTGTGGATGTGGCTAGCCTTTTCCCAGGTGCAGAGGTTCATTACCTTTCTGGTTGGGGTTACTGGCTGGTCGCAGAGCTACAATTTGCCTTCTATCTTGCCTTGATTTGGTTCCTTCGTAAAGAACTTAAATCCTTTACTTGGAAGGCACTTTGGACAGAAGATTTCTCTCTTTTCTTGAAAAAGGTTGCCCTCTTAACCTTTGTGCCATCAGCCTTGAATATCTTCCTGCAGTTGGGAATGACTAATCACCTTGTAATGGATTTTAGTACATCAGTCTGGCTCTTCTTGGTCTCTCTAGCTTGTGATGCGATTCGTCTTCGTAAGGGACAAACAGCGGTCAAATAATTGAATAATTCTTATTTGAAAAGTAGTAAAATCTTATCTAAAAACTAGTATTTTATATTGATATTCGATATAATTGATACTGTTAATAGTTAGCTAATGATTTAGAACGAGGTCAAGGGCTCCTAGAGGCACCTTGGCTTTTTCTAGTCTATTCTCCAAAAAAATCAAAATGTATTTACAATTGAGGTAACACATGAAAACTATCTTATTCTATGTTTTAATCGTCCTAGCCTTAGCTGGTTCTAGTTATTATGGTTGGAGATCTGCCAAAAGTGCCAAAAGTCGCCAGGAAACGCAAGAACAAAAACGTCTGCGTAGTGTTCTCCTATTCGTCAATGTTCTCCTTTTTGTGGGCTTTTTAAGTCTTGTAATCACCATTCTTACTGATGCCTTTATCCTGACTGGTCATGAAGGACTCTTACACCAAGGTTTGCGTATGCTTCTTGGTTCGGGAGTTACCGTGAAAAGTACTAGCACTAGTCTGACGCTTTTTACAGCAACCATTGATTTC
>ERZ1699259.148-NODE-148-length-34471-cov-5.487101_pt1 | contig 34471 bp, 35 predicted proteins | sample MGYA00581525_ERZ1699259 | MGnify/ENA primary metagenome ERZ1699259 (study PRJEB42319, sample SAMD00040332) | human oral metagenome | material: saliva | host: Homo sapiens | study: EMG produced TPA metagenomics assembly of PRJDB4115 data set (Metgenomic analysis of... | reverse complement strand
GCAATATGAAAAGTAGATATTTGTCGAAAGGCCTTGATTATGAAGTGACAATTAAAAAACGACCTAATTATTGCACTGATATTGCACTGCTGTCACGCCTCTGATTTCCTTCGAAGCAAAGAAATTATTAGGTCCTTGTCTCTTAAATGCTCCTCTAATTGTGCAATGCGAGCACGGAGTTCTTCATTTTCCTTTACAATGTCAGTGGAACCGGAAAGAGCAATGTTGTTACCATTGAACGAGGAGACTGCATTGTTACCAATAGACAGATAGGACTTGTCATCAGGGAAAAATTCGGTTATACTCACATCCAAAGCCTTTGCTATACGCTCAAGATCTTGAGCCTTGATAGACCCTTCACGGATACAGCGGAACAAGTTTACGTCGCTCATGTCGACTTCTGCAGCTAACCCTTTGACACCGCCAGGGCGTTTTGAGCAGAGCGTTCTAATACGTTCTAAAAACATAGTAATCGAGTTTAATCCTTGAAGAAGCACATCAAAAATGACAGTGTCGAATAAAACACACAAATAAATTTGATAGTGTGCGGCAAAAATGATACCTTTGCGGGACAAAGATAATAATAATAATAACAACAACAGCAGAGGCCGATGGATAAATGCATAAGAAAGGAAATACTTAGCGCAGCGGTGATGAGAGAAATCCAAATCGGACAGACTTACATGATTCCGATTAGGTTTTATGATCGAGTAACCGTCTACAAAAACAGATATGGGAAGAGTCTACAACGAAAATTCGAGACAGTAGTAGATGAACCCAAAGGTCTAATCTATCTAACAAGAGTATCATGATCCACATTCCACCCCAAACCGTCCCCGGAGGACGTTATGACATCGCTCAAACGTGTGCATTGCTTGGTATCCACCGCAATTCGCTTCGTGTCTATACCATAAATGGCGCGATTAGATCAGAGTATCACCCCGATTTGGCACGGAAACTCTACACCGCAGAGGAAATTCAGCGCTTTTGGCATAGTAAACTGTAAAAGAAGAAAGCATGCTGCCTGTAAAGTACAACACCCCCCGGGAAGGAGTAGAAATCTGCCTATCGGGAACAAGACATACCTACAAACTTGAATGCACCTTTTGGGCAATTCGGGCAAGAGCTTTCTTTGCCACGATAGAGAAGGAATTTCAAGTGGAACGCGTGAAGAATAACGACGACGGGACGAGTGTCGTATTCTTCAAAACGAACACAGAACAAGCGGAAACGCTTGTGGAAAGAATGCAAGACATCGTCGAAGCGACACTCTACGATTTATGATAACTGTTGAACAACTATACGCGGGTACACGGGAAGGACTGGATATTATCCTTTCCGTGTATCCACAAGCGGAGGTTTGCGTAAGTAATCCAAAGGCGAAATTCAAAGCACGCGAATCCGAACGAACGCCGTCTGCTATGTTAATGGCGACGACGGATAAAAACGGGAATCGCGTGTGGAAGATGATCGATTACGGTGACGAAGGGCATGCACTTTCACCGGTGGACGTCTGGATGAAAGAGCGTGGCATCAGTCGATTCGGCGAAGCTGTATTGCAAATTGCTGAAACGTTCAATGTACGTTCTGACATCAACAAAACGCAGAATCGAGCCGAATGGAAAGATCGACCGGCAAAGCCTGATGAAGCCGAAGGACAGACTATTTTCGAACTCATGGACGAAATACCGGAGACATGGTTGAAGGTGATGAGTCCGAAAGCGACTCAAGAAGTCGCCAAAAGTCTACACTGGCATGCTGCGAAATATGTGGGATATGTAAAGAATAGAGTGGTCAAATGCGAGTATGCCAACGAACATTATCCGATACTAATACGCGAGTGTGTAGTACCTGCGAAAGGAGAGGAACCGGGGAAGTCATTCTACAAGATCTATAAGCCACTGAACCCTGATAAGGCTTTTCGATTTTCGTATGCACCACGTGGTGAAAAACCGAGGTCTTATATCAATGGACTCGAGGAGTTACGCATGCAATGGCGAGAACTTAATGAGAGGCTTGAGCGTGAATGGAACGCAGACCCGGCCAAAGAGAATATACCATACAAAGAGATCAAATTAGCAGAGGCGATAATCTGTAGTGGTGAACGGGACGCCTTATGCTGTAAAGCCATGGGATACGCCCCGCTTTGGTTTAACTCGGAAACTTATCGCGTTTCGGACGCGGAATTTCGCGAGATTACGAAGTACGCTGAAACGATATACAATATCCCCGACCTGGACGCTACAGGGCGTAAAAAGGGAGTTGAGATGGCACTGCGATTCATTGACGTGCGAACTGTTTGGTTACCGGAATGGTTGTCGTCCTACAAAGACAATCGGGGGAAACCACGGAAAGATTTGCGCGATTGGATGGAGCTACGTGGGGAAATCGGTGATTTCAAGGATCTGCTCCTCATGGCTACATCGGCCAAATTCTGGAGAGAAAGAGTCAATGAGAAGAAGAATAAGACGGAGTATTGGATCGACACGGTTTCATTACTGGCATTTTTGGAACTCAACGGGTATCGTTGTCTAAAAGACGAGGATAGCGACTTGACAAGATTCGTACACATCACAGGGACGACGGTGCGCGAGATAAAGCAGCGAGATATAAGACGTTTCATTCGCTGTTGGGCAGAGGAGCGCGCATTGAACGCCGATATCCGTAATCTCATACTCAACTCTACCAAATTAGCCGGACAAGCGGTGCTCGAAAACCTGGCAGAAGTGGAGCTGGATTTTTCAAACTGTACAGCGGACTCACAGATATTCTATTTGAAAAAGAATGATCGGGAGAACGTGGCAGTGGAAGTTACTGCCAACGAACTCAAAGAGCACACGGATGGTTCTGCTTTGGGGCACTATGTGTGGGAAGAGAATGTGATTCCACACCGATTTACAAAGCTCGAAGATATGTTTGAGATTACGTGCTCGAAAGATGAAACAGGGACAGACGTTTGGGACATAAGCGTTTAAGACACGGCTTCTCCTATGTTTGGCTCCGTGATCAATACATCGAGGATCTATTGGAGAAAGGAAATAGAGGAGGCATTTGCAACGAGAGGAGAAAGGAAGGCGTATCATGAAGCACACCGTTTTGATATTGCAGGGCAAGGACTGAATGCAGAGGAGATCAGAGAACAGAAGCTCAATCTCATCAACAAGATTTTCTCTATAGGCTACATGCTACACAGGCACAAAGACCCGTCAAGAGCATGGGCGCCGCAGGCCATGGATAACAAGATCGGATCAGACGGGGAATGTAATGGAAGATCGGGGAAATCCTTTCTCTTCAAAGCATTCGAACATTTCATGAAGCAGGTAAAGCTTTCGGGGCGAAACCCCAAGCTCATGGATAACCCACACGTCTTTGACCAAGTAGACAAAAGCACTGATTTCATTCTCGTGGACGATTGTGCTCAATACCTTTCGATGGGTATATTTTACGACATCATCACCGGTTCATTGACAGTCAACCCAAAGAACAACCGCTCATTTACGATTCCGTTTTCAAAAGCTCCGAAAATGGGATTTACGACCAACTATGTTCCTACTGATTTCGACGCATCGACAATGGCGCGTTTGCTACCGATGGTTTTCTCAGACTATTATCACCAACGCGCCGCCGAGAATGACTACATCGAAGATAGATCAATTCGTGATGATTTCGGACGGAACCTTTTGACTGAAGATTATCCTGAAAGCGATTGGAACCGAGATATCAATTTCTTCATGCAATGTTGTCGATTTTATTTGAAAGTAGCGGGCACGAGCGGTAAGATATTACCGCCACTTGGTAATATCTTGCAACGAAAGCACAAGGCGGACATGGGGGAGAACTTTGAAGATTGGGCGGCCACCTTCTTTGCCGAAGAAAGTGGCAACCTCGATTGTCTGTTGGTTAGACGTTTGGCCTTTGAAAATTACGTCAGATTTGCCGGGAACGTAGGGCACCAGTATTCGATGAAAAGGTTTGTCAAGCAATTAAAGGCGTTCGTCGCTTTATCCCAAGAGGTCTATATGCTTAACCCGCCCGAACTTTGTAACTCGCAAGGCCGTATTTCTCGGAGAATTGATGGGAAGATGGAAGACATCATCTATTTACGTTCGAAAAAGGCGCACGAAGAAGAAGAGCCGGTAAACGATTCATTTGATCCACCATATAGATTACCGTACTGAATGTAGAGCAATAAGCAGCCATGCAATCGCGTGGTTGCTTTTTTTATATTATTACGTGTTTTCTGGCGGAGAAACCTGTCTGTATGATCTGAGAGGTAGGAAACCGTAAAAATGTGACATGCTGAAATCGTACTATTTTTCCGTATCATCGTATCATGAGGAGGAATATTAGAAGAGAATGCCGATGAATAAAGGGAATTCGGCATGATACGGAAGTGATACGGAAGTGATACGGAAACGATACAGAAAAACCGAGAAGCGTATCAAAGCACCGAATTTCGCCCCTCGATGATACGTTTGCAGACGGGAACCAAGCTATTTCGGGGTCTGATTATTTCCGTATCACGTCTAACTCACTGATAATCTGCATTGATACGATGATACGGAAATTTCGTGCGAAAATCATATATGAGAAAAAAAGTGCACGGACTTTCGCGGTGTATTGGTTTGGTGGAACCCCGGATAATTCGTATATTTGTGATATAGAAATAACTGATTATGAAAGATATAACGACTTCAATTGTAGTACCGCCCTACCTGTTCGACTGGCTTGTAAATAAATATGGCAATCCCCTAAAATTCCCCGCACGTTCGCCTCACAACGACTTATTACACGCGCTGGTGGCAGTGGCGCAACTGAAGAAGACGCCCGGAGACGAGGAAAGGAAACGGGGCATGGCGATCAACGTTGTGCTCCCAAACCGAAGTAGGCACAAACCCGAGCATTACCACCACTTGTCGAAAGAGGCCAAAGCCGTTTTTGTAAGAGACCTCAAGAGGTTTTTTCGCTTAGACCTGGTGGCGTTCATTGTCGAAACGGCAGCAGAGGGGAGGTTGACCCCTCAACATTTGGAACAATGGTGCAAGCGCCATGGCATAAGAATAACCCACAGAGACGCAGTCAAACGAATGTATTACCGGCTGAAAAAGGACTTTGAACAACAAGGGATCTTATTACCGCCGAATTTCGCGAAAAACGCGGCACTCATCACCGCATGAATTTCATGATAATAATAACGCCCCCACGTTCAAATGACGTGGGGGCGTTGTTCATTTTACTCTTCGGTGGTATTTTGCGCCTGTTCCTCTAAATAGCGGTGGTAAAAGCGGATCGCGTCGGATACGAACGCCGTCTTGTACAAGTAGCTATCATAGATTTTCAACGCGTCTTCCGGTAGGCCGATTGTGATTTTGCGCGCTACTGTACGCGGACGGCCTTTGCTTGGAACACTACCAAGCGGATTTTTCGGGTGCTTTGTTTGTTCCATTGTACTTTTGTTTGTATTTTTGCAGTGTAACGAACCTCAAGAAGGTAGGGCGGGGGCTTAGCCCCACACCCTTTTGCTTGGCAGCCTTTTAAGGCTTAATCCATCTCAACACGACGGAGAATTCCAAGCAGAAAATCTTGATAACAAGGATCTTCATGAGAATCGTTATTAAAGGTTTAACATCGCTAACAGCCTCGTGCTGAAAGCGGCAATTTTGAGAGTCGCTATCTCTCTCAATTGCAATACAAAGATACGATTTTCTTTCTAAACAAGCAAGCTTTTGGCTTGAAAATTAGAGAGTTATCGTATCTTTTTTTGTGCTTGCTTTTGTCTTGATCGGAGTGTTCGGTATAATGTGAATTTTAACGAATATTCCGATTTTCTTTTATGCGCTCATGAGTCGCAGAGTTCAGCGCGCTGGGGGATCCTTTCACTCAAAGACCGCACTCGCGTGACGGCCTTTGGCGAACAAACGGCTAAAAAACAGCATATTCAGGCAAAGCAAAGCCGGAAAAGACTAAACCAATGGTATTTGTCTCTTCCTTTTGCCCTGAAAAAGCTGTTTTTTAGCCGTTTGGGCGTATTTGTGCGCCTACATCCACCCTATCGGGATGAATGCAGGAACCCGCACAAATACTTTGCGTTTTCGCGCGCCTACATTCGCCCTATCGGGACGAATGTAGGAACCCGCACGAAAACTCTAAGAGGAAGATTTCTCTATTTCAACAACGCGGCCAAACGGAGAAAACCGTTAGGCCGCGTTTGTCATTTTTTCCCCGCGCGGGCGGGGCTATCTTTGCGTCATTAAGAGACACAACGCTATGCCAAGAAAATACGACATCAATATTGAAGGCGAAATCGGCTATTGGATCACCGGTGAGAGCGTACGGGCTGCTATGCAACCATACGCCGAAAGAGAAATAAAAGTCCGAATTTCGTCTCTGGGAGGATCGCTTTCTGATGGGTTGGACGTCTGTACACTCTTTCGAGCACATTCGAACGTGACGGCTTATTTGAATGGCATGGTGGCATCTGCAGCCACTATCATAGCCATGGGGGCACGTCATATCGTGATGGCACCCGAAGCTGTTATGCTTGTGCATAATGCATCGTCGTTTTTATTCTACTTCGAACGAGTACAGAAAGAAGACATCGACGACAAACATGAAGAACTCAAGCAGCTCAATGAAATGCTTACGACGTTCGACAAAGTAATAGCTGAAATCTATTCCAAACGCACAGGGAAAAGCGTGGAAGAGATGGAGAAGCTTATGAAAGAAGAGCGTTGGTTGACTGCACAAGAGGCGCTGGAATACGGGCTCGTGGACGAAATTGATAATTACGAAGACACCACGACACCGGAGACGGGTATGACGGCAATGGTCACGGCCATGTGCAATGCACACGGTTTGCCGGCGCCACCGCTCAATATTGTAAGCGAGCCAACTATCATTGAGCGAGTGCTGGCGAAATTCGGGATCGGAAAGGCGGCAAACAAAAGTACAACTGAAAATAATTGCTTGATTATGGATAAAACGACACACCCTGATTTGCTCAATGCTTTGGGCGTTGAGAAGATGGAAGCCAATGAAAAGGGCGTCATGCTTTCAAACGCACAGGCTGAAGTGCTAAACAAAGCACTGGCAGAGGCCTCAAAAGAGAAGACTCGAGCCGAAGACTTAGAAAAGGAAGTCAAGGAATTGAAGTCAACAATTGAAGCAATGAAAGAAGAGGCAAAAGCCGTGGCGAATGCAGACGGTGCAGAAACAGGAAAAGTGAACGACACCGCCGTTAACAAGGGAGAAGATTCTGTGGCCAAAGCCGCCGCCGTGGCAAAGGCACAACTTGAAAAGATCAAGGGGCTACTCTGACATTGATAGACGCACGTTCCTAAGAGAGAGAATAGCCGTAGGGGGCAAGGCATTGAATAACTGACACAACAACGAATATGGGATACCTAAATATTTCGGACGCTGAACTCAAAAAATCAGCGACCACTTTCCAAAAAGAACTGCTGATCACGCCGGTCATCTCGTGCAGTGACACATTGCAACACTTCACAGGCCGCCCGGGCGTTGCTGGGCGCGAAGTGATCGGACAGTTGACCGGAAACATTGAACTCGGTCCGTACAACGCGACACGAGTTGACGACACGGGCGTGAACATCACCCCCCGTGTACTGGAAACTTATCTTGGATCAGTCGTGAAGAGATTTGATCCGAACGAAGCAGCTAAAACGGTTTGGGGAGAGGCGTTCGCACAAGGTGAAGAATTGACCAAAGCTGCATTGGTTTTGCAGGTGCTGACTTACTTATCGGCACAACTTGGAAAGATGATCGGCGCCGCTCTTTGGACGGCGGAGCGGGACGCTTCGGGAGACAAAACCAAAAACCTATTCGACGGCTTTGATACAATTACGAAAAAAGAAATTGACGCGAGTAGTATTTCAACCACGCAAGGGAATCTCCACGAATTTCCAGAAGCATTTTCCGACACGAACACGGTCGACCTGTTGATGAAATTCTACGAAGGAGCGGCACCGGAACTGCAGGCTGTTGAGACGAAGTTGTATATTCCTCATTCTTTATATAACGCCTACAATCGCGATTACGCCACCCGTTTCGGTTCTACGCCCTACAACCATGAGTACTCGAAAACATTCCTCGAGGGAACTCAAAACTTGTGCGAACTCGTTCCTTTGGCGTCCAAAAAGGGATCGGAATACGTGCACTTGTCCACGAAGAAAAATATGCTTTACGGATATGGCGCCGGAATGGCTGATGAGAATATCGCAATCGAAAAATACCACGAGTTCCTGATCTCCTTTGTGGCAACAATGTATTTCGGAGTGCAGTTCGAAACCATCGCAAAAGAAAGCCTCTTTGTGGGTAAAATCCACGCATAACACTAAAACGATAAGACCATGCCAAACAATTGCAACGGTTTACCCACTCTCACAGAGAGTCTCATCCACTGCCAAGGCAGTCGAGTGCAGCCGGGCTTGAGAAATCACATGTATTATATCGCTAAGCGAGACATCGTCAAGTGGCCCAAGCGTCTCAATATTTCAGACAGTGGAGCCACCATGGAAAAACTCGCAACGCTCAATGGAGATTTCGTGCTGAAGGCCGATAAGAAGTGGAAAAAAATTGACCTGATCGACAGCAAGGGACAAATGGAGTCTGATCTTACCGGGGAATATCCGTCGAAGCTCTATGAGAACAAAGCCACTTTGACTTTTCCCGGAATCGAAGAGGCCGTCACGGGCTTTTGCCAACTGGCAGCTGAAGATCACTTTGTGTTTATCATCGTTCAGCGAAATGGAAAATGCCGACTGCTTGGTTCGGAAATGTACGACACAGAGGTAAAACCGAAGTTGTCAACCGGCGAGGGCTATTCTGGCGGCGGAACGGTGATCGAAATCACTTCACGAGACATTTCCCCCGCACCGTTTTACACCGGTAAAATCGAAGTGGACGAGGGCAACATTTCGGGAGCCAACGACGACGTAACTACAGCCGTAGCAAGCGGAAGCCATGGATAAAGCATTCACACAGGACATCGCCGACTGGTTAGAAACCCCACGCGAAGAACGCGACGTGAGAAAAGGGGCTGAACTGCTTTTGCGTATCAATGGCAACCGACATATTTACCAACTGGCAATGATACGCCCGGAAACGGCACACAACCATGTGGAAGCCGACCTAAAGAAATTCCTACAAATTCGGCTGGACGGCCACACCATGGAGAGCGTTCGCCAAATGGATAGCGAGCTGATTCCGAAAGTGCAGAACATCATCACGACACGACAAGACGAAAGTGAAGACGCACCGGAAGAGACAGATGACACAGCACCGGCACATCGCGGCAAGCGCAGCGACCACAACGAACTACCTGAAGAAATTCGGGGGATCTATGAACGCGGTGGTGAACTCTTCGAGAAGATCAAGCAAATCTTTACAGAATTGCAGCAGATGGAGAACGCGCCGGCTTGTGATCGCTACGAAAAGCTCAAGGTGCTAAAGCCGCTTGTGAAAGAATACACCGACGGCTGGGAACGTTATGACAACTACAATTCCGATATGTCGCAAGAAGAAGCGGTGGAAGCAGTCGATGAAGTGCCGGAGCCCGGCAACGAAGTCAAACGAGTGGCAGCGGCAAGGAAGTTCATTTCAACACACGTAGCTAAACTCGAAACACTGCTACAGGCTGAAACAATCGACGAGGCTGAGGTTGAAAATGAACGCAGGCAAATCGCCGAGAGAATGGCATTCGTTGCAGAAACAGGTGGAAGTTTCAAACCCGATTTCGCTCAACGAATAAACGCCTTAGGGGTGGACATAGAGCCCACGACCGAAGGTGAACAATAAAACGATTTTCTTGTTTATTAGATTGACGGGGCGGACGTTGAGAGTATGTTCGCCCCGTTTCTTCTAAGCAAACAAACTCATGCACACAACAGAAGACAAACCAACAATACACGACCCGAGAGAGGAACCGACACAGTTCTTCATCACAGACAGGTTGCAACTGGGAGAGATCATCGAGAAATTGACAGAATTCACGGGGAAAGCCGATTTGAAAATCATGTCGTTTTCGGTGGGTGAGGAATTCGTGAGAAAAATCCACATGCTCAAAAAGAGAGGAAGGATTAAACGCGCCGAACTCTTTTTTGATTTCAAAGCCGCAGAAAAGACAGCACGAACAAATACACTCACAACAACCGTTTTTGACCGAGTCTGCTATTGTGCCAATCATGCAAAAGTAGTCGTCGTGGACGGCGAAGAACAAACTTGCACCATCGTCACATCGCAAAACGGGACGAGAGGCACAAGAAACGAGGTTTATTTCATCACAAACAAGGGGGAAATTGCAGAATATGTGCGAAGAAAATTGGAAAAGCTCCGAGCTTCTCGGATCAACACTGGAGATTGACTACGAACTCTTCGAGCGCCTGGTTCGCGCACTCACACCCATCGCGGATATTGCAGTGCTCATGGGCGTGGACGAGGTCATATTGCGTGATAATATCGAGGATATGAATTCACCATTGTCCAAAGTCTTTCGACGCATCAGAGCGGAAACCGCGCTTGAAATCCGAGAAAGGAACATCGAATACATGGAAGCGGGATCACCGAGCGCGACAGAAAAGGTTTCGGAATACCTCAAACAGGCATTTCTTGATCTATGAATTTGGCACTGATCGAAACCGCACAGAAATTTCTCTTTGCAGATGAGAGAGAAATGCAGGAGGCGGGACTTTCGCAGACCACGCGGGGAAGAATGATCAGGCTAAGGGATATTTACAACCACTGGCTGGCTCATCCAAGATTACTGGACAAGGATATCGTCGCAGAGATCATCCGAAGGTATCGCATCGGGAAGTCCATGGCATACGAAGACCTCAAAATCATCAAGTTCTGTTTGGGCGCGATGAATCAGAGCACCGTGGACTTTGAGCGCTGGCAATTTCGACAAAGATTGGACGAGGCTTGGAACACGGCACGCATCAACGGAGACGCACGCGCCATGGCGCAACTCGTCAACGCACAGGGAAAGTTTATGCGACTGGACAAAGACGAAGCGACGGCACCCGACTACTCTACGATTACACCTCCTTTCTTGGAAATTACAGGCGACGTTTCGGTGGTAGGTTTCGATCCGATTGCAGACGTGGACAAGCTGGTGAAAAAATTGACTGCTCGATACATCAAGGCTGAAGCACACGACGTGGAATTTGAAGACATCGAAAACGAAACCGACACATGAGAAGATTCTTATATCGCGTCGAAGCGATTACAGCCGCAGCCGTCAAGACGACTAATGTGGCGGTGGCACCAGACGGGCACAGAGCCATGTTCGTGGGACGGGCGCCGAACGCCGAAGAGTGGTGCTTGACCAATATCGCAGAGGCCGACACGACAGAAAGCGTCGAAGACGGCTTAAGGCTTTACACGACCAAAATCACAGTGACGACCCACCGCCACACCCCGCTTGCAACAACGGCGGCACTGTTACTCACAGACGCCGAGGGGACGCGCTGGTTAGTGGGGGGGAAGGGACCGACCGACCCGCTCTTCACCATAGAGCAGCATCACCCCGGAGAATTCAATTCGCCCACGGTGGTAGTGGTAAACATTACGTGGACGTCAGTTTTCCCCATGCTGGAGATCATTTAATAAACAGAGGACATTTGCAATTCATGAATGAAATAATTGAAGCCTTTCGAGACACACTTTGGCTTTTTCTAAAAGAGCATGCACACACGCACACCGCGGTCATTACGTTGTGCACGGCTGCTATTCTTGTAGCCATGTTTCTCGATCTATGTTTTGGAGTACACAAGGCCAAACAACGCGGAGCAACCGTGACATCGAGGGGGCTGAAAAAAACAGCCAAAAAGGCCATGAGATATTTTGTGCCTTTCTTTGTGCTGACACTACTCGACATCGTGGCATGCTATCTTTTGCCGGCACCATTCTTCTGCATGGTATGGAGTGCTTACTGCCTGATATGTGAATTTAAGAGCATCCGAGAATCGTGCTGGGAAAAGGAAGAAATCGAAAAGCAAAACCGCACGATTTACACCATCATTGAGGATAGAAACGACTTGGCACGACTCATCGCAGACGCTTTCGAGCAACAATTGGAAAATAAGAAAGAGGCAACAGAAGGAAAAAACACGGAAGATAAGGAGGAGTAAGCATGGCAACATTGCAACAGCGCGCCGAACAAATCAGAGACGAGGTGCAAGAGGCGGCAAATACTGCGCAGCGCATCGGACAGCTGCTCATTGATCTCATCGCGTTGATAAAAGGCGCTGACAGTCGATATCTTTCAGGAATTCGCCCCGACACGGCACATGCACCCATCCACTTTGCCCAAGGACTGACTGCAAAGGGGATTCAAGTGGAGGGCACGGCGAATGTGGAAGGAGCATTGTCCGTGGGTGATTTCCATGCGGGTATGAGTGGCGCCAAAATATCTGCAGACGGCACGGCTGAAGTCGAACGCCTGACAGTACGCTCAAAATTGGAAGTGGCGGAAATGCAGATCAATCGACTCACAGCCATGGAGGGCGATTGGTTGTTGACTGAGAGCGGTACGGTGGAGCACGTCGAACAACGAGGGGCGCAATGGGTATTAACCATGCGACGCAGGTTTGAAGGGGACTTCACCGCTTTTGCCGTCCATGACGTGATCAAAGGAATCGTAAGCACGGCAGCCGTCAGAGCCTTTCGGCCCAACACGCCTTTGCCAACGCCCGAGACGGCGATTTACGCCGTGGCATGGCTCAGAGTCGAAAGCGTGGACATCAACGAAAACTCGATTACTTGCTCTTTGTATGACAACGCCGACGTTCCCGGTGGAGCAAATATGCAACCGTGCGAGGGAATGAATCTCGCACGGTGGGGGAACACGAGTATCGCAGAACGCCGGTCGTGCTTGTATCTCTCATCAAGGGAGGGACGCATTGTGCATTTGCAGGGAGTGACGGCGCCGAAAATTACGCCGGAGAACCAACGAGCAGCCTTTGGCTCTTTGCCCGAATTTCTGAAAAAGGAACTGGCAGGAGTCATTGACGCAAACGATGATTATCTGTTTGCACGGGGGCTTGTGGTACAAGACATCATTCGACTCGACGCAAAGGCAAATCCTATTCCTGAAATTGTGGATCGGGGCAACTGGAAGCAAGGAGCAAAGTATTACGGCGGGACACGGAACCCGGAAACGAAACGCTTTGAAATAAGCGACGTATGGCGAGAAGGGGCCCGGTGGAGGTGCACGACAACGAAATCCAAAGGTACAACAGAACCACCGACGCCGAACTCTATTCACTGGACGCTCATTCAAGCCAAGCCGAAGGACGGGAAAGACGGGGGAAATTACAAAACGAACCTTATAGATAATAGTTCTTTTCAGGAAGGAATAAAGGGGTGGGATTCCGAACAAATTGAGGGCGTTTTTGAAGACGGGCTATTTAGCCCGGTAGTAGGGACAAGGGCGATTAAGTTTGAAGTGAAAAGTTTGCGAGAACATGATTACGCCGGGATCTCTCAAGAACTTTCATCATACGATTTGCCGCCGAATACAATTTGCACATTAAGCGTTTGGGTAAGAGCCACATCGGATTTAAGGCAAGCGGCAATTATAGTGGCACCCAATTTGGATTCGCGCCCCTGGGCTGGTAAAGACATCGTAAAAGGACAAGAAGGGTGGCAGCGCAATGTCCTTAAATTTACGACGCCGCGAGACGTAGGAGGAAAGCCGGTACGAGTCTACATGTTGCTCTACAATCAAGAGGAGAACGCAACTGTCTGGTTCGCCGCCCCTAAGCTCGAAATCGGAGACACCCCCACCGAGTGGACAACGTCGGAGAACGACCGAAAGGGCGACCCCGGCAAGAAGGGCGACCCCGGCGAGAAGGGCGACCCCGGCGAGAAGGGCGACCCCGGCAAGAAGGGCGACCCCGGCAAGAAGGGCGACCCCGGCGAGAAGGGCGACCCTGGAGAGAAGGGCGACCCCGGCAAGAAGGGCGACCCTGGAGAGAAGGGCGACCCTGGAGAGAAGGGCGACCCTGGAGAGAAGGGCGACCCTGGAGAGAAGGGCGACAACGGCCGCGGCATTGACCACATCGAAACGTTCTATCTGCTCACGGCCGACGGCACAGCCCCCGAAGACGGCGCCCACGGTTGGAGAAGCAAACCGTCCGTGCCAACGCCGCAAACACCGTGGCTTTGGACGTACGAACGGGTGGTTTATTCGGACGGGACTAGCGTGCGGAATAAAGTCCGTTTGGTTACACGGTTGGCGAAAGACGGAGCCGAAGCTGAACCCACGCGTCCCAATCTGCTTGACGGGACGGATTTTCATCAAGACGGAGCATGGGAATCGGGACTCAACGGCACACATGCCAAGACTGAGAAGGTGAAAGACGTACAGCCCGCCGTGACAGGGTGTGGAGTGCTGAGAACAGTGGTGGAACGCGGAGCAGTTGGTGAAGAATTCGCGCAATTCTCGCAGCGCATACCGGTGGATTTGGTAGCTGGACTGGACTACACATTTTCGGTTTATGTCCGTGGTAGCAATACCGGCTGGATGATTGTCTTTCCAAATTCGGGCGAGCACTTTCGCCTTTCGGCGGCAAAGCCCGGAGAGTGGCAAAGAGTCTCGGTTTCATTTAAGGCAAGAGCAGCAAGACCCGGAGAGGAAAACCGCGCTTATTTACGCTGCTGGCTGAAAAACGCCGACAATGCACAGCGACACGAGGTGCTATTTTGTGCTCCCAAATTGGAAGAGGGCATAACGGCCACGCCATGGTGCTTGTCAGAAAACGACAAAAAGGGCGCCACCGTGCAACATCGTGGTTTTTGGGACGCGTTTGCCGACGGGACGGTATTTCGGGGACGCAACGAGACGGGAGGAGGTTATGAAGACGTGGTGGATATATTGACGCCCGCGGGGACACGAGAAGCATATCGTTGCACCCGCACGCATACCAAAGCGGGAAACGAGACGCGCCCCGGTGCCAATTCTCCATATTGGAAAAAGGGCGACTCGTTCGAGCTGGTAAGCACCGGCATGTTGTTGGCAGGAACAGCACAAATCGAAAATCTCGCAACGGGAAACATCTCGCAGGATCGCATGGCTACCGCAGGCGCGGAAATGAGATTTTACGCCGCAGGCTGTAAACACCCCGGTTTGGTCTTTGGGTACAGATCCGATACTCAAAAACGGAGATTCCCGGTGCTGCAATGCTTTGACCCCGAAACCGGGGCGCTGCTTTATGATTTGGGCCCCGAGGGGATCTTTGCCAATGCACGCCGAGTGGCGGGCGTATGGACGCCGTTGCAGATGATTCGCGTAACAAGATTCACGACCATCACTCAACTTTACAAGTGGTTGTGGAAGGAAGAGGATAATTGGAATGATCAAGACATCAAGGAGTTGAAGGTCGAAAGTCCTTTCTTTGAAGACAACGGCGCACGTCATCCACTGTATAGGTTTGGACACGGCGCATATTACGCCGAAGGTTGGAGTGAATTCCGAAGAGCCGACGGCACCATGCACAAAATCTTTGAGAGTTCGCGCACATCCACCCCGACCGAAGATTACCCGGCGGCTTTTTGGTTCAACCCTTTCGAGAACCAAATGAACACAACCGCCACACCGGAGAGTGCATTGACCGATGACAACGGCGCAGCCATCGGCGATATCAACGCAACCCGAGTCGAAGACGGCTGGTACTGTTCGAAAGTTTGCCACATCCGTGTTGAAAACGGAGAATTCAAGATCAACGTGGGCAAACGCCCGAGAACGGTTACGCTATACGCGATTGACCTTTGGAGATTCCGAGGAGGTAAGAAGATCGAGACGGGGACGACTTACTTCATTGATTTCGATTTGGAATATATGGCGGACATGGACGACGCAGGGCGCGCTTTCAAAGGACGAACCCGCCGTGGACTCATTGAAGAGGATAGCCGAAACAGCTTAATTCATGTGCCAATTTTTGCGATTCAAGGTTTTGACTCAAGAAAAGACACGAGTATTAAACCACAAAAAGACTGATATGACAGACATCAATCCTTTTTTGCGCCACCTACTGCGATTTGAGGCGGGGGTGGCGGATCGGAACCTTTCGACGGACAAACTTTTTCAGAAGGCACATGTCAAAGGTTTCGCCAACGACCCCGACGACCGCGGAGGGGCAACAATGATCGGGGTGACACTGGCGGCTTTCACCGCTTGGAGAAAGCAACACGGGCGCCCCGCCCCGACGGTCAAGGAATTGAAAGCCCTTTCCTACGAAGAGTGGAGGGACATCGTCGAGAAGGATTTCTGGAAGCGGTGCAAAGCCGACGAATTGAAATCTCAATCTGTGGCGATGATGCTGGCAGACTTTACTTTTCACAGTGGAGCACATGGAATAAAAGCATTGCAACGCGTGCTGGCTGTGAAGGTCGACGGGATCATGGGAGCACAAACATTGTCTTCTGCCAACGCCACGCCACCCGCCACGTTGTTTGCCGCTCTAAAAGCGGAGCGTTTGCGGTTTTTGCAGCTCATCGTGAAGAACAACCCACGGCAAAAGAAGTTTATCAAAGGCTGGATCACGAGAGTAGAGGCGCTTTCATTTACAGGATAATATGAAAAGGAACAGGATCAAATCAGCAGCACCGCTTGTGCTGTATCTGCTTTGCGCCGGGCTTTGCCTTTGGCTGGCTAGTTGCACAACGACACGCACCGTCGAGCACCGAATCACGGTGCACGACACCGTGAAGTGGCGGCAGACTGACACGCTGTTCCTATTGAAGAATACGCGAGATAGCGTTTTCTTGCATGATAGCGTTTATCTCGAAGGAACAACCACCGTCAAAGAACGCATTAAAGAACGCTGGCACATTCGAACTGACACCGTTTGGCGAACAAAGACAGAAGCTCTACACGCCGTGCACCGAGAGACGGCACAACAGAAAGAAAGCCCAGAATCATCGTGGCAGCCTGGTATTTGGTGGGTGCTGTTGCTCCTCGCCATAGCCGGGGCGGTTCCCGTTCGATTAGGCAAAAAATAAGTAGCGTAAGGTATGCAGTTACTCTCATCGATTCCATCATTGACCTTTCCTGATGAGTGGGAGGCGTTGACCATTTCAACGAGCACGCCTTTGCGGTGCTTAATCAGTGTAAACGGGCACCCGGCACTTGATTTGACGTTACGCCCCATAAACGGACAAATCACACTGCACGACGCCGGCTCATTGATTAGAGACCGCGCAGAGCGGAAGATTGCAGTGGTGAAGTTGGAGGTGATCAAGGACAGCAATCGCACGACTTTGATCACGTCGACCGTGATCCCGGTGCAGAGCCACATGGGAGAAACCGCCGCAGCTTTTACGGCACGTTCGTTCCTTACATTCGCCCCGCCGGAGAAATTGACCCACCGCGCGGCAACGGAACGCCTCGCATGGGTGGGAAGCGAGACGGCCGTGGCGATTTCGAGCGTTTGGTGGACAGCGCACGGCGCAGTGGAGCACACCGAGAGCATTGCAGCCTCACAAAAGGACGGGGCCAACGTGGTAGACGTTTCACCCGCCCGACTCAATCCACCCGAAGCGGGCGCCGTGCTTTGTCATTACGCCGCTGCATGTGGAGCGCGCCGACAACGCTACGAAATCGCCCCGCCCAACACCTCACAGGGCGGAGGAGCAGAGATTGAGTTTCGGAATGATTTCGGAGTGGCAGACACCGTGCATGCTTTTGGCACCGTGGAGCGCAATGCGAAACCCACTTATAAGACCGCGCGGATCGCGGGGCGACGACACAACTACGAGACGGAGAGCGAAGTGACAATCACATGCTATTTCACCCCCCTGGGAACAAACACCCGACAGGTGGAAAGCGTGACGCAAGCCGACGAGGTGGTGCTTTTGCCCATGCGAACGCCTATCATGCCGGTGGAAGCTGAAATCAAATGCACCGACGACACGACGAAGATAAACCACGCCACGGTGAAATTTCGTGTGGAGGAGGAAAGCCCCGCCAACGAGACCACCACGACCGGCAAACGATATAAGATTTTCGACGACAGTTTTGACAATAGCTATGAGTAAGGACGGACAAAGAATGTATCCGAAACGTATCCACCACGCGGAAGCACGGCGATTGCTCAGAGACCGGCAACCGCACCGGCTGAAAGTGTGGAAAATGGCGACGGGAGAGATCCTTTTGTATTCGCGTGCTATCTATCAAGGGGAACACAACAAACGGCGCTACACGCGCGTGCTGCTGCTCCCATCGGGAGAGATACGCGAATTTTGCAACTACACACTTTTCGAGATTGACGACATGAAGATTTATTTGTAATGGACACGACACACGAAGTTTGGACACTCAACACCGAAGGCGTGCAGGCGGTGATCGCGGAAGTGGGAGACACCACCGAAGTCTTTGACACCGTGGTGGGAGCGGCCAAGTCGAAGCCTTTGCCGGGCAGCACAACCGAGAAATATATTCCGTTTGGCGCAGATGATCAGCTGCCATACGAACTGAAAAGACTTATCGACGGCGACGAGGTGACGGCGCAATGCTTGAATTTCAATGTCACTGCACTGTATGGAGCGGGTATTCACACCGGAGAAACAGATCGAGCAGCAGAGACTTGGAGCGCACGACAGGCTTTGCCCATGTATGTCTTGGATCAGAGCACGGATATGCAGCTCTATTATTTCGCGGTTTCGGTAATCATCCTTTCGGCAGACGGCAAACTCATCAACAGAATTGTGCACAAAGAAGCCCCCTATTGTCGATTTGCCGAGGCCGACCAATATGGGAATATTCCGTTTGTCTATTATGCCAACTGGCATGCAAACCGTCCCAAACCCGAAGAGATTGAGAAGATTCCACTGCTCAACATGAGAGACCCGTTAGGTGATCTCAAAGTACGAATGGGTCAGGAGCCCGACCCGAAGACGGGGCGGAAACGAACACCGACCCGCGAACGGAAATTTGCCGTCGCAGCAAGATTCCCAACGGCGGGATGTCAATATTACCCGGTTCCTTACTGGTCGTCGATTCTACGAGGAGGAAGCTACGATGAGAAACGGCTGATTTCAGTGGGAAAGCGGGCAAAGCTGAGAAACCATACAAGCGTGAGATACCTGGTGGAAATTCAACGCGACTATTACGAGCGCATTTGCCGGGAAGAGTTTATCACCGACGCCGAGAAAATAGCAGAACGTATTCGCCGAGAAAAGGAGAACATACGCAACTTCCTTTCGGGTTTGGCCAATGCGAACAAGGTTTGGATCTCGTCGTTCTATGTTTCGCCCGACGGGCACGAGGTGCATGATGTACGTGTTTCACTCATCGACGGAAAGAAAGAAGGCGGAGAGTGGGCAGAGGACGTGCAAGCGGCGGCAAATACCATCTGCTTTGCTTTTGGCGTACACCCCAACATGGTGGGGGCAGTACCGGGGAAGGCGCAGACGAACAACAGTGGATCGGACAAGCGTGAACTCTACACCATGAAACAGGCGCTGCTCAAGCCCATGAAGGACATTCTCCTCACGGCTTTGCGCTTGTGCTTTGCTTACAATGGCTTTCGCGGAACGCCAACACTGCCTATGATTCAATTAACCACGCTCGACGAACACCGGGACGCTAAAATTATACAGTCATGAGTATCATCAACAAACAGAAATTCGACGCGCTCGTACCCGCTTTCCGAGACGCAACCGATAGCGTTTATCGAAAAATGGTACCACAATTGGAACTCTACGAAAACCGCACCGGAGAGTTTGCGCCCTACGAAGAATTGAGTGAACTGAGAGAACGATACATTTGTTTGGCGGCGGCACACAACGCCGTCCGAAGTCTCGACTTGATTCTTACAGGGTCTGGCTTTGGCGTCATCTCGACGGCCGAAAAAAGCCCCGCCTCACAAGCAAGAGTCGACGCACTGCAGAGGCAACTCTACGAAGAGTGTTCTGATGTGTTCGATGAATTGAGGACAAAAGCCTTGAGCACGGCGTGGAACGAGACGAGCAACGCACAGGACATGGTGGACTCCTTTCTTTACACCCCGACTTTGCTGAGAAAATACGGAGTTTTGTGCGAAGAACGCGAAGTTTTTGCAAGAGAATACGCGCGTTTGGCACCACAGCGCCACGAGGGAGCGATCCACGTGTTGCACGAGATTTCGCCCGAACTCTACGAAGCGATGCTCAACTGGTTGAGAAAGGGCGGAGAGTTTCGCACAGACGACAATTCACCGCGACAACATGCGATGAAAACGCTCTTGGAAAGGGGACGCGTACTCATGGCACGCGATATGACAGCGGGGCCGACCCATAAAGCATGCCAAAACCTCAGAGCCTCCTTGGTGATCTTTGCCGACTCGATCCCCGAGTACACCAATTCGGCAACCTACAGAGCACGACATAGCGGTTTCTATGAGAACAAAGCAGACCACCCCACCTTCTTTTTTTCCTGAAACGCTGAAAGTGCGCATACCAAAAGGCTGGGAGGCCTTGTCTGAAAGGGAACTACTCTACATTTGCGCACTCATGGCGGCCGAACGTTTCACCGTCGAAGAGATACAGTTGAGGTATTTGCGCCGTTTTGCGTTCGAACGACCCAATCCACCCATGTGGAAAGTGCTTTCTCCTTATACCTTGCTGATCGCGGCCGAGGAGTTAGCGTGGTTGGAGGAGCCGCCCACCACGGCCATACGCCCCGCACATATCGGGAAGTATGAAGCCATCGACGCACATTTGTTCGACGAAAGGCTTAAATTCGGCGATTTTCTCATTTGCGAGAACTTGTTCCAAAGTTGGATCAGTTCGCAGATAGAGGAACCGATTGAGCAAATGGCGAAATTCCTATACCGCACGGCGGCAGACGAGTACGCATTGAACATTCATCTTTCGCCCGCCGAACGTTACGCGGTGATCTTTTGGTGGACGGGGCTCAAAGCGGAACTGGCGACAAGATACGACGAGCTCTTTCGGCGCATACCGGCGGGAGCCGAGGACTATGATGACAGTTCGCCGGCAGAACGCCAACGGGAGAGCACAGACGCACAGATTAGAGCCTTGACTGCGGGAGACATCACCAAAGAACCCGCCGTGCTCAAAACAGAAACCCATCGCGCCCTCACAGAACTCAATGCGAAGGCGAGAGAAGCGCGGATAACCATGCAGAAAATGGGAACATGAAGATTTATCTGAACCGAATGCAGAGGGAAGTTCTTGCAGTGGGGGCCAAAGATACCTTTGCCATAGCGGGACGTGGAACGGGGAAAGGTGTGGTGCAAGCCACGGTTTTGCTCAACGCCTTTCAATCCATGCCAAGATGCACCGCGGCAATCGTGGCGCCCAATGCGATTCGAGCCATGACAAACACTTTGCCGTCGATGACAATGCACTGGGAGGCATGGGGATACAAGCGAGACGTGCATTGGTGTATCGGCAGAAAACCACCGAAGGCGCTCAATTGGCCGAAACCACTCATCGAACCGCACAACTGGGAGCACATTATTTCGTTCTACAACGGAGCCATCGCACAAATCGTTTCGCAGGACAGAAAAGGCACGTCCAATTCCAAATCGTTCGACTTCCTGTGTATCGACGAGGCCAAGTTTGTAAAGTACGACCGACTCAAAGACGAGACGTTTTTGGCCAACCGCGGACAATTACGCGAGTTTGGCGACCAACCGCTTCACCATGGAATGATCGTTACATCCGATATGCCAATCACCAAGGAGGGATCGTGGTTTCTCAACTTCGAGGAGAAAATGGATCGGGAGCTGATCACCACAATTTTGACGCTCAAGGCGGAGCGTGAAAGGCACATCGCGAGAATCAAAGCAGAGGGGGTGTCAAACATACCGGACTACATTCCGAAACGAGTTGCAAGATTGGAGAAGCTACTTTCGCAATTCAGGAAGCACGCGCTCTTCTTTGGGACCTATTCCACGCTGACTAACATTGAGGTGCTCGGAGAGTCCTACATTCGGCAGATGAAGCGAGATTTGCCACCACTGGTATTTCAGACGTCGGTGCTTTGCCAACCCGTCCGATTACTGCAAGATGGTTTCTATTCGTCCATGACAGAAGCTCATCTCTATACGGCCGCCAACTTCAACTACCTGGACTCATTGGAATACCAATTCGGGGAAATCACCCAAACACGCGATAGCCGAGTGGACGACGACCTCATACCGGACGCACCGCTTTGCATTGCATTCGACTTCAACCGAAACATCAACTGGCTGGTGGTGGGACAGGTGGACGAGGAAATGGGAAGAATGAACACGGTCAAGTGCTTTTTCGTCAAGTACGAACGTAAACTGGTCGAACTCGTCAATGATTTTTGCGACTACTACGAACGCCGACCGAACAAGGAGGTGATTTTCTACTACGATAGCACGGCAATCGGTTCGAATTACGCCGTCAATGATATTGACTTTCGCCGCGTCATCGAACAGACGCTCAGAAAACGCAAACGAAGCGTGCAGAGCGTCTACATCGGGCAGCCGATGAATCACGCCGAAAAGCACCTACTCATCAACCGAGGTTTTCAGGGGCAGGGGCGTTTGAAACCCTATATCAATGAAGAGAATTGTGCTGATTTGCTCGTCTCGTTGCAGTTAGCGGGCGTCTACAACGGGAAGAAGGACAAACGCGGGGAGAAACTCGCAGAGACAGAGGAAGACCGACTCGAAACGCGCACCGACGGATCGGACGCATGGGATACGCTATATATAGGCTGCGAGCGTTTCCCAACCCGCGGGGGCGGGCTATATATCCCCTCGTCCAATTGGGCATAGCTCCTCAACTATTCAAAAAAGAATTCCACCATGATTGATTTCCACGACTATTTCGAAGACCTTTGCCGGCGCAACCGAATGGCAAGCGACCTACAATTTTGCACCGTATCCTGTTCGGGAGTTAACCACCTGGACAGTGTGCTCAACCGCTACGATTGTGATGCCAATTTTGTCGCAGTCGATGACATTTGCGACGAGGAAACCTTTCTCGATAGCGGAGGGTGGTTCAAGCGAAAGGCATTCACCGTCTTTCTGCTCATGCGATACGAACACGACAATGAACGAGACCGACGAGAAAAGATGGGAACGTGTCGTGAACTCCTCAGACAATTTCAGTCCGGGCTCCTCAGAGACGAGCCGAGATTCCTCAAAGAGGGACTATATGTGCAGATGAAAAGCATTCGTTCACGAGAGATGGGAGGGGTCTTTCTCAACGATTGCACCGGGCTTTACTTCATGTTTTATGTAGACGAGCCGGTGGACATTTCTTTCAACCCCACCGAGTGGAATGAATAGGCGCCATGGACAAACAAGAAGAAAAGGACTTTGCCACCTTTGCACGAGAGTGGCATGATATGATGGTGAGAATTTGGACGGATCGGATCGTGACAATGAACATCCACCGCACGGGAACGTTGCAACGCAGCGTACACCAGCAGGCTTTCAGCGTGGCACCCGACGGCTTTGCCATGCAAGCCGCATATCGTTTCGTAGAATACGGGATATATGTCGACGCGGGTACAGGAAAGGGCTACAAAAGAGACAACGGGGGCGACCTGAAATTTTTAGACCCCGTGGAAAGAGCCAAACGGGGGCTCGGAGCCACGAGAAAGCGCAGGCCGTGGTTCTCTGTGTCGTGGGATATATCGAAGAAGGTGCTGAATAGACGCTTGTCAAACGACATTGGTAAGGAGTTCGCCGGAGTATTCGATTCCATAGTTTAGACCAGACCACATAAAAGGGGAACAGGGAGACTAAAATTGTCATTTTCCTTATGAACGGTTAGCGGTATCTTTGACGCAAAAGGTCAGATACCGCTTTTATTTTTCTGTTATGGTAGAAAAAGACATCAAGATAATCGAACTCCACGTCAACGACAAAGACGCGAAGGAGAATATTGAGCAACTCCGAAAGAAGGTGGAAGAGTTGAACCGGCAGAAGCAGCAAGCGGAGCAGGTATTGAGCGACAAACACACCACAGACGCACAGCGGAAACGCACCGTCGAAATGCTCCAAAGGTTGAGTTCAGAGCTGAGAAAGAGCACTCGAGAATTAGAACGCTCGGAGAACCGTGTGGAAGCGCTCACAAACGGTTTGCGACGCATGGACAAGCAGACGCCGAAGGAGCTGCAAAAGACGATTCGCCAAATCAATGCAGAGCTCAATTCGGGCGCCGTAAAACGCGGATCGGAGGAGTGGGACGCCTACACCGAGGCGCTCAAGAGTGCCAAGAAGGAATTGCAAGAGATTCGCAAGCAACAGGAGGTCGAAGAAGACAAGAGCATAGGAGACCAACTGGCTGATTTCGGCAATAAATGGATGGGTGCAATCACCACGTTCACGGGAGTGACGGAAATCTTTGACAATGCAAAGCAGTGGGTATCGTCTTTCGTCGATACGTACGCCGACATGCAGGAGCACATGAGTGGCGTGACGAAATACACGGGGCTGGCAGCACAAGACGTGGAAGAGCTCAACGAGGCTTTCAAGAAAATCGACACGAGAACCCCGCGCGAGAAACTCAACGACCTGGCGGCAGACGCGGGACGTTTGGGTATTACCGGCAAACAGGACATTCTCGATTTCGTCGACGCGGCCAATCAAATCAACCTGGCTTTGGGCGACGATTTGGGCGAGGACGGGGTGAAGAACATTGGTAAGCTCACACAGCTTTTCAGCGAGGGGCGAGCCATGGGACTCAAGAACGGCATGCTTGCAACCGCGTCGGTGATCAACGAACTGGCACAGTCGTCTTCAGCCTCCGAACCCTATCTGTTGGAATTCACCGCGCGTTTGGCAAGTATCGGAAGCACCGCCAAAATAGCGCAGTCGGATCTCACAGCGATAGCCGCCGTTCTGGATCAGGGCATGGTGGGAGTCGAAAAGGGCGCCACCGCCATGCAGAACGTTTTGACGGCTATTTATCGCCGACCCGCCAAGATGGCAAAGGCCGCCGGACTCGACGTGCAAAAGTTCACCGAACTCGTCAAGAACGACGCGAACGCAGCGCTCTTGCAGTTCATCGGGGCGCTAAAAGACGCACGCTCGTTGGAAAACATCGCACCCATGCTCGAAGAGATGAAACTTTCGGGATCGGGAGTGACGCAAACGCTCGCAACACTCGCAAACGGGCTCGACAACCTCAAAGCTACACAGCAGCAGGCCGCACTTGCATTCTTGGAACACACGTCTGCAACCAAGGAAGCCGAAGCGGCCAACTCCACCGTGCAGGCACAGCTCGAAAAGGCGCAGAAAGCCTACAAAGATTTGGCCGTGGAATTAGGCGGCCACTTGGAACCGGTGGTCAAGCACATGGTATCATCCACCGCACTGTTTGCAAAGGCACTGCTTTATTCAATCAGATTCGCCCTGGAGCACAAGCGCGCAATCGTCACACTCGCAGTGGCAATCGCAGCCTATACGACAGGACTCGTTATTACGACCGCGTGGCAGAAAAGGGCTTTGGCCGTGAAGCTGCTCAATATCGTAGCCGACAAAGCACAAGCGGCGTGGCTGGCTATCAAAACCGCCGCGACCATGGCGTGGAATGCTGTTTTGGCGCTCCTTACTTGGAACTATGAAAGAGCGACCATCGCACAGATTCTCTTTAACAGGGCCATGGCGGCCAATCCTTTGGGCTTGGTGCTTTCGGCGGTAGCGACTTTGATCACACTCATTGTTGCATTCACCCGAAAGACCGAGGACTTGACGCAAAAGCGCAGCATTCTCAACGAAGTGCAGCAAGAGGGAATGAAAAAGGCCGCCGAGGAGATCGGGCTGGTGCAGCGCTTGCACAACATTGTTCGCAATAGCAAAGAGGCATACGACACCCGACGCAAAGCGATTGAGCATTTGCAACGAATCGTACCGGGCTATCACGCCTCATTGACCAAAGAGGGGAAATTGACCGAGCGAAACACAAAGGCTATTTCGGACTACATTCGCTCGTTGCAAAACAAAGCACTCGCAGAAGCCGCCTACGATAAACTCGTGGAGCTGCAGAAAAAGCGAATCGAGCAGCAGATGACGGTCGACAAAAAGGCATACAACATCCGTGCAGTCGGACGGGAATTGCAAAAACCGCAGTATAAATCGATAACGCGAACCGTAGGATCCGTTCGTGACGGGATGGGAACCTACGAAGCCAACGACGCCCTAATAAGAAAGCGCGAGGAACTGCAAGCGCAGACCGACGCACTCAAAGCGGCGCAGGACGATTTGGCAGAGACGAACAGACAGATCAATCAACTCAGCAACTTTGTCAACGGCCGCAACGAGATCAGGGCGTTTTACGGCCAACTCATCAACCAAAAAGCCGCCGAGACCATCAGCGACACAGAGGGAGAAGGTACAAGACCCACCCCCGACGCAGGGGGAAAGACCGGCAAAGGCGACAAGACCGAAGACAAACTCAAGAAAAAGGAGCTGGAGGACGGCAAAAAACACATCGAACAGGTCGACAAACTGCAACGCGAGAAGAACGACCAACTCAAAGTGCAGTTCGCGCAAGGGCTCATCACCACCGAAGAGTACAACGCCGCCGTGGCAAAGAACGACGAGGAAGCACTGAAGAGCAAGCGAGATTTCTATAAACGCAACGCCGACCAACGAAAGAAGTGGCAAGACGAGCTGGACAAGTACACCGACAAAGAGGAAAAGCGAAACCAAGATTGGAGCCTGGCACAAATCGACAAGGAGAACAAGGCCGCACTCGAACAATTGGAGCACGACGAAGCCGTGGGGCTCATCACCACCGAAGCCTACGAGAAGGAGCGCGACCGCATCACACTCGAACACCTCAAACGACGAGCCGCCTATCTCAAACAGTGGGGGCGCGTCGAAGACTTTGAGAAGGCCGACGCCGCAGTGCAAGAAGAGGACAACCGCCAACGGCTCGCAAGAGAGAAGAAGTACCAAGAGAAGGTCAAGCAGCTGCGAAACGAGTATCTCAAGCAGACCGCACTCGAACAATTTCAGCAGGAGATGAAGGTGCTGGCGGAACTACACACCCACAAACTCCTTTCGGAAGAGGAGTATCTGCGATTGCAAGCCGCATTACGCCTCAAGTATCAGGGCGACGACGGACAGGGCGGGCTCATGGCGGAGGAGCGCAAGAAGAAAGTGGAAGAGCTACTCGACACCGCACGCCGCGCCGCACGCAAAGATCTCGGAGCACCGCGCGACGACAAGAACGAGAGCACCGGCAACAACACGGCATTCGGCGTCTCGGAAGTGGCGCGCGCCGCGGTCAAGTTACGCCTACAGGCCGCCACTTACAAGGAGCTGCAACGCATGCGAGAGGCCGACAAAGAGCACGCGCTGGAATATGCACAGGCACTGCAACAGCTCGACAACGAGCGAGTGCAGAGCATCACCGCGGCAGCAGCGGCGGCCTTTTCCTCATTCGGCGCCATCGTCGGAACGTTCTCCGATTTGCAACGGGCGGAAAGCGAAGCCGCCGTGGCGAGAACCGAACGCGAGTACGACGCCAAGATCAAAGCCGCCGAGGGAGACCGAGAGCAAACCGAGAAGTTGGAGGCCGAAAAGCAGGCCGCCGTCGCAAAGATCAAGAACGATTACAACCAACGCGCGGCCAACATTCAGGTGGCACAGGCCGTGGCGGGCGGCGCCATGGCGGCCATCAACGCCTATTCATCGGCGGCGGCCATTCCCATCGTCGGACATGTGCTGGCGCCCATCGCCGCGGCGCTCGCAGTAGCCACCACAGCCGCGCAGATCGCCACCATCCGTAAGCAGGCCGAAGCGCAGCAATCGGGATACTACGAAGGGGGCTTCACCCCCGGACGCAGATACCGGCGAACAGCGGGCGTGGTGCATGAAGGCGAGTTCGTGGCAAACCACAAGGCCGTCAACAACCCCGCAGTTTTGCCCGTGCTCCGACTCATCGACCACGCGCAGCGCAACAACACCATCGCATCGCTCACAGCGGCCGACGTGAGTAGAGCCATCGCGGCGCCGGGAGTTCCACCGCAAGGGCGAACACCCGACGCCGAAGGCAGCGCCACACACCCGGCCATGGCACAGAGACGGGCACAGCCCGACACAGTGCCGGCCGATACCGTGGCGCAGGGACTGCAGGAGGCCATCGACCGCCTCAATGTCAACCTCGAGAGCGGTATTCGCTCAACGGTTTCCATCGACGGCCGCGACGGCGTGGCATATCAGCTCGACAAGTTCAGAAAATTGACCGACAGAAAATAAAAACGTCTCGCATGACAAACCTTTATATCGACGGCCGACAGGCCGTGCTCCCAACCGACACACAAATCAAGGTCACAGCCGAAAATCCTCTCTTCACCGACGCCGGCACTTACACCCTGGAGGTGGCTTTGCCACTCGAAGGGTGCGCCGACAATCAACGCATTTTCGGACCCATACACCGCGCCGACGTGCTCAAAGCCGAACTCACTGCCAAGCGCTGGCCCTTTGTGCTGGTCGCACCGCCGCTGCACATCGAAGGCACGGCGCGCGTGTCGTCGGTGGACAACGAGGGAGTGAAAATTCAGCTGCTGGCAGGACGTTCGGCGCTCAACGACGCGAGCAAAAACGCCGACGGCGAAGACCTATATATTGATGAGTTGCACAACATCATCACGAAGGACGAGCGGGGATTCTCCGCAATCGGAGGGCTGGGAAGCGTCTTCGAAAAGGCATATCGTGAGAAGAAACCCAACGCCGACTTTGTTTTCTATTACGACGTCCGCGCCATGTGGCTCCACGGAGAGCTCACACACCGCGGGCGCGACGGAGACGCGGAGACCGTGGTGATTCCCATCTATTCCACCGCCGACAAGGTGACGGCCAACGAGCGAGCCGTGGTCTACTGGGGACGGCGGGGCAAATACATCGGAGTCGACAAAGGAGCGAAAGTCTATGAGATGACAAACGACGGCCGACGCATCGCGCCTTTCCCCGCCGAGGGGAGCTTTGTCGACGCCAACCAACAAGAGCACTTGCCGAGCGACACCGCCTTTGCCCCGCAGCCCTTTCTCGTCGTCGTGGTCGAACGGCTGCTCAAAGCGCTTGGTTTCGACATCAGCCCCGAGGACAATGCCATCAGGGGCACATGGCAGGAGCGGATCATTGTGGCGAATTGCAGAAAGACGGTGCACATCGCTCACATGTTACCCCACTGGACGGTCAAGGAGTTCATTCGCGAGGTGCAAAACTTCTTTGGCGTGCTCATCACCACCGAGGGGCGGCGCGCACGCATCGTCCGAAAACGCAATGCATACGGCGACGGCGCGAAAACCCACCTCATCACGCAGCCACTCGACGAGTACACGGCCACCGTCGAGGAGAACGCCGAGCGCAAAGACACCGCCGGGGCCAACGTGGTTTACAAATTTGCCGAGGTCGACAAGCGAATGCAGTTGCCCGAGGACATGGAGCAGAAGCTAAAGTGCACAATCGAGCCCGACTTGCAGGCCGTCAAAAACGCAGGCCGGGGAAATGATTTCAGCCCCGGAGGCAACCTGTATGCCTTCACAAAGGAATATATCATCACCAACGCCAAGACGGGATTTCGCCACGCCTATTTTCGCATTCACGCAACCGAACAGTGGCAGTTGGAGGTGATTGACCCCATGGGCGGGCGTTTCCCCAACCGCAAAAGCGGCGCGAAACGCCCCAAGCCCGACGTGGAACTGCGAATCGTGCCGGTACAGACCGCCGTGCCGGCCAAGGGCGTTCGTTACGTAGCGCTGCTTTGGAACGAAAAGAGCCGCCGATACGACGAGCGCGCCGACTTTTCAGACCCCACGGCCATCATGGCGACGGCCGACACCGTGCGAGACCCCGACGGCGGTGGTATTCTTTCGGTGCACGACGTGCTTTATCCCAAAAACAGCGACACCGCGCAGAGCGAGCCCAAGGCGCGCGACGTCATCGAAGTGGCTTACTACGAAGAGGGCATGCAGCAGCCCGTCCACTCGGAGGCAGAGCACCCCGACTACATACCGGCAGCGTGTGGAAACCCCTTTTACGTGGAGCAGGAGAACATAAAACTGCACGGCGCACCCTCATTCAGGCTGCTACTCAACTACAAAGGTTTGCGACCCGACGAAACACCCGACCCCAACCCCGAGCAGAGCATGGAGCAGACCGTCTTTTCGGGCTACACCCCGCCCGACACCGCCGTGCAGCGCGTCGTCTCGTTCATCGACCGCGGCGACTTCAAACCCGAAGACGTCTACATCATCGGGGGCCGACGTTACCTTTGCCGCAAACTCGAATTCAGCGTCACAGAAAAGGGCACCGAACGACTCGTCAAAGGCTATTTCCACGAAGCAGAGTGAAAATTATTAAGACACAAGCCCGTCGGTGCATGCCGTTTTATCCTTATCTTTGCCGCAGATAACAATAATAATAACAATAGCCCTCATGAAACCCGACGCACTCGCAGTGGCAAACTACCTACTTGAGCTCGCAAAAGAGAAAGGTATGAAGTTGCAGCCGCTCAAGCTCATGAAGCTTGTCTACATCGCCCACGGCTACATGCTCGCATTGTGTAATCGCAGCGCACTCAACCCCCGTTTCGACCGCGTCGAAGCGTGGCGGTACGGCCCCGTCATCCCATCCGTGTATCACTCCTTCAAATCTTACGGTAAGGACAACATCGACAAGCCCACCACCGTCTTCGTACCAAAAGACGACGGCAAAGACTTTGAAGTGAAGACCCCCATGCTCGAAGACGAAGAACTGAAAAAGGCATGCCAAGCCGCCTTAAACAATTTCGGGCATTACAGCGGTGGACAGTTGGTGGACATGCTCCATATTAAAGGCACACCCTGGCAGCGATACTATGTGGAGGGGCAAAACAACATCATCCCCGATATTCTCACTAAACTCTTTTTCCTCAATTTGACAGAGCGCATTGCAAAAAGAGCGCGTGCACGGCGAATCGCAAAAGAACAACAGCAACATGGATGAATTTCTCGAAGATTTGATCAGTGAAGAGCTGCAATACGAGTGCGAGACCGAAGAAAACATTGAAGAAGACATTGAGGTGAGTAGCAACAATGAGGAGCTCATAGAGCGCGCCATGGAACAATTTAGTATGACTGCCAAAATTGATTCCATAGCCTCTGTACTCAACAGATACAGCGACACAAGCACATTGAGAAAGTATTCAGCTGTATGGGTGATGGTTGTCGTTTCCGTTTGGCTGCTGGTTGTTCTCCTCATCCTGACTCTGTGTGGTGCAAGTGTGATTACCATACAAAGCGGCGTGCTCATCGCTCTTTTGGGCACAACCACTGCCAATATCATCGGTTTGCCCTTAGTCTTGCTCAAAGGACTCTATCCCAAGGAGGAAGAGATTTCAAAACTGAACGAAGAGATTGCACAATTCACCAACATGCGAAAAAAGTAGCCCCCGCCTTTTCACCCACCGCCCCCCGTTTTCCACCGAAAGCGGGGGCGTTTTCGTCAACAGCCCCCAACTTCCAACCCACCACGCCCGCATCCGTTTTGACACCCACCGTCAAAACGCACACCGAAACCAAGAAAAACGCACGAACGCTTTGCCAAACAAAAAAGAGTTCGCACCTTTGCAGTGCAAACTTAAACAGTCATCGCGACTCCGTAGGGCATTCGGTCAAATGCTCGCCCACGGCGGGCATGTTTCGTCAGTATAGGCGAACCGCCCCGACCATCATCTTATCGACTTTACGACAGCTATGTTCGTCATAGCGGCCGCCTTTCCGAAATTTTATTTGTCCCTCGGGTCAGACGAAGTTTGTTAGCAACGGAAACGGCGGCCGTTTCTTTGTATACCGCCCAATGCTAACAAACAACTCATCACACGATGAAATTAAACCACAGACCCGGGGCCTTTGCCCGCCTAGAACGCAGCGTGAAACGCTACATGAACCGTCGCTCACAGTTCGCCCACGAGCTCACAGGAGCCAACATTTCGCGCACACTCGCAACAGAGCTCATCATCGGCTGCTGCATTTTCTCCACCGCTTTCTTTGCCCAAAACGTCATCACCGGCGCAGCGCTCATCATCGCCGGCCTGCTCATCGCACGGCGCGCATTTGCCGCCATCGACGCGCAGATTGACAACGACGGCCACCACATAGACCGAGCAGACGACGATCTCAACGAGGAAGGAGGTGCACGATGATCTATTTCGATGAACACAAACGCATGCACATCGTCGACGAAACGGGGTGGTGGGAGCCCAAAATGATAGCACAACTCCTTTCCGAACTTTACGGCGCCATCGCAGCCGGAACGGAAGACGGGCTCTCATTCCACGAAACCGCCATGTTCCTACAACTGCTCCTGCCAACCGGCAGACAGATGACGGACATGTTTGCCCACCCCGACGAAACAAACGAAACCAACCCCGCACAGCCATGAGTGAAGTCATCAAAGTAAACGTGGAAATCGACATTAAGAAAATCGTTTTGGCCATTCCACCCGAGGACGAAGCCCTGTTCCTTTGCAAGCTTTTCGCCTACTTTAATCCCCGCAACGTGATCGACGCTTACCGTTCGTTCGAATCACTGCAAGCCTTTCGCGCTCGCAAGAGTTTCTCCAAGAACCGAGACAATGAATAGACGACAACGAAAGAAACGATACAAGACGCAGCTCATCAGGCAGACCGTTTCGTTTCTCCACAGCCACATGCAAGGCGTCTTCGAGGTGCAAGTCATATTTCACCGCATCAAGCGCCACAACTCCACCGAGCCACGGGATCATGAAGAAGAGACAACGCAAGAAACGAATGCAACAGCGCATAGTCAAGCATTATCTTGATTTGTTCGCCCCGTGCAGCGTCTACATCAAGCTGCTCATCAGGAGGTGGACGCGCAAAGAACGGCGCCCCCGAGCGCATTGACCGCCCGTGTGACAGCCCATTTTCGCGGTGTCACGAAAAAGGTCGGAACACAAAAGCGCCGCGCCCCGGGGGACAAACCCGAGGCGCGGCGCGCTCTTCAGCCCGCGGCGGCTCATTCGCCGTGCAGCACGAGGTCGATCACACGGCGGTTTGCCGCGTCTACCTTTCGCCGGTCAAAGTCAATATACACGTCCGTGACGGTGTTTCCACCGTGTCCCAGCGCCGCGGCGATGGTGTCTTTCGGCACATCGAGCCCCGCCGCCAACGTAGCCCACGTGTGGCGCGCCCAATAGATGGTGAGTTCCGAGGCAAACGGCACGTCGAGCGAATGCAGGCCGCGAGTCACACGCATTAAAAAGCTCTTGTAGGGCAAGACACGCCCGAACTCCAGCAGACGAGCCCCCGCACCGCGATACTTTTCGATCAGGGCCAGGGCTTCAGGCTCCAACTTCACCGAGTAGAGCCGCCCGGTCTTTGCGCGACGGTACTCCACACGCCCGTTCACCGGCGCACCCAGCGCCACAATATCCACGGGATTCATTCCGATCAGGAGAAAAGAGAGCCGAAACACGTCGAGCGCCACAGTTTGCAGCGCGTTGGAAGGACGCAAAGCGAAGAGCAGACGCAGATCATCGAGTGAGAGCGAACGCTTTCGCGTGGCTTCACGGCGCAGCGGCAGCCCGCGAAACGGGTCTTTGGTCATCAGCTCATCGATACGCGCCGTGCGAAACAAACAACGGAGGTCGGTCAAGTAGTGCACCACAGAGTTGTGCTTGAGCCCCTGCTGCAATAGGTGGCTTTGCAAGTCGCGCAAGAAGCGAGGAGTGAAGTCGTCAAACGACCATTCGCGCACACGAGGTTCGAAGAGCACAAGATGGCGCAACATGCCCAGTATGCTTGAACGCCGCACGGCGCCTTTCGTTTCGGCCTGCTCCAGCGCCCAGTCGTAAAACCGAGGCGCCACCGTCTTTGCCACGCTGCTCAGATAGCGATCACGTATTTGACGAGCCGAGAGCGTGTAGAGTTCGCCCTTGAGCTTGAGGTCAAACATCAGATTGACCACCTGCATTCGAAACTGTTCCAGGTAGTCGTTGAGAAATTGACGGCGCCGGTTCGCCACCACTTTGCCCAGTGTGGCATTCCACTCAGAGGGGAGCACGCAAACGCCCGTGGTGAGATAGGCGGCGCTGTTGCAAATGCGAATAGCCAAGCGAATCGGAGCGGGACAACCGGGCTTTGTGGCACGGGTGTCGAGATAATACTTTACGGTAGCCATGTGTCTTTGATTTTGCACGGCTCTTGCACGGTATTTGCACGGCGTTGTGCAGAAATGTGCAAGTTTGTGCAAGCAAGCCGTTTTTTTTTCGGACTGACAACCGCTGTTTTCATCGTCCGATACCTACTGAAACCGCCGTTGTAGCGGGAAGAGTGGGCTAAAAAACAAATTCACGAGGGAACTGCAAAGGTTTTGATTGTGTCGCAATATGAAAAGTAGATATTTGTCGAAAGGCCTTGATTATGAAGTGACAATTAAAAAACGACCTAATTATTGCACTGATATTGCACTGCTGTCACGCCTCTGATTTCCTTCGAAGCAAAGAAATTA
>ERZ1699259.139-NODE-139-length-35930-cov-6.046141_pt1 | contig 35930 bp, 30 predicted proteins | sample MGYA00581525_ERZ1699259 | MGnify/ENA primary metagenome ERZ1699259 (study PRJEB42319, sample SAMD00040332) | human oral metagenome | material: saliva | host: Homo sapiens | study: EMG produced TPA metagenomics assembly of PRJDB4115 data set (Metgenomic analysis of... | reverse complement strand
AGTCAGTGCCCAGTCGTGGGTGCGTTTTTCCGGCGCGTGACGCGCATATCGATGAGGAGTGTTAAAGGTGCGGAAACGTCTCTACTCTCTGCTGGATGGTGATGGGGGAGCGGCGATGTGGTGCGGGCACGTCATGACCGTGCTCATTATCGCCAGCCTCCTTCCCCTGTGCTTCAAGGAATCCAGCCCCGTCCTCGAGACAATCGAGTACGCCTGCGTCCTCGTGTTCATCGCCGACTACCTGGCACGATGGGCGACGGCGGATCTGAAGCTCGGCAAGGGCGCATTGTCGTTCCTGATCTATCCCTTCACCCCCATGGCCGTCATCGACCTGCTGTCGATCCTGCCAGTCTTCAATGCCCTCAACGACGCGCCGCGCGCGCTGCGAGTCCTCCGCCTGTTTCGGGCCCTGCGGACGTTCAAGCTCATTCGCTACTCGAAGAGCGCCTCCGTCATCGCCGCCGTGTTCGAGAAAGAGAGGGAGGCGCTGCTCGCCGTCCTCGGCCTGGCCATCGGCTACATCCTCGTCAGCGCCCTCGCCATCTTTAACGTCGAGCCGGAAACCTTCAACACCTTCTTCGATGCCGTGTACTGGGCGGTCGTCTCCCTGACGACCGTCGGCTACGGCGACCTCTACCCCACCTCCGACGTGGGGCGTGCCATCGCCATGATCTCCTCGCTCATGGGCGTCGCCGTCGTTGCCCTGCCCTCGGGCATCCTCACGGCGGGCATGCTCGACGAGCTGCGCGGTGGCGGGGGCGAGGGGAACTGAGCGTGCTGGGCCGTCGTTGCCCCTGTGCATCTTCGTGGCCCCTGCCTCCCCCGAAAAAGTCGCATGCAATTCTCAGTCGGTCACTTTATAGGTGTGCCTAAAAACGTTGGAATTCCGGGCATTGTGCTGACGGTGTTCGTGGGGCGTTCGGGGAATTGCATGCGGAATTGGGAGGGATAAACGAGGCCGGGGCCCGACCCACCCCTCACCGTGCGGTGAGCGAGTGGCCGAGCCCCGGCCTCGTCTATGAACGCGTCAGATCAGGCGTCAGCCTGCGGCGCGGGGGAGCGGTGGCGCTTCGAGTACGCCTCGCCCTCCAGCTCCGAACCCGATGGCGCGGACGCGGGCGACGCCGCCTCCAGGTTCGTGCCGCGCAGCTTTGAGATCAGGCGCATGCCGTGGTAGATCAGCAGAGCGGCGGCTGTGCCCAGCGCGATGCCGCCGAAGGTCATGTCGCCCACGACCCAAGTGAAGTTCGCGATCGCGACGATCAGGGAGACCGCGGCGGTGTTCAGGTTCACCGGGTTGGAGAAATCCACGCGGTTCTGCACCCAGATGCGAACACCCAGCATGCCGATCATGCCGTACAGGACCGTGCCCGCGCCGCCGAGGACGGCGTGGGGGATCGCCTCGATGAGGGCGCCGAACTTCGGCAGCATCGACAGGGCGAGCGCGACGCACGCCGCGACCACGTAGGCTGCTGTCGAGTACACGCGGGTCGCCGCCATGACGCCGATGTTCTCCGCGTAGGTGGTCGTACCCGAACCGCCGCCGCTGCCCGCCAGCATCGTGGAGACGCCGTCCGCCATGAGCGCGCGGCCCGTGATGTCGTCCAGGTTCTCACCCGTCATCGCGGACACGGACTTCACGTGGCCGACGTTCTCGGCGACCAGGACGAACACGACCGGCAGGAACAGGCCCAGGGTCGAGAAGGAGAAGGCGGGGGTGTGGAACTCGGGGAAGCCGAACCAAGCGGCCTTGCCGACGCCGGAGAAGTCGACCTGACCCTGGATGATCGCGGCCACGTAGCCGATCAGCACGCCGATAAGGATCGAGAGGCGGCCGAGGATGCCCTTGAAGAGGACCGTCACGAGGCAGATCGACACGATCGTCACGACTGCGGTGATCGGGCCTTCCTTGACCCAGTCCCACGCAGCGGGCGCCAGGTTGAGGCCGATGAGTGCGACGATCGCGCCCGTCACGACGGGGGGCATGGCAGCGTCAATCCAGCGCACGCCCGCGAAGTGGACGATCAGGCCGACGAGGGCGAGCGCCGCGCCCACCGCAATGATGCCGCCGAGCGCGTAAGGAGCGCCCAGAGATGCTGTCACTGCCTGGATCGGCGCGATCAGCGCGAACGAGGAACCCAGGTACGAGGGCAGACGGCCTGCCGTAATCAGGAAGAACAGCAGGGTGCCGATCGCGGTGAAAAAAAGCGTTGTTGACGGGGGGAAACCTGTCAACAACGGAACGAGGAACGTGGCGCCGCACATTGCGACCACGTGCTGGGCACCAATACCAATAGTGCGAGGCCACGAGAGTCGTTCATTCGGAAGGACGACGTCGCCGGGATTAATGGACGTGCCGTCACCGTGAAGCTTCCAACGGAACAGCGAGGTCTTCGTTTCGCTCATAAGCGTACAAATCCGATCAGTTGATGGGCAGAATGGCCGTACCGGTCGGAATAACAGGGTAGCGCGTCCGCCCCCGTCCCCGCAGGTTTCGCCACGCATAAATCCTCTCCAGTGGGCAAAGTGTGGTGCATGCCCCTCCCGTTGTGGAATAGTGGAGCACATGAGCCAGCCATCCCCGAACGTCGCCCCCATCGTCTCTGGCGTGCCCTCGGCGAACCCGGACATGGCCTCGCAGGCCAACCCGGCCGATGCCTCGCCCATGAACGTCGCCGGCGACCGCTTTGGCTATGCGCCCGAGAGTGTGATGCGGGGGAGTGCGCCGGTCTCGTATGGTGATTTTCCGGGGACGGAATACGTCAACGTCAAGGAGGTCTTCGCCGACGGCGGCTACACCTCCCCCGTGCCCATCACGAACCCCATAGCCAAAGCGTCCCTCTGGTTCGCTGTCTTTGGTTTCTTTGGCATCCCCATCATCGTTAGCATCGTTCTCGGGGTCATCGCCCTGATCCAGGCGCAATCGCTGCCCGAGCGCATCGGTGCGCGGGAGGCCACCGCTGCCCTCGTGTTCGATGGGATTCTTATTGGCATCGCCGCCTACATCTACGTGCTAGGGCTCGGCTAATCGACGAGGCCGGGGCGCCCCGCGCGGGTGCCGTCGCCTCTGCGGTGGCTGAGTCCGCGCGCCGCGTCGGTATGCTCTGCTGCTCTGGCTGCGTGGGATTCAGTGGTTTCGGTTCACCTGTCTGTGTCCGTTTCGGTGCCGTTTGTCGCGAAATCTCGGGCCTGTGACCTGCTCCATTGGCCAGGATTGGCGCGGGAAGACATTTTTCGCTTATGATTGTCCGGCACGATGTGCACGGAGGATTCGCCTAGTGGCCTATGGCGCACGCTTGGAAAGCGTGTTGGGTGCAAGCCCTCGGGGGTTCGAATCCCCCATCCTCCGCCACCGGACCCCGGGACCGCTTCAGGTTCCGGGGTTTTTGTTGCCTGTGGCGCCGCTGGTGTTCCAGGCGCCGCTGGTGTTCCGGGCGCCGTCGGGCCCGGCCGCCCGCGAGATCGCCACACGCGAGCCTGCGGCTCGGAGTGGTCGATCTCGAAGCCCGCCCGTGCCCTCCGGTCCCTCCGGCGCCCTCCACACCGGCGGCGCCGTGTTGCTGTGTGTGGCTGAGCGCGTCGTTTGAAGCCCGGCCAGGCCCCGCCGCCCACCGGCACTGCGGCAGCTCCCTCCGGCGCCCTCCACACCGGCGGCACTTGTGGTGCTTGGACTAGCCCGGCCAGGCCCCGCCGCCCACCGGCACCGCGGCCAGGCCATGCAGCCCTCGCCGCCAAGCCTCGGGGTTCTGTGGTGACCGGCAATCGGCCGGTCACTGCGCTGCTGAGCCCAGGCCTCGTCCCCTTAGACTCCGAGGCCTTCGACGATCTCTGCACCCGGGAGCGCGGCTAGGACCTCGCCCGTCACAAAGAGCTTCGATCGGCGCAAGCCCGAGCCGATGCAGCTCCATCCGACCGCGCACGCCGAGTCGATGAGGAGCCGCCATGAGCCGGGCACGCCCACCGGCGTGATGCCGCCGTACTCCATGCCCGACGCCTCGACCGCGCGTTCCTGCGGCCAGAAACTCGCCTTACGCACGTCGAGGCGCTTCTTCACGACGTGGTTGACGTCCGCGTTCGTCGTCGCGCGCACGACGCACGCCGCGATCCGCTCTTCGCCGGCGCGCTTGCCGGCCACCAGAATGCAGTTCGACGACAGCGCCAAGTCCATTCCGAACTCGCGCGTCATGACCTCCGTGTCCGCGAGCTCCGGGTCGATCGCGACAACCAGTGCCGACGAGGCCGTGGCCACCCCGCGCTCGGCCAGCGCGCTCAGTGCAGTGGCGACGGGTGGGGCGAGCAGATCGAGATGGTCCAGTGCGGGTGCCGGCTCCAGTGAACCGATGCCAGGAATGATGATGTCGCTCATGGTCTCAGGGTAGGTCTGCTCGCCGTGGGTTGGTGGCGCCTGGTCAGTCCTTAAGCGTGTGTAACGATCGTGGTGTGTGCGTTGCGCGTGGGGGTGTTTGTGTGAGGCTGGCGAGTTGCGGTCTTCGCAGCTGAGTGAGGGGGTGAAACCTTGACGACATCGCCGTGTTCCATGGTGACCGATTCGCAGCTGCGCGCGCGGGGCGAAAACGTGTATGCTGGGGGCCGGTCCTCCGCGTGACGGTATCATCCGAACCTCCCCAGGGCAGGAATGCAGCAAGGATAAGGGTGCGCTGCCGGGTGCGCGGAGGATCTTTGTATATGCTGCTCGATCTTGGTCGACTGCAGGATGCTTTTCTTCGATGTGGTTCAGGCCATAGCTCTTGATTTTGCATCCTGGCGAAGAGCGTGTAAGCTTATATCCAGCCAAACGGCAAGCGCCCGTAGCTCAATGGATAGAGCATCTGATTACGGTTCAGAAGGTTGGGGGTTCGAGTCCCTCCGGGCGCGCAGCGGCCCCCCTCGGTGCGATCCACCGGTGGGGGTTCTGCATTTCTACCAAGCACTCCTTCGGGAGTGCTTTCTTCATGCTCATCCGTCCGCGTCGCTACGCAGGGACGTTGTGTGTTGTCGCGGCCCAGATGGTGCATCACAGGCGAGCCTTCGTGGGGGCGTGGATGCGGATGGAGGGCTGAAAGAAAAACCGCCCCCGCTTCATGAGACATGGGGTGTCATGAAACTTTCATCGCCCCAGCACGCTCAAATTCCCCTATTTCTGCCGATTTTCGATGAGCAGGGGCGATTTTTCTTTCATGCGGCCTGTGAGAGTACGTTCTCGTGCAGTACTGGGGCGGTATTTCTTTCGCTCAGATCACTCGACGCGTCTTGTTGTGAAAGAGGAAGTGCCAGTGTCCGGACTTTGCGGCACCTTGGTGAAACCGACGACATCTTTGCTGGGGGTGTGGGTGGTGGTGGGGATCGGCTCTACTAATTCCGCAGGCAATTCGACTGGACGAAGATTCAACACAGCACGAAAACGTTGCAATTCCAACGTTGTGACTTCATGATTTGAAAGAGTCGCGAGGGAATTGCATGCGAAATTGGTGGTGGACCCCGTGATGAGGGGCATGAGGCGTGCGGGGTGCAGGTGAGGCCTGGCTGCGGTGCCCGTGGGCGGTGGTGGGGCCTGGCCGGGCTTCGAGACGACGCGCAGAACTAAACATCAGCGACCAGGCCCCACTGGTGTGGAGGGCGTCGGAGGGTCTGGAGGGCACGGCTGCGGTGCCCGTGGGCGGTGGCGGGGCCTGGCCGGGCTTCGAGGCGACGCGCCGAGCCGCAGGCTCGCGTGTGGCGATCTCGCGGGCGGGCTGCCGCGCACCGGCACACACAGCGGCCGGGCCCCACAGCAGGGGCCTCCGGCGCCCGGAACACCCGTGGCACACACAAAGCAGCCCTCAGGAACTGGGCGGTGTCACGATCCACGGCTCGGTCGGCAGGGAACGCAATCCTGTAATCCCGAGAGCGTCCGCAATGTCGGAGGCGCAACGCGCCCCGGGCACTCCCAGGGACGACCCGATAAACGAAACGACGTCCTCGGTGGACCAGCCCAGGCCTCGTAGATCTGAGAGGGTGACGGCACCGTCGCGCTTGGCCAGCCGGGCACCTGAAGGCGCGAGTGCGAGGGGCACGTGCGCGTACGTCGGCTCGGGGGCCCCGAGCAGGTGGGCGAGCTGAGCCTGTGCGGGTGCCTGGGAGAGCAGGTCGAAGCCACGTACGACCTGGTCGACGCCTTGGAACGCGTCGTCGACGACGGCCGCCAGGTTGTAGGCGGGCACGCCGTCTGCGCGGCGCACGACGAAGTGGTCGACAGCCCCGGTGTAGGAGCCGTGCAGCTCGTCGAACACGGTCCACTCGGGCGAGGGGGCGGCCAGGCGCAGCGCGGGGGCGCGCCCAGCGGCGGCCAAAGCCTCACGCTTCGCGGCGCGCTCGGATTCGCTCAGCGTCAGGCAGGTGCCCGGGTAGTGGCCGGGCGGCACGTGCGGCGCGGAGGCGGCCTCGCGGATGTCGCGGCGGGTGCAGTAGCACTCGAAGATGAGCCCGCGCGCGGCCAGCGACGCCAGGGCGGCCTCGTGCGCGTCGGCCCGCTCGGTTTGGATGAGGGGCTCGCCGTCCCAGTCGACTCCGATCGCCGCCAGGTCCTCGATCTGGCGCTCGGCGGACCCCGCGCGTTCGCGGTCGATGTCCTCGATGCGCAGGACGAATCGCCGCCCGGTCGTGCGCGCCCACGCCCACGCGAGGATCGCGGTGCGCAGGTTGCCCAGGTGGAAGTCGCCCGTGGGGGAGGGCGCGAATCGTCCGGTGTTCGTCATGCGCCCAGTGTACGAGGCCGTGGCCGCCTCCCGGGATCCGCCTCCCCGGGCGGTGGCGCGGCGGGCGTACAGTGGGGTGCATGGTGAGTTTTCGGGTGCCCGACTGGTTGGCGGTCTTCGCGGGCGGGGTCGTGGGGACGGCTGCGCGCGCCGGCCTGGACGAGGTCGCGAAGGCCTCGCCCGTGCGCGGCCTCTTCCTGTCGTGGTCGACGCTGACGGTCAACGCCGTGGGCGCGTTCCTGCTGGGCGCGCTGGCCGCGTGGGTGGCGGGTCGCCTCGCGCGAGGATCGGGGAATGCGGCGTCGCTGAAAACCCTGAAGCTCCTGGTCGGCACGGGTTTCGCGGGCGCGTTCACGACCTACGGGACGTACATCGTCGCGTCGGTGGGGTACGTGTCGCTCAATGGAATTGTCGAGGCCGTCTCTCAGTCCCTCGGTCTCCTGGCGCTGGGTGGTGCCTGTGCGTGGGCGGGTATGCGTGTGGTGGAGTGGTTGTGCGGCGGCTCGGGCCCGCGCCCCGTTACCGGTGAGGGGGAGCGAGCATGAACGGATTGACCTTCCTGTTCGTGGCCCTGGCCGGTGGCGTGGGCGCGTGCGCCCGCTTCTGGCTGGACCGTGGAACGCAGCGCGCCCTGTCCTCGTTGGGCGACCCGGCGGGAGCGAAGCTCGGCATCCTGGTCGTCAACGTCATCGGGTGTTTCCTGGCCGGCGCGGCCACACAGCTGGTGCCCGCTGACCTTATGCCGATTGTTTCGACGGGGTTCCTCGGCGGCTTCACGACGTTCTCGACCGCGCTCGTGGATGCTGTGACCCTGTGGGCTGATGGATTCCGAGGCCGGAGCCTCGCCCTCGCGCTCGGTACGTGGGCGGCCTCGTGGGGCGCGGCGCTCGCGGGCATCGCCTGTGCCGGATAGGTGTTTGTCACACAACTGCGGCCACAATGCGGGCTGATGGGTGAGGGTTTAGCCACGATACGGAGTTTTGTAACAGCATTCCGAGCGCTCGCGCGCGCGGCCCTCATATGCTGATGTTGCGGGCCGTGTGGCCCAGTAACGGAGATGCACATGATTGACCTCACCGGGGTGTCCAAGGTCTACCCCGTGAAAAACGGCGGCCAAGTCGTCGCGCTCGATGGGGTGAACCTGCACGTCGATCGCGGCTCGATCCACGGGATTGTCGGCCGCTCTGGCGCCGGTAAGTCCACCCTCATCCGGTGTCTGACGGCCCTGGAGAAGCCCACCGAGGGCCACATCGTCGTCGACGGCCTGGATCTCTCGATGCTGTCGGGTTCTGCGCTGCGCGCCGCTCGCCGTCGCATCGGCATGGTGTTCCAGGCGGCGAACCTCCTGGATGCCCGCACTGCCGCCGATAACATCGGCTACCCGCTGAAGCTCGCCGGCGTGCCTCGTGCGCAGCGCCGCGAACGCGTCGAGGAACTCCTCGAACTCGTCGGCCTCGAAGGCCGCGGCGACTCCTACCCGTCCCAGCTGTCGGGCGGTCAGCGTCAGCGCGTCGGCATCGCCCGCGCTCTGGCTGATAACCCCGCTGTGCTCCTGTGCGACGAGCCGACGAGTGCGCTCGACACCGAGTCGACCGCACAGATCCTCTCCCTGCTGCGCCACGTGCGCGACGTCGCCGGGGTCACCGTCTTCATCATCACCCACGAGATGGCCGTCGTCCGCGAGATCTGCGACTCCGTGACCCTCCTCGGCCACGGACAGGTCCTGCAGACCGGCCCCCTCGAAGAGGTCGTGGCGGACCCCTCGACCCCGCTCGCCCGTGAGCTGGTCCCCATGCCCGTCGTCGAATCGGTCCCCACCTCCGCGGCCACCAGCCTTGACGGCCTGACGAAGAGCACCGTCCTCCTCGACGTCGTCTTCACGTCGCACCCGGGGGTGCCCACGGGTGCCACGGTGCTGCACCTGGCCTCGTCCATGGGCGCGGACGTGACCGCGGGAACCTTTGAGTCCCTCGGCAGCGTGCAGGTGGGCCGCCTGGCCCTCGCCGTCCCCGCCTACCACGCCGACAAGATCATCGAGCAGCTGCGTAAGAACAACGTTCATGCGGAAGTGAGGACCCAATGACCACCGCATACCTCGCCGCCGCGACCGCCGCGCAGGTGGTCGTGCCCACGGGTAAGGGCGACCCGACGTGGTTTGACAACCCGGCCCTCACGGACAAGTTCGGTCCGGCAATCCTCGAGACCCTCATGATGACGGGCCTGTCCACGATTTTCGCGGTCATCATCGGCACGCTCCTGGGCCTCGTCCTGGTCCAGACCGGCAAGGGTGGCCTCACCCCGAACAAGGGCATCTACCAGGCCGTGTCCTTCGTCGTGAACATTGTGCGTTCCCTGCCCTTCATCATCGGCATCATTATGCTGATCCCGCTGACGAAGATGATCGTCGGCAAGTCCACGGGCTCGCTCGCAACCGTCGTTCCGCTCGTCATCCTGTCCGCGCCCTTCTTCGCGCGTCTCGTGGAGACGAACCTGTTGGCCGTCGACCCCGGCAAGATCGAGGCCGCCCAGATGATGGGTGCTTCCAACCGCCAGATCCGCTGGGGCGTCCTCATTCGCGAGGCAATGCCCGCCCTCATCCAGTCCATCACGACCCTGGCGATCACCCTCATCGGCTACTCCGCGATGGCGGGCGCCGTCGGCGGCGGCGGCCTGGGCCAGATGGCCATCAACTACGGCTACAACCGCTGGCAGGACGACGTCATGATCTCCACCGTCGTCGCCATCATCGTCATCGTGCAGATCATCCAGCTGATCGGCGATCTCCTCTCGCGCCTGGTCGACCACCGCGCGCGCTGACAGACCCCGGTCAGGTCACCCCGGCCTCGACCATCCATCCCATCCAGTACGCAGAAGAAAAGAGAACCACCATGCGTCATCGCTCTCTCGCAGCTATCGGCCTGGCAGCCGTTGCCACCCTGGGCCTGGCGGCCTGCGGCGGCGGCTCCTCCTCGGATGCTTCCGGCTCCTCCTCGGACGTCGTCACCCTGACCGTGGGCGCGACCCCCTCGCCCCACGCGAAGATCCTCACCTACATCAACGACAACCTGGCCGAGGCCGAGGGCATCAAGCTCAACATCGTTGAGTACACCGACTACGTCCAGCCCAACACCGCGCTCAACGACGGCGACCTGGACGCCAACTTCTACCAGACCGTTCCCTACCTGGAGAACGCGGAGAAGCAGTTCGGCTACGACTTCGAGGCCGGCGAGGGCATCCACCTCGAGCCCCTCGGCGTGTTCTCCAACAAGCACAAGTCCCTCGACGAGCTGCCCGACGGCGGCACGATCGGCATCATCTCCGACACGGCCAACCAGTCCCGCGCGCTCGAGCTCCTGGCCACGCAGGGTCTCGTCTCCATCCCCGAGGGCGACGGCGACGTCAACATCAACACCGTCACCAAGCTGAAGAACTTTGACTTCCGCGAGGTCGAGGGCCCGCAGCTGGTCCGCTCGCTCGACGACTTCGACTACGCGGTCATCAACGGCAACTTCGCCCAGGAGGGTGGCAAGTCCATCTCCGGTGACGCTCTCGTCGTCGAGTCCCCCGTGGACAACCCGGCCGTGAACGTCCTCGTGTGGAAGAAGGATTCCAAGAAGGCCGATGCGATCGCGAAGCTCGAGAAGCTCCTGCACTCCGATGAGGTCAAGCAGTACATCGAGAAGACCTGGTCGGACGGCTCGGTTATCCCGGCGTTCTGACCTGCGAGGCCGGGGCGCGCTGGCGCCGAGGCTGACGGAACGTGGAGCCGACAGGCTCGCATAGATAAGCGGGTGGCCCCCGGAACCCATGGGTTCCGGGGGCCACCCGTATGTCCGCGTGAGCGGCGCTCGTCAGTTGGTGCGAGCCTCGAGCGGGAACTCGGCGTCCGGCTCGTGCGTGATGCGGTTGCGCATGTCGCGGCGGAAGACTTCGATGACCCACAGCCAGATGATGTGGCCGAAGAACTCGGAGAAGTGCTCCGCGAAGGGCTGGTTCCAGGGCGCCGGGACCGTACCCATCAGCGGCATGAGGACGACGTGGAAGGCCACGTAGACGAAGATACCGAAGGCGGCACCCTGCCAGAGCTTGATCTGCGGGAAGCGCTCGGCCAGCACGCAGTAGATGACCGCGAAGGCGATCGAGAACGCGAAGTGGACGATGAAGGAGACCCAGGGGAGTCCCTCGTTGCCGTTGTAGGTGTAGGACAGGTGGGTGACGCTCTCCGGGACGCCCAGCTGCTGGAGCAGCTCCTGGGGCGGGTTGGTGGCGTTGCGCTCGGGCGTACGCGGAGGCAGCGGCACCTCCCAACCGAACTTCACGATGGCGGAGACGATTCCGCCGAGAACACCTGCGATTGCTGCGACGCCGTAGCGGCGGCGCTTGGGATTGGTCTGAATCAGTGCCATGTGACAAGCATGAAACGTGCGTCGGGTGTTTTCGAGGCCTTGGGGTGCTTAGCGCTCAAGGTCACATGAGGGTGTGATTAGGGAAAATGGGCTAAAAATAGCCAACATGGTTAATTTGAGCCTTTGTTGTTGAGTAAATGCGAGGGGTGGGCGCGGGACTTTCATCCCGCGCCCACCCTTCGTGTGGCGTTAGCTGCGTCGCATACCCCGGCGCTGCGATGCGCGAGGGGCGCGTGCCTCGTCAGTCGACGATGCCGTACAGGCGGTCGCCCGCGTCGCCCAGGCCGGGGACGATGTAAGACTTCTCGTTGAGGTGATCGTCGACGGCGGCGACGACGACGTTCACGTCGGCGCGGTCGCCGATCGCGTCCTCAAGGGTCTTGATGCCTTCCGGGGCGGCCAGGATGCACACGCAGGTGACGTCCTTCGCGCCGCGCTCGAAGAGGTAGTTGGTGGCGGCGACCATGGTGTGGCCGGTGGCCAGCATGGGGTCGAGAACGAAGCACTGGCGGCCCGACAGGTCGTCCGGCAGGCGGTTCGCGTAGGTCTCGATCTCCAGGGTGTCGTCATCGCGACGCATGCCCAGGAAGCCAACCTCGGCCGTGGGCAGCATGCGAGTCATGCCCTCGAGCATGCCCAGGCCTGCGCGCAGGACGGGGACCACGATCGGGCGAGGCTCGGAGAGCTTCAGGCCGACCGTGGGAGCGACGGGGGTCTCGATGGGGGTCTCGGTGACGGCCACCTCGCGCGTCGCCTCGTAGGCGAGCAGGGTGACCAGTTCGTCCACGAGCTGGCGGAACGTCGCCGACGGCGTTTCGCGATCCCGCAGGACGGTGAGCTTGTGGGTGATCAGGGGGTGATGAGCAACGTGGAGGCGCATGGTTATAGGCTACCTCGTTCGTATATGCGAGCGCACTCCGGTGTGTTGAAGACGGGGCTGGGGTCTCCTCTGCGGCTCCGTCGTGGATGTCAGTGGTCGACGTTTCGGCCGTGTCGTAACGCATATCACACTCATTCGTCACATCAGCACCACGAGTCACGATGGACTCCAACTATCCCATCAGTCGTTTGGTCGGTAAGCTAGAGGGGTGACAGTGAATGAGCAGTACCGCGAAGCAATGGGCAAGGCCCTCTTCCTGGCTAACCGCGCCCGCGAGACGGGAGACGTTCCCGTCGGAGCCGTCGTTGTTGACGAGGATGGCCGCATCATCGGACGCGGGTGGAACTGCCGCGAGGCCAACCATGACCCCGCAGGCCACGCCGAAATCGTCGCCCTGCGAGAGGCGGGCCGCGCCCGAGGGACGTGGCGCCTGACCGGCTGCACGCTCATCGTCACCCTGGAACCCTGCACGATGTGTGCAGGCGCCATCCTTGCCTCCCGCATCGATCGCGTCGTCTTCGGCGCCTGGGACCCGAAGGCCGGCGCTGCCGGATCCCTGCGCGACGTCCTGCGCGACGCCCGCATGCCGCACCCGACCGAGGTCGTCGGCGGCGTCCTCGCACAAGAGGCCGCCATGCAGCTGCGCTCCTTCTTCCTCGGCTGCCGCACGCCCGACGAGATGCCCGTCGTCCAGGCCCCCGTTCATGAACCCGGCGACATCGTCACGCCCATCGTCGTCCCCTACGAGGAGGACGAAGCGCCCGAACCGATCAACGAGGAAGCTCCGCACGAGGAACTCCCCCATGACGAGGGGGTTCCCGCCCAGCTCGTTACCCCCGCGGCACCCGCCGCTCCGGTCGCACCCGCTGAGCCCGCACATGCCCCTGCCCACGCCGCGCGCGTTCCCAGCCGTCACCGTGGCACCGAGGCCTCGCCCCTGCCTCGGCGAGTGGGACGTCCCTTCTCCGAGCGAGTCTCCGGTAACGCCGATAATCCCGCCGACATCCCCGCTGGCGAATCGATCGAACCCGGCGCGCCAGTCTCCGCCCTTCCGTCGCAGCCGCCCTACCGCAGCGCCGCGCCGGTCATGCCCGCCGTGTCGCCCGACATGACGCGCGGACCCATCACGAAGTCTGTCCCGCAGATCCGTCCCGTGCATGTGCACCCCACGTCGAGTGTGCCCGAGGGACTCTACACGCCCGCGCAGCCCGGCCGACCCGTGACGCAGCCCCTGCGAGAGAGCGCTCCTCGTCCTCCGGCTCCCGAGCCCGTTGTCGAACCCGCGCTCGTCGAGCCGCAGGCCCCCGTGCAACCTGTGCGGGCCATGGATGAGCCGATCCCCGCTCCGCCGACACCGCCCGCGTTCCCGCAGCGCGCCTCGTCGCGCCAGAGCGCGCGCCCGCAGCGCCCCCTCCCGCAGGCCTTCGAACCCGAGCCCGCGCGCCGCGTAGACTACGAGCTGTCTCCGCGCCAGTTCAACGACGTTGACCCCATTACCTCCGGCATTCGCGTGCGCCGCTCCGCCCGCCGTCGCGGCAACGCCCGTCACTGACATGATCCCCGCACGCGTCATCACGGTCTCGGACCGCTGCTCCGCCGGCCTCGCCGAGGACCTCTCCGGCCCTCTCGCCGCGCGCCTCCTCGCCGATCACGGCGTCGACGCCTCGGTCGTGATCGTCCCAGACGAGGTCGACGCCATTCGCGCCGCGATCACCGCGGCCGTGGAGGACGGCGCCCGCTTCGTGTTCACGACCGGCGGGACCGGTCTCGCGCCCCGCGACGTTACCCCCGAGGCCACCGAGCCTCTCCTCGTCACCCGCATCGACGGTCTCGCCGACGCGATCCGACGCCGCGGCGAGGAAAAGGTCGCGTCCGCCGCCCTGTCGCGAGGCCTCGTCGGCGTGACCGCGCGATCCCCCGAGGGAGCCCTCATCGTCAACGCGCCCGGCTCGCGCGGAGGTGTTACCGATACGGTGGCCGTTATCGGCCCGCTCGTCGCCCACATCATCGATCAGCTCGCGGGCGGCGACCACCCGCGCGCATAAAAGCCTGAGATTGCAACGAAAAAGCCGCCCGGCAGATGTGCTGCGGGCGGCCTCTTCGTCTTTTCGTAGGCGGGAGCCTTAGTCCTGCGGATCCTCCGGGCGCACCCAGTCGCCGCTGCGGCCGCCCGACTTCGCCACGATCTTTGCCTCGCGGATGCGGGCGGAGCGGTCCACGCCCTTGACCATGTCGACGATCGCGAGAGCCGCGACCGTCACCGACGTCAGCGCCTCCATCTCCACGCCCGTGCGGTCAGCCGTGCGCACGGTTGCGCGGATCGCCACGTGATCGTCCTCCAGGCTCAGGTCCACCGCGCAGCCGTGCACGCCGATCGTGTGCGCGAGGGGCAGTAGCTCGGGGACGCGCTTCGCCGCCGAAATGCCTGCCACGCGCGCCACCGCCAGGACGTCGCCCTTCGGTACGGTGCCGTCACGCAGGGCCTGCATGACCTCGGGCGAGCAATCCACGCGGCAGACGGCGCTCGCCTGGCGCACCGTCGGATTCTTTGCGGTCACGTCCACCATGTAGGCGGCGCCGTCCTCGTTCAGATGCGTAAATTTCATGGGTTTCCTCTCCTTAATTCTCTCTATGACGCAGATCAGCCCGCGAGTGGGACGACCGCCAGCTCCTGGCCGGCCTCGACCGCCTCGACGTCCGGCGCAACCACGCCGATCGCCTCCGCGTTCGCGAGCGAGGCCACCAGGTGCGACTTCGATCCCAGGGGGTGCACCGGCTCCACCCAGCGGGCCCCGGCCTCGTCCGCCTCTCCGGAGACGAAGCGAAGCGGGATGAACTGGGTCTTTCCGGATGGCGACTCCCATCCGACGTGCGCGCGGGCGAGGACGCCGCTCGGGACCGTTCCGCCGTGCTCGGGTGCGACGAGGCCGGACATGACCGCCAGGGCGCCCGCGACGTACATGTGGAACGTCGTAAAGACCGAGACCGGGTTGCCGGGCAGGCAGATGACCGGCGTCTCGCGGCCGCCCGCCCCCACCTGCGTCGAGCCGACGCCCTGCGGCCCGCCCGGCTGCTGCGCGACGTGGTGGAAGCCCGCGTCCGTGCCAAGCGTCAGGCGCACGACCTCGAAGGCACCCGCCGAAATGCCGCCGGCCGTGAGGACCAGGTCGGCCTCCGGGGCCTCGTCGAGGGCCGCACGCAGTTCGGCCGGGGTGTCCCCCGTGCGCAGGTGTGCGACGACCTGCCCACCGGCATCCTCGACGAGGCCGCGCAGCAGGATGCCGTTCGAATCGGGAATCTGTCCGCGCTCGAGGGCCTCGCCGGCGCGCTTGAGCTCCGTGCCCGTCGAGACGACGATGACGCGCGGGCGGGGCAGAACCGTGAGGGTGCCGTGGCCGACCGAGGCAGCGGCCGACAGGGCCGTCCCGTCTAGGATGCGGCCGGCCTCCAGGACCGGGGAGCCAGCTTCAAGGGCCTCGCCCGCGACGCGCACATTCGTGCCCCGCTTCGGGGCGACGCGGATCTCGACGGTGTCGGGCGCCTGGGCGACGCCCGCCGCGTGGTCTGTGTGCTCGACCTTCACGACGGTGTCCGCGCCCTCGGGGATCGGTGCGCCCGTCATGATGCGCCAGGCCTGCCCCCGCTCGAGGCGATTGCCGCGGGTGTCGCCCGCCGGAATGTCGCCCGCGACGGGCAGAGTCCACGGGCCCTCGCCCTCCAGGTCCTCGCGGCGCACCGCAAATCCGTCCATCGCGGAGTTCGTAAACGGTGGCAGGGGGATCAGCGAGGAAACGTCGACCGCCAGTCGGCGACCCAGGCACTCCTCGACGGGAAGCGTCTCGTGGGGAAGGACGTGGCTGAGCGCCAGCGCCTCGATTAGCTCGCGATGCTGCGCGGTAGACAGGGCGGGATCGTGCATGTCACCAGTGTAGGGCCAGGTGGGGTGGGCGAGGCGTGTGGGCGTTTGCTTCGTGCGCGACGGACGAGGAGTGGGCTGGGGTGCGCGGTTGCAGCTCATTTCAACGGCCTGGATATGGGCTGCAAGGGGGAATTGCAGCATTAGGAGGCCGACACGCCGGCGACACGCCGTGACGGGACTTCTAATGCTGCCAAACCCCCACTTGCGTGGCCTGGTGGGCCTTCGTTGGCGCAGTGGAGACAGCCGCTAACGGCGTTCGCCGGGTGTCGTGGACTCATCCGAGGCGTGCGGCGAGCGCTGCGCGGACCTGCGCAACGAGTTCGTCCGGATGGTCCAGATCGTGCCAGCCGACACGGATGATGTGCCAGCCCTCAGCCTCAAGGTGGCGTTGGCGCTCGCGCTCGCGGGAAAGTGACGCGTGGATGCTGCGGGCGTCGTCGCCGTATTTTGCGCGCCCGTCGAACTCGATACCGACTTTTTCGGCCGTGAACGCGCAATCGATGAAGTAACGACGGCCCCTTGTGTGCACCTCGACCTGTGTGCGCATGCCAGTGAGACCCGCCGCGCACAGCTCGTACAGCACGCGTGCTTCTCCGGGGGAGGCGCATCCGGCATCTGCGTGAGTGATGATCCACTGTGCTTGAGAGCGGCCTCGTGCCCGATTGCCCAGCTGTTTCAGCTCGCGCTCAAGAAAGAACTTCCACGACTCCTCGTTGTTGCGTGACGCTTTCATGTGGAAGTTGTCGAAGTGCGTGTAGGCGTGGGCGTTCATGCACATCTGCGTGAAAGCAGTACGTCGGTTGGATGATGTGCGGGCAGCAGTAATCTGCGCAGATTCGAGGTTCTCGATGAGGAGCCCGCGTGTGTCACTGATAGCAGGGAGGTGACGTACGTGCCTGGGCTTGATCTTCATGGGAGTAAAGGTGTGAGTGCTGATTGCTATGGCGGGCAGGACGATGGGGCGGATAGCGGACGAAGTGGCAACCGTGATGGGTGGAAGTGTGGGATCGCTTCCATAGCCGTGCGCCCATAGCGCACATTGTCCGGTAGCAACGAGAGTGTGGTGCGTGTGCGCGAGGTGGTAGAGGCGTGCGGCGAGCACTACCTCCGGTAGCCGACTCATGTTTATGTCTGTCAAGAGAGACAGATCAAGGTATGTCCTGCCCGCGATTTTCACAGCCGTCGCTATCTTTGTGAGGCCGTGGTGGCTGGATCGCGGTACGCGAATGATCGCGCGTTCAACGGCGTTGAGGATGAAGGGAGCGTCGTTGCCCCTGACTTCTTGGCTCATGAGTGAATTCTAGTGCGATAGATTTCAGTCTGTTGCAGTTTTAGATGTACTAATTTGCTTGATTGTTAATGGCGCACATATGTGACTTGTCGCGATGCGGGCGTGGGTACGGCGTTCGTGCGCGGCGTGACGAGGCGCGGGCTGGGGTGTGTGGTTGCAGCTCATTTCAACGGCCTGGATATGGATGTCGGGGGGAATTGCAGCATTAGGCGCGCGACACGCCGGCGACACGCCGTGATGGGACTTCTAATGCTGCCAAACCCCCCGGTTGGGTGGCCCGGTGGGCCGTTGGAAGGCTTCGTGTAGTGCCAAACCCCCGGTTGGGGGGCTGGTGGGCCGTTGTTGGCGGGTCGGTGGGTGTGACTTGGCGAGGCACGGGCCGGGTCGGGTGGTTGTGGCGGGCTCGGGTGGTCTTGGGGTGGTCCCGTGGGGGGAATTGCAGCATTAGGCGCGCGACACGCCGGCGACACGCCGTGATGGGACTTCTAATGCTGCCAAACCCCCGGTTGGGTGGCCCGGTGGGCCGTTGGAAGGCTTCGTGTAGTGCCAAACCCCCGGTTGGGGGCTGGTGGGCCGTTGTTGGAGGGGCGGGGGTGCGACTTAGCGAGGTACGGGCGGGCCCGATGGGTCTGGTGGGGCGGTGTGGGGCGGATTGTCGTGGACGTGGAGCCGGTTGCCAAGAAGCCATCCGGGCAGCCCCGCACGGCGGTGGGACTGCCCGGATAACGGTGCGGCTCAGAACGAGTGAAAACGCGAGGCTGAAGCCGCCGTGCAACCGAATCAGACGGTGAGCATGACCTTCGTGGCGCGACGCTCGTCCATGGCCGCGTAGCCCTCGGCGGCCTGCTCGAGCGGCAGGACCAGATCAAAGACGGCACCGGGGTTGATCTCGCTGCGGTAGATCAGGTCGATCATGGTGGGCAGGTACTTGCGCACCGCGGCTGGACCGCCGAACATGTGAACCTGCGCGCCGAACATACGACCCATGTCGAGGGAAACACCGTGCGGCACACCCACGAAGGATAGGTGGCCGCCCGGGCGCACGCAGCCCAGAGCCTGGTCGAAGGACGCCTCGTTGCCCACGGCCTCCACGACGCAGTCGGCACCCAGTCCCCCGGTCATCTCCTTGATGCGGGCGATACCCTTCTCGCCGCGCTCTTCCACGATGTCGGTCGCGCCGAACTGGCGAGCCAAAGCCTGACGGTCCGCGTGGCGCGACATAGCGATGATGCGAGAAGCGCCCAGCTGCTTGGCAGCGATAATCGCGCCCAGGCCCACGGCCCCGTCACCCACGACGACGATGGTCTTCCCGGGGGCGGCCCCGGCCTCGTCGGCGGCGAACCAGCCGGTGCCGAGCACATCGGAGGCGGCCAGGAGCGAGGGAATCTGCTCGGACGTGGGGGTGGCGGGTGTCTTGACGAGCGTGCCGTCAGCGAGGGGCACGCGAGCGTACTCGGCCTGGGTGCCGCCTGCGCGCGTGCCGACGAAAGGATCTCCTTGGGCGGCGGCGGTCGCGCAGCGCGAGGGGTATCCGGCGCGGCAGATTTCGCATTCACCGCAGGAAATGCAGAAGGAACCGACGACGAAGTCGCCGGGCTTGACGGTCGCGACCGCGGAGCCTACCTCGGTGACCGTGCCGACGTACTCGTGGCCCATGCGCTGCTCGTGGACGTGCTGGGCGCCACGATAGGGCCACAGGTCGGAGCCGCAGATGCAGGTGGCCGCCAGCTTGATGATGGCGTCTGTGGGTTCCAGGATGGTCGGCATCGGCATGTCTTCGACGGTGACGTTGCCGGGCGCGTGCATGATGACGGCGCGCATGATTCTCCTCGTGATTGGTGAATTGGTCGTAGGGCAACGGTAGCGCTCACGTCCAGCTGCTCGTCACTGCTGGACACTGTCTCCTTTCTCTCAGAGACGAGGCCGGGGCCGCGTGTCGCCGTTGGTGCTCGGTTTTTCGAGGGGCGAACACCGGGCAAATCGCGGTAGGGTTGCGCCATGTCAGTCGAGTTCGTTTCCGCCTCTCAGGCGGCAGATGCGGTGGCGTGTGACGCGCCGCTGCGGCTCGTCGACACCTTCGGGCGGGTGGCCCGCGACCTGCGCGTGTCGCTCACCGACCGCTGCAACCTGCGCTGTTCCTACTGCATGCCCCCCGAAGGCCTGGACTGGCTGCCCACCGAGGAAACCCTGACGGACGACGAGGTTGTGCGCCTCGTGCGCGTTGGCGTCGAGCGGCTCGGGATCCGCCAGGTCCGCTTCACCGGCGGGGAACCCCTCCTGCGCCGAGGTCTCGAGGGGATCATCGAAGCATGCTCCCACCTGCGCACCGACGAGGGAAACCCCCTCGATCTGGCCCTCACGACGAACGCGCTCGGCCTGGCCAAGCGCGCCCAGGGCCTGAAGGACGCTGGCCTGAACCGCGTCAACATTTCGCTTGATTCTCTGGACCCCGAGCACTTCGCGGCGATCACCCGCCGCGACCGCCTCGGCGACGTCCTGGAGGGCATCGAGGCCGCCGCCCGCGCGGGCCTGAGCCCGATCAAGGTCAACGCCCTCGTGCTGCGCGGCATGAACGAGGCCGACCTGCCCGACCTGGTCGACTACTGCCTGGACCGGGGCATCGAGCTGCGCGTCATCGAGCAGATGCCGATCGGCCCGCCGGACACGTGGGATCGCCAGAACATCATGACGGCCGACGAGATCCTGCACATCATGAGCACCCGCCACACGCTGACCCCCGCGCCCCGCGAGGATCCGCACTCGCCGGCGGGGCGCTGGATTGTGGACGGTGACCCGACGAAGCGCCTCGGAGTTATCGCCTCCGTGTCCGACCCCTTCTGCAGCGCGTGCGACCGCACCCGCCTGACCTCGGACGGCATGGTGCGTTCGTGCCTGTTCTCCACCGAGGAGACCTCGCTGCGCGACCTGCTGCGCGGTGGCGGGGACGATGCGCAGATCGCCGCCCGATGGGCCGACGCGATGTGGGCGAAGCCGGCCGCGCACGGGCTCAATATCGACACTTTTGCTCGCGCGTCGCGCACCATGAGCCGTATTGGTGGGTAAGGTCCCACTAATTTCGTGACGCCGATGTTTTCTAACAGCGGTTAATTGCTTGTGTGTCCTCGGGAGGGACGTTCGTGGCGAAAGAACTTTTCCTAGTGTTCACAAGGGTGATGCACGTCCCAATGCGTTCTTGTGGGTTATGTCATTTCAATTGGTAGCCTCCGTGTTAAAGAATGTCCGGCGCACGCCCGCGCCCGGACTCCCTTCAGACCCGAGGAGAGCCATGAGCGCGACCGAACCTGCGGCCAAGAAGAGCCGCTACCTGCTCACTGACTGGAACCCCAACGACGAATCCAAGTGGGACTCGAAGCTCGCGTGGCGCACGCTGTGGATCACGACCTACTCGCTGATCCTGGCCTTCTGCGTGTGGTTCCTGCCCAGCGCGATCGCGCCCAAGCTGACGCTTCTCGGCTTCAACCTGGATAAGTCTCAGCTCTACTGGCTGACCGCCCTTCCGGGTCTGGCCGCCGGCATCCTGCGCCTCATCTACATGTTCCTGCCCCCGCTCATCGGCACCCGCAAGCTCGTGGGCATCACCTCCCTGCTGTGCATCATTCCGATGCTCGGCTGGTTCTTCGCGGTCCAGGACAACACGACCCCCTACTGGGTCCTGCTGACCCTGGCATTCATGTGTGGAATCGGCGGCGGCGCGTTCTCCGGCTACATGCCCTCCACCGGCTACTTCTTCCCCAAGCGCCTCGCCGGTACGGCCCTCGGCCTGCAGGGCGGCATCGGTAACCTCGGCATGTCCGTCATTCTGCTTGTTGGTCCTGTGTTGATGGGCTTTGGTCTTTTCGGTCTGACCTGGCTGGCGCCCCAGCAGCAGGTCGCCGGCGACCACGTCGGTGAGAGCATCTGGGTCTACAACGCCGCGATCTTCTTCGTCCCGTGGTGCATCCTCGCGGCGATCCTCGCATTCATCTGGCTGCGCGACGTGCCCATCAAGGCCAACATCAAGCAGCAGCTGGACATCTTCTCCAACCCCAACACCTGGTACATGACCATCCTCTACGTCATGACCTTCGGTCTGTTCTCCGGCTTCTCCGCCGTCTTCGCCCTCCTGATCAACAACCAGTTCGGTGACCAGTCGGCCCTCAACCTGGGCGTCAAGGGCGCGACCTACGCCTTCCTCGGCCCCCTCATCGGCTCGATCATCCGCATGTCCTGGGGCATCTTCTGCGACCGCATGGGCGGCGCCATCTGGACCTTCATCTCCGGCGTCGGCATGGCGATCACCATGGGCGGCATCGCCTGGGTTCTGACCAACCCCACCGGTAAGATGGACTTCTACATCTTCCTGGGCCTCATGCTCGCCATGTTCCTGTTCTCCGGCTTCGGTAACGCCGGTACCTTCAAGCAGATGCCGATGATCATGCCGGCCCGCCAGGCCGGCGGCGCCATCGGCTTCACCGCGGCGATCGCGTCCCTCGGCCCCTTCCTGGTCGGCGTCGCGCTCTCCGCCATCAGCGCCCCGGTCTTCTTCGCGGGCTGCGCTATCTTCTGCGCCCTGTGCGCGGTCCTGTGCTGGATCATGTACGCGCGCAAGAACGCCCCGTTCCCCGGCTGATCCACCCGGCACTGTGTGGTGCCAGCGGACCTGCCACTGCCTCGTCAATCGACTCTTAGGAGCACCCCATGACGAATCTCGAATCCGATATGACCTTCCCGACCTACGGCGGCGAGGTCAAGCCCGCGACCGGCGCGACCCTGTTTGCGCTCGGCTCGTGGCTGCGTCGCGGCAAGGCGTCCGCCGACGCGCGCCAGCTCTTCCTTGAGGGCGGCCGCGACGGTGACTCCTTCTACCGCGACCGCTGGAGCTACGACAAGATCGTGCGCTCCACCCATGGCGTGAACTGCACGGGCTCGTGCTCGTGGAAGATCTTCGTCAAGGACGGCGTCATCACCTGGGAAACCCAGCAGACTGACTACCCGTCGACCGGCGCGGACATGCCCGAGTACGAGCCCCGCGGTTGCCCGCGTGGTGCGGCGTTCTCGTGGTACGAGTACTCGCCGACCCGTATCAAGTACCCCTACGTGCGCGGCGTCCTGCTGGACATGTTCCGCGAGGCCAAGAAGCGCCTCGGGGATCCCGTCCACGCGTGGGCCGCGGTCGTCGAGGACCCGGAAAAGGCGCGCGCCTACAAGTCGCAGCGTGGCCGCGGCGGCATGGTCCGCGTGTCGTGGGAAGAGGCGATGGAGATCGTCGCCGCCGCCTACGTGCACACGATCAAGCAGTACGGCCCCGACCGCATCGCCGGCTTCTCGGTCATCCCCGCCATGTCGATGATCTCCTACGGTGCGGGCTCCCGCTTCCACGAGCTCATCGGCGCCACGATGCTGTCCTTCTACGACTGGTACGCGGACCTGCCTCCAGCCTCGCCTCAGGTGTTCGGCGACCAGACCGACGTGCCCGAGGCCGGCGACTGGTTCAACTCGCAGTACCTCATCATGTGGGGCACGAACCTGCCGCTGACCCGTACCCCCGACGCTCACTTCATGGCCGAGGCCCGCTACCACGGCCAGAAGGTCATCGTCGTGTCCCCGGACTTCGCGGACAACACGAAGTTCGCGGACGACTGGTTGCGCGTCCAGCCCGGCACGGACGGCGCCCTGGCGCAGGCGATGGGCCACGTCATCCTCAAGGAATTCCACGTCGGCAAGCGCGAGCCCATGTTCCTCGATTACATGAAGCGCTACACCGACTCCCCGTTCCTGGTGGAGATTAACGAGGTCGGCGAGGGTGCCCACGAGGGCGTCGCCCCGACGACCCTGGTCCCCGGCAAGTTCCTGACGGCCGCCAAGATGCCCGCAGGCACGACCGAGCGCACCGAGAACAACGAGTTCCGTCCCCTCGTTATCGAGGCCGACGGCACGGTCAAGGACCCGGGCGGCACGCTCGCCGATCGCTTCGGTGAGGAGGGCGCCGGCCACTGGAACCTCAACCTGGATGGCGTCGAGCCCGTCATGTCCATCATGGACACGGACGAGTGGGAAGCCGCCCTGATCGCCCTGCCGCGCTTCGACCTGCCCGCGGCCCCCGGCCAGGCCTCGGTCGGCGGTGGCTACGTGAAGCGTGGCGTGCCCGCGCGCCGCGTCAACGGTCGCCTCGTGACGACCGTGTTCGACATCCTGCTCGCCCAGTACGCCGTCGAGCGTGAGGGCCTGCCGGGTGAGTGGCCCACCGACTACATGGACGCCTCCACGCCGGGCACCCCTGCGTGGCAGGAGGAGTTCACGTCGGTTCCCGCCGCCGCAGCCATCAAGATCGGCCGCGAGTTCGCGCAGAACGCGGTTGAGACGCAGGGCCGTTCCATGATCCTCATGGGCGCCGGCACGAACCACTACTACCACTCCGACGAGATGTACCGTACGTTCCTGGCGCTCACGGAAATGTGTGGCACCCAGGGCCGCAACGGCGGCGGCTGGGCCCACTACGTGGGTCAGGAGAAGGTCCGCCCGATCATGGGTTGGGGCTCCTTCACCTTCGCCCTGGACTGGGCGCGCCCGCCGCGCCAGATGATCTCCACCGGCTGGTACTACATGACCACGGACCAGTGGCGCTACGACGGTGCTGCGGCCTCGGCCATGGGAAACCCGATCAAGTCCTCGAACCTGGACGGCAAGCAGCTGGTCGACACGCTCGTCGAGTCGGTTCAGCGCGGCTGGATGCCCTGCTACCCGACGTTCTCCAAGGGCTCGACCCAGCTGGGTCGCGAGGCCGCCGAGGCCGGCATGGCCCCCGCGGAATACGTGTCCCAGGAGCTGCGTGAGGGCCGCCTGCAGTTCGCGATCGAGGACCCGGACGCCCATCACAACGTCCCGAAGATCCTCGCGAACTGGCGTACGAACCTGCTCGGCTCGTCCGCGAAGGGCACCGAGTTCTTCCTGCGTCACATGCTGGGTACCGGCAACGAGGTCAACGCGCAGGAGCTGGAAGAGGGCAACCGCCCCGCGTCCGTCAACTGGCGTGAGGCTCACCCCGGCAAGCTCGACCTCATGTGGGTCGCGGACTTCCGTAACACCTCGACGACGCTGCACTCCGACGTCGTGCTGCCCGCCGCCACGTGGTACGAGAAGCACGACCTGTCCTCCACGGACATGCACCCCTTCATGCACTGCTTCGACGAGGCCGTGAACCCGCCGTGGGAGGCGCGCACCGACTTTGAGGTGTTCCAGACCCTGGCTCGCCTCGTCGGCCGCATGGCCCCCGGCCACCTGGACATCCAGACGGACGTCGTCGCCGTCCCGCTGGGGCACGACTCCCCGGACGCCATGACCATGGCGGATGGCGTCGTCCCCGAGCAGACGTGGACGCCCGGCAAGACCATGCCGAAGCTGGTCCCGATCGAGCGCGACTACACGCAGGTCGGCTACAAGTTCGACCGCATGGGACCGCTCCTGCCCAAGGCCGGCCTGGCCTCGAAGGGCGTGGCGTACAACGTGCAGGAGGCGTACGAGCAGCTCGGCGACCTCAACGGCCGCGCCCCCATGGACGGCAACGCCGGCGAGGGCATGCCGCTGTGCGACACCGCCATCAAGGCGGCGAACATGGCGCTGCGCTTCTCGGGCACCACGAACGGCTCGCTGGCCGTTCAGGGCTTCCGCACGCTGGAAAAGCGCGTCGGCAACGAGATGGCGTTCCTGGCCGAAGGTGACGAAGAAAAGAAGATCACCTACCAGGACACCGTCCTGCAGCCGCGCAGCGTCATCACCAGCCCCGAGTGGTCGGGCTCCGAGCACGGCGGTCGCCGCTACAGCGCCTTCGTGCAGAACGTCGAGTGCCGCAAGCCGTGGCACACGCTGACGGGCCGCCCGCAGTTCTACGTCGACCACGACTGGATGATGGACATGGGCGAGTCCCTGCCGATCTTCCGTCCCCCGCTCGACCTGGCGCACATCTACGGTGAGCGCCCCGTCGGCGACCACCGTCCCGGTCAGCCGGGTCAGGCCGAGGTCGCGGTGCGCTACCTGACGATCCACAACAAGTGGGCCATCCACTCCCAGTACTACGACAACCCGTACATGCTGACGCTGGGTCGTGGTGGCCAGACGGTGTGGATGAGCCCGCAGGACGCCGAGAAGATCGGCGTGCGCGACAACGAGTGGATCGAGGCGAAGAACCGTAACGGCACCGTGTCGGCTCGCGCCGTTGTCTCCCACCGCATCCCGGAGGGCACGGTGTTCATGCACCACGCCCAGGATCGCCAGATCAACACCCCGCTGAACGAGGAGTCCGGCAAGCGCGGCGGTACGCACAACTCGCTGACCCGAATCTTCATTAAGCCGAGCCACCTGGCCGGCGGATACGCGCAGTTCGCCTACGCGTTCAACTACTACGGTCCCACCGGCAATAACCGCGACGAGGTCACGGTTATCCGCCGCCGCTCCCAGGAGGTGCAGTTCTGATGAAGGTCATGGCTCAGATCGCGATGGTGATGAACCTCGACAAGTGCATTGGCTGCCACACCTGTTCGGTCACCTGTAAGCAGGTGTGGACGAACCGCGAGGGCACCGAGTACATCTGGTTCAACAACGTCGAAACCCGTCCCGGCGTGGGCTACCCCCGCGGCTGGGAGGACCAGAAGAAGTGGAAGGGCGGCTGGAAGCGTACCGCCACGGGCCGCCTCGTTCCCCGTCAGGGCGGACGCGTCGCCTCGCTCGCGAAGATCTTCGCGAACCCGACGCAGCCGACCATGAAGGACTACTACGAGCCGTGGACGTACGAGTACGACAAGCTGCTCCAGGCGCCCGCGAACTCCCGCGCGATCCCGACGGCCCGCGCGAAGTCCAAGATCACGGGCGAGCACATCGACAAGCCCGAGTGGGGCCCGAACTGGGACGATGACCTCGGTGGCTCCATGGAGACCCTGGATCAGGACCCCGTCCTGCACCAGATGAACCTCCAGGTCGCCAAGACCATCGAGGACGCGTACATGTTCTACCTGCCTCGCATCTGCGAGCACTGCCTGAACCCGACCTGTGTGTCGGCGTGCCCCTCGGGCGCGATGTACAAGCGCTCCGAGGACGGCATCGTCCTGGTCGACCAGGATCAGTGCCGCGGCTGGCGCATGTGCGTGTCCGCCTGCCCCTACAAGAAGGTCTACTTCAACCACAACACGGGCAAGGCCGAGAAGTGCACGCTGTGCTACCCGCGCCTCGAGGTCGGCCAGCCGACCATCTGCTCGGAGACCTGCGTGGGTCGCCTGCGCTACATGGGCGTGCTGCTCTACGACGCGGACCGCGTCACCTGGGCCGCCTCCCAGGAGGACGAGCGCGACCTGTACCGCGCCCAGCGCGAGATCCTGCTCGACCCGAACGACCCGCAGGTGGTCGCCCAGGCTCAGGCCAACGGCGTTCCCCACTCGTGGATCACGGCCGCCCAGCAGTCCCCGATCTGGAAGCTCATCACCGAGTACGAGGTCGCCCTGCCGCTGCACCCCGAGTTCCGTACCCTGCCGATGGTCTGGTACGTGCCGCCGCTGTCCCCGGTCGTCGACCAGGTGACCGCGTCCGGCAGCGACGGCGAGGACCACAAGGTCCTGCTGTCCGCCATCTCGCAGATGCGTATCCCGCTGGAGTACCTGGCCGGCCTGTTCACGGCCGGAGACACGGCTCCCGTGGAGCTGGCGCTGCGTCGCCTCGCCGCGATGCGCTCCTACATGCGCGACGTCTTCGTCGACAACCCGACGAACGAGGAGATCCCGGCCTCCGTGGGCATGACCCCGGAGAAGGTCAAGGAGATGTACCGACTGCTGTCGATCGCCAAGTACGACGACCGCTTCGTCATCCCGACCGCCCACCCCGAGATGCCGCGCGGCATCAAGGAGCTCGAGGGCTGCCCGGTGTCCTACGACGTCGAGGCCTTCCACGGCCTGGCCCCCGCCACGTCGAACCGCCCGATGGGTGGCTCGTCGCCGGAGGGACGCCAGATGCTCCCTCTTGAGGTCGTTCGATGAGTACTTTCGTCGGCATTCCGCGTATTCCTACGGCCGCTCCGGAAACGGAGATGGATCCGCAGGACGCGCGCGGCGTGCGCATGGCGGTCTCGGTCCTCCTGGACTACCCGGGGGATGACTTCGAGACCAAGCTGGACGCGGTCGAGGAGGCTCTGGCGGACCTGCCGGAGCCGGCCTCGGCGTCCCTGGCCTCGTTCGTGAGCTACGCTCGCGCCGCTGGCCTGCGCGCCATGCAGACCACCTACGTGGAGACGTTCGACCAGCGCCGACGCTGCGCGCTCGGCCTGACGTACTACACGCACGGCGACACCCGCGGACGCGGCCAGGCCATCCTGGCCTTCAAGGAGATCCTGCGTCGCGCCGGTTTCGAGATGGAACGCGAGGAGCTTCCCGATCACCTGCCGGTGGTCCTGGAGTTCGCGGCCTTCGACGAGACCGGCACGGCCGAGGGCCTGCTGCGCTCCAACCGCGAGGGTATCGAGGTGATCCGCACGGCGCTGCGCGCCACGGACTCCCCGTACGCGCCGCTGCTGGACGCGCTGGTCGCGACGCTGCCCGAGCCGGACGAAAAGACCATTGAGGGCTTCCGTAAGCTCATTAGCCAGGGGCCGCCCACCGAGCTGGTGGGCGTGGGCGATCTGTCTGCGACGCCCTTCCCGACTTCCGATTCAACGATGGGACGGTAACGTTCATGGAATCCGCACTTTTGCATGCCGCGTCAGCATCTGCGACGCAGTCGCTGTCCTTCCTGGACATTGCCCTGTGGGTGGTCCTGCCGTACGTGTCCTTCGCGATCCTCATCGTGGGCCTCGCGTGGCGCTACAAGACCGACCAGTACGGGTGGACGTCTCGTTCCTCGCAGTGGAATGAGCCGACCATCCTGCGCTGGGCCTCGCCGCTGTTCCACTTCGGCGTCCTCTTCGTGTTCTTGGGCCATATCCTCGGCCTCGTGATCCCGAAGACCTGGACCGAGGCGGCTGGCGTGCCCCAGCACGTCTACCACCTGATGGCGACGATCCCCGGTACGATCGCTGGAATCATGACGATCGTTGGCCTCGCGCTGCTGATCTACCGTCGAGCGGTGGTCAAGTCGGTTCGCGTGGCGACGACCCGCATGGACATCGTCACCTACGTGATGCTGGCGATCCCGGTGCTCCTGGGCGGCGCGGCGACGCTGCTCAACCAGGTGCTCGGTGGCCACGAGGGCTACGACTACCGCGAGACGATCTCCGTCTGGTTCCGGTCGATCTTCTACCTGCACCCGCAGGCGCATCTGATGGTCGACGTGCCCCTCAGCTTCAAGCTGCACATCGTCGCTGGCCTGCTGCTCTTCTGCATCTGGCCGTTCACCCGCCTCGTGCACGCGGTGAGCGCGCCGGTCGGCTACGTGGCGCGTCCCCCGGTGATCTACCGGTCGCGCGACGAGCGCCGCACGCACGAGATGACGCGCGGCGGTATGTCGGACTGATCGATGGCCGTGCCCGCCGCGGCCCCTCGCTCTTTGGTGAGGCTGTGGCGTGGTGATCGGCAGACGCGGGGGCGAGCGCAGGCTCGCCTCCGCGTCTTTATCGGGGGTTCCCGCGTACTCACCTGTATGAATAGAGCGATAGACCCCGCGTAATGCGACCGACTGTTGGTATTGGCCGTGCGGGTGGCTGTCTGTGATGGGTAGAATAAAGCGCGCTTTGTTAGTAACGTAACAGCTTTAATGCCGTATGGAGATGCCTATGAAGGGTATTTCCGCTGATTATGAGGGAGAGAGGATACGTCATGAGTGATACCTCCCGTGCTCGGCCTCTGGCTGAAACGCTCGCCGCAATGGCAGCGTTGACCCCTGCACAGCACACGCTCTTGGAACGCATCTCGCACCATGCGACGCCCGTGACCGTGGCGGAGTTGGCTCAGGAAGCTGGCTTGCACGTCTCGAGCGTGCGCGAGACCCTTGAGGGCCTGTTCGCCCTTGGCCTCGTGGAAAAGCAGCAGCTCCCCTCGTCCGGCCGTGGCCGCCCCGCGCTGGGCTATTCGACGATGACCCCGGCGGACCCCTCGTTTGCGGCGCAGATGCTGCACCAGCTCACGTCGTCGCTGCTGGCCTGGCTGCGCGTTGACGCGGTCGACCCGGCGGCTTCCGTGCGTGAGATCGGCTCGCGCTGGGCGGACGCCGCCCTCGAGACGATGGCGGTGCCTGATCACAGCCACAATGCGAACCGTCGTCCCGTGCGCGACACCTTCAACATCGCGTCGCACCTGGGCAAGGTGCGCCTGTTCATGAACGCCATGGGTTTTGCGTCCATCCCGCACGACACTGATCCGATGGCGGTCGTCCTGACGGCCTGCCCGTTCACCGAGCCGGGCACCCCCGACGACCTGGCCCTCGAGCTGCGCCGCGGCATCGTCGAGCGTGTGTTCGAGCGGACGGCGACCGGTTTTGCCACCTGGTCACTGGAGAGTGATCCCGAGGATCCTCTGCGCCTGACCGTCTATATTCGACGGCTTGACGAGGCAAACCCGAAGCCGCTGTCGACGACCCTTCACTTCTTCGGTGGAGCGGCTGAGGCGGCCGGTGGGTACGTGCGAGAACTGCCCTCCGATGAGACCCCCGCGACCCTGCGTGAACTCATCGATCAGCTCAGCTCAGAGAGCCCTGAGCTGGCGCGAATCCTCGGTGTGTCGAGCTACCTGGTCAACGAGCGCTCTGCTCGTCTGGACGCTGAGCTCGCGCCCGGCGCGCGCGTCGACGTGCTGCCTCCGTTCGCCGGCGGGTGAGATTTTTTAGTCATTTGTGTGGGGCGGTCAGGGTTGTAAAATAATCCTGGCCGCTCCCTCGTAAGATGAGGGGGAAGGCATTCCCGTCCCTGGAGGGTCCCATGTCAGCTGAGATTGCAACCGGCATCACCGATGAGCCGCTGGATACTGGCGCGCTGATTGATAGCGCACGTCGGGATACGTGTGGTGCTGTGGCGTCCTTTATTGGGGTGGTGCGTAACCACGACGGCGGAGAGAGCGTGGACGCGATCGAGTATTCCTCGCACCCCTCGTCGCAGCAGATTCTGCGGGACATCGTCATGGAATTCAAGGATCGTCCGGGCGTGCATTGCATCGTCGCGTGGCACCGCGTGGGGCATCTGGAGATCGGTGAGGATGCGATGGTCGTCGCCGTCGCTGCGGAGCATCGCGCTCAGGCGTTCCGCGCGGTCGAGGCCATCGTCGAGGACGTGAAGGCGAAGCTCCCGATTTGGAAGAAGCAGGAATTGACTGACGGCTCGCACAACTGGTCGGGTCTGTGAGATGACGATCGGCGATCCTTTTTCCCGTGATGCAGCCGTTTCGGGGCGCGCCGTCGCGCTTCCGCTGATCAATCAGCCCGTCCCGTACGAGGCCGGGGACCCCGCGCTGGAGCGTTTCCGTCGCAATTGGCTAGTGTCTGGTATTGGCGAGGCCGGTCAGGCGCGCCTGGCGGCCGCGCGCGTGCTCGTGGTGGGCGCGGGCGGCCTCGGCTCCCCCGTCCTCCTGTACCTGACGGCGGCGGGCATCGGCACGATCGGCATCTGCGACTCCGACGTGGTCGAGGTGTCGAACCTTCAGCGTCAGCTCCTGCACGGCGAGGGTGACGTGGGGGATCCGAAGCCGGATTCTGCGGTGCGTCACCTGAGCGGACTGAACTCCTCGGTGCATTTTGAGCGCTACGGGCACGTGACCCGCGAGTGGCTGGACGAGCATGGCCGCGAGTGGGACCTGATCGTCGAGTGCACGGATAGCTTCGACTCAAAGTACCTGGTGGCGGATTACTGCGCGGATTCTGGCGTCCCGCTGGTGTGGGGCACGGTCGTGTCGATGGCCTTCCAGGTGAGCGTATTCTGGTCTGCGGCGCCGGCCCCCGTGCCGTCGTTGACGCTGCGGAGCCTGCACCCGGTCAAGCCTGCCCCCGGGACGACCCCGGCCTCGCCGAAGGTTGGCGTGCTCGGTCCCGTGGTCGGTCAGGCGGGCACTGCGATGGCGACGGAGGCTATCAAGCTGCTTGTGGGCTTCGGTGAGCCGCTGATCGGGCGCGTCCTCATGACGGATTCGGCGACGCAGCGCGCCGACGTGCTGACCTTCGCCCCGTGGGACTGAGTCCCGTGGCCGCCCCGCGCGCTGACGTTGCCGCGATCGTCGTCGGCGGCGGTGGGGGAGAGCGCCTGGGTGGCGTCTCCAAGCCGGATTTGACGCTGGGTGGCGTGCGCTTGATCGACCGCGCGTGCGGGGTTTTGATGGAGGCGTGCGGCGCAGGGTGCGTGGCTGTTGTGCCGCCCAGTGTGCGCGTCCCCGACGGTGTCCTGCGTACCCTCGAGGATCCGCCGAGCGGCGGCCCGCTGGCCGGTATCGACGCGGGCTTGCGTGCACTGAGCGTCGGCGACGATGTCCTCGTCGTGGTTGTCTCCGTCGACGCTCCCGGTGTGGGTGCTTTCCTGCCCGCCCTCCTCGAACCCGCGTTGGGTGAGGGGGTCGAGGGGCGCATCGTGCGCGGCGGCGATCCGGAGCCTTTCGATCAGTACCTGATGGGTGTCTATCGTGCGGGTGCGCTTCGCCGCGTCCTCGACGAGGCCGAGGCCTCCCTCGGGTCGGTCCGCGGAGTGGGGGTGCGCCGGGTGCTACGCGCCCTCGAGGTCGAGCGGGTGAGCGTGAGCGCCGACGCCTGCCGGGACATTGATACCCCCGCGGATGTGGCCTGGTGGGAGAGCTTCCTGGGCAACTGATTTGTTAGTAACGCACCTTTGGGTGTAGGTTTAGCTAGTAAACATCTAGTGACCTATCCCACTCAAGGTGTGCTCATGAATCTTCGTCACGGACAACTGTGGCAGCGACTCGGACTGGCCGTACTGTCAGGAATCCTCGTCGCCTCCCTCGCTCCCGCCACTGCCGCCGCTCCGACAGGTGGCCAGGACATGCATGGCGACATGGAGTCTGCCGACCTCGATACGTCGAGCTCCGACCCCGGCGTTTCCTCCCCCCGCTACCGCGCAGGACCGTGCGGCCACGGAGGAAACCGAAAGCGCCGATGAGGCCACGGCCTCGTCCGAGGAAGAGGTCGCCGACGGCGTCGACGCGCAGGTCTACACCTTTCCCGGCACGGACGGCCCCACGCGCATTCACGTGATAGCGACCCAAGCCTCGGACGCGATCCTGCTCGAGTCGAAGGGCGTCTTCGGCATGATCGACGGCGGTGAAGGTTACGGTGCGCCGGACGGCAGTGACCCGCGTTATCCGATCCGTAACGGAGTCGTCCCGGCGTGGTCGGGCGAGACTGATCGCGTCCTGGGCTACATGACGAAGCAGGGAGTCACCTCCTCGAACCTCGCGTTCTACCTCGGCACGCATGCTCACTCCGATCACATCGACAACGCGGACGACATCATCAAGAAGTTCCGTCCGAAGGTCATCTTCAGCCCCGAATACTCGGACAAGTGGATCACCAACCCCGATGGCCTGTGGGACAACCAGTGGGTCTACGACAACATGGTGGACGCCGCCAAGTGGGCGCAGAAGACCTACGGCGCCCAATTCATTCAGAAGGTCGACGGGTACAACACCCACGTCCAGCTCGGTGACATGGACGTCCAGCTGATCCCCTTCGACCCCGAGGAAACCTACAAAGTCAAGGGGACGACCGACGCAAACCTCATGGGCTGGGGCGCGAAGGTGATCGCCTTTGGGCACAGCTCCTTCCTTGCAGCGGATCTCATGGATACCGAGGCTGACTGGACAACGCACAACGGTTTTGAAGAGCGAGTCGCTCGGGCCGTTGGTCGCGTCGACATGCTTAAAGCTGGCCATCACGGCACGCGTAGCTCAAATTTTGAGCCCTTCATGGAGGCGCTCAGTCCGTCGATGATCGTGCAGACCGGGGTGGAGTGGTTTACCCCCGACAGGCTGACGAAAAATGTCATTCACGGAAATGTGTCGTGGGCGCCAATGATGGACCTTGCGTCCAGCGCGGGGATTCCTGCGCTCGTCGCGACCTTCGGTAGCACGGGAATTTCTTACTCCGACTTCTCGGCCGCCTCCTGGGGGCATGAATACGATAAGGAAACGCCGCGTGCCTGGTGGTTCTCCGGTGGGCACCCCTCGGCCACGAACGGCTGGTGGAAGGGTGCTAGCGGCAACTGGTACTACTTCGCTGGGCGGGCTTCGTCTGTAGTTAGTCAGTGGGTGTATGACGGGGGCCAGTGGTACTGGATGGATGCAACGGGTGCGATGGCAACCGGGTGGATCCATGATGGCAAGTCCTGGTACTACCTGGATTCTGCAGGGCATCCCAGCTCTAGTGGTTGGAAGTGGATTGATGGTGCCTGGTACTACTTAGACGCGGGTCGGGCACGTACCGGATGGATGTTTGACCGTGGCCAGTGGTACTGGCTCGATAGCATCAATGCAAAGATGGCCACAGGGTGGACCCAGGTGGATGGCCAGTGGTACTACATGGGCAGCAGCGGGGCCATGGCCACCGGATGGATGAGTAGCGGCGGCACCTGGTACTACCTGAGCGGTAGCGGTGCGATGGTCACCGGCTGGGGTCGGGTGTCGGGTTCCTGGTACTTCTTCAGCGCGACTGGTGCGATGATGACCGGCTGGTTCCAGGATGGCTCCACCTCCTGGTACTACGCGGGTTCCTCCGGCTCGATGATGACGGGCTGGCTGAACTCCGGCGGCACCTGGTACTACCTGAGCTCCTCTGGAGCGCTGGCGACCGGCTGGGTCCTGGATAGTGGCGCCTGGTACTACATGGACGATACGGGAGCCATGGTCACCGGCACCCGGGAGATTGAGGGGCGTTCCTCGACCTTCTCTGCGTCGGGACGCTGGGTCGGCTACGCCTCCTAACCGAGGAACCGGCGATTATCCTCACGAAGCGCCGCCCGCCGCGTATTGACGCAGGTGGGCGGCGCTTGCTGCCCGTACTGTGAAGACAGCGTCCCCACGTGAAAGGCTCGCCATGACGCTCCCTCGCGCCCGCCTCGCAGCGGCCCTGACGATGACGGTCGCAGCTGCTGCGGCCTCGTTCGTTTCTGGTGTCCGGGGGCGGCGGCCCGCCCGCGAGATCGCCACACTCGAGCCTACGGCTCGGAGTGATCGATCTCGAAGCCCGGCCAGGCCTTGCCGCCGCCCCCGGACACTAACGAGCCGAGGCCTCGTTCCTTGATGCTTGTAGGGTCAGCGCTGCTCGTCGAGCTGGTGGAAGATCGCGGTGAGCAGGGGCGTGACCACCTCGAGGGTGTCGAGTGCGCCGCCTCGCGAGCCGGGGGAAGAGATGATGAGTGCGCCCGAGGAGTCGCGCGCGGTCACGCCGACGACCTCGCGGGACAGGCCCGACAGGGGGGTATTGGCGAGGCCGTGTGCGCGGATCTGCTCGGCGATGCCGGGAATCTCGACCTCGATGATCGAGCGGACGACCTCGGGCGCGTAGTTGCCCACGCCGAAACCCGAGCCACCCAGGACCAGGATGAAGCGCGCACCGGCCTCGAGCGCGTCGCGAATTTCCGTCTCGAGGATGTCGGCGCTCTCGGGGATCGCCGCGACCGTCACGGGACCCAGGCCGGCCTCGGCCAGCGCCGCCGTGCAGGCGGGGGTCGCCCGGTCCTCCTTCGTGCCGCGCTGGATGCGGTCGGAATAGGTGATGACGTGGGCGCTGATCTGGCTGAGGTCGTAGTCGACGGGCTTGGGCATGGTGTCCTCCGAGAATGATGCGTACGAATGTGATCCTAGTCCCTTCCTCGTGGTGAGGTGGGGCTTAGAGCTGAGCGTGGTCGCCAGGTGATTTTGTGCGTGCGTGGCCCGAGGGAAAAGTGGCGTCTGGGTATCCGTGCGCGCTGATGTACGGTTGCCGGGACTTGCGCGCGGCGGTTTGCCCCGTTTTATGATGGGTGAAAACAAGTTAAATGAGTATCTCGGTTTCCCTGAGATTAAGCGCAAAAGTAACAATTTGGGTGCGCTTTTGCGAACCGTTGCGAGGTGATCGTGCCCCTTGTTAGATTTAACGCGTTCGATTCCCTCTCAAAAGGAGATACGAGTGCGTTTCCTTCGCATCCTCCCCGCCATCGGCGCCGCCGCCCTGGCACTTGCCGCCTGCGCGGGCGGCTCCGCCCCCGCCGACTCCACGGCCTCGGCCGAGGCGACCCAGCCCGCCGCAGAGACCACCGTCCTCAACGTCTACGCCGCCGCCTCCCTCACCGAGACCTTTGGTGAACTCGAGAAGACCTTCGAGGAAGCCAACCCCGGCGTGGACGTTCGCTTCAACTTCGCGGGCTCCCAGGATCTCGTGACCCAGCTCGGCGAAGGCGCGGACGTCGACGTCCTGGCCACCGCCAACGAGTCCACCATGAAGAAGGCCGCCGATGCCTCGCAGGTCGACGCGCAGACCATCTTCGTCACCAACACCCTCACCCTCATCACGACGCCCGGCAACCCGGCGGGCGTGACCGGCCTCGACTCCTCGCTCGACGGAGTCAAGCTGGTGATCTGCGCACCCGAGGTCCCCTGCGGAAAGCTCACCAAGACCCTCACCGAAAAGCTGGGTGTGACCCTGAACCCCGTCTCCGAGGAGCAGGCCGTCACCGACGTGCGCGGCAAGGTCTCCTCCGGCCAGGCCGACGCCGGCATCGTCTACAAGACCGACGCCCTCGCCGAGGGCGACGCCGTCGAGA
>ERZ1699259.126-NODE-126-length-37763-cov-5.386545_pt1 | contig 37763 bp, 31 predicted proteins | sample MGYA00581525_ERZ1699259 | MGnify/ENA primary metagenome ERZ1699259 (study PRJEB42319, sample SAMD00040332) | human oral metagenome | material: saliva | host: Homo sapiens | study: EMG produced TPA metagenomics assembly of PRJDB4115 data set (Metgenomic analysis of... | reverse complement strand
GGCGCCTGGAGCATTAACCGGCGTCAACGATGCCGGTCGATACGGCGCGACGACGACGCTTGACGCGCGGCTGATCGCTCGCCTCGGGAAGCGCAATGTCATCAGTCGACTTGGTCGGCACCGCCGGGGCGCTCACCTCAGCGCGCGCGGGCAAGTCGATGACGACGGGGGCGGGAGCCGCGTCGGGCTCGACAATGCCGGTCGAGACGGCGGCACGGCGCTTGCGAGTCTTGCGCGGCGCGGCGGGCGCCTGGGCGGGAGCCTCCTCCACGGCCGGAGCGTTCAGCGGCGCGGTGGCGGGAGCCTCGTCTGCCTGCACCTCGGGAACAGCCGTCTGCGCGGTGGCGCGGCGACGGGTCTTCTTCGGTGCGGGCGCCTCGGCCGGCTCCTCGGACGAGGCCGTGGCAGCCGTGCGGGATGCGCGGCGACGGGTGGCCGGAGCCTTCTCGCGATGCTCGGGCAGCTGAATCTCGGAGGCATCCTTGGCGGGGGCCGCAGGCTCGTCCGAGTGATCGACCGGCTCGGGCAGGTCGATGTGTACGGGCAGTTCGGGCAGCGGAGCAGACTCGGCGACGCGGCGGCGACGACGAGGACGCTTGGTCACGCCTTCCTCAGCGGGGGCCTCGGGCGCTTCAACCTGCTCGACGGCCGAGGCCTCGGGTTCCTTCACCTCGGTCGACACAGCGCGCGTCCGACGCTTCTTCGTGGGAGTAGGCTCCTCAGCCGCACTCTCCTCTTCCTTACGAGTCGACGCAGCGGCGATGGCGCTCAGGGCTTCCTTGGCGCGCTCATGGTCAGCGTTGTCCTCGATACGGCGAGGCTCAGCCTTCTTCTGCTGCTTCTTCGATCCCTTCGTACCCTTCGAAGACTGCTCAGCTCCCGACGTCTCCACCGGATGCTGATGCACGATGAAACCGCGACCCTCGCAGGCCTCACATGGGGAGGAGAAGGCCTCGACCAGACCCTCACCCACGCGCTTGCGGGTCATCTGCACGAGGCCCAGGGACGTAATCTCGGTAACCTGGTGGCGCGTACGGTCACGTCCCAGGCATTCCACCAGGCGACGCAGCACGAGGTCACGGTTGGATTCGAGGACCATGTCCACGAAGTCAATGATGACGATGCCACCAATGTCGCGCAGGCGCAGCTGACGGACGATTTCTTCGGCAGCTTCGAGGTTATTACGGGTCACCGTCTCCTCGAGCGTGCCACCGGCGCCGATGAACTTGCCGGTATTGACGTCGATAACGGTCATTGCCTCGGTGCGATCGATGATCAGGGTGCCGCCCGAGGGCAGCCACACCTTACGGTCCATGCCCTTGGCGAGCTGCTCGTCGATGCGGTGCGCGTGGAAAACATCCTCCGTGCCCACCCACTGTTCGACGCGATCGGAGAGCTCGGGGCTCAGCTCATCCACATATTCCTTGACGGTCGCGTAGGTGTCGCGACCCTCGATGACGAGCTTCGAGAAGTCCTCGTTGAAGATGTCGCGCACGACGCGCACGGCCAGCTCAGGCTCCCCGCGCAGCAGCGTCGGGGCGCTCTTCGTGTTGGTGCGCTTCTTCTCGATATCCTCCCACTGACGGGTCAGGCGAGCGACATCATCGCGGATCTGCTCCTCCGTCGCGCCTTCCGCCGCAGTACGAACGATGACACCCGAACCCGACGGCACGACGGCCTTGAGGATCTTCTTCAGGCGAGCGCGCTCCTTGTCCGGGAGCTTGCGGGAAATACCCATCATGGATCCGCCGGGGATCAAGACCAGGTAACGGCCAGCCAGGGTAATCTGCGACGTCAGACGCGCACCCTTGTGTCCAATCGGATCCTTCGTCACCTGAACGAGGACGGGGTCACCGGACTTGAGAGCGGCCTCGATACGACGAGGCTTGCCCTCCATACCGACGGCGTCCCAATTGACCTCACCGGCGTACAGGACGGCGTTGCGGCCACGACCCACGTCGACGAACGCCGCTTCCATCGAAGGAAGGACGTTTTGGACGCGGCCCAGGTAGATATTGCCGACCATCGAGGACTGCGTACGGCGCGCGACGTAGTGCTCGACGAGCAGGCCGTCTTCGAGGATCGCGATCTGGTCGAGGCCGTCCTGGTCGCGGATGACCATCGTGCGCTCGACCGACTCGCGGCGCGCGAGGAACTCAGACTCGGAGATCGTGTGACGGCGACGTCCCTCACGCCGTCCTTCGCGGCGGCGCATCTTCTTTGCCTCGAGGCGCGTGGAGCCCTTCAGGGCCTGCACCTGGTCGGCGGGATCTCCCCCCTCATCCGAGGACGAGGAGGACGAACGGGCGCGACGACGGCGACGACGACGGGTAGAGGACTCCTCGTCATCCGAGGAGTCCGATTCGTCGGCGGAAGCGCTCTCCTTGTTTGCGCCATCCTCAGCGGGGGTCGAGGCTTCCTCCGCTTTCTTGGAGCGACGGCGGCGACGGGTCTTAGGCTCGGCGGGAGCTTCCTCAGCCTGTTCCTCGGCGGCGGGCACCTCAGAGATATCCGCAGCCTCAGCCTCGTCCGCAGCCTTCTTGGAGCGACGGCGACGCTTGGGAGCCGCTTCCTCTCGAGGAGCATCTTCTTCTACGGTGGCAGACTTGCGACGACGCTTGGGTTCAGGCTGGTCCTCAACGATAGCCGCAGGGGCAACCTCGGGGGCAGCCTGGAAAACGGGGGCCTGGAACAGCAGCGAGGCGGCGGGCGCCACGGGGGTCGATTCGGTTGTCACGATTCTCCAATGGTGGGCGCGCACCCCGTGCCTGGACGCACCCTTTTTCATCGCCCGCAAGGGGCGGAAACCTAGTGGAGCGCAGTTGCGCAGCTGCCGGCGGCTCATGAAGACGTCATCGCTCGGCTCTCGTCACGGGGGCACTCCCGTGACATCCATTCACCCCCTATTGTCGCACAACACAACGATCCATCGACGACAGGGTGATCAGAACAACGCGAGACCAGCAAAAATCTATTGGATAAACCCGTAAAAAATAATCGGACACATATGTCACAAAAGCGCCTCAGAACCGGCATTTCAACCACTGAGCATCTCACTTTTGGGCTACATTAATACCAACCCGTGACATAGGTCCCACGGACTTTGGACACGGGACAATCGACCCCAATCCCAACACGAGAAGGTCCCATCATGACCCTCGCGCAGACAGCGCTTGACGCGGTCACCGTCGGACGATGGCAGTTCGGTGTTACCACCGTCTACCACTTCGTCCTCGTGCCGCTGACGATCGGCCTGTCCCTGCTGGTTGCCATCATGCAGACCGCGTGGCACCGCACCGGCAAGGAATACTGGCTGCAAGCAACCCGCTTCTTTGGCAAGCTCCTCCTCATCAACTTCGCGCTCGGTGTCGCCACCGGTATCGTGCAGGAGTTCCAGTTCGGCATGAACTGGTCCGAATACTCCCGTTTCGTCGGCGACATCTTCGGCGCTCCCCTGGCCGTTGAGGCCCTCCTCGCCTTCTTCCTCGAGTCCACCTTCCTGGGCCTGTGGATCTTCGGCTGGGGCCGCCTCTCCAAGGGCATGCACCTGCTGACGATCTGGTGTGTCGCCCTGGGCACCATGTTCTCCGCGGCCTGGATCCTCGCGGCCAACGCGTGGATGCAGCACCCCGTGGGCGCTCGCTTCAACCCCGAGACCGGCCGCGCCGAGCTCGACGGCGTCAGCGGCTTCATGGAGCTCATCACCTCCGGCGTGTACCTGAGCGAATACGCACACGTCATCACCTCCGCCTGGCTGGTCGCCGGCTCCTTCGTTGCCGGCATCTCCATCTGGTGGATGGTGCGCACCGCCCGCGAGGGTTCCGACGAGGCCATGGCTCAGTCGCGTGACATCTGGCGCCCGATCGCCCGCTTCGGCCTGACCGCCGTCCTCATCGGCGGCCTCGGCACCGCCGCCTCCGGCCACATTCAGGGCCAGGAGATGGTCGAGGTTCAGCCCATGAAGATGGCCGCTGCCGAAGGCATCTGTGTGGACACCGAGGGCGCGGCCTTCACGATCGCCCAGTTCGGCTCCTGCCCCCTCGGTGACGACGGCGCACAGCCCACGCAGTTCATCAAGGTTCCCGGCGTTGCCTCCTTCATGTCGCACAACTCCTTCACCGCCACCTCTGAGGGTGTCGCGGACGTTCAGGAGCGCATGGTGGAACTGCTCAACTCCGATCCGAACTTCACCGCCAAGTACGGCGACGCCTCGCAGTACGACTTCCGTCCTCCGCAGATGGTCGCCTTCTGGTCGTTCCGCTTCATGATCGGCCTGGGCATGCTGGCCTTCCTGCTGGCGGCATGGGGCCTGTGGGCCACCCGCGGCGGTCGTACCTCGTCCAACAAGTGGCTGAGCGTCCTCGCCCTGGTCAACCTCCCCCTGCCCTTCGCAGCCGCTTCCTTCGGCTGGATCTTCACCGAGATGGGTCGTCAGCCGTGGGTTGTCGTCCCGAACCTGCAGGCCCTGTCGATGGGCTCTGACCTCGGCTCCGTCAACATGATGACCGACATGGGCATCTCCCCCAACGTTCCCGCTGGCCAGATGCTCACCTCGCTCATCCTGTTCACCCTGCTGTACGGCGTCCTCGGCGTCATGTGGTACATCCTCATGAAGCGCTACGCCGTCGAGGGCATCCACTCGACCAAGGCCGACAAGGCCGAGGACGAGGCTCCGACCGACCTGTCCTTCGGCTACTGAGAGGAACACCGATCATGACTCTGTCTATCCTGTGGTTCGTTCTCGTCGCCGTTCTGTGGACGGTCTACCTGATCCTCGAGGGCTTCGACTTCGGCGTCGGCATGCTCCTCCCCTTCGTCGCCAAGGGCGACCGTGAGCGCACCCAGACCGTGCGCACGATCGGCCCCCACTGGGACGGCAACGAGGTGTGGCTGCTCACCGCTGGTGGCGCGACCTTCGCCGCGTTCCCCGAGTGGTACGCGACCATGTTCTCGGGCATGTACCTCGCCCTCTTCCTGATCCTCGTCTGCCTGATCATCCGCGTCATGGCCCTCGAGTGGCGTTCCAAGGTCGCCACCGAACAGTGGCGTCACGCGTGGGACTGGGCGCACACGATCAGCGCGTGGCTCGTTCCGATCCTGCTGGGCGTTGCCTTCGCTAACTTCGTGCAGGGCATGAAGATCGAGGTCGTCGACGTTGCGACCGGCACCGTCATCGATCCGACGCTGGTCAACCAGTCGCTGGCAAGCGCAACGCACCAGATGACCGGCGGTTTCTTCTCGCTGCTCACGCCCTACACCATCCTGGGCGGCCTGGCCGTCATGGCCGTGTGCCTGGCTCACGGTGCGCAGTTCCTGGCGCTGAAGACGACGGGCGAGGTCCGCGACCGCGCCAACGCGATTGCCGCCCCCGCGACGATCGCCGCGACCGTCCTGGCCGCCGCCTGGCTCGTGTGGGGTCAGTTCGCCTACACGACGAACGTTCTGGCGTGGATCCCGCTCGTGGTCGCCGCGCTCGCGATCATCGTATCGACGGCCCTGTCGCAGGCATCGCTGCGTCGTGAGGGCTGGTCCTTCGTGGCCTCCTCCGTCGCTATTGCCGGCGCTGTCGCGTGGGTGTTTGCGTCGATGGCTCCGGCCGTCCAGAAGTCCTCGATCAACCCGGCGTACTCGCTGACGATTGATCAGGCTTCCTCGACCCCGTCGACGCTGACCGTCATGACCATCGTGACCGTCTGCCTGCTGCCGATCGTCCTGGTCTACGTCTTCTGGTCCTACTGGATGTTCCGCGCTCGCGTGGGTGCCGAGGACGTCGAGACGCAGACGGGTCTGCTCCTCAAGAAGGTTCGCGTCGGCGAAAACTTCCTCGCTGGCTGACCTCCTCGCTGATAGATGCGCCCGGTCCCTCACGCAGGGGCCGGGCGCATTCGTCTACGCCGCGCGCTCAGGGCGGGGACCTTTGGCCCATGACGAGGCTTTTTCAGGCACAATAGATACGTGCGTCCCTTTGATCCTCGTTTGTTGCGTTATGCCCGCTCAGCCCGTGGGCCCATCGCATTGACAGCCCTTCTAGGAACGATCACGGCATTGCTCGTGCTCGCCCAAGCGTTGCTCATTTCCGCGGCCCTCTCCCCCGTCGTCTCGGGCAGCGCCACACTGCGCGACGTCCTCCCCCTCATCGGCGGCATCGCGGCTGTCTTTGCATGTCGCGCACTCGTTGTCGCGGCTCGCGAGGCCGTCAGTACACGCGCGGCAGCAGCAGCGGTGTCCGAGCTGCGCGGACGCGTCGTCGACGCGAGCATTGCTCTCGGCCCACGCTGGCGAGCGACGAACGGCGCCGAGACGACGACGCTGCTGTCAACCGGCTTGGAGGATCTGCGCCCCTACTTCGTCTCTTTCCTGCCGCAGCTGGTTCTCGTCTGCACCGTGACTCCGGCAGCGCTCGGCGTCATTCTTCTCCTCGACTTCTGGTCGGCGCTCATCGCGCTCCTCGTTATCCCGCTCATCCCGATTTTCATGATCCTCATCGGGCGTTTCACGCAGGCAGCCTCGGAGGACAAACTCGCGTCGATGAAGCGCCTGACCGCCCAGCTCCTCGACCTCATGTCTGGACTGCCGACGTTGCGGGCCCTCGGACGAGAAAAGGCCCCGCGCACCCACCTGCGTGCTCTTGGAGCGGCGAACACGAAGGCCACGATGGCAACCCTGCGTGTCGCTTTCCTCTCGGGCGGCGTCCTGGAATTCCTCACGACCCTGTCGGTGGCTCTTGTCGCCGTCGAGGTCGGCATGCGCCTCGTGTTCGGTAACATCTCACTGTTCCACGGCCTCGCAGTCATCATGCTGGCACCCGAAGTCTTCGAGCCGCTGCGTCAGGTCGGCGCCCAGTTCCACGCCTCCGCAAACGGCGTCACGGCCTCGCGCGCAGCCTTCGACATCATCGAAGAGGCTGAGTCGGTCGACTCCCCCGGTGCTGCGACCTGCCCCGACCTCTCTTCCACGCAGATCGTGCTGGACGGTGTCGGCGTGCGTGCGCGCGGCGCCTGGGCCCCCGCCCCGACCTCGGGCATCATCGCTCCCGGCATCGTGACGGCGCTATCCGGCCCCTCGGGTGCCGGAAAGTCGACAATCGTCGCCTGCCTGCTGGCCGATATGACCCCGGATGCGGGTCGCATCATCCTGCGCCAGACGGCCTCGGCCTCCAACGACGAGGGAATTGCGCTGTCAGACATTGATCCCGCCTCCTGGCGTGATCAGATCTCCTGGGTTCCCCAGTCCCCCACCCTCGTGCCGGGCACAATCCTGGACAACATGGGTGGTCTGCCCCTCGAGGACCTGGAGACTGCAGCAGCGGCTACCGGCTTTGACACCGTCCTGGCCACCACCCCCGACGGGTGGAAGACCGTTATCGGGACCGGCGGTGTCGGCCTATCCGTTGGGCAGCGCCAGCGCCTGGCCCTGACGCGCGCTCTCGCAGCGCGCTCTCAGCTCGTCATTCTTGATGAACCGACCGCTCACCTCGATGCCGTCAGCGAGGAGACCGTCGTACGCGCTATCGACGACATGCGCCGCGAGGGACGCACCGTGATCGTCATCGCCCACCGTGCCGCCATGATGGAAGCCGCCGACGCCGTCATTGCCGTCCGCTCCGCCGCCGACGAGGAGGCACACGCATGAACCTCTTCCTGACCCGCACTGAGTCGGCCGCGCTGCGCCGCTGCATCTCCATGCTGCAGGTGTCGCGCTCCGGGTTTGTTCTCTCGCTGCTCCTCGGTGTCACGGCCCTCGGATCGGCCATCGCGCTCGGCGGCACCGCCGCATGGCTGATTGCTCGCGCATCCCAGCAGCCTCCCGTCCTGTATCTGACCGTCGCCGCCACCGCGGTGCGACTGTTTGGCGTCTCGCGCGCGCTTGCCCGCTACCTCTCCCGTCTCGCCTCGCACAAGGTCGCATTGGCGGGCATGGACGCGCTGCGCGGTAACCTCTACGATCGACTGTCCGAGGCCCCGACGGCAACGCTGACAACACTGCGACGCGGCGACCTCATGACACGCGCCGGCTCAGACGTCGACGAGGTGGGAAACGTCGTCGTCAAGACGCTGCTCCCCTCCCTCGTCGCTGCCATCGTGGGCGTGGGAACGGTTGGTGTCGTCACCGTCATTTCTCCCGCCGCTGGGGCAATCCTCGCCTGTGCTCTCATTATCTCCGGCATCGTGGCACCCGCGCTGATCGCGCGATCGGTTCGACTCGCAGAATCGCAGGGGGCGCAGGCCCGCACCGACATTGCCGCCACCACACTCGCGGTGCTGGAGGGCGCCACCGAGCTGTCACTGGCGGGTACTCTCAACCACGCGAAGCACTCTCTCGCTCGCTCCGAGAGCCACCTGTCCGCCGCTCTGGCCCGCTCGGCGCGTCTGTCTGCGCTGGCTCGAGGCCTCGACGTGTGCGCGATGGGCGCAGCCGTCATCGGCGCTCTGCTGATTGGCATTCCACAGACCACATCGGGCGCTCTCGCTCAGGTACTCCTCGCCGTCATCGTCCTTGTCCCACTGTCGTCTTTCGAGGGAGTCGCCGAGCTGACCCCCGCCGCTGCACAGTTGGTGCGAAGCGCCCAGGCTGCGACCCGCATCTGTGCCCTTCTCGAGGATGAAGAAACCCCTGAGCCGCACGACATTCCCGAAGGACACACCGTCATCGAGGCACGCGACCTGTCCATCGGCTGGCCGGGTGGTCCGACGCTGGCCAGCGGCATTTCGCTCACGCTGCGTCCCGGTTCTTCCCTGGCCATCGTGGGAGCCTCCGGCATCGGGAAGACCACGCTGCTGGCAACGCTCACGGGCGTGATCCCGCCCAAGTCTGGATCCGCTCTCATCAACGGCGTCCCCGCGTGGGGAGCGAACCGCGACCAGCTCACCGACCACATCACGATGACGGCCGAGGACGCCCACGTCTTCGCGACCACCATCTACGAGAACCTGCGCGTCGCCCGCGCATCGCTCACCCGCGACGAGGCCTCGGACCTCCTGACGCGAGCTGACCTCGATCAGTGGGTCGAGTCTCTGCCCGACGGGATCGACACGGTCATCGGCTCCGGTGGAACGACGGTGTCGGGAGGCGAGCGCCGCCGACTGCTCATGGCTCGCGCCCTTGCGGCTCCCGCTCCTATCCTGGCAATCGACGAGGCATCCGAACACCTCGACGCCGCCACCGCGGACCGCCTCATGGAAACGCTTCTTACTCCGTCCGCTGACCGCGCTACCCTGGTCGTCACGCACCGACTGAGCGCACTCGACCAGGCCGACCACGTCCTCGTCCTGGCTGCCCCCGAGCCCGGCGGCTGTGCACGCGTCGCCGCGCAGGGCACGCACGAGGACGTGACACGTACTCTGCCCGCCTACCAGTGGGCTCTCGAGCAGGAGGAACAATGAGCCACGAACGCACGGATTTCACGCTTCTCCGAGCGGCTCTCGACCTGACGAGTTCGCTCGACCTGAAGTCGGGACTGCAGAACTTCGTTGATCAGGCCTGCGCGCTGACCTCGTCGCCGCACGCTACGATGTGCGTGCTCGACACCTGGGGCGCCACCACCCTGCGCCTGGAGCACCACGACTCCTACCCTGCCCCGCCCGTGCCCGAGTCACTTCCGGCGGTCATCCCCGTCAACACACCGCTCCTCGTCAACTCCCCGCAGGACGCGCCCGACATCGATCTGCCCGCCTCCACCCCTCCCTTCCTCGGAGTCTCCGTCCTCGTGCACGAACAGGTCTACGGGCGCCTCTACCTGATGGGAAAGCCCGGCGGCTATACGGACGAGGATGCGGCCGTGGTTGCAGCCCTGGCCCCCGCGGCCGGCATCGCCGTCGAAAACGCGAACCTCTATGCGGATTCCAAGCGCACCGCCCGATGGATTAGCGCCTCCCAGTCCCTGACAACGACGATGCTGGAGGGAGCGGACGAAGAAGAAGCTCTCGAGCTCATTGCGAAGACGGTGCGCGAGGTCTCCCACGCTGACACGGCGATCATCGTCCTGCAGTCCGTGGGCGACACCTGGGCTGCCGAAATCGTCGACGGCAAGAACGCCTCCACCCTGCTTGGCCTGACCTTCCCACCCGAGGGACGCGCGATGAGTGTTCTGCACGAGGGAACCGGTATGATCGTCGACTCCATGTCGCGCGCTCAGACGATGCGAGTGCCGCAGCTGGCGGCCTTTGGTTCCGCGCTCTACGCCCCTCTGCGCTCGCGCGGGGTCTCCTCCGGCGTGCTCATCCTTCTGCGCCAGATCGGTGCCCCGGAGTTCGACGCCTCGGAGCTCTCCCTCGCGGAGTCTCTCGCCTCCCAGGCGACGCTCGCCCTCGAGCTTGCCTCCGCTCGCCACGCGCAGGACGTGGCAGCGCTGCTCGATGAGCGTGACCGCATCGGGCGCGACCTGCACGACTTCGCCATCCAGCAGCTCTTCGCGACCGGCATGGCCCTGGACGCGGCCAAGCAGAAGGTCGCAGCCGGCCAGGCAGATCCCGCCTCCGTCGAGGTGCTCATCGATTCGTCCCTCGCCTCCATCGACGAGGCGGTCCGCCAGATTCGCACGATCGTGCACAATCTGCGCGAACGCGACAAGGCAGTCGGCCTCGTTGAGCGCATTCGCCGCGAGTCTTCGCTCACCCGATCCGCCCTGGGTTTTGCGCCGTCTCTGGTGATTACCCTCGACGGGACCGCCATCAACTCCGACCTGGACAACGAGCTGGTCGTCATCGATGAGTTCGACGGACGCGTCGACCCCGACCTCTCCGACGACGTCGTCGCAATCGTGCGCGAAGGCCTGTCGAACATTGCCCGTCACGCCCACGCGACTGCGGCGACCGTGTGCGTGGACGTCTCCGGGCAGGGAAAGTCCGGGCGCGTTCGCATCACAATTTACGATGATGGGCGCGGCATCGATCCGAGCCGGACACGTAACTCCGGGCTAGCCAACATGGCCGAACGCGCCCGTCGGCACAACGGCAGCTTCGACACGGACACGGGCGACGGCGGTGTCGGCACGCAGATCCGCTGGATCGCACCGCTCGAGGGTTGAGCTGTCGCGACCGCGAAGATGACGGTGGGGGTGGATGTTCCAATTGGAACATCCACCCCCACCGCGTTGTGACGAGAGCTATCTATCTCCCGGTTCTCAGCTGAGTATCACCCCAGCCACCGGCCGTCGCTCCCGAAGGTGTACCAGCGCCAGCCAATCCAGTGGCCACCCGTGTACATGTCGCCTCCGGTCCCGAAGTAGTACCAGGCGCCGCCGATCTGCTGCCAGGCGGTGGCCATCTGGCCCGAGGCATCGAAGTAGTACCAGGTGCTTCCCATCGGCTTCCATCCGATAGTCATAGCTCCACTGTCGCTCAGGAAGTACCAGCGCGAGCCCATCTGGAGCCAACCGGTATGCATCGCGCCAGACGGATCGAGGTAGTACCACGCACCGCTCGTGTAGAGCCAACCAGTCTTCATGACACCGTTAGAGGCGAAGAAGAACCACTTGTCTCCCACCATCTGCCAGCCGGTGACCATCGCACCGGTCTCGGGGGTCAGGTAGAACCAGGATCCTCCGAGGTTGACCCAACCGGTCACCTGAGCGCCAGCCCCGTTGTGGTAGCGCCACGCGCCGTCCCAGTACACCCAGCCCGTCAGCATGTAGCCGTTCTGGTCGAAGCGGTAGACGTTGCCACCGAGCGTGAGAGTCTCGTTCTTGGCGTAGCCGCCCGAGGTGATCTTCCACCACCAGCCGGCGCCGTCGTTCATCCAGGTGCCGACAGTGTGATCAGGCGCGGGTGCCGGGTCGGGAGTCGGGTCCGGGGTGGGTGCCGGGTCCGGGGTGGGTGCCGGGTCCGGGGTCGGATCCGGGGTGGGAGCCGGTTCCTCGGCCAGGGCGAGGGTCACGAGACCCGATTCGGCGACCCCGGCCTCGTTCATGGCCATGACACGGATGACCGAGCCGTTGTTCTCTCCGTCGATGGTGAGGGTCAGCTCGGGGCCGTTTTCCTCTTCCAGGATGGACCACGAGTCGGATCCCTCGCGCTTGATCTGCCAGAACAGTGTCGGGGCGGGCTTGCCGGTCGCCTCGGCTTTGATCGTAACCTGCGTGCCTTCCTTGGCTGTCACAGTGCGGAAGGCACCATCGCCGGAGATCTGCGCATCCTCCGCTGGGTTGGCGGTCACGGTCAGGGGCTTGATAACCGGGGGCTCCTGATCGCCAGGGTCCGGCGTGGGAGCCGCTGCCGCGAAGGCCTCGACCTCAGCGAGCGCGAACTCGCCGAACTCGGTGGGCTGGATGACGCGGATGAAGCGCGCGTCGAAGCCCTCGAAGTCGACCGCGCTCGGACGACCTCCGACTCCGTCAACCTTGATCATGTGGACGCCGTCCACCGCGCCGGCAGTCGCCGGGTTGAAGTTACCGGACAGTCGCGTCGTGGAGGCGACGACCCAGAAGTCGTGCAGGCGCTGGTCGCAGGAGATTCCCTGGCAGTTGTCGGAGGAGGAGCGGTTCCAGACGTTGACGACGCCCAGGGGGTGGGTCTCGCCGAGGTCGACCTCCCACCAGGGGTTGGCCTGCTTGCCCGTGTGGGCAACCGATCCGTTGTCCCACACGCCGTCCGTGTTGCCGTCGACGGCGCGTGAGGCGGTGCCTCCCCAGCCGACCGAGGACATGGACGCCGTCTTGTTGAGGGCCAGGTTGTCGCTGCCCTTGGTGACAGTGAGGGTCGCGCGCTGAGAGGTCGTAGAGCCGTTGGCATTCGTGGCGACGGCGTAGAACTGTGCGCCGTCATCCTCGAGCGTCGTCGTCAGGGTGTACATGGCGTTCGTGGCGTCCGGAATCGCCGTTCCTTCGCTTGCACCCTTGGGGACTCGGTACCACTGGATGGTGGCGGCCGGTCGGCCCGAGGCGACGACAGTGAAGGTGGCGCTCTCACCCGCCTGCACGGAGACCGAGGAGGGGTCCGCGGCGATGACGGGAGGCTGGGTGGCCGCATTCTCGCCGTAGACGTGCAGGGTTGCGCTCACGGAGCGCAGACCGATCGGGTTGGCGTAGTAGGAGGGGTGTGCCAGCTCGAGACGCAGGGGCGTCACCTTGCCGGGCTCAAGAGTAAGTCCCTCGCCGACTTCTCCGGCCTCGATCTGTGCACCGGTCACCTCAATGGACGTGGTCCCAAGGGTGATCTTGTAGGTCGTAGAGGCGTCGAAGTTGCCCGAGAACTTCAGAGTCAGGTCGGTGATGGCCTTGTCCGTCTTGTTCACGAGGTAGGCGTCGTACGCCTGTGCGCCGGAGTAGCGCAGTGCGGAGGCGCGTCCGAAGAACTGCTCCGAGGAGATGGTTGCGCCGTCAACGGCGGTCACCGTTTGCGTGGGCACGTACGTCGGAGCGCTATCGAATGTCACCTTGACGACGGGGCGCAGGTTCGGCTCCGGGTTCTCACCCGACATCGTCACCGTGAGGGTGGTTCCATCCTGGGTGAACTCAAGCGAACGGTCGGTGCCGTCCACGGTCACAGCGGTCACGTGGCCACCGACGCTGGGAAGCGTCAGCGTCTTGCCAGGGCTCCACAGCTCAGGGAAGAAGTACAGGTCGTTGCCCTTGGTCATGACCTTGCCCCAGTTGGGGGCCGGGTACCACGTCGGGCGGGCTCCCGTGATGGCGTCGGGATGGCGCTGCATCCACTGGCCCACCTCGGTGACGACTCCGGAGTCGAAGGCGTCGATCGTACCGTCACCCCTGGGGCCGATGTTGTAGGCGAACTGGCCGCCCGAGGCAACCGTGCCGATGAGGTTGTTGATCAGCTCGCGTTCCTTGTAGCTCTTCGCGCTTTCGTCGCGGTTAGCCCACGAGCAGTATCCCCAGCAAGCCGGGTAGATCGAGCGAATCGACTCCCAGGGCCCCATGTGGAAGTCCGTGGTCACCGAGTTGTCGCCGCCGACCTCGAAGTCGCCGGCCTTGTTCCACACGCGGGAGTTGACCATCGTGTCAGGCTGGAGCTCGTGGACCCACTGGGCCATGCGCTGGGACTGTTCGGCGGTGGGGCCGCCCATGTCGAACCACAGCTCGGCGATCGGGCCGTAGTTGGTGAGGAGCTCGGTCAGCTGGGGCTTGATGACGGTCGTCATCAGATCTTCATCGATGGGGTTGACGTTGCCGTAGGGCTCGGGGGTCTGCTTGGTCCAGTCGATGATCGAGAAGTAGAAGGCGAGCTTGACGCCGAGCTTGTTGCACTCGGTAGACAGCTCCTTCATCGGGTCCTTGCCGTAGTTGGACTGCTTGACGATGTTATAGTCGGTCGTCTTCGTGTCCCACATGGCGAAGCCGTCGTGGTGCTTCGACGTGATCATCAGGTACTTCATACCCGAGTCGTGGACCGTCTTGCAGATGGCGGAGGCGTCGAAGTTTGCAGCCAGGTCCTTGGCCTTGAGCAGGTAGTCGTCGGTGGGGATGTTCTCCCAGGCCTTGATCTGCTCGGGGTAGCCCATGCCCTGGCGGTGGCCGTTGTAGTAGCCGCCGTAGACGGAGTAGACGCCGAAGTGCATGAACATGCCGTACTGGAGTTCTTGCCACTTGGCGATCTTGGGGGTGGAGCTCAGTGGGACCGCTGCGGGGACGCCGGTGGGCGCTGGTGGCGCGTCGGCAAAGGTGGGGGCGCTCATGGGTGCGAGCACCAATGCCGTAGCGACCGCACAACCGGCAAGCATTCGCTTGAGGTTCACGGGGTGTCCTTTCAAGGGGTAATGGTGGACGACAGTGTCCGTCCTCAACGGTGAGGATGAGGCGAACGTTACCCCACAGAGCTTTCCCATGAATCAGTTTGATAGTAGCTTTCTCACAAATCAGTGATTCCCCTGTTTAGTTCGAAACTAGAACGGCTATACAATTCAAGCTTCCCTCCGCGCGGACATACGACAAGCGGGCCGGATGATCCGACCCGCTTGTCATCCTCACTCCCCGCAGGGACGAGGCATTGGCTCAGTTACGCCACGCGGCAGCCCTCTGCCCGGCGACCCAGGCGGCGACCTGCGTGCGACGCTGCAGGCCCATCTTGGACAGCAGCGACGTGATGTGGTTCTTCACGGTCTTCTCCGCGACGCCGAGCTTCTCACCGATCTCACGGTTCGAGAGGCCATCACCAATCAGGTCCAGGACCTTGCGCTCCGAGGGCGTCAGATCAGCCGTCGGATCCTCATGATCGACGCGCCGACGCGTGAGCGTACGCTCGTCCAGTAGGACGCGACCATCTGCAACCGCCTTGATGACGTCCGTGATCTCCGCTCCGCGCACAGTCTTGAGGATGTACGCACGCGCACCAGCCTCGAGGGACTCAGCCAGGGCCTCGTCATCATCAAACGACGTCAGGACAACCGGGAGGATCTGCGGATGAGAGGAGCGCAGACGGTTCATGATGTCGATGCCCGTGCCGTCGGGCAGCTGCAGGTCAACGAGGATAACGTCGGGGCGCACGAGGTCGGCGCGACGCACCGCGTCCGCAACGGACCCAGCCTCAGCGACAACCTCGAGGGCCTCGTCTCGATCAACGATCTCAGCAATGCCGCGTCGGACGATCTCGTGATCGTCGACGATCATGACGCGCGTACGCGCAGCGGTATTTTCACTCACGTGTCTGATTCTAACGGTCAGGAGGGCGAACGCCCTCGGTTACTACTGTTTACTGCCCCGGAGACAGGCGGCTCATCGCATCCTGCGCGGCCGCGTTCTCCGCGTGCTTCTTCGACGAGGCCTGTCCGGAACCGATCGCATCCGAACGCTCGGAGACGAAGGCTTGCGCCGTGAAGACACGCTGGTGATCCGGCCCCTCACCCTCCACCTCGTAGGAGACCTCGCCCAGGCCATGCGCCTGCGCGTACTCGATGAGGATCGTCTTCCAGTCCTGGTGCTGCCCGCGCGAGGGGGCATCCACGAGCAGGAAGCTCAGGCGCTCGAGGATGACGCGGCGTGCCTCTTCCAGGCCACTGGTCAGGTAGGTCGCGCCGATCAACGCTTCAAAGGTGTCGGACAGGATGGAATCCTTATCGCGCCCACCGTGCATCGATTCGCCTTTACCGAGGAAGACGAAGTCACCCAAGCCAATGCGTCGGGCCGCCGCAGCGAGGGGTTGCTGCGAGACGGTGGCTGCGCGCATGCGCGACAGGTCCGACTCGGCGACGTCGGGGTACTGCTCATAGAGCTTTTCCGCGATGACGATCGACAGCACCGAATCACCCAGGAATTCGAGGCGTTCGTTGTTGGCGATCCCGCCGGCCTCGTTCGCGTAGGAACGATGCACGAGAGCGAGCTGCAGGAGCGGGGCATCGATGCGAGTCCCCCATGCTTCCACGAGGGCATCGGTGTCCGTGCGCGGCGGTACCGGCAGGTGCTTGGAACGGCCCATCAGGAACGCCCCGACTCGGAGTCCTCCCCCAGCAGGGACGCCAGAGAAGCCAGGCGCGGATCAACGACAAAGTGGTCGTGGTCCTCGGGCAGGTCTGCCCACTTCTCGCCGCACACGTCGCACAGGCCCGCGCAGTCGGGCGCGCACAGCGGGCGGGGATCAACGAGGGGGACGATGGCGTCGCGCAGCTGAGTCTCGATGGAGATCGTGTCGCGCTCACCGATGACGAACAGGTCGTCTACTTCCTCATCCTCGTCGTCCGTGGGAGTCAGGGCGGGGGCACCGGGTTCGAAGTAGACTTCGGCGCTTGCGACATCGTGATGGTCGCGCACCTCGTCGAGGCAGCGCACGCACTCTCCGACGAGGTCGACGGAGGTGGCCAGCTGAACGAGAACACCGTCCTCGACACTGGTCATATCCACGGAGATGTCCAGCGGAACGCCCGGAACGGCAGACATGGAGGGAGTCCCCAGGTCATCGGGAGTCGCCCACACGAGATCCTCGTGCAGGGTGGACCCGAGTGCACGGGGCAGGCGCGCCAGGGACAGAACCAGCGTCTTGTCACTCATTGGTCAGGTCCACATCGGTGACGTCGACGCCGCGACGCTCGGCAATCGTGCGACGGCCAGCGTCCGTGCGGCGCGCCAGATCGGAGATGAGGTGGGCGAGCTCATCGAGGGAGTTCGCAACGTAGTCGTCGGCGCCCTCGCGCAGCGAAGCTGCCGATCGCTTCGCCTCGGAGACGATCTCACGCGCGCGGTCCTCAGCCATGCGCACGATATTCTCGGTGGAGACGATGCGCGCAGCCTGTGCGTTTGCATCGGCGATCGTGGCCTCGGCATCCGAACGTGCCTGAGAGATCAGAGCGGTCGCCTCATCCTCGGCGCGCGAACGCGTGCGCTCCGCTTCTTCCTCCGCATCGGCCAGGATCTGCGCGGCGCGCTCGTTGGCCTGGTCGAGGGTGGAGGACGCGCGCGAGTTCGCCTCGGCAATGCGGGTCTCGGCGGCCGAGTCCGCGCGGCCCAGGACGGCGTCAGCATCGGCCACGACGGCGTCGGCGGCGACGAGGTCTTCCGGTAGAGCCTCGCGAGCCTGATCCAGCAGGTCGAGCAGCTCGGCCTTGTTGATCATGATCGAGGCCGACAGGGGGACGGTACGCGAGGACTCGACGAGGTCCTCGATCTGATCGAGGGCGGCGATCACCGTGGAGGGACCGTAGACGGTTTCCTCGTTCCACTCGTCCTGAGTCTGGTTGTCGGTCGTGTCAGCCATGGCTGCCTCCTGCGTTCCACCGGGCATGATTCAGCTTCTATTGTCGGTCAGATATCGCTCAACTGCTGGAGGGACATACCGAGAAATATCCTTTTTGAGACCTAATAACTCACGGATAGCACTCGACGAGACGTGCGCGAGGGCGGGACGGGTGGGGATCCACCACGTATCGATGCCGCCGACCTCGTCGTTGAAGAAGGCCTGGGGCGCCTCGTAGTCGAGGTCGGTCGCCGAGCGCACGCCCTTGACGATGAGGGTTGCACCAAGGCGGGAGGCCTCGTCCATCGTGGCGCCCTGCAGCAGGACCACGTCAACGCCCGTCAGGTGAGCGGTGGCGTCGCGAATAAGGCTAACGCGTTCAGCGGGATCGATGAGTCCGCGCTTCGCGGGGTTCGCTCCGACGCCGATGATGAGGCGATCAGCGACGGCGCTCACGCGCTGCGCAACATCGAGGTGCCCGTTCGTGAAGGGGTCAAAAGAACCGGGGAACAGCGCGATCATCACTCCCCCTCATTCTCATTCATCGACGAGGCCGGGGCATCCGCGAGCGCATCCGCACCGTCCTCGGGTTCGTTCGTGGGCAGGGGCGGACCGGCGAAGTAGGCGACGGTTTCGCCCCAGGTGCGATGATCCTCCAGGACGAGGAACGGGGGCCACGTCGGGGCGGGAGCGCGTGTCGAGCGTTCGACGACGATGAGGGCGTCGGGGCTGAGCCACGGGCCGAGCAGGGAGAGCACGGCGGTCATGTCTGCCTCGGCGATGTCGTAGGGCGGGTCGATGAAGACCAGGTCGATGTCTCCGCGCAGGTCCTCCCCGGTGCGCGCGGCCAGGAACGAGCGGGCATCGGCCGTGACGACGCGGGCGGGCAGGCCCGTTGAGCGGACGTTGGAGGATGCGACGCGCGCCGCCGCGGCGGCTTTTTCGACGAGGGTTGCGTGGGCGCTCCCACGCGAGAGGGCCTCCAGGCCAAGCGCCCCCGTCCCGGCGTACAGGTCCAAGACGGTGGTCCCGTCGAGGACGTTCATGTGGTCGAGGCGCGAAAAGAGTGCTTCGCGCACGCGCTCGGAGGTGGGGCGTGTGCCGGACTTGGGCACGGCGAGAGTACGCCCCTTGGCGCTACCTGCGACGATTCTGGTCATGCCTCTACCCTACCGGGCACGCCTCACGAGCGTTGCATCCACTCGACCTGCCCTTCGGATGCCCCGCGCAGGGCACGCGCCAGCTCCGGATGACTCTCGAGCATTGGATCGGCGTCGAGGAGAGCATCGGCTTCCTCCTTCGCCGAGCGGATGAGGGACTCGTCGCGACGAACGGAGAGGAAGCGCAGGTGCGTGGCTTTGCCCGACTGTCCCGCGCCGAGCACGTCGCCTTCCTTACGCAGGCGCAGATCGGCCTCGGCCAGCTCGAAACCGTCTGTCGTCTGCGCGAAGGCCTGCAGCCGCGCGAGCCCCGACTCGGTGAGTTCGTGTCGATGCATGGCGATGCACAGGGAGGGAAGGTCGGAGCGCCCGACGCGGCCGCGCAGCTGATGAAGCTGCGCGAGACCGAATTGCTGAGCGTCGAGGATCACCATGAGGGTCGCTTCGGAGACATCGACGCCGACCTCGATGACGGTCGTGGCGACGAGAAGCGGAGCACGCCCGGCAGAAAAGTCCTCCATGATCTGTGCTTTCACGGGCGCGGGCGTGCGTCCTGTCAGCTCATGAATGGCCACGCCCGCGAGCGCGTGGTGCCCGCGCAGGTAGGCGGCGACTTCTTCGACGGAGGCCAGCGGTCGCGCGTGCTCTTCGTCGGCGTCGCTCACATCGTCACTGGCGTCGATGCGCGGGCAGACGACGTAGACGCGCCGCCCCTGAGCGATTTCCTCGGCGGCTCGCGCCCATGTGCGCTCCACCCACGCGGCGTTTGCGGCGTCGGCGAGGTAGGTGGCCACGGGCGTGCGTCCCTTGGGCATGCCGCTCATACGCGTCTCATCCAGGTCACCAAACACCGTCATCGCGATCGTGCGCGGGATCGGAGTCGCCGTCATGACCAGCTCGTGGACGCCGCGGCCATCTTCACGAGCGCGGCGCAGGGCGGCGCGCTGCTCGACGCCGAAGCGATGCTGTTCGTCGACGACGACCAGGGCAAGGTCGGCGAAACGCACAGATTCTTGGAACAGGGCGTGCGTGCCGACAACGATGAGTGGCTCGGCGGAATTCATGGCCATTTGAATCTCGCGGCGGGCCGCCGGGGTGGTTGACCCAGTCAGGAGACGCACGTCGGGAGCCTCCTCCCCCAGTGGGGCGAGAAGGGCACGCAGGGAGGCCGTATGCTGCTCAGCGAGCACCTCGGTCGGGGCGACGAGTGCGCCCTGATGGCCGGCTGCGACGACCTGCAGGAAAGACATGAGCGCGACGACTGTCTTCCCCGAGCCGACATCTCCTTGTAGGAGGCGCTGCATCGGGATCTCGCGCTCGAGGTCGGCGCCGATCTGCGCGACAGCATCCTTCTGAGAGTCGGTGAGCTGGAAGGGCAGGGAATCGCGGAAACGGTCCAGGAGCGGAGAGCTGTGAGGGGAGGCGACCGCCGGGGTCGCGCGCGCTCCGCGTCGGCGCATCGCAAGCCCCACCTGAAGCACAAATGCTTCCGTGAAGGCCAGGGCACGGCGGGCCTGCTGGTAGTCCTCGTCCGTCTCGGGCTGATGCAGACGACGCAGGCACTGAGCGTGTGCCGGGATGCGAACGCGTTCGCGCACCTGCGCGGGAACCGCGTCGGGAACATCGCTGTCATCGAGCTGGTCGAGAACCATACCAACCGCGCGGGCGATCGCCCACGATGCCAGGGACCCGGTCGCTGGGTAGATCGGAATGGGGCGCGAGGCGATGCGCTCGATGTCTTCCCCGTCAACTCCCTCGAAGGACGGGTGAGTGAGCTGCAGTTTGCCGCGGTAGGCCCCCACCTTACCTGCGAAAAGAAAGGACTGGCCCGGAGTCAAGATCCTCTCAATCGGCGCGAGCTTGTACTGGTTTTTGGCAAAAAACGTCGCGGACAGGAACTGAAGGCCGTCGGTGAGGGTGACCTCCAGGCGTACACCCGATCCGGAACGGTTTGCAATCAGGTGAGCGGAGGCAACCTCGGCGAGGATCGTCACGTCTTCACCCTCACGCAGGGAGGACAGGGGCGTGAGCCGACCCCAGTGGTAGTACCTGCGAGGCGCCACCATGAGCAGGTCGCCGACCGTCGCAACGCCAGCACCCTCGAGCGCTTTCGCGGTCTTCTTGGGCAGGCGCAGGGACAGGGGAACATCGAGCGCGCTCACGACGAGCACCCGGCCACGAGGCTTGCCCCGCTCTGTCCGCCGTCCCATGTCTCCAGGTCGATCGAAGACGACGCATCACGCGTGGACAGCAGCTGACGCACCGTCGCCACCGTGTAGGGACCGTCATCGTCACGCGAGACCAGCAGGCGCCACGACTGTCCTCCCCCACGCGCGGCCTCGGCCAGAGCCTCGGCGATCCCTTCGGGGTCACCGTCCAACGGCAGCGGGGCGCTCGTCCACGCGGAGAGGGCATCGTGGGCGCCGTCGCGCAGCATCCGTGCAAGCGTCGGGGCGGCCGCGATGCCACCGGGCTGCGGAACGAAGAGCGGGGCACAGGCACGAGCAACTGCGAGGACACCGAGGTCATCATTGCTGGCCGCCCGCAGAATTGCGGGTACACCAGGCGCGGAAGCAGGAAGAACGGAGGCAACTGTACCGACCAGGGCGGCACTGGCCTCGTCGCAGGGAGCCACGAGCGTCACCCCTGTGCGCGAACTGGCCGCGGAGACAATGCCGGCGGCATCGCTGGAGTTCAGGTTCAGAAAGACGACGGCTCCGGCACGAGCGAGGTCTTCGACCAGGCCGGGGGCACGCGTGCACGCGATGACGCGCGCACGCTCGACACGCCGCATCGGGCGACGCTGCAGGAGGCGCACGCCGCGGTGGCTCAGGCCCTCGTCGGCCAGCTCGTCGATGCCAATCTGCGCGTCCGGGCGCGCGTCGCAGACCTGGAAGCGCACGACCTGCCCGGAGGTGGGGTGTGCGGCCAGCGGGGCAGAGGTGTCCACGTGCAGGCGCCACTCCCCCATCCCGAACAGGTCAACACGACCCACGTAGGACAGGCGTGCTCCCAGGCCACCGAGGCGGGCGAGCAGCGCGCGCAGGTCTTCCTCGGTTCCTTCCGCGATGATGTCGACCGTGAAGTCGCGTCCGGGCGGAGGCGAGGCAGCCTCAGGGGCTCGCGAGTGACGCTCGGCCAGGTCGGCAAGCATCGCTGTGAAGGACTGCAAGATTCCGGCGTCGTCGCGCATGGCAGCATCGATGCACGCGAGGACCAGGGCAATGAAAGCACCACCCGGGTCGATGCGCCCCGTCGCCTCATTCGTCGCCTCCACGAGCCCGATCTGCGCCTGGGACGAAAAGCGCGAAAACACATCCTCGACCTCGGGGAGCGTATCGCCCATCTCGTGAAGCTCGCGAACGGCACCGCCGAGCATTTCAACGAGGGCGTCCGACCACTCGATAGACGAGGCAACGGGCGTCAGGGATGCCGCCAGCATGCGGCGCGCCACGAGAGGAGTCACCCTGTGCTCGTCCCCGAGGGCACCAGCCCACGCTTCAAACAGCGCACCGAGCGCAAGGCCACTGTGCCCAAGGCCTCGACGGATGATCGTCTCAACACCGGCCTCAAGCGCCACGCGCAGGTGGGCACGGGGTTCGAGGGAGTCCATCGCCGCGGCGAGGGCAGCCATCGTGGCCGCAGCGTTCGTCCCCGTATCACAGTCGGCGCCATCCCATCCATCCAGGTCATCCAGGAAAGGCGCAAGCCTCGCCGCTTCCTCGGCACCGGCGCGGCACGCCTCGATAATGACCGCAGCATTGAGCTCCATGACTCCCCTTTCCTGCCCCGTCCCATTGTCCCCGCGACGGTTGCTGTGTGCGACCTGACACGACCGATCACCCGTGCGACTTGTTGAAAGCGCGCATCATCCGCTATTCTGTCATGGTTGCCTTCGGTTCAAGCACCGGAGGATGCGTTCCCCGCGACCGTGGGGAACCAAAGACTGAACTGGAAGACATACCGAGGAGAACATCGTGGCTGCCGTTTGTGACGTGTGCGGTAAGGGACCCGGCTTCGGCAAGAGCGTGTCGCACTCGCACGTTCGCACCAACCGCCGGTGGAATCCGAACATTCAGCGCGTTCGCGCCCTGGTCAATGGGACGCCCAAGCGCCTGAACGTCTGCACCAAGTGCCTGAAGTCCGACAAGGTTGCGCGCGCGATCTGAGTCGACGACACTGACGTAACGCTGGAGGGGCGAGCCAATGGCTCGCCCCTCCAGCGTTTACCTATCCCAATCAATGAACCAAGGTGCCATCGCAGGTATGGTGAATGCCCGTGACTCCTCGTCACGGGCATTCACCATTGAGTGTTGCGCCGGGCAACGGAACCGAGGGTTACAGAAGCTCTTGTGCCAGGTCGAGCGGGGTTCCGAAACGGTGGTTCGTGATCGAGACCGCCTGCTCGCGCAGGAAGGGCAGCAGCTCCGCATGCGGGCACGGCGTCACGTCACCCGTGTACAGCGCGACGTCGGGGCTTCCCGAGCTCGCACGGCTTGCATGCGCCCAGCGCTGTGCCGATGTCTCATCACGCGGGCCAAGGACGCGCACGCGCATCCCCAGGCCACCCGAGTTCGCCACCATCGACAGGCGCGACTCCCACGAGCTCGCATCCTCGACAGTCACCTCAATGTCCATGGACTCCAGCAGCTCCAGCACGGGCTGGGGCAGTGTGTCGGCGACCGACAATCCGATGGGGCCACCGGCGAGGAGGCCGGCTGCCAGGACACGAACAGTATCTACCAGCGGCGTTCCGCTGCCCGCTCGCAGCAGAACCGGCGTGGGACGGTAGCGCAGGATGTTACGCTCACACGCCATGCCGGTCACGTCGCGATTCGCCCCGTAATCACAGGCCCAGGCGGCCGCGTCTGCGCGAACGGCACGGGTCAGCTCGGCCGCTTCGTCCTCGCTCAGATGTGGCGCGACAGCTTCGCTCAGGGCGAGCACACTCGGGGCAAGAGTCTCAGCGTTCGTGGCTTCCACCGCAGCGGTGGCACCGCGGTCCGACTCGATGTCGCCCAGACCCAACAGGTACGACGGGCCGCCGGCCTTCGTGGTCGATCCGATGGCCGAGCGCTTCCACCCACCAAAGGGCTGGCGGCGCACGATAGCGCCGGTGATGCCGCGGTTGACGTAGAGGTTACCGGCCTCGATGCCCTCCAGCCACGTGGCCAGCTCGGCACTATCGAGGGTGTGGAGGCCCGACGTCAGTCCGTAGTCGACCTCGTTGACGGCGTCGATTGCATCCTCGAGGGTGTCCACGCGCATCACGCCGAGGACGGGTGCGAAGTACTCGGTCAGGTGGAATTCGCTGCCGGGCACGACGCCCGCACGGATACCAGGGGTCCACAGCCCATCACCCAGGTAGCGGGGCTTGAGCACCCAGTGCTCACCCTCCCCCAGAGTCGTCAGGCCTCGCACCGCCTTCTCATCGTCGGGCACGACGACGGGACCGACCTGAGAGTCCAGAGATGACGGCAGGCCGACCCGCAGCGAGGCTGCCGCATCCACAAGCTGGCGCGCAATACGCGAGGAGCGTCCCGCCGAGCCAACGAGGATCAGCAGTGAGGACGCCGAGCACTTCTGTCCCGCGTGCGCGAAAGCCGAGTGGACGATGTCGCGCACCGCTAGATCGGGGTCAGCCGAGGGGGTAACGATGATGGCGTTCTTGCCACTCGTCTCACCCAGCAGGTGCATGTCGGGCTTCCAGGAGCGGAACAGACGCGCCGTGTCATACGAGCCGGTCAAGATGACGCGGTCGACACCCTCATGCGTGACCAGATGGCGCGAGACGTCCCCGTCGTCGAGCGGGGCGAGGGCCACAAGCTCGCGGGGAAGCCCGGCCTCGTGGAAGGCCGCAACAAGCTCCGCGGCGCAGCGCTTGGCCGGCGGGGCCGGCTTGAGAATGACGGAGCTGCCCGCCGCCAGAGCAGCTGCGACGCCGCCCACGGGAATAGCCACGGGGAAGTTCCAGGGCGAGGCGACGACAGTGACGTCCACGGGCACAAAACGCGCCCCCGACATGTACGCCTCATCGGCGAGCTGCAACGACGCATTCGCGTAGTGATGGCAGAAGTCGATCGCTTCGCTCACCTCAGGATCGGCCTGATCGATAGTCTTGCCGGCCTCGGATCCGGCAACCTCGATGAGCTCGCCCCGGCGCGCGGCAAGAACATCGCCGACGCGATGCAGCGCGGCTGCGCGCTCCTCGGGGGTCAGGGCCTGCCAGTCACGTGCCGCCTTGGCGCTGGCCTTGATGAGACCATCGATCGCCTCGCTCGAGGACAGCGCCTGCTCGCCAGCGCGTACGGCCTCGACACCCCGCGTCGAGGTGGGGATGGCCGCAGCGATGTCGCGCGCCCACTGGCGGTTAGCAGCCAGAGCGGGATCGGAGTCCGCTTCGGAGCTAAATGGACGACGCGCGCGCTCGGCAAGGCTCCCCCGCTCGGGGCCCACCCCTGCCTCGCGCTCGGCCAGACGGTCCTGGACACGGTTGGGAACGGGCAGCGGCGCGTCCGGATCAACGTCGGACAGCGCGGCGAGGAAGCGGTCGCGCTCACGGGCGAAGACATCCTCGTTCGTGGCGATGTCGAAGACCCCGGACATGAAGTTCTCGGGTGCGGCGTTCTCCTCGAGGCGGCGCACCAGGTAGGAAATGGCGACGTCGAACTCACGAGGATTAACGACCGGGACGTAGAGAAGGAGGGAACCAACGTCACGGCGCACAACCTCTTGAATGCCAGTAGCCATGCCGGAGAGCATCTCGAATTCAACGCTGTCTTCGACGCCGCGCGCGGCGCGCAGCTCATAGGCGAAGGCAATATCAAAGACGTTCTGTCCGGCCACACCCAGTCGGATCGCACGGGTACGCTCGGGCGTCATCGCCCAGCTCAGCATCCGCTTGTAGTTGGTGTCGGTAGCCTGCTTGGACGGCCACGTCGTCAGCTCCCAGCCGTGAATCTCGGCGTCCACCCTCTCCATGGACAGGTTCGCGCCCTTGACGATGCGGACCTTAATACGCGAACCCCCCGCGTCCACGCGTGCCCGTGCCCACTCCTGGAGACGCTGGAGGGCACCGAGCGAATCGGGCAGGTAGGCCTGTAGGACAATACCGGCCTCGTAGCTGCGCATATCCGGCTGATCGAGGATGGCCGTGAACACCGCGATCGTCAGGTCGAGGTCCTTGTAATCCTCCATGTCGAGGTTCAGGAAGGTCCCGTTGTCGCGAGCGAGGCGGTAGAGCGGCAGGAGGGCGCTCACGCCGTGGTCGACGACCTCCTCGAAGCCCCACGGGTTGTGGGGGCCGGTCACCGCGGAGACCTTGATGGACACGTAGTCGACATCTTCACGGGTCACGAGGCGCGAGACCTCAGCCAGGCGATGGGCCGCTTCCTTTTCGCCAAGCACAGCCTCACCGAGGAGGTTGACGTTCAGGCGGTGACCGCCCTTGCGCAGGCGCGCGAGCGCGGGGCCAAGGCCCTTGTCGGTCGCGTCAACAACGAGGTCGCCGACGATCTCGCGGAACACTCGGCGCGCAGTGGCTGTCACAGTACGAGGAGCGAGGAGCGAAGCAGTCGAGCCGAGGCCCATCGCCGCAGCCAGAGCCGGGGGCAGGAAGTTCTTGCGGCCGGCCGACAGGCGCTTCATGGCCGCGCTGGCGACGTCCAGGTCCGCGGGACGCACGACGTCGTCGACGAATCGAGTGGTGAAGGTCAGACCATCCGGATCGGCGAGGATACGGGACAGGAGCTTGGCCGAGCGCGGCGTGGGCTCATGGGCTGACTCGTCGGCCCACCGGCGCGCGCGTAGAATTGCGCGCTCCCCCAGCGCCCACAGGTCATCGGGGCAGCGTCGAGCGTTGGAATCGTGGTGGGACGGGGTGGGAACAGCGGTGTTCGCCATGCGTAGACCTCCAGGCGTGGATGTGCGACGGTTTATCGGCCTCGCGTGGAGCGTCAACGCTGGACACGCTCAGCACAACTCCCGACGTTGTGAAGGATGCTGGTTTGTCCATCGTAACGCGCGTCAGGCTTACCTGGGCGGGCATCACGGAACGCCGACACGATCTATCAAGGGACCTAAGCCCCAAATCCCGCGAAACACTCACAACGCCAGATCATGAGTGTTGCTTCTCACATAAGGCCCGTCGCCCTACGCGGCGACGCCCCGCCTCACTCGGGGCGAATGAGCCACCGCTCTTTCATGTCAACGGCGACGCCAGCCATGACCTCGTGCATATTGAGCGTACGACCACCGTCCGCGCGCGAGCAGAGCCACTGGACCTGAAGCCCGTCCGATATCGCAACGAGGCGGCGCGCGATCTGCTCACTCGGAGCGTCCTCACGCACCTCGCCCGTGGTCTTGCCGTGCTCGAAAGCCTCAACGAGGTAGGAAATCGCACCGATGAGGTGCTCGCGGAACCAGGGGTGCGCCTGATGCTTCGAATCGATGACGGCGGCCGACATCGCCGTGTAGAGAGCCACGCCGTCGGGGTGACGCTGGTTGTGCGCCACCATATCCACCCAGGCGTCCAGCGCGGCCTCGGCCCCCTCCTCGGGGCGCGGGAGTCGGCTGACTATGCGGCGATCACGCTCATCCAGGACTGCGGCGAGCAGCTGGTCCTTCGAGGAGTAGTGATGCAGGAGCCCCGCCTTCGAAATATCGGAGGCGCGCGCGATGTCTGCAAGCGAGGTTGCCACGTAGCCCTGCGTTGAGAAAAGGGTCAGTGCCTCCGACAGGATGCGCGCCTTCTTATCCTCGCTACCGGCCTTCGGACGGCCGGGCCGACGGGTGCTCGTTGCCTTAGCATCGTTGCTCATGCGGGCTGCTCCATGTTCATTGTGACAGAGTTACCAAAAACCCATCATAGCGTGCAACCGCCTACGCGCCACCGGGTATGCGAACTTCTTTCGTCGAGTCCGCATACCCGGTGCGTCGATAGTCTCATTCGAGGCCTTACTATCCGAATCGAACATCGAACTGGGGCTTGCCCGACGCGTCCAACTCGGGGATTCCGTCCTTATCGGTCTTCAGCTTCGCGGTCACGCGAAACGTCATGTCATGCCGCTTCGACCCGCTCAAGGTGCCCTGGATCGTGTACGTCGGCTCGGCGACGTACACACCCCCATCCGCCACACTCACGGTCGTGGGCATCGTCTTGAGCTCCAGGAAGGACAGTGGCCGAGAACTAATCGCACCCGGGCAGGCGGTGTCAGTGCGGCCAGAGACGGTCGCACACGAGTTGATCAGCGGACCCATAGCCTCGAGCGCGGCGGCAGCCACCTTGTCGTTATAGACGCCCTCCAGGTACACCCGTGGGCCGGTGCGCGTGCTGTCAAAGTCCTCGTTACCTCTAACCAACACCGTCTGGGGCTCAGCGTCGATATACTCGCCCGTCTCCTCCGGGGTGACTGTGTAGACGCCCGGGTAAAGCACGATGTATGCACTGGAGGATTCCGTCAGCGTCGCGACCGACATCTTTTCACCACCGATCGAGAAATGCGTGACCTTTCTTGGCTCCACAAACACCCGCTCAATCATCGCGTTCTCAATCTTCCAGTTGGTCACCAGACCAAAGGTCTTCTTCTCCTCACTGACGCGGAACCAATGGGTGAAGCGTTCGCCGCCGAGGCGTATCGTCGCCTCCACCACGCGCTCCTTGGAGTTCTCCTCGTCGTCAACAGTCACGTCCTCCACCTCGATGCGGGCACTCGCCGAGGCCATAACCTTGTCGGAGAGGAAACCACGCTGGTCGTCGGGCAGCCCCGGATCAACCATCGCCGTCGCAGCGCTGGCCTTACCGTCCGCGAGCAGATCAAGATACTGGCGCACCTTCGCCTCGGGCGTACTCGTCCAGTTCGCAACAGTGAGGGCAATGGTTCCGACGATGACGACAGCAACGAGGGCCACAGCGCCCACGACGATGCGCTTGATACGACGGTGGCCCGTGTCCGACATCGGCGTGACCGTCACCCCGGTCTGAGGAACATCGGCCGCAGGGTCGGCCGCGTACTGGGGGTTGCTAGGAGTAGAAGGAGGCGTCGGAATCCCCGAAGGGTCCGGGGGCGAGGGCACCGCGCCTTGATTCGAGTCGTACTGCCGCTGAGACATTGCTCGTCCCCCACTCTCTTCCGCACAGATGGAATGCCCCCGACACGGTCGAATACTCGCCCAATGGCGCATCGGAGCCGCTAAATTTTCTCATACGGTATTTATTTCATCAACTGAATAATTGATGCACGAACGCATGGAAAACGCACGCGTGTCATCCCACCATGAGAAAGCGACGCCCCACCAAGGTTCCCCCGCCTGCACAAGGAGGTTTCGCGGCGGATTCAGCGCTTCTGCATCGTCACGGTGATGTTCGGTTTCCCGTCGATATCAACCTCCGGAATACCGTCCGCATTCATGATGACCGTTGCCTGTACGCGGACCGTCAGGTCGTGCACCGAGCCGTCCTGATAACGGAAGACGGCGTCTTCAAGCTCGTATGTTCCATCATCACTGGCGCTAGTCAGCGTCTGCGGTGAGCTCAGCAGCTCAATCCCCGTCACCGCTGAGGACCGCAGCTCAACTGGGCAGGAGGGACGCATGTTTGTCCCGAGTGTCGCGCAGTCCTGTAGGTTCTTGTGCGCAACGCGAAGGACATCGCCCCGCAAAGAACTCGCCAGTTGCCCGTTGAAAGACACGGATGTCGTCTCATAAGACGAGGCATGTGATCCGTTCTCCACAACCACCTGAGTTGCTTGAGCATTCACATACGGTCCAAGGCCTTCCGGCTGGAAGGTGTAGACGCCCGGAAAGAACAGATATTCGACCGGAGAAGAGTCGGAAGAACCGGCGTTTGCTGACACGCCACCGACGCTAAAGGAAGGAACGCGCAGACCAGAGACGGGAACCTTGACAAACAAGCCATCACGTATCTTCCAGACAGACGAGTCACCTTTTTCCTTGTGCCGTCGCTCCAGCGAGAAGGTATGAGTAAAACGGTCGCCATTGAGGCGCAGCGTTGCCGTCACTTCCTTCGTGTCGATGCCTCCATCGCCATAGGTCGGCTCACTGACCGATTCGACGACAATCCGAGATGAGGCGGCCGTTAGTACCTCGTTCGTCAAAAACAGACGCTGTTCGTTCGGGATGCCCGGGTCGACCATCGCCAGCGCGCCCGCTGCATCCCCCTCGGCCAAGAAGCTGAGATACCGACGCACCTCACCGTCGGGGGTTCCTTCGACGCGCTCGATTACCCACACAACCGGCATGAGAGCGAAGCTGAGGGCGAAGAGAGCAACGATTCCGACAAATGTGTTCGCCTTCTTGCGGCGCTTGGGCTCCATTCCCCGATACGCTGCAAACAACATTCCGGCGGACCCAAGGTTGGATCCACTGTTGGGCACAGCTCCGGGAACGCCGAACTGCGGTACCGCCTTCTTCCTCCACATTGAGAAGCCCCTACATCCTCGGTAACTACTTCGTAGGGGTAGCGTACGCCATCACTGTCTCTCGCACAAAGAAACGCTGCGGGCTGTGTGTCCTTCCAAAGCGGAGACGACCTCGATGGCCTCCGACAGTCAGTTAGTTGAAGCGCACCGTCGTGTTTTCGGTGGCGGAGGTACCTGTCCCATCAATGGCGACGACCGTCTGGGGGTCGACACTGCCTCCATCACTTCGACCTTCGGGCGTCAGGGTGTAGACACCGGGGAAGAAATAGTACTCCTGCCAACCTGTCGACAGCGGCTCGACGCCCGCGGAATCACCGGTCACGCTAAATCCGGGGACTCCATCACCCGTCACGGCCACGTGCACCAACAGATCGTCGAACAAGTACCACTCCTCCGGACGGTCCTTCGTCGGCTTATGGTGATAGACGGTGAAATCGTGAGTGAAACGCTCGCCGTTCACGCTCATCGTCGCCCGCACCGTCGCGCGGGAGACCACGCTCCATTTACTGGTCAGGCTTTCGACCGATTCAATGGCGATACGAGACTCCGAGGCCGACAAGACATCATTCGTCAGGAAACGCTTCTCGCGATCTGTCATCGGCCTCGTGAGCATCCCAAGCGCTGATTCCGCGTCCCCATCGGCGAGGTAGGTCAAGTACTGCCGCACGGTGTCTTCGGGATTTGTACGCGGCACATCCATCAGATAGAACACGCCGAACACGAATAGGCCGCAGATAACCACGAGGATGACTCGCACCTTGGTATCAGCCTTGCGCTGTTTCTGAGAGACGACAGGAGGCGGCGCCGAGGACCATCCTCCGACAGGCTGCCCCGGTTCGCCCACATGCATCGCGCTCATCGCGCCCTCTTTCCCAATGCTCCGCTACGAGGTCTCAGTCATCTGCGTCGTCGTTCGGATCAACGACGGGCAACGCCTTCGTCGGCGGCACGCATGCATCGCCCTGCAGCGCGGGTAGGGACAGGCCGGCGGTCGCCGGAATCTCCTCCGACGACTCCGCGAGCTTGCGTGCCACGCGCGACATCGGACGGGACGAGGCCTGGGAGCCTTCCGTCGCTCGATTCATCCTCACACTATTCCTCTCTGGCACCGATGCCATTCATGTCATCCAACAGCGAGGACGCGTTCCTCGCGGCCCACATCACACTAGTCTACGGAATCGGCAGAGAAATGATCCCATGCCCCGCGCAGGACCGCCCCATCCATCATCGCCTGAGGTTCTTCCTCAGCCCGGCATGCTCGCACCGCGCCGACAACGCGGAAACCATCGGGCAGCTGCGCATCCGGCGGGAAAACGGCGATCATGCCATGTTCCTCTCCCCCTTGCAGGACCCACCGCACGGGATCGACCGCGCAGACGCGGGCTGCGGGAGCCAGGTGGGATGCCTCCGCCTCGATGGCGTCACGATCAAACTCAATGACGACGCCCGAGGCCTGAGCGATGCGCGCTGCGTCCGTCGCTGGTCCATCCGACAGGTCCATCATGGCGCGAGCGCCCGCAGCCGCGGCGGCCACGCCAGAGCCCAGCGGAGGCCTCGGCGCACGGTACGTCTCAATGAAGGGCGCCAGATCGCCCAGCTGCGCTTCCCCTCGCGCTGACGGATCGACGTGCCCACCCTCCAGGAGATCGAGGCCCGCGTAGGAGTATCCAAGGGTGCCGCTGACCGCGACGACATCTCCGGGGCGCGCGCCATCACGGCGTACCACCGGGCCCGGGCAATAGCCGAAGGCCGTGATCGAAATGACGAGCTTCTCCCCCGCACTCAGGTCTCCGCCCACCACACCGGCTCCGACCTCGCGCGCGCGGTCCCCCAGGCCTCGAACAACGTCCAGGAAAACGTCCGCGTCCATGTCACGCGGAGCCACCACCGAGGCGACGAGGGCCGAGGGGCGTCCGCCCATCGCATCGATATCCGCGAGGTTCTGAGCGGCAACGCGCGCGCCGACCTCGTAACCGGTCGACCACGACAGGTGGAAATGCTGATCCTCCACCATGACGTCCGTCGTCACAATGAATGATCCTTCGGGAGCCGCAACCTGGGCGCAGTCGTCACCGATGCCGATCATCGTGCGCTCGCCGCGCGGGAAAGACTCGCGGAAATGAGACACCAACTGTGCCTCGGATAGCTCAGCTAACTTCATAGGAACCAGACTAGTCGCGGGCGCAGCTGCGCGCCGCAAAGCCGCCTCAGTTCTCGACGCCTCGCACAGTCTGGGAGGCAAAGAGGCAGGTCGCGGCCGCGCTGGCCACGTTGAGGGACTCCGCGTCCCCCGTCATGGGAATGGACACGAGGGCGTCGCACAGGCGCATCTCGTCGCCCGAGAGGCCACGTGCCTCGTTGCCGAACACCCACGCGTGCGACTGGGACAGACGCGAGCGCGCCGACACTCCCTGCACGAGGAGGTCGGACAGGCTGAGCGAACCGGCACCACCGCTGGTGCCCAGCAGGGCCGCGCTGCGACCGTGAATGAGTGCACGTGCATCCGCGAAAGACGGAACCACGCACACGGGAATGTGGAAGACGGAGCCGGCACTCGAGCGCACAACCTTCGGGCTCGCGGCGTCCACCGTGCCCGCGACGGCCACGACACCGACCGCACCGAATGCGTCGGCCGTACGGATGATCGTGCCGACGTTGCCGGGGTCACGTCCCTGAGCGATCACGACGATCGTCTCACCAACGCTCGGCTCGGGCATCTCACGGGAAATCGCATCGAGTGAGGCAACCGCGCAGATGCCCTGCGAGTCCCCCGACAGGGCCGCCGAGACCTCAGCGGTCACCGGGTGCACCCAGCGCGTCGCGCGCCGGGCGGCTTCCACGACATCCGCGTGGGTGTCCCACGCGTCCTCGCGCACGTACACGTCACGCACCGCATCCGGTCGGTGGAGGGCTAGTTCGCGCACTGCCTGAGGGCCCTCAACGAGCATCAGACCCGAGCGCGAACGCGCCGAGCGCCCGACCAGACCCGATACCCTACGCACGCGATCGGCGCGGGGATTATCGAGAACGGTCAGGCGCTCGGCGAAAAGGCTCACCTATCAGGCCTTGGGGGCGTTGATGTCGGCGGGCAGCGCGTCCTTGGCGACCTTCACCAGGGCGTTGAACGCGTTGATGTCGTTGACAGCCAGCTCGGCCAGCATGCGGCGGTCGACCTCGACGCCAGCCAGGTTCAGGCCCTGGATGAGGCGGTTGTAGGTCAGGCCCTGGGCGCGGGAGGCAGCGTTGATGCGCTGGATCCACAGACGACGGAAGTCGCCCTTCTTGGCCTTGCGGTCGCGGTAGGAGTAGACGAAGGAGTGAGTGACCTGCTCCTTGGCCTTGCGGTACATGCGCGAGCGCTGGCCACGGTAGCCGGAGGCCTGCTCGAGTACGGTACGACGCTTCTTCTTGGCGTTGACAGAACGCTTAACACGTGCCATTTTCTACTGTTCTCCTCTAACTCGAGCTCACTTGCCCAGCAGACGCTTGACGCGCTTGACGTCAGCGGTCTCCAGGACCTGGTCGGTCGCCAGACGACGGGTCTTGCGGCTGGACTTGTGCTCCAGCAGGTGGCGGGCGCCGGCCTGCTCGCGCATGATCTTGCCCGAGCCGGTCGTGCGGAAGCGCTTCTTAGCACCGGAATGAGTCTTGTTCTTCGGCATTTCTATTCCTTCGTTGTGAGGCGATGGGTATCGCCGTCAGTCCTGTTCGTCAGCCTTGTCGGCTGCCACTCGGGCCTGGTCCTTGCTGGCGCGCTCCGCGCGCTTGCCCCGGCGCTCAGCGCGCTCGGCCTCGCGGCGCTTGCGCTGCTCAGTCAGGGCGTCAGCCTTGCGCTTGGTGGGGGCCAGCACCATCGTCATGTTGCGCCCGTCCTGACGGGGCATCGATTCGACGGTGGCAAGGTCACCAATCTCCTCGGCGAGGCGCTGCAGGAGGCGAACGCCAGCCTCGGGGCGAGACTGCTCTCGACCGCGGAACATGATCATGACCTTGACCTTGTCGCCGGCGGACAGGAAGCGCTCCACGTGGCCCTTCTTGACGCCGAAGTCATGATCGTCGATCTTGAGTCGGAAGCGGATTTCCTTCAGCTGCGTGTTCGCCTGGTTGCGGCGAGCATCGCGGGCCTTCTGGGCGGCTTCGTACTTGTACTTGCCGTAATCCATGAGCTTTGCGACGGGCGGCTTGGCGTTCGGCGCAACCTCAACCAGGTCGAGCCCGGCCTCTTCGGCCAGACGCAGCGCGTCCTCAACTCGGACGACGCCGACCTGTTCACCTCCGGGTCCCACGAGGCGAACCTCGGGGACTCGAATACGCTCATTGATGCGAGTCTCGCTGATGAGCGGCTCCTTCCACAGAATCCTTATGCGCGAAACGAAAAGCCTCCGTTACGCGACGCGCACGGAGGCTTCCATAGGGTCAACACGCACAGGTGTTGACCGCCGAACCCGATCCCCTGCGCTTCGCCCCTGCGGGCGGCATCCTCTCTGTCGAGAGGCGGGTATCCAGGTGGGATTTCTCCGCTTGCGTTCCGGGCGTATGCCCAGATGATCACATCCACTCTACCAGAGATGACGCCCCCGCGCCAGGTCAGGGGTCATTGCGCGCCTCACGCTCACGGACAAGGCCGTGGCACGTCGGCAATCACCGTGGCCTCAGACGAGGATGGGCGCGATCTCGACGCGATCAGCCGAGGCAATGAGACGGCGGTTTGCCCCGACGTGCGACAACGCCTGGGTCAGGCTCTGCTTCATCGCCGAGGCATTGGCCGCTTCCGTGAAACAGGATCGTTCCACGGACACGATGACGCGCGTCAAACCACCGCCCGCGTAGGTGATGGACAGGTCGGTGATGGCGGAGCAGACAGCGTTTGCTTCGTCGAACAGCAGGTCACGTAGGGCCACATCACGCCATGCGGGCAACCACTGATCGCCCTGGGCGAGGGCGGCGACGGCGGGGCGCGGCAGCAGCACCGCGTCGGTACCCGGATTGACGACGACGCGCCCGCCCGTCTCAATCAGGGCCGTGAGTCCAATCGTGCGGAAGTCCAGGGCCATCGGTCGATCGCCGGGGCGGTGAGCGGACAGCGCACGGACCGACGAATAGATCGCGAGCGCCTCCCCCGCTGGGGTCTGCACGCGCACGAAGTCAATCGGGTTGTGCCCACTGTCGCCGGCATGAACGCCCGTCACGCGCGGGTCGGGTTCGACGTCGATGGGCACGATCACACGCTCGAACACGAGGGCATTGACGAGGGCTTCGAGGCGGGCGGCTCCCGCGTCGTTCCCCTCCCCCAGCGCCAGCGCGCGCATCGTGCGTGGCAGGCCCTGGCCACCATCGCCGCGGTCGTGGCTCATCATCGACAGGCGCTGAGCCAGTCGATTCTTCTGTTCCTCGGAGAGATTGGGCATTCCAGCGGCCATCAATCCTCCTCGTATCCCGCAACGGCCAGCGCGTCCACCAGGGTAAATGCCCCCTGATAGAGGGCCTTTCCGACGATGGCCCCCTCGATACCGAGGGCACGCAGCGCCTCGATATCGGCCAGTGAGTTGACACCGCCCGAAGCGATGATGCGCGCGTCAGTCGAGTCTGCGACGCGCTCCAGCAACTCACGGTTCGAGCCGGTCATCTGCCCGTCCCGCGTCACGTCGGTGACGACCACGCGGGCCACCCCGGCCTCGTTCAAAACGCGCAGTACCTCCCAGACGTCACCCCCCTCGCCGCATCCGCCGCGCGCGGCCAAGCGATCCCCGTGCACGTCCAAGCACACGGCGACGCGCTCACCGAAGGAATCGACGGCCTCACAGACGTCATCGATGCGCGCGAGCGCCTGCGTGGCCACGTTGACGCGCTCAGGTCCCATCGCCAATCCGGCCTCGATGGCCGCGCGGCTCGTGATGCCACCCGACAGCTCGACGCGCACGGGCGTCTCCCGAATAACTCGGGCCAGCAACTCAGAGTTCTCGCCGCGACCAAACGCCAGATCCAGGTCCACGAGGTGCACCCAGCGGGCCCCGGCCTCGTTAAACGAACGAGCGACATCAATCGGACTACCCCAGCTCCCGACATCGACCGACCCGGAGGACAGACGCACCGCCTGCCCGCCCGATACGTCGATTGCGGGCAGCAGTTCGAGGACGCTCATGACTGCTTGCGGCGGAACCAGCCGAGCGGGCCGCCACCCTTGCGAGAACCGTCGGCGCTCACCGAATCCGAATAGTCACTGGGCGTCGTGCGCCCCAGCAGCAGATCCTCCGTGGCCGGAGGCATCGCGCCCAACAGGAGGCCAGCGGGGATCGCTTCCTCCGGCTCACCACCCACGTAGCGCTGGGCGGAAATACGACCTGAGACGCCCGGCTCCACGCCATCGCCCTCGACGAGCCAGCTCATGAGAGCAACCGCCCCATACTTCGACAGATTCGACACGGCGCGCGCCACACGGTCTACCACATCCGGCATCGGGCGCTGGCCGGTGAGCAGAGCATCCAGCTCCTCCTCGTCCGTCGGCGTCGTCTCAACACGTAACCACACGGCAGTCCACGGCTTGAGACGCACAATGGACTCTCGGACGCCCGACAGCGCCAGCAGCGAATGCAGGGCCTCCGGGTACGCGATCGGTGCCAGCACCAGCGCGACCGACAGACGGCCACCCTCCAGGTGCAGCGACTCGTCGACGGGAGTATCGTCCGGGTCACGCGTCGGCTGAGACGACGCCTCTGTCCCTGTCTCCCCCAGCGATGCGACCAGCGACTGGAACTCCGCATCGATATCGTCGTTGTGAGCGCTCACCGCTCCTCCTTATTGTGTGTCTTTGCCACCAAGGATACTGTTCATACACGCCCTCGCGCGTCATGCGCTCTCCACCAGCGAAAGGACCCCACCATGACCATCCCCCCGATCCCTGTACGCGGAGAGATTAAACTCGGCCAATTCGTCAAGCTTGCCTCCCTCGCGGAAGACGGTGCGCAGGCCCGCGAACTCATCCAGGGCGGCGACGTGACCGTCAACGGCGAGGTAGAGACACGCCGCGGCCACCACCTGAGCGCGGGCGATCTCGTCGAGGTCGACGCCCCCTGGGGACGGGCCGCCGCAATCGTCGGGACCGCCTCCTAAACTTCCCCGTCAACGACACGAGCCGGGCCGACCGGCCCGGCTCGCATCATCTTAGGACGAGGACACGACGCCGCCCGCGCCGACCACGGCCTTGATATGGCTGAAGAAGGCGCTGGTCTGCTCCACGCGCAGCTTCGGATCCAGCTCGACAACCGTCGTGCGCCCCGGCTCCGTCAGGTGCAGGCGCACCGGGGAGCCACCCGGATAGGACTCGAGGACGCCTCGCAGGTCGGTGAGAAGCTCGGGCGTGCACCGGGCAGCCGGCAGGCGCAGGTCGAGGGGCAGGTCCGCCCCGCCCGACAGATCCAGGAGGGTCATCGACTGGCCGTAGATGGTCATACCCTCTTCGCGCACGTTCACCTTGCCCTCAATCTGGACGATGATGTCCTGCGCGAGGTAGGTCTGAATCGACTCGTAGGAGCGCGGGAAGAAGAGCACAT
>ERZ1699259.118-NODE-118-length-39442-cov-3.930663_pt1 | contig 39442 bp, 29 predicted proteins | sample MGYA00581525_ERZ1699259 | MGnify/ENA primary metagenome ERZ1699259 (study PRJEB42319, sample SAMD00040332) | human oral metagenome | material: saliva | host: Homo sapiens | study: EMG produced TPA metagenomics assembly of PRJDB4115 data set (Metgenomic analysis of... | reverse complement strand
GATTGGGAGGCTGCACAAAAGCAGGGTGGCCAGGGCCAGACCGGTGAGCGCCGCCAGCACGAGGATGCCGACGATGCCGCGGATCATGGCGCGCGGAGTGATCCAACCCTGTGCGCAGGCGCGTTCCGGTCCGAGACGGTCGTTGCCGTCGGCGCCGCGGCGGTAGTCGATGAGGTCGTTGATGAAGTTGGAGGCGATTTGCATCAGCGCGGCGAAGAGCGCGCAAAGCCCGCCGGCAACGGCTGCGTGCGGCTGGAGAGCGGCGACGTGGCCGGAGCGTGCGGCGGCGAACGCCAAGGCGGCGCCGGTGACCACCGGCACCAGGGCACCGGACAACGTTTTGGGGCGTGCGGCCAACCACCAGGCGCGCAGCGGACGGGGCGAAGAAGTTGATTTCATGTTCGAGCGAAGTTAGCCGTTTTGCTTGGTTCGACCAAAAAAAAACAGTACTTTTGCTTTGACTTCGCAGGGCTGTCGTCCTGTCGAGTCGAGGATTCTCTTAATCGTCTTTTCCGTCATGCCTTACAATGAACATTTCCCTCGCGAAGGCCGTATTGAAACGATATGCGGCGGCATGTTCTCCGGTAAAACCGAAGAACTGATTCGCCGAATCAAGCGTGCGCGCATCGCGCGTCAGGAAGTGGTGATTTTCAAACCTACCATCGATACGCGCTACAGCGAAGAGGAGGTCGTGTCGCACGATGCGCGTACGCTCGATTCGCAACCGGTGGCCACGGCCGCCGAGATCCTCACGGGATCGGTGCATGCCGATGTGGTGGGCATCGACGAGGCGCAATTCTTCGACGAGCAATTGGTGGACGTGTGCCGCCGGTTGGCCGACGACGGCAAGCGCGTCATCGTGGCCGGGCTGGACATGGACTTCCGAGGCGAACCCTTCGGACCGATGCCGGCTTTGTGTGCCGTGGCCGAAGACGTGACCAAAGTGCATGCCGTGTGTGTGCGTTGCGGGCGGTTGGCGCAGTTCAGCCACCGGCTCGTGGCGGGAGAAAAACAAGTGATGCTCGGCGAACAACAAACCTACGAGCCGTTGTGTCGTTGCTGCTACAACGAAGTGACCCGAAAATAGGCGGCGCGGCCCGCTCGACGCCTCTGCCCGCCCCGGCCGTTGTGGCGCGGGCTGCATTCGGTCGGCTGAACTGCGGCCAACGCGACGAGGGGCACAGCGGGCACTCCGGCTCGGCGAAATATCAACGCTCCATATACCGAAAGTTATGAAAGTCCTTTTCTCATTCTTCTTCATTTTGGTGTCGATGCTTCCGGCGTTCGGGCAGCAGGCACAAGAGGATTTGCGCACCGATCGCCAGTTGGTGTTTCCCACCTTCCGCCAAGCCAAGGTGTTGCAAACCTTTGGACGCTTCGTCACGGCGAAAGCCAATGTGCTCTACCGCGACGGGGCGCTGTGTTTCATTGATCCGGCCGACGGCAAAGTGCGCAAGGTGGCCAATGCCAGTGTGCTCGGCGCTGTGTTCGACGACTCGATTCGCTACGAGCGCGTGGAGGGGGCGACGATGGGACGCGTGGTGGCCGCACAGGGCGTGAACAAGTTGCTCTGTGTCACCACGATCGACATGGATCGCTATCGCGAACTCACCTCCGGTTCGACTGACCTGCCTTTCGTTTCGCTCGATTCGGGCGGAGCTTTGCCCGATGTGTTCATGGACCTGAGCGGGACCGAACAGCGGGCCAACAAGGGATTCCCGCTCAAACGCACCTACTATTTCTCCCTGCGCGGCAAGATCGTGCCGGCCAAAGAACGGATGGTGAAGAAGGAGGTGCGCGACGACATGAAATTGGCCTTCAAAAACCTCATGGAAGACCGGTGGTGGAGCTGGCAAGACGAGAAATCGTTGCAGCGACTGCTGATGTTCTTCCCGGAATGAATTGAGCACCTCCGCATCCCCCGGGGTGTGGAGATGGAACCACAGAACAAAAAGTCGTTTCTCCTTGTGCTCACAAGGAGAGAGGCGGTTGACGTACGTATTAGACATGTCTACGATACTCTTTCCCTCGCCGATATTCGGCCCGGTACATAGTCGTCGGCTCGGTGTTTCGCTCGGCGTGAATCTGCTGCCGGCCGACGGCAAATACTGCACATTCGATTGCATCTATTGCGAATGCGGCTTCAACGGCGACCATCGCACGCGTTCGCCTTACCCCACCCGAGCTGCAGTGGCGCAAGAGCTGGAATCCACCCTCGAGCGCATGCAGCGCGACGGGCGCGGTCCCGATGTGATCACCTTTGCCGGCAACGGCGAACCCACCATGCACCCTGATTTCGCGGGGATTATCGAGGATACGATCGCGCTACGTGATACCTATTTCCCCGAAGCGAAGATCAGTGTGTTGAGCAATGCCACCTTCAGCCGACGACCGGCTGTTTTTGCGGCCTTGCGACGGGTGGACAACAACATTTTGAAGCTCGACACGGTGTCGCCCGACTACATTGCGCACGTCGATCGTCCACAGGTAAAGTACGATGTGGACGAACTGGTGAAAGGGCTGTGTGCCTTCGAAGGAAAGGTGCAAATACAGTCGCTTTTCATGACGGGAAGTTACGACGGAAAGTCGGTTGACAACACCGGCGACGAGTATGTGGAACCTTGGTTGGAAAAGTTGCGGTTGATTGCGCCCGAAGAGGTGTATGTTTACACCATCGACCGGGATACGCCGGCCAAGGGGCTGAGCAAGGCAGCGCCGGAGGTGCTCGACGGCATTGCGGAGCGCGTGCGCGCACTCGGTTTGAAGTGCCAAGTGTCCTATTGAGTGCGACCGAGCTTCGATCGTGGGCGCAAAGCAGGCCGCAAGCCCGTGTTTTTCTTCTCTTTTATTGATGCCGATGACAGATCATACGACAGATCAGTGGAAACAATCCCCTTTGTTACAGGCGGTTCGTGATTTTCTCGCAGCACGCGAGACGAGCGCGAACCGCCCGTTGTATTGTGCGCTGAGCGGCGGAGCCGATTCCGTGGCGATGGCCTGTGCGCTCCGATTGCTGGGGCTGTCTTTCACGGCTGCTCACGTGAATTTTCATCTTCGTGGGGAGGAGAGTGAGCGCGACGAGCGTTTCGTGCGGGATTTTTGCCGGCGGCACGACATCCCGTTGCGGGTGCGCCACTTCGATACCCTCAATGAGGCGCATACCGCTGGCGAAAGTCTCGAAATGGCGGCGAGACGCTTGCGTTATGCGTGGTTTTCGGAGTTGGATGGTCCTATTTTTGTGGCTCATCATGCCGAAGATCAGGCAGAAACGCTATTGTTGCGCTTGTTGCGCGGTTCGGGATTGCGTGGGCTCGCGGCGATGCGCGCCGTTCGCGCCGATGGGATCTGGCGGCCGTGGTTGAAAGTGCGGAAAGCGGAGATTTTGGCTTTCCTGGACGCGTTGGGACAGGCGTTTGTGACAGATAGTTCGAACGCCGACACGCAGTTTCGGCGCAACTTCGTGCGTCATCGTGTTTTGCCCGTGCTCCACACGTTGAACCCGCGTTCGGTCGCCACGTTAAGCGAAACGACCGAGCGTTTGCAGGCCGCTCTTTCGGTTTATGAGGTGGGACTTGCGGCCCTCGATGCGGAGTGTTGGCTGGAAAATGGCGGTGACCGTGCGGTCATTGCGCTCGCTGCTGTGAGGCGTCGCGGTGCTGCGGGCCGAGAATGGTTGCGCGAGCGCTTGTCGCAGCGAGGTTTCACCGCCGATGTGGCCGTGGCGGTGCTGTCGGCCCGTAGCGGTGCGCTCTTCGAAGGGACAGCCGTTTGCGCGGCGGTGCACGGCGATCGGTTGCTGCTGCAACCTGCGGAATGCGCCCCCCTGCCGGCGATCGATGTGCGGAGCTATTCACGTCCGAAGGACTTCGTTCCGGCTCGCGCTGCCGATCGGATTACGATCGACGCCGATGCCGTGGTCGGCGATCTCTGTATTCGACGCGTGGCCGCCGGCGATCGTTTTGCTCCCTTCGGCATGCCGAAGGGCACGAAGCTGGTGAGTGACTATCTCACCGACCGACATCGTTCCGTTTTGGAGAAGCAGGCGGCCGCAGTGGTTTGCGACGAGCGAGGCATTGTGTGGCTGGTAGGCGAAACGGTGGATCGGCGAGTCGCCGTCCACCGTTCTACACAGATTATTTTGGACATTCGTTTGTTGCCTCCAGACCGAGAGGCGTAACCTTCGCGAGGCGATTGCGGTCTTAGGGTTGCAGCTGCAATTTCCCGTCGACAATGACCAAGCGGTGGCCGTTTGCTCCTGTTTCACGGGCATTTTTGACCAAACGGCGACCGGACAGATCGAAGGTGAGACCGCTCCGGAGCGGTTGCGTGCGCTTCGCGGACGAAACACCTGTGGGAGCAGGGCGATACACCAGTTGTGCGCCGAGGAAATCGTTCAAGCGAATCGGTTCTTTCTCGTCGATGTCGGGCGAAGAGACGAATTTAAAACCTTTGATGGCGGGCGGCGTGAAGGTGTAGTCGGTCCCGGCGGGAATCGGCAGGAAGCGATCGGGCGCGATGAGGCTGTCTTTTTCGTCGACAAAGGAGGCCGAGAGTCCGAAATAGATGCGCGGCCGGTATTTGGAGAGGCGTACGGCGAAGACTCGTCCGTCGGCGGCGTGAAGGATGTGCTGATTCGACTTTTTGTTCCCGTCTTTCACGATGGAGAAGGCCATCGGTCGGTCGCCCGTTCGTGCGGTGCCGTCGGGCAGAATGTCTGCGATATAGCAATTCCCCATTTCGTTGTAGAAGGTCCAACCGTCGTCGGTGGAACGCATGATCCAAGTGGCGGCGGGTGAGTGGCCTTCGGCAGAAAGCGGGAGTAATTTCACCTTCGAAGAGTCGGCGGTGCACCACACGCGAGGTTGTTCCTCGGGAGTGAGCATTACCACGCTCTGATCTTCGGCTAGCTCGTCGATGGCTTCGTTGGAAAGTTGAGAAAACCCGCTGAATCCGGTCGTTTCGTATTGCATCGTGAGGTGTTCGCTGGTGTGAATGCACACATTGCTCCCCACTTCGCTGTAGTCCACGCATTTATAGTAAGGAATAGAGGGCGCTTTCAGGTAGAAACATTCGCCGGCGGGTGTTTTAATGGTGTCGCGACCGATGAGGTTCCCGTGTTTGTCGACGCAGGTGATGTAAATGTATTGATAGTAGTTGCCCGCCTTCGCCAACGTGGCGAACAGGCAGAGCGCGGTGAGGGTGAAGAGACGGAAAAAACGATTCATGTGGATTGTTGTGGAGAAATGAGTGGACGATACCCGGTGAATGAATTTGATTGCTTTGTGAGAGGATAAACAATGTGCCGTGAAGGAGTTGACTACCTCGTGAAAGAACGAACAGTATCCGGTGAACGAGCTATTTGCTTCGTGAAAGCACCGTCGGCACGCCGTGAATGAACTAACTATTCCCCGCTAACGGGTGAAATGGAGATTGCTGAGGCAGAGTTTGACAAGCACAGGTACAAAAATACGGTGTTTCGCAAGAAACTCCTCCACTTCTTTTCTGAAAAAAACGGAACGCGCACGATATTTTTGTCGTGTGCGTTCCGTTGGCGGGGAACTTGTTTTATTTTTGGGTTCAGAGTTGGCTCAATTCGGTTTCCAACGCTTCAATTTCTGCGCGAAACACTTTGTTCATCGCCATCTGTTTCTCCATTTTCGCGCAACTGTGCACGATGGTCGAGTGGTCGCGTCCGCCGAGGGCACGTCCTATTTGTGCGAGTGGTGTTTCCGTGTATTTATGGGTGAGGTAGCACACCAAATGTCGCGCTGCTACGACCGGCGCCTTTCGGGTTTTCGATCGCAGGTCGGTGAGTTTCATGTCTTTCCGCTCACAAATGAAATTCATGATGGTTTCCATGTTCAACTCTTTTCGCGCTTGATTCACCAAACGGGGAATGATGCGCTTGGCCAGGTCGATGTCGATGCTGCAAGCACCGCTATTGCCCATCGAGAAGGCCAACATGGAATTGACCATTCCCTGCAATTCGCGCACACTGTCCGACACATTTTCGGCAATGTATTGTACCACTTCTTCGGGGAAGGAGGTGATGTTCTCGCGCCGCAGTTTGTCGTGCAAAATGTCCCTGCGTAACTGCGGATCTGGCCGTTGGATGTCGATGGTGATGCCCCATTTCAGTCGTGTGAGGAGGCGCTCTTCGATTCCCTCAAATTGCGAAGGCGGTCGATCACAGGTGATGATGATTTTCCGCTTCAGCGACTGGAGATGGTTGAAGATATGGAAGAACACATGCTGTGTTTTTTCCGTTTTGATCTCCTGGAAATCATCAATAATCAGTACATCGATGGTTTGATAGAAGTGCACGAAATCGTTCACCTTGTTGGTGCGCACCGCATCGGTGTATTGGGTGCGGAAGGTGGCAGCCGAGACAAACAATACGCGTTTTTCGGGGTGATGCTGTTTCACTTCCAATCCGATGGCCGTGACCAAGTGCGTTTTCCCGACCCCGGAAGGTCCGTACAGGAAGAAGGGATTGAAGGTCTGGTCGTTGAGTCGCGCTGCAATGGAACGTGCGATGTTGAGCGCCTGCTGGTTGCTCTCGCCCTTGCAAAAACGTTCGAAAGTGTACTCTTCATTGAGAAACGACTGCATCGCTTCCCCCTTGGGCGCGGTGGGTTGCGCGGCGTTGGGCGCATCGGGTGTGTTGCGCGTGTTGGGACGCTGCACCGAGGCCTTCCCCGCATTGGCATTCGGATCCTCGTCCACTTCCAGCTTCCATTGCACTCGCGTGCCGCGTCCGAACGTCTCGTAGATGGCCTGTTCGAACGGCACATGCAAGGCTTTCACCATTTCTTCAGCAAAAACTCTGCTGGGGATGCCGATGTAGAGCACCCCTTGAGTGAACGCGTGGAATTTCAGCGGACGCGTCCATGTGTTGAAGAGTTCCGGTGAAATCTTCTGTTGCAGCGCTTGCATACAAGCGTTCCACAAATCTTGCATAGTCTGTTGTGCCTGAGAAAGTTGTAAGGTCTTGAAAGGTCACTTTTCGGCGGTTGGCGAAAAGACCGACGCGAAATTACAAAAAAAAGCGCACTTACGCCTCTTCTGCTGCGAGGGAAGCGGCCGACTGCTCATGCGCTTCGTTCAGCATATCGTCCGGTTCTTTCAGGATGTAGCGTTTGTAGTAGGCAAGGATAATCGTGGTGAGCGGCAGCGCGATGATCAGACCGATGATGCCCGCCATGTAACTCCAAATGGAGAGCGAAAGGAGCACCATGGCAGCGGACAATCCCATGATTTTCCCCATGATGCGCGGTGTGAAGACCGTGTCTTGCAGCACCTGCACCACAATATAGACCAGCAGCACCAGCGCCATCAATCCCCAGAAGGAGCGTCCGGTATCCGACATCTCCATGAGAGCGAGAACCGCAGCCGGTGCAAAGCCCACTACTTGCACGTAGGGAATGAAGCTGATTAGTCCCACGAAAAGTCCCATCCCCAAGGGCATGGGCAGGCCGATGATCCAGAATCCCAACGTGAACATGACGCAGTTTGACAAGGCCACCAGCGCCTGACCGCGGAAATACCCCCGCATGTTGTGTCCCAAATCTTCCGAGAGGCGGCGGAAGAAACTGCGTCGTGCACGGGGAAGCCAATTGATCCAAGCCGTTGTATAATAGTCGTAGTCGAGCAAGAGGAAAAACAGGTAGAGCGCACCGAAGGCCGCGCCCACCAAACTCATCACCAGGTTGGCCGTCGAAACCAACATGTTCCACACGTGCGGCAGCGTTTCACGAATGGTCTTCATGAGGTTGTCGCTGCGCAGCATCGATTGAATCTTTTCCTGGTCGAGCCATTGCTGCATCAAATGATCCAGCCATTCTGGCAAATGAACGTTGCGGATGTGTCCCGAAGCCAGATAGCTCAGTAAGGCATCTTTGATTTGTGTCACCCCGTCGATGAGGGGCGGAATGATCAGCCACGCCACCGCACAGCCCAGTCCGATGAGTAGCGCCAAAGTGATCAAAACCGACAAAACGCGCGAACGCAAACGACAAGTATTCTGGAAAAAGTTGACCACAGGTGCCAATATCCATGCGATGGCCCAAGCCGCAAAAAAAGGAATGAGCACGGGGCTGAGCCAGCGCAAACCCAAAACGAGAATAGTGATCACTGCAAGGAACAGCAGACCACGGACAAAACGGTCGAAATCGATGACGGGTTTCAAAAAATACATGTGATCAATATAATAAGGAGTGCGGAATGCAAAGGTACAATCTTTTCCACAGCCCGCTCAAAGTTTTTCGCGTTTTATTTGTATCAAAACAGAGAAACGACTATTTTTGCAATTAGCGGTGCGGCGTTTTTTCGCGTCAAGTCCGCCACATTCAGCCCGATACACCGCCATGCTCTATCTCGTTCCCACCCCCGTCGGCAATCTCGAAGACATCACGTTGCGCGCGCTTCGTATTTTGAAATCTGTCGACCTCGTACTCGCCGAAGACACGCGCACCAGTGGCGTCCTGTTGAAGCACTACGACATCAGCGTTCCGCTGGTGAGCCACCACAAGTTCAATGAGCACCAAACGGCCGATACCTTCGCCGCCCGTCTCGAAGCGGGAGAGCAGATGGCGCTCATCAGCGACGCCGGCACGCCCGCCATCAGCGACCCCGGCTTCCTCCTGGTGCGTGCGGCCGTGGCGCGTGGAGTCGAAGTGCAATGTCTGCCCGGCGCCACAGCCTTCGTGCCGGCCCTCGTCGCCAGCGGTCTGCCCTGCGATCGTTTCTGTTTCGAAGGATTCCTGCCGCAGAAAAAAGGCCGCAGTTCGAAGCTCGAGAGCCTGGCCGGCGAACCGCGCACCCTCATCTTCTACGAAAGTCCGCATCGCGTGGTGCGCACCCTCGGGCAGTTCGTCGAAGTGTTCGGCGGCGAGCGTCGTTGCAGCGCCTGCCGTGAAATCAGTAAGGTGCACGAGCAAAGTGTTCGCGGCACCCTGACCGAAGTGCTGAACCACTTTGAGCGAGAAGAGCCCCGCGGCGAGTTTGTGCTCGTCGTCGAGGGAGCCCCCGCCGCCGACGAAGCCGCCGTGCGCAAAGCTGAACGCCGTGCGCGCCGCAGTCGCCCCACCGATCCCATCACCGGGCAACCGCTCGATGAGGTTCCCGACACCGGTGCCCGACGGTCGAAACACCACGCCGGCACCCGCTAAACATCCCATCCAAATTGAATCCCACTAAACAACAGCACCATGAATAAAATTGTGATCCTGCTGGTTGCCCTCCTCGGGGTAAGCCTTTTCACTGCCTGTGAAACCAAAAAGCAGCAAGAAGCCACCGCAGCCACCACGCCTGCCGATTCGCTGAAGCAAATCATCAACCAAAAAGACACGGAACTCAATGACATGGTCACCACGCTCAACGAAATCCAAGAAGGTTTTCGTCAGATCAACGAGGCGCAAGGTCGCATCAGCGTGGAGCGTCGCAAGGGTGAACAAAACAACCGCGAAGCGATCATCGAGGACATGCAGCTCATTCGCCGCACCCTCAAACTCAACAACGAACTGATTGCCAACCTTCGCCAACAAGTCAAGTCGTCGAAGTCCAACAACTCGAAATTGCGCGCCACCATGGAGGCCACCATTTCCTCCCTCAATGCGCAACTCACCGACCTCAACAAGCAGGCCGAGGATCTGCGTGCCCAGTTGGCGCAGAAAGACATCAAGATCGCCGAGCAAGGACAGCAGATCGACAACCTCAAAGGCAATGTCAATGAACTCTCGGTGCAAAACGAAACCAAGGCACGCACCGTCTCCGCGCAGGACCGTGAGCTCAACACTGCCTTCTACGTCTTCGGCACGAAACGCGAACTCAAAGAACAAAACATCCTGCAAGGCGGAGAAGTGTTGCGCAACGGCAATTACAACAAAGACTACTTCACGAAAATCGATATCCGTGTCGATCGTATCATCCATCTTTATTCTAAGAGCGCCAAACTCATGACAGCGCATCCCGAAGGTTCCTACACGCTCGATCGCGATGCCCAGGGACAATACACCCTGCGCATCACCGATCCCAACCGGTTTTGGAGCGTGAGCAAATACCTCGTTATCGTCGTGAAGTAAGCGCTTCTTCTCTCCTCGTTTCTGCACACCCGGTTCGCCGCGCACCCTGTTGCGCCGCGAATGGCGGGTGGGGAAACGTGCACACACAGCTCAAAAACTATCGTTATGAAATCCCTCATTCCTCATATCGCCTCCACGCGTCGCGGCGGTCGCCTTTTCGCACCGCTTGGCGTGATGGTCCTCGTCGGCAGTCTGACCTTCTCGAGTTGCTCGAGCTACGACAGTTTCAGTCGCACCACGACCGGTTTCTACCTGGGCTCCATATTCGGTTCCGCCGTCGGCGGCATCCTCGGCGGTTCACGCGGTTCTGATTTTGGTACCGTGATCGGCGGTGCCACCGGTGCGGCTCTGGGAGCTGCCAGTGCAGAGTCGGCCCGCAAGGAGCGCGAGGAATATCGCCGCGAGCGCGCCGAACGTCAATACCCCTATCCCACGCGCACCCCGTCCACCGACGAGGCCGCGGAGAGCGGCATCAGCTACGGCCGTTTCGAGTCGGCGCGTCCCACTCCGGTGCTGCCCGGCAACTTGGAAGTGACCAACATTGTCTTTGCCGACGCCAACGGCGACCGTGTGCTCCAGCCCGGCGAACAGGCCGAAATCACCTTCGATATCTACAACCGCGGCACTTCGCCCGTGCGCAATGTCACGCCCTTGGTCACGTCGGACTACGATCGCATCAACGTCTCGCAACCGGCCATCATCAGCGAAATCCTTCCCGGACAGGGTTTCCGTTACCGTGCCGCCGTGCTGGCGCGCAGCAACGCCAAGACCACTCCGGCCGTCTTCAAAGTGGCTTTCCCCGACGGACAGGGTCGCCAGGTCGAGGTGCGCCGCTTCACGGTCAATGTGGTGCGGCCCTAAGCCGTCCGGCGTTAGACCGAGTGCCCGTCAGAGCAGAGCGCTCGATTCACGTCCTTTTTTGAAGCGCATCGTTTTCGTCGCAGAGACCAAAGTCGAGGCCGTGTCGCAACCCAGGTTGCGCACGGCCTCGATGCGGGTCGGTGCACGGCGCACGAGGCGGCAAAAGGGCGCGACGCCCGTTGTTGCAATGGGCTCGGCAGGGTCCACAATCGAGCTCCTCGTTCGCGGTCTTTGAGGCGCCTGCTCGCCCTGCTTCGAGCGAGTGGAAAATGACGGGAGCTGACGCCTTCTCGCGTGTGCGCGCGTCAGGAGGTTTTGTATTTTTGCCTTCACTCCTTCACCCATGTGCCACAATTTGCTGTTCCATAGTTGATTAGGGGTGAAGGCTTTTGCTTTTTTCCTTCACCTTTAGTCAACACACAGACCACGGCAAAACCTTCACCCGCAACGGCGTGATTTTGAGTCGAATTATTGCAAAGGTGAAGGGTGAAGATGAAAATCGAAAAACGGTTGTGTGCGCATTATGCGCGTGTGCGAGCGCGACAGCGCCTTCACCTTCACCCTTTCGTCGGCGGAGGGGCGAGGTTCGGCGAGGTGTCGCCACGGGGTGGGAACTATTGGACGAATCTTCCCTGTTTTCGTCCCGTAGTCCCCCGTTTTTCCGGCGCGTCAGCATCGCTCGTATCGAATCTTTCGATCATCTGCAAAAATATCTTCTCATTCTCGGCCTTATTCTCGTGATTTTGTGTAACTTTGTCCCCAAATCTATGCGCATGCCCCTGCGGTGTGCCGTAAGTCATTGAGAATAAAACAATAACAATACAATAATCACAAATGGCAGCATTACAGAAAATCAGAAGCAGCTCCTGGATTCTCATCCTCATGGCGGTCGGCATGTTTCTGTTCATCCTCACCATGGTGCTGGACTCCAATACCATTTCGGCATTGACGAACAGCAGCCGCAACGTCGGAGAAGTCTACGGCAAGAGTCTCTCGGCCGAAGAATTTTCAGGCATGGTGAACGAAGCTTCGGAAGTGATGAAGCTTCGCAACGGCGGTACGCTTACCGACGAACAAACTGACATGGTGCGCAACCAAGTCTGGAACGACTATGTGCAATACGAACTCGTGAAGCACGAGTGTGACAAGCTCGGCGTCGAGGTTACGGAAAAAGATGTGCAAGAAGCGCTCCGACAGGGTAGTGCGCAGGCCTTCCAAAACCTGCCGATGTTTATGGGCCAGACCGGACGCTTCGATTACACGGCACTGCAAGCTTTCTTCAAGCAGGTCAAGAGCATGAAGGGACAGAACCTGCCGCCTGAAGCTGCCGAACAGATCAATACGATCGAAAAGCTTTGGGCTTACACCGACAAGCAGCTTCGTCGCGAACTGCTCATGACCAAATACCAGTCGCTGCTCATGGCTTCGGTGACGACCAACCCTGTCAGCGCCAAGGCACAGTTCGACGCGCGCACGCAGTCGGCCAATGCCCTCGTGGCCGCTTTCCCCTACGGCAACATCTCCGATAAGGAAGTGAAGGTCGAGGATAGCGACTTGAAGGCGGTCTACGATCGTTTCAAGAAACTCTTCCGTCTCGACAATGAAGTGCGCGATCTGAAATTCATCGACTATGTGGTCAGCGCCAGCCCCGCCGATCGCAAGGCTGTGGAGCAACAGGTGCAAGGCATCTACGCGAAGCTCTCGGCCGGCGAGGATCCTGCTGCAGTGATCAATGCTTCGAAGAGCCAGACGCGTTTCATCGATCTGCCCTTGGCTGCAGAGGCCTTCCCCACCGATGTGCGTCAGGAACTCGAATCGATGAGCGCAGGAAGCATGAAAGCTCCTTACGTCAACGACCAGGACAACACCTACAATGTGGTGAAGCTCATTTCCAAAGTGCAGGCTCCCGACTCTGTGGCCTATCGTGCTCTCAGTGTACAAGCTACCGAAGCCGGGCGCGCAGATTCAATCCTGAAGGCGCTCAAAGGGGGTGCCAAGTTTGAAGACGTGGCCAAGAAAATGGGCATGCGCAGCGACACCACTTGGATCAACACCGCTCAAGTCACTGCCGATCAGTTGAATCCCGAGACGGCCAAGTTCGTCAACGAGCTCTACAATGCACCGCTCAACGCCTACAACGTGGTAGACGTGCAGGGCGCCAAAGTAGTGCTCCAAGTGGTGAATCGCAAGGCGATGAAGACGAAGTATGTGGCTGCCGTGGTGAAAGTGCCCATCAATTTCTCGAAGGCAACCTACGACGCCGCAGTCAGCAACATGAATCGCTTCTTGGCCTCCTGCCACGATCTGGCCTCGTTCGAGAAGCAAGCACCCAAGAGTGGTTACCAAGTGCTGAGCGCCGATGCCTTCAGCGCCTCTGCCGGTCTCATCGGTGCAAGTGGTTACAACCCCGGCATCCGCGGTTCGAAAGAAGCCGTGAAGTGGGCTTTCGACGACGCCAAGGAAGGCCAAGTTTCCCCGCTCTACGAAGTGGGCGAGGCCAACAACCACTTGCTCGTTGTCGCCCTCTCGAAAGTGTACAAGAAGGGCTATCTGCCCTACGACAACAAGCAGGTGAAGGACTACCTCACCGCAATCGTCAAGAGCGAGAAGAAGGGTGAGCTCGCTGCCAAGAAATGGGGCGGCATCAAGAGCATCGAGGCTGCGAAGGCCAAGGGCGCCATTGTCGACTCGCTGAACAACGTCACCTTCGCCGGTGCGAACGTCGTTTCTGCTGTCGGTGTGCCCGAACCCGCCCTAACTGCCGCAATCTCCGCAGAAAAGAAGGGAGCCACCACGCCGCTCGTGATCGGAACGGAAGGTGCTTACCTGGCTCAAATCCTCTCGAAGGGTTCGAACACCAGCGAGAAGTTCGACGTGAAAAGCGAAATGGCCATGCAGCAGCGCGGTTTGTTGCAGGTGATGGGCCAATCCATCCTCGGTGTGCTCAGCCAGAAGGCCAATGTCGTTGACAAACGCTACAAGTTTTGATTGAAACGCCGCGTTTCTCCTAATTCATAAACAACCACGGAGTCGGAAGTCCTGCGCTTCCGACTCCGTGGCGCTTTCTCTTTGCCCAGCCGTAGTCCATTCATTCCCCGCTCATGGAACTTAACGAATTACTGTCTCTCTTCGATCATCATCCCGGCGTGCTCCGACTGCGCGAGCAGTTGTCGGCTCGCCGCCCGCGCATGCGCCTGGAAGGTTTGCGCGGTTCTTCCGCCGCCGTGGTGCTCGGAGCTGCCGCGCAGAGCTCGAGCGATTTTTTCCTCGTCGTGGGCGACGATGAGGAAGAAGCGGCCTATTTCTACAACGACCTGCGTCAATTGCTCGGCGAGCACACGGTGTTGTTCCTCCCTTCCTCCTACCGCCGTGCGGTGAAGTACGGCCATCGTGACACAGCCGGCGAAATTCTGCGCACCGATGTGCTCTCGCGTTTGTCGGGGCGCGCTGCCGGCGCCGAAGCGGGCGAACCGCTTTTTGTCGTGACGTTCCCTGCCGCGCTGGCCGAACGCGTAGCTCCACGCGTGTCGCTCTCAGCGCGCAGCTTGTCGCTCAAAGTTGGCGAATCGCACGACGTGATCGAACTCACCCATCGTTTGGAGGAGCTGGGGTTCCGGCGCAAAGACTACGTTTACGAACCCGGTGAGTATGCGCTGCGCGGTTCGATCCTCGACATCTTCAGTTACGCTTCTGAGTATCCCTATCGTATCGACTTTTTCGGCGACGAAGTGGAGAGCGTGCATTCGTTTGAGGTGCAGACTCAGTTGTCGCGTTCGGCGGTGGAGGGCGCGCAGATCGTGCCGAACGTCGAAGGTGATGCGAGCAGCGAACAGTTGGTACCGATCACCGATTATTTCCCGCAGCAACCGGTGGTTGTGGCACACGATCTCCAATTTGTGTGCGACCGCGTGCAGCAGATTTTCGACGAGGGGTTTGCCGATCAAGCTTTGGCCGAACAAGCCGCCACTTCGGAGATGGAACTGTCTGAAGTCTATGCCCGTTTTGCGGCTTCTCGTCTGTTGGTGAACGGTAAGGAGCTGCAATCGCAATTGGTGCGGGGCATGTATTGGCAGTGGTCGAAAGCGACGGACCAGACGAAGGCTGCGGGCGGAGAAATCGTGCCGACGGTGGTGTTTCACACCCAACCGCAGCCACTCTTTCACAAGCAGTTCGAACAGGTGCTTGCGGCATTCCGGTCGTTGATCGCCGACGGGCAGCGCATCTATGTGCTGGCCGACAGCGAAAAGCAGCAAGAGCGTTTGCGCGACATCCTCGGGGAGTTGGCGCAGGCGGAGGGGGGCGCGCCCGGAGCTTCGCTTTTTACGCCCGTCCACCTCACTCTCCACGAGGGGTTCGCCGACGCGGATGTGGCTGCCGCCTTCTACACCGACCACCAGATCTTCGATCGTTTCCACAAGTACAATTTGCGTTCCGACCACGCGCGCAATGCCAAGATGTCGCTCACGCTCAAAGAGATTCGTCAGTTTGAGCCGGGCGACTATGTGGTGCATGTCGATCACGGGGTGGGGCAGTTTGTCGGACTCATGCGCATCCCGGGCAGCGACGGGGCCATGCAGGAAGTGATCAAGATCAAATATCAGAACAACGATGCGATTTTCGTGTCGATCCACGCGCTCCACAAGGTTTCGAAGTACAAGGGGAAGGAAGGCACGCCACCCCGGCTTTCACATCTCGGCACCGGCGCGTGGGAACGCCTCAAAGAGCGCACAAAGAAAAAACTCAAAGACATTGCGCGCGATTTGATTTTGCTTTACAGCCGACGACGTGCTGAAAAAGGTTATGCTTTTTCGCCCGACAGTTTCTTGCAGCAGGAGCTCGAAGCCTCTTTCGCCTACGAAGACACGCCCGACCAGTTGCGGGTGACGCGACAGGTGAAGGCCGACATGGAGCAACCGCGTCCGATGGACCGCCTGGTGTGTGGCGATGTGGGTTTCGGCAAAACGGAAATTGCGGTTCGCGCCGCTTTCAAGGCGGCCACCGACGGCAAACAGGTGGCGGTAATGGTGCCCACCACCGTTTTGGCGTTGCAGCACTACAAAACATTTGCCAAGCGACTGAAGGATTTCCCGGTGCGCGTCGATTACCTTTCGCGTGCCCGCACGACGGCGCAAACCAAGGCGCTGCTCAAGGATCTGGCCGACGGACAAATCGACATCCTCGTCGGGACGCACAAGCTCATCGGGAAAACGGTGAAATTCAAAGACCTCGGGTTGCTCATCATCGATGAGGAACAGAAATTCGGTGTCTCGGTCAAGGAACGTCTGCGGCAGCTCAAAGTCAATGTCGACACGCTCACGATGTCGGCGACGCCCATTCCGCGCACCTTGCAGTTTTCGCTCATGGGCGCGCGCGATCTCAGTGTCATCAACACGCCGCCGCCCAATCGTCACCCGATTCGCACGGAAATTCATACCTTCGGCCATGAGATCATTGCCGATGCGATCAATTTCGAACTCAGTCGCAACGGACAGGTTTATATCGTCACCCATCGCATTGCGCAACTCACGCACATTGAGCACCTCATTCATAAGTATGTGCCCGATGCACGCGTGGTGGTGGGGCACGGACAGATGGAACCGGCCAAGTTGGAAAAGGTGATTCTCGATTTCGTCAACCACGAGTATGACGTGCTGTTGTCAACCACCATCATCGAGAACGGTATCGACGTCCCCAACGCGAACACCATTCTGATCGACAATGCACAGCATTTCGGACTTTCGGACCTGCACCAAATGCGCGGTCGTGTGGGCCGCGGCAGTCAGAAGGCTTTCTGCTATCTCATGGCGCCCCCGCTCAGCGCATTGCCCGATGACAGTCGGCGCCGATTGCAAGCCATCGAGAATTTCTCTGATCTGGGAAGCGGAATCCACATTGCCATGCAGGATCTCGACATTCGCGGTGCCGGAAATCTGTTGGGTGCGGAGCAGAGTGGTTTTGTGGCCGATTTGGGCTACGAGACCTATCAAAAGATTCTCACCGAAGCGGTTTCCGAACTCAAAAACGACGAATTTGCCGATCTGTTTGCCGAAGAGCTCACGCGCCAATCGGACGAAGCAGCTGGTGGCGAGTTTGCGGCCGAGTGTAACGTGGAGTGCGATTTGCACGCCTACTTGCCCGAAATGTACGTGCCCGGTGCTTCCGAACGCATGTTGCTGTACCGCGAACTCGATGGACTGGAAAGTGACGAAGAGCTCGAGGGTTTCCGGCGCCGTCTGCTCGACCGTTTCGGTCCGTTGCCCGCCGAAGCCGAGGAGTTGCTGCGCATCGGTCCGCTGCGTCGGCTCGGTCGCCGTTGCGGTGCGGAGCGGTTGGTGCTCAAATCTCGTGCGATGACCCTCTTTTTTGTGGCCAATGCACAGAGCCCGTTCTATCAGAGTGGAATTTTCAGTCGCATCCTCGCTTTCGCCACGTCGCCGGCTAACATGCGGCGTTGTGAGCTGGGCGAGAAGAAGGGAAAACGCTATATCCGCATCAAGAATGTGGGTAGTGTCGACGCAGCCGTGGCGATTTTGGGGCATTTTGTGAAAGAATTGCCACAAAATGAATCGGAGATGTGATTTTTGTAGGGCATCTTCTTGCTGTGAAGTAAGTTGTTTGTTAAATTTGTCTCGGAATTTAATAGACAATCTTTCAGTATGAACAGAATTTACCACAGTGTCTGCTTTGGATTCGCAGCGCTGTCTGTGATCTTCATGATCAGTTGCTCTTCGCCCCGTCGCCATTCCGGAAGCATGTCCGATGATATGGATAGTACTGTTGACGAAAACTCGGCCTCAGCAAGGGAGTTGCGCGCCGCGCGACCTGAGACAGGAACCTCCGTTTATGAAAACGATTATGAACTCGACGATGAGAAAGAAAGCGCTATCGAGGTCTCTGCGCCGGATGATGGTACGGACTACGTGCTCATTGTGAAGGACTCCGGTGTGATGGTGGCCAATGTTTATATTCGCAGCGGAGACACCTACGAACTGCATTTGCCGAATGGTGAATACGAGGTCTACTTCTATGGTGGCAAGCGATGGAATCCGAAGAAAATGATCGGTGAGCGCGTGGGGGCTTTCGAGCAGGGAGACTTCATGAAAGACGATGAGGAAGTGGCACTTGAAAATCAAAAAGTGACCTATACCTTGGAACAAACTGAAGACGGGAATTTCGAAATGACTGGCTGCGACGAGGAAGATGCCCTCGATTAAATGCGCAAGCTTCGGCCGTGTAAAATGAAAAATTGCAATCTGCACCTTGAAAACTACGTGGTTTTATTGGTCAGGTTGCAATTTGGTGTTATATTCGTGGTCTGTTCACTCTAAAAACGTGCGCTCCCGTTCTCCTCTGAAATCCGTGAAGGGAGAAAGCGCCCAATTCACAGCGTCATGAATCACGAAAATTTTCTCCTCAATGCCAATCCCCTTGTCGCCTTCTTCCAGAAGTCGCCACGAGAATTCACCAAGGCCGACATCATGCGCTACGTTGCCGAACACGGCATTCGCATGATCAACTTTCTCTATCCTGCCGGCGACGGACGTCTCAAGACGCTCAATTTCGTCGTCACGGATCGCGCCTATCTCGACACCATTTTAAGTTGTGGCGAGCGCGTTGACGGTTCGAGCCTTTTCCGTTTCATCGGAGCGGGCAGCAGCGATCTTTATGTGCTCCCCCGTTTTTCGACCGCCTTTGTCGACCCCTTCGCTGAGATTCCAACCCTTTGCTTGCTTTGCTCCTACTTTGACAAAGATGGTCGTCCGCTGGCTTCCTCCTCTGAACAAACGCTGCTCAAAGCGGCCGAGGCTTTTCGCGAAGTCACCGGTATGGAGTTTGAAGCGATGGGCGAATTGGAATACTATGTCATCAAACCCGACGAAGAACGCTATCCCGCAGTAGATCAGCGTGCCTACCACGAATCGGCTCCCTTTGCGAAAACGAATGCGTTTCGCGCCAAATGCATGTTGGCGATTGCGCAAACGGGTGCTCAGATCAAGTATGGACACTCCGAAGTGGGGAATTTCTCACAAGACGGTTTGGTCTACGAGCAAAACGAGATCGAATTTTTGCCGGTGCCGGTGCGAGAAGCCGCCGACCAATTGGTGATTGCCAAATGGATCATCCGCAATCTGGCTTACGAAGAAGGGCTCGACGTGACGTTCGCTCCGAAAATCACCACCGGAAAAGCGGGCTCCGGCCTCCATGTTCACATGCGTATCACGCGCGACGGCGAGAATCTCATGCTCGACGATTCGGGAAAACTGAGCAACGATGCGCGTCGAATGATTGCCGGCTTGGTGGATCTGGCTCCGGCCTTGACGGCGTTCGGCAACAAGAATCCGACTTCCTATTTCCGCCTTGTGCCGCATCAGGAAGCGCCCACCAATGTGTGCTGGGGCGATCGCAATCGTTCGGTACTGGTGCGCGTTCCGCTCGGCTGGACGGGCGATGTGGACATGTGTCGCGAAGCCAATCCGCTCGAACCGGCGTCGCAGCGCAACACCCGCGGGAAGCAAACCGTGGAAATCCGCAATGCCGACGGTTCGGCCGACGTCTATCAACTGCTGGCCGGCATCTGTGTGGCGGCTCGTCACGGCTTTGAAATGCCCGATGCGCTCGAAGTGGCGCGCGACACGTATGTCGATGTCAATATTCATGCCGCTGATCAGGCAGAACTGGTCAAGCGCTTGACGCAATTGCCCGACAGTTGTGCCGCCTCGGCCGACTGTCTCGAACAGCGTCGCGAAGTTTTCGAGCAGCACGGCGTGTTCTCGCCTGCCGCTATCGACGGCACACTCGTCGAACTGCGTTCGTACGGGGATCGCACGCTCCGAGCAGACACGGCCGACCGCCCGCAAGAAGTGGCCGCCCTCGTGGAGCGTTTCTTCCACTGCGGATGAAGTGAAAACAGCGCGAATTCACACGCGATGGTCCCGCTACTCCTCGAGGGGGTAGCGGGACCTTTTGTTTTCGCGATCGATGCAGAGCAAAAACAACCCCTCTGTTTCTTTCGAAGCAGAGGGGCAGAAAGGGATATGCGTGCGCAGGTTGGCGCAACGTGTTTGGTTTACTTCTTAGGCGTGCGAGCCAGTGTTTCGAGCACGAGGCGCCAGTATTTTTCCACCGAGGGGATGAAACAGCGTTCGTTGGGCGTGTGGGGCGATTGGAGCGTGGGGCCGAACGAAACGACGTCCATGCCGGGGCAGTGGCTCAAAATCACCGAGCACTCCAATCCGGCATGCACCACTTGTACTTTCGGATCTTCGGCGAAGAGGTCTTTGTAGACCTCTTCCATGAGCGTCACGATCTCGCTTTCCGGCGAGGGTTGCCAAGCGGGGTAGGCGCCGTCGGTCGTCACCTTCATGCCGGCCATGGAGAAGCAGGCTTCGAGCGTGTCAACGCAGTATTGACGCATGGTGTCGCGGCTGGAGCGGACGAGAATGCGGAACATGGCCTTCCCGTTTTCGATCTCAACGATGGCCAGGTTGCTCGACGTTTCGACGATGCTCGGGAGGTGGGGAATGAAGCGCAGCACGCCGTTGTGGCAAGCCAGGATCGCATCGACGAGGTTATCTTGAATTTCTTCGGGAACGAGCGAAGTGGGCATCGCTTCTTCCTTGACTTCGATCTTGAGGTTGGGCTCGATCACCCCATACTCGTCGACGAGGTCACGTTGCCATTCTGTTTCCACCGCCTCTTTGAGGGCGGCCACGTTTTCTGCCGGGAGCGTGAGCACGGCTTCTGCTTCGCGAGGAATGGCATTGCGCATGTTGCCGCCTTTCCACTCGGCCAGACGCGCCTCAAAATTGGCAATGGCGTCGGCCACCACACGCGCCAGATTCTTATTGGCGTTGGCGCGACCTTCGTTGATCTCGAGTCCGGAGTGCCCGCCGCGGAGTCCGTGGAGCACGATGCGCACCGCTTTGTCGCCGGCTTCGGGAGCCACGGTTTGGAATTCGAGTTCGGCCGTGAGGTTGACGCCACCTGCCGATCCGACCATGAGTTCGCCGTGCGTTTCATTGTCGAGGTTGAGCAGAATGTCACCTTTGAGCAGCCCGTCTTCCATGTGGTCTACACCGTACATGGTGGTTTCCTCATCGGCCGTGATGAAGGCTTCGAGAGGCCCGTGGCAAAGGCTGTCGTCCTCGAAAATGGCCATAATGGTTGCCACGGCCATCCCGTCGTCGGCGCCGAGCGTCGTGTTGCGCGCACGCACCCATTCGCCGTCGATCCACGTTTCGATGGGATCGGTTTCGAAGTTGTGTTGCGAATCGGGCGTTTTTTGCGGCACCATGTCCATGTGTCCCTGCAGCGTCACCACCTTGCGGTCTTCCATACCGGGCGATGCAGCCTTGTACATCAGGACGTTGCCAGCGTTGTCAAGGCGAGATTCAATGTGGTGTTCCTTCGCCCAGTTGAGCAAGAACTGTTGTATTTTCTCGAGATGTCCCGAGGGGCGGGGCACTTGGTTGAGAAGATGGAAATTGCGCCAGATAGCTTCCGGCTCGAGCTTCAAAATTTCGCTCATAATGTTGCGGTTTTAGACTGTTTTTTTATGAAGAGCAGATCTGTCCATCCCCATGCTCCGGCGAGCACGACGAGGGCAGTCTGAATGGTGTGGACCAAAAGAACGAACGCCACCACGGGAGCCTCGGCCAGCCCGTAGAGCACGAGCACTGTCTTGACGGCAAAGTGCCAAGGTCCTGCACCATTGGGCGTGGGCACGAGCACGGCGAACGAACCAATGCAGAAGGCCAGCAAGCCTGTGGCAGGATCGACCGATGCGGTGGCGGGAAAGGCGAAGAATGCGAGATAAAAATGCAGGTAATACCCGATCCATATGCCGATGCTGTAGAGCAAGTAGACCCAGAAGGGACGTACACGCCGCAAGGAGGCGATGCCGTCCATGAAACTCCGCATTTTGTCCCGTCCTCGTTGGAAAAAAGACATGCGCGCCATCAATACGGCAAGAAAAACCACCGCCAGGAGCAGGCAAATGGCTGTGACGAGGTAGCCGGTAGAGGTGAAACGCTCGAAAAAGCGCAGTGGCGCCGCGCCCGTGGTGTGCACAAAATGTAGATATTGGGGCAGTTGGATGAGCGCTGCTCCCACCGTGAGGAGAATAAGGAGTAGGGAGTCGACAACGCGCTCGGCCACCACCGTGCCCAAGGCTTTGGTGAACGAGGTGCCGGCATAAGTCTTGAGGGTGCCGCAGCGTGTCACTTCGCCGATGCGCGGCACGACCAAGCTGGCCGCGTAGGAAATGAAAATTGCATCGGTGCAAACGCGCAGGGTGGGGTGCTCATTGAGCGGCCGCAAGGCCAGGCGCCAACGTTGAGCGCGCAATACCAAAGGGACAATGCCGAAGGCCAGCGAGACGAGCATCCAATTCCAGCGCATCGAGGCCAGCATTTGGAACGTGGCGTTCCAGTCGTTGCCGCGATACATCCACCAGAGGATGCCGATTCCCACAGCAAAAGGGACGATAAACTTGACAATGTCGACAAATGGTTTCACGCAAACGTAGTTTTTTTGTATTTTCGCGTCGTAACGCCGGCCGCTTTGTTCCGTGCGCTCCCAAGGAGTGCAACAAGATGGCGATCAGCGCGAAATTACAAATTATTCCTATAGAATGAAGTCCGTACGTCCGAAAAAATTCCTCGGCCAGCACTTTTTGAAAGATCTCGGTGTGGCGCGTGCCATTGCCGACACGGTCGATGCTTGTCCCGATCTGCCCATTCTCGAAGTCGGTCCCGGCATGGGAGTGCTCACGCAATTTCTCTTGCCCAAGGGACGTGAGGTGAAGGTGGTGGAAATCGACTTCGAAAGTGTGGAGTATCTTCGGAAGAACTTCCCCGAGCTCGAGGAGCAGATCGTCGAAGATGATTTCCTGAAGATGCACCTCGAACACGTTTTCGACGGACGTCAGTTTGTGCTCACGGGCAATTATCCCTACAACATCTCGAGCCAGATCTTCTTCAAGATGCTCGAATACCGCGATCTCATCCCTTGTTGCACCGGTATGATCCAGAAAGAAGTGGCCGAACGCCTGGCTGCGGCTCCCGGCAGCAAGACCTACGGTATTTTGAGCGTGTTGGTGCAACTATGGTACGACGTGGAATACCTTTTCACCGTGGAACCTGGCGTGTTCAATCCGCCGCCCAAGGTGAAAAGTGCCGTGATTCGCATGACGCGCAACCGAGTGAGCGACGCCGGTTGCGACGAACGTTTGCTGCGTCGCGTGGTGAAAACGGCTTTCAACCAGCGCCGCAAGATGATGCGCGGCAGTTTGAAACCGCTTTTCGCACAACTGGACAACGAATGCGGTAGCGACCGCTCGCATGCTGAGTTCTTGGCGCAGCCACTCCTGACGAAGCGTCCGGAACAGCTGTCGGTAGCCGATTTTGTGGCGCTCACCAACGCCGTGGCGCAGGAAATGAAGGCGTGATGTCGCCTTCGCAGCGCTCAACGGCTGCAACGCAGAAAACGACTGCACACGATACTCAATAATATATTATACCTCCCATCTTATGCTCCCCCTGTCCTTCCTCCTTCTCGTAGGCGCCATCGTGCTTTTCGTCACCAGAAAGAAAAACAACGATGAGGATCCGGAGAATGAATTGTAGAAAAAATCGGCGTTCGCCTTTTTACGTATGTTCTATCCCGCCAAATTTCTCACCCACCTCGTTTCTCGTCTGCCCGACGGGGGCACCGACGAACTCCGTCACGAAGAGAACGTGATGATTTCGCTGCGCGACGACGGCACTTGGGCGTTGCGCTACAACGATCCCGAGAACGGCGGACAGACGATGCTCCAAGGCACGGAACATCACCTGTCTGTTTCGCGATCGGGGCACATCGTGAGTCGTTTGCTCTTCAGAATCGGCGAACGTTGCGAGAGTGTCTATCGCACCCCCAACGGCGAATTCGAAATGTCGACCCTCGCCACGCTCTACAACGCACAGGTGGACGACCAACGCGGCACCCTCGAGTTGCACTACGATCTCTTTTTCAACGGTGCGCTCACCGCACACAACGAACTCACCGCAACTTGGGAACGCACTTAGGGTGCCGACGGTTGCTCAAACCCCTTTTCTCATGAACGAACTGCAAAACTATATTGCCGAGAACGAACCTCGCTTTCTCGAAGAGCTCTTTTCGCTCATTCGCATCCCGAGTGTGAGCGCACATCCCGAACGTCGCCCCGACATCGAGCGCTGCGCCGAGCGTTGGCGCGAGTTGTTGCTGCAAGCCGGCTGCGATCGGGCGGAAGTGATGCCCTCGGCCGGCAACCCCTTGGTCTATGCCGAGAAAATGGTCGCCGCCGACGCGCCCACGGTGCTGGTTTATGCGCACTATGACGTGATGCCCGCCGAACCCCTCGACCTCTGGCACTCCGATCCTTTCGAACCCGAGGTGCGCGACGGCCACATTTGGGCGCGCGGTGCCGACGACGACAAAGGACAGTCGTTCATTCAAGTCAAAGCCTTTGAATATCTCGTGCGCAACGACCTGCTTCGCCACAACGTGAAGTTCATTTTCGAAGGCGAAGAGGAAATCGGCAGTCCCTCGCTCGCGGCTTTCCTCACGGCGCACCGCGAATTGCTGCGCAGCGATGTGATTTTGGTGAGCGACACCTCGATGCTCGCCCCCGAACTCCCCTCGCTCACCACCGGCCTGCGCGGTTTGGCCTATTGGCAGATCGAAGTGACAGGTCCGAACCGCGACTTGCACTCCGGCCACTTCGGCGGTGCGGTGGCCAACCCCGCACTGGTGCTCTGCGAACTGCTGGCCAAGATGGTCGACAGCGACGGCCGCATCACGATTCCCGGCTTCTACGACGATGTGGAAGAGCTCTCGGCCGAAGAACGCGCCATGCTCGCTTCCATTCCTTTCGACGAAGCTGCCTACAAACGCGCGATCGGCGTGCGCGAGCTGCGTGGTGAGAAAGGCTATTCCACCATCGAGCGCAATGCCTGCCGTCCGAGTTTCGACGTTTGCGGCATGTGGAGCGGTTACCAAGGCGAAGGTTCGAAAACGGTGTTGCCTTCCAAGGCCTACGCCAAAGTGAGCTGCCGTCTGGTTCCCCATCAGCAGCATGAGAAAGTGAGCCAAATGTTTGTGGACTATGTGCAAAGTCTGGCTCCCGATTGCGTCGAAGTCAAAGTCACCCCGATGCACGGCGGCGAAGGCTACGTTTGTCCCATCACACTCCCCGCCTATCGCGCCGCCGAAGAGGGCTTCACCGAGGCCTTCGGCAAGCGCCCGTTGGCCGTGCGTCGCGGAGGCAGCATCCCCATCATCTCCGACTTCGAACGCGTGTTGGGCGTGAAAACGGTGCTCATGGGCTTCGGTCTCGAAAGCAACGCCATCCATTCGCCCAACGAGAACTTCAGTCTCGACATTTTCCGCAAAGGCATCGCAGCCGTTGTGGGTTTCCACCTTCACTATAAAGCATAAGTAAATGCAAAGGCGTTCCCTTCCGTCGAAGGGAACGCACTTTCTCCTCCATTCGTATGTTTGCTCCGCGCAAGTTGTTTAAGTTTCTCGGCATCGCCACGCTCGTCGTCGCGATGCTGATCGTCGTTCTCGTCGGTGCCGTCTATGTTCCGCCCGTTCAGCGGTGGGCCGTGGGGCGCGTGTCGGCAGCCCTCGAAGAAAAGATGGGTTTGAAAGTCGACATCGATGAGGTGAGCCTCACGCCCTTCCTCAATCTCAATGTGGGCAACCTGCGCGCGACCGACGCCGTGGGCGACACGCTGATTTTGGCACAGCGCCTTCATCTGGATGTGGCCTTCTGGCCGCTGTGGGAAGGGCGTGCCGACATCGACGGCATCGGGTTAGACGGCGCGCGCCTCAACACCAAATCTCTCATCCCGGATGTGGAGGTGCGTGGCAGCGTGGGGCACCTCGATGCGGCGGCACACGGCGTCGAGTGGAAGCACGGTTTGGTGCGCTTAGACCGCGCGCTGCTCGACAATGCCCATTTGTCGGTCGCCTTGTCCGATACGGCCAAGCAAGACACGGCCAAGACGCCGGTGCGCTGGGTGATCGATGCGCGCGAACTCGCGGTGCGGCGTTCCGATGTCTCCCTCGCTTTGCCGGGCGACTCACTGCATGTGCGGGCAAAAATTGGAGACGCTTTGCTAAAACAAGGGGTGTTTGACTTAGAATGTCCCAGTTATTCCATAGAAACCCTCCAACTAAAAGAGGGGGCCGTGAGCATGAACACCGTGCACCGGCCGCTGCCTCACAATGCCCTGTTTGACATTGCCGGATTGGCCGTGGATCTGCGCGACCTCTCCTTCGATGAGCACAAACGCCTGAAGTTGAACTTGAAACACGCCGCGGCAGTCGAACGCCTGCGCAACTTGCGCATTACCGAACTGCGCGGCACGGTGCGCATGGACACTTTGCGCGTGTCGCTCCCCGACGTGTTGCTTACCACCACCCGTTCTCGCATCGGCGGTTCGCTGGAAGCCGATTTCGCTGCGTTGCGTCCCGACGCGCACGGGACTCTGAGCGCACGTCTCGACGCGCAAATCGCCCCCAACGACGTGCGCACCATCGCGCGGCACGACGCTCCGCCATCGTTGCGGCAACCCATCGACAAATGGACCCGCTCCCTCTTCGAAGACGATCCGGCCGAAGTGAGTCTGAGGCTGACAGGCAATTTGCGCAATCTGGCCATTCAGCGCTTGGCCTTGAACGTGCCCGGACTGATTCGGGCGCAAGTGGACGGCGCCGTGCGCAATGCCTCAACCTGTTGGCGCTCGGGCCACCTGAACTATGTGGCGGCAACGCAAACCACGCGGCGGGTGCGTGCCCTTCTGCCCCGGAGCGCGGCGAGCACCGTCCGAGTCCCCGATGCCCTGCGGCTGATGGGCGCACTGGATTTCGCAGGCACCGACTATCGTACGCATTTCGCCTTGCAAGAAGGGCGGGGCAATGTGTTCGGACGTGCGACCGTCGATTTGAAGCGCGAAGACTATTCCGCACAAATCGATTTGCAGCGGTTTGAGTTGGCGCAGTTCGTCAAAGGACAGCCCATCGGGCCGTTGACCGGTCGGCTAGGCATCGAAGGTCGTGGTTTCAATGCCGATGCGGCGCGCGCCAATCTGCGGGCCACCGCCGACATTCGCGAAGGCCGCTACGACCGCTATCCCTTGAGTGGCATCGGACTCCGCGCAGCGCTGCGGGGCGGCCACGCCGTGGTCGACTTTAAGGCCCGCAACCCGTTGATCGACGGCGAAGGCCGCATCACCGCCTTGCTCAATCGGCGATATGCCGCACAGCTCGACGTGCAATTGAATCGCGTCGACCTGCGTTCGCTCGGTGTGATCGCCGACACCTTGACCCTGGCGGGGAACTTCCGCGGCACGGTCGAGAGCACACACAACCTCAAGCACCTGGCTGCGCGAGGCGAATTGCGCAATCTGCGTTTTGTCGCGCCCACCCGTCAGCTCATTGCGCAAGATGTTTTGCTCGATGTGTCCTCTCGCCCCGACAGCACCTTCGCTCATGTGAACTCCGGCGACCTGAAATTGCGCTTCGCTGCGCGCAGTGGGTGGCAGGGACTGGCCGATCGTGGCATGAAGATCGCCCAACTGGCCATGCGCCAATTCAAGCACCGCGACATCGATCAGGCAGCGCTCAAACGCGAACTCCCCGACGCGACGTTGCAGCTCGAGGCCGGTCGCGAGAATTTGCTCGCGCGCTATCTGCGTTACAAGCAATATGGCGTGAACAGCGTGGCCATGCAGTTCACGTCTCACCCCACAACGGGACTGAATGGTTTCCTGCGTGTGGGGAAAATCAAGGCCGGAGAGCTGCTGATCGACACCGTGCTGGCCGAAGTCAGCCACGGGCCGGAGGGCTTGGAAGTGGAGGCCACGGTGGAAAACCGGAAAGCCGACAACCCGAATCCCTTCCTTGCCACACTGCACGGCCGGTTGTTGCGCGCGGGCGTTGCGGCCAACGTGGCCTTCAAGGACGGCAACGGGCGATTGGGGCTGCGTCTCGGTGCGCAAGTCGACATGGAAGCCGGCGGCACGCGGCTGCATCTCAACAGCGACACCGCCGTTGTGGCCTATCGCAACTTCGCTATCAATGCCGACAATTACCTGTATGTCAGCGACGACCGCCGCGTGCGCGCCAACATCAAGCTGCTGGCCGACGACGGCACGGGACTGCAAGTCTACAGCGAGGGCAGCGATAGTCTGAAAAACGACATCACCGTCACCGTGAATCGCCTCAATTTGGGCGAACTGGCCAACGTGTTGCCCTATCTGCCCAAGGTGGGCGGCACACTCGACGGCGATTTCCACCTCATCGAGGACCACCACAGCTTCGCCGCCGTGGGCGCCGCCACCGCCAAGGACTTTGCCTACGAAGGCACCGTGATTGGAACGCTGGGCACCGAACTGATGTACCAACCCGGCGACAACGGGCAGCACGTGGCCAATGGTTATCTGACACTCAACGGTGAAGAAGTGGCGGAAATCGGTGGCACCTACGACAGCAAGGGCAAAGGCAAGTTCGACGGCTCGTTCAAGCTCCGCGAACTCCCCTTGTCGATGGCCAATGCCTTCCTGAAAGAAACGGGTTTTGCCATGCGGGGCACTGCCAACGGGGAATTCACCGTGCAAGGCGAGCTCGAAAGTCCGGACATCAACGGACAACTGAAGCTCGAGGACGCACATCTATATAGTAATGTGTATGGAATGGATTTCGTCGTCGACACCGTTCCGCTCGAACTCAAGAAATCGCAACTCGAACTTCGGAATTACCAACTGACCACGGCCGACAAAGTGCCGCTCACGCTGCGCGGCAAGGTCGATCTCTCGCACCCCGCCTCGCCCTATGTCTATGTTGATGTCATCGGTCGGCAGTTCCCGCTGGTCAACACCAAGCGGAAAAACGAATCGTTGCTTTACGGCCGCCTGCTGACCGATATATTGGCCAATGTGCACGGCACGCTCGACAAACTCGTCGTGGCGGGACGCCTCACTGTGCTCGAACGGACCGACATCACCTATGTGATGACCAACACCCCGTTGACCGCGGGCAGCGATCTCTCTGATCTCGTCACGTTCACCGACTTTGCCGACACTGCCGCGGTGGTGGCGCCGACGGAAGAGGCCAAGAAATCGAACATGGACGTGTGGATGGAGATCATTGTCAAGAAGGGAGCGCGTTTCCGCTGCTATCTCACGCCCAACGGAGACAGTTACGTCGACGCCTCGGGCAACGGTAATCTCACTTTCCGCATGCCGCCGCAGGGCGATATGCGAATGACGGGCCGACTCACCATCGACGAGGGCAAAATGAACTACGAATTGCCCGTGATTCCCCTGCGCACGTTCAATTTCGAGAGCGGATCGTCGATCGACTTCACTGGCAACGTGATGAATCCCACACTCAACATCACGGCAACGGAGCGCGTCAAGACCATTGTGACTGAAAACGAACGGCAGCGCGCGGTGACTTTCGACGCGGGGGTGAAGATCAGTCGCACGGTAGAAGACATGGGACTGGAATTCATCATCGATGCGCCCGAAGATTTGACCATCAAAAACCAACTCACGGCGATGAGCGAGGAAGAACGCGGCAAGGCGGCCGTCGCCTTGCTGGCCACCGGTATGTACATCACCGACGACAACCTGGCTACCGGCGGACTCAAAGCGTCTAACGCCCTCAATGCCTTCTTGCAAAGCGAGATTCAGAACATTGCCGGCAAGGCACTTTCGACCATCGACCTTTCTTTTGGCATGGAGAGTGGCGTGAATGCCGCAGGACAAACCACAACCGACTATTCTTATCAGTTCTCCAAACGCTTCCTCAACGACAGAGTGCGCGTGGTGATCGGAGGTAAAGTCTCGTCGGGGACCGATGCCACGGAAGCCACGCAGTCGTTCATCGACAACATCGCCATCGAATATCGTCTCGACGCCGCCAACAATCGCTACGTCCGTCTCTTCTACGACCGCAATGCGCACGACCCGTTGGAAGGCACGCTCATGAAAACCGGCGCCGGCTTTGTCATGCGCCGCAAATCCGAGCATTTCGGAGACCTCTTCATCCAACGTCGTAAGAAAAAATCCACCACCGAAAAATCAAACGCCAAATGAAGCACCGCTTTTGGGTTCGCGGGCTACTGTTTGCCCTCCTCTTTCCCTGGCTTTGTTCGAGTTGTTCGCTCACGGACAAGGTGCCGGCCGGCGAACAACTCTACACGGGCATCGGAACTGTGAATTATACATTCGACGAGCCGCTTTCGCATCGCCGCACTTCCTCGGACGGCGACAGCGCAGGCGTGATCACGTCGATCGCCAATGCGGTCGATGCGGTGGAACGCGCCATGAAAGGCGGAGGGCAAGCCGCGCCGTCACTCGAAGAGCTGAGACGCCGAGAGTGGGACTCACTCACACCGCCACAACGTGCGCGACTCGTCGCACAAGAGAAGAACGAGCGGGCGAACCAGGCGAGCACCAAAGCGGAAATCGACGCCGTGCTGGCCTATGCCCCCAACGGCGCCCTGTTCGGCTCCACAAAATATACCACCCCTTGGAAATTTGGACTTTGGACCTACAATCATTTTGTCGACTCCAACAGCCTATTGGGCAAATGGTTCTTCAACACGTTTGGCGAAGCCCCCATCCTCATCTCGAACGTGGCGCCGCAAACGCGCGCCAAAGTGGCTACCGGTGTACTGCGCAACCATGGTTATCTTCGAGGGAAGGTGGATTATCGTGTGGTGACGGGACGAAATCCCAAAAAAGCGAAGATCGACTATGACATCACTCCCGGACACCTCTTTTTTCTCGACTCCGTAGCTTACAAAGGCTTCGACGCCACAGCCGATTCGCTCCTGTCGCGCACCCGCAAGCACCGCCTGTTGCGGAGCGGCGAGGCTTTCAGCACCTCGGCGCTGGTGGCAGAACAGGCGCGCATCGAAGCACTCATGCGCAACAACGGCTACTATTACTTCTCGCCGACCTACACCACCTTCTTTGCCGACACGGTGGCGCACCCCGGTTACGTGCAATTGCAGGTGCGTCCGGCGGCGCAGCGCCCTGCCGTCGCACAGCGACCGTGGTACATCGGCCACGTCTATGTGACCATCCGCGATGAAAACGAAAGCAACATCACCGGACGGCTCGACCGTCCGGGCTACACTTATTTCTTCCCGGGCACACAAATACCTTTGCAGCCCGGCGTGTGGCGACGTTCCATACAACACATGGAAGGGGAGCGCTTTGCTGCGTGGGCGCAAAAGGCCACGGTCGAACATCTCTACGGCTTGGGCATTTTTTCGGCCATGGATGTCAACTATGCTCCGCGCGATTCGTCGTTCAATTGCGACACGCTCGACGTACATGTCTCTGCCACGTTGGCCAAACCCTATGATGCATCGCTCGAAATGAGTGGCACCTACAAATCGAACGAGCAAATCGGCCCGGGGTTGAGTTACGAACTCTCCAAACACAATGCTTTCCGCGGTGCAGAGACCGTGGCTTGGAAGCTTTTCGGCAGTTACGAGTGGCAATTGGGAGCATCATCGTCTGCCCTCAATAGTTATGAGTTGGGCTCCCAACTCAGTTTCAAATTCCCCCGGCTGATCATGCCGTGGTTCAATCCCACGGCCATGGGGCGCCGCTATCGTCGCCGAATCGCCATCGCGCTGACGCGCGCCAAGCTGCTTGGACAACCGCTTCCGCTACAACTCTACGACTACACGCCCGTCAACGGAACCACCACGCTGGCGCTGAGTGGCAACTGGCGCAACCGATCCGGGTTCTTCACCTTTGTCACGGTGGGAGGTAACCTCAATTATAAATGGTATACCAATCCGCGCAAGCGCCACGAGCTGAATCTTTTCAATCTGGAGTACAACAGTGTGATTCGCACCACGGCTGCATTCGATTCCATCACGCGAGCCAACCCCGCGCTCTACATTTCCATGCGGGATCAGCTCGTTCCGTCGATCAGTTACATCTTCACGTCCACCTCGCCCGCAACCGACCGCCATCCGTATTGGGTGCAATTCCTATTGAAGGAGGCGGGCAACGTGACCTCGGGACTTTATGCCTTGACCGGGCGGAGCTTTTCGGAGACGGGGAAGCATTTGTTGCGTTCTCCCTTCTCCCAATTCGTAAAAGCCACGGCCGAAGGGCATTACACACGCGTCTTCTCGCCCCGATTGAGTCTGGCCATGCGCGCTTTTGCCGGTGTGGTCTACGCTTATGGCAACAGCACGCAGGCACCTTATGGCGAACAATTCTTTGTGGGGGGCGCCAATTCGGTGCGTGGCTTCGCGGTTCGTACCATCGGCCCCGGCGGTTACCACACCCAACGTACGAAATATTCGTACATTGACCAGACGGGCGACGTGAAGTTTGAAGCCAATGCAGAGCTGCGCACCCGCCTATTCGGTCAACTCAACGGAGCGCTCTTTCTCGACGCCGGCAATGTTTGGCTCATTCGCCCCGACGCCAAGCGACCCGAATCGGGTTTCACGCTGCGCAACCTCAAGCGCATAGCCGTAGGCACGGGAGTGGGCTTGCGCTACGACCTCAGTTTCCTCGTCATCCGTGTCGATCTCGGTGTGGGACTTCACGCCCCCTACGACACCGGCCGGCAAGGTTTCTACAATATCAACCGCTTCAAGGAGTCGCTGGTGCTGCATTTCGCCATCGGCTACCCGTTCTGATGCCGCAAACTGCCGCTCCCACTCTCAAAAGCGCGCACACAAGGGAGAACGATTCCCACGTTCTCCGCGTCTGGCTTGTGGGATTTCGAGCAATTGCTTAACTTTGAGCCGACAAGCCCGACACTTGCCCACATCAACAACAACTTCACAACATATACCATCATGAATGCTATTCGTTTAGAACTTGACAACGCCACGTCGTTCCTCGTGAACGGCGAGTTGGACGAAGTAAATGCCAATGTGCCCGCCGCACAAAAAGCACTCGAGGCACAAACCTGCCCGGGCAACGACTTCCTCGGCTGGATGCACCTTCCTTCTTCCATTACCCCCGAATTCCTCAGCGAAATCAAAGCCTGCGCCGCCACTCTGCGTGAGCACTGCGACACGATTGTCGTTGCAGGTATCGGCGGTTCCTACCTCGGAGCGCGCGCAGTGATTGAGGCACTCGGCAACCAGTTCGAATGGCTCACCAACGACGGCACCAATCCCGTTATCCTCTTTGCCGGCAACAACATCGGCGAAGACTATCTCTTCGAACTTTGCGAATACCTCCGCCACCGCAAATTCGGTGTGATCAACATTTCCAAGAGCGGCACCACCACGGAAACCGCACTGGCCTTCCGTCTCCTCAAGAAACAGTGTGAGGAACAGCGCGGCAAAGAGACTGCACGCAAGGTGATCGTGGCGGTGACCGACGCCAAGAAGGGCGCGGCGCGCACCACGGCCGACAAAGAGGGCTACACCTCTTTCATCATCCCCGACAACGTCGGTGGCCGTTTCTCCGTCCTCACCCCCGTCGGTCTCCTCCCCATCGCCTGCGCCGGCTTCGACATCGACGCCCTCGTCAAGGGTGCCGCCGACATGGAGCGCGAATGCAGCAGCGACGACAACATCGCCACGCAATATGCCGCCGTGCGCAACGCCCTCTACCGCGCCGGCAAGAAGATCGAGATCCTCGTCAACTTCCAGCCCAAACTCCACTACATGAACGAGTGGTGGAAGCAACTCTACGGAGAAAGCGAAGGCAAGGACGGTGTGGGCATTTTCCCCGCTGCAGTCGATTTCACCACAGACCTCCACTCCATGGGACAATGGATCCAAGAAGGCGAACGCACCATCTTCGAAACCGTTGTTTCGGTCGAAGAAGCCAATCACACGCTTCACTTCCCCGCTGATGAGGAGAACCTCGATGGACTCAACTTCCTGGCCGGAAAGCGCGTGGACGAAGTCAACAAAATGGCAGAACTCGGAACGCGCCTCGCGCATGTCGACGGCGGTGTGCCCAACTTGCGTATCGTGCTTCCCCAACTCAACGAGTATTACCTCGGTCAACTCATCTATTTCTTCGAACGCGCCTGCGGTGTGAGTGGTTTGCTTCTCGATGTCAACCCGTTCAACCAACCCGGTGTCGAAGCTTACAAGAAGAATATGTTTGCGCTGCTCGGCAAACCCGGTTACGAAGCCGAAACCGAAGCGCTCAAAGCGCGCCTTGCCGAATAATCTACGGACAAACTCGTTTCTTTCCCCCTTTCCCCGCCCGCTGCAGAGCGGGTGGGGATTGTTTTTTCAATGCAATCGCCATGACGCAACAACACTACGCGGCGGCCGTTACCCGATATTGGGAGCAACACCCCGATTGGCAGCGTGAAGCCGTCGCCGCCGGCCACGATCTCCACATCCTGCCCGTCCAGGCCGCCCTTTTCGACATGGACGGCGTGCTTTTCGACTCCATGCCCGGCCATGCCAAAGCTTGGACACAGGTTTGTCGTGAGGCCGGACTTGAGGTGAGTCCCGAAGAAGTCTATCTCAATGAGGGGCGCACCGCGTTTAGCACCATCGGGCTCTTCACGCGCCGCGCCTGGAACCGCGACACCAATCCCGAAGAAGTCGAACGCCTCTACGCGCGAAAGTGCGAACTCTTCAACTCGTATCCCGAGGCACCCCGCATGCCGGGAGCGCAAGAACTGCTCCGACAAGTCATTACCGATCGGTTGACCACGGTAGTCGTTACGGGAAGCGGCCAAGCCAGTTTGCTCGAACGGCTTACGCATAATTATCCCGGCGTGTTCGATCCGCAAAGATTGGTCTCCTCGCGCGACGTGAAGCACGGCAAACCTCATCCGGAACCCTATCTTATGGGGCTCTCCAAAGGAGGTGATCTTCGACCCTGGCAAGCCTTCGTTGTCGAAAACGCCCCGTTGGGTGTGCGCGCAGCCGTAGCGGCCGGCATTTTTACGGTGGCCGTCAATACGGGACCGCTTGATCCCGCCGCCCTGTCTGCCGAAGTAGCTGCTTTGGTCTTCCCTTCAATGACTGCACTCGCCGAAGCTTGGCCGGAACTTCGGAACACTTTTGGGCTGCATTGACCGCAGTCATCTCTTATTCTCACCTTGAACTTACCATGTCTCTACAAGCTCACATCGCCCTCACGCTGTTGCGCGGACTCACACAGGCACAATGTGTAGAACTTTTGCGTCGAGTCGACGAGCCGCAGTGTCTTTTCGATGACACTGTGGCTGTGCTCGATTCGCTCGACGAACTTGCGCCTACGGCGCGCCCTCGTTTGCAGCGCCTCTTTGCCGAACATGGCGAAGAAGCCCTCCGCCGAGCGGCCGATGAACTCGACTTTTGTCATCGTCACAGCATACGCCCACTGGCACTTGGCACCGCTGACTATCCGCATCGCCTGGCGCAATGTCCGGATGCTCCCGCTGTGTTGTATTATCGCGGCACAGCGGATCTCGACGCGCGACATGTGGTGGCGGTGGTGGGGACACGCCGCATCACGCCTTATGGCAAGGCGCACTGCGAACGCTTTTGTGCTGAATTGGCGGCAGCACTTCCTGACGCGCTCGTCGTGAGCGGTCTGGCCTACGGGGTCGACATCCATGCCCATCGTGCAGCACTCGACCACCACCTGGACACGGTTGGGGTCTTGGCGCATGGCTTAGATTCGATCTATCCGCCCATGCATCGCGACACTGCGAGACAAATGCTGGCGCACGGAGGTTTGCTCACGGAGTATATGGCCGGTGTGCGCCCCTTCGCCGGAAATTTCGTGCGCCGCAATCGCATTGTGGCCGGTTTGGCAGATGTTACCCTTGTTGTCGAGAGTGCAGAAAAAGGTGGGGCGCTGATCACTGCTCACCTTGCAGCCGATTACAATCGCACGGTCTGCGCTTTTCCCGGTCGCACCGACGATGAATTCAGCCGAGGGTGCTTACACCTCATTCGCGACCGCCGCGCAGAACTCATCACAGATGCCGCCGATCTGATGGGATTGATGAATTGGGAAACGAAAAGCGAGACGCCGAATGTCCAATTGGAACTCTTCGACGGAGATTCCCCTGAGCAGAGTTCGCTCATCCGGGCTTTGCGCGCTGCGGGTAGCGAGGGCGAAACTGCCGAGCGACTTTGCATCATCACGAATCTTCCGCTTAGCCAGGTTAACGCTACGCTTTTTGACTTGCAAATGTCGAGCATCGTCACCTTGCTCGCCGGCGGGAGATACCGCTTACGCATCAAACCGCGCTAATTCGCGCCGAGAAAGGGGATCAAACCGCGCGCAACAGGAAGTTGCACATTGTTTCCCCACTTTTTGTTCCGATCCTTATTATATTTTATTGCTGTCCGGTAAACTTCAAATATACAATTTGTTCAGCGTTTTTCTTCTTTTCAGACCCGCATCACTCCAAATGTCGGATGACCCCGATTTGTTGCACTTCGATGTTGAAAGCACAAACCCGTGGCCAATTCGCGAGAACCTGCGCACTTTCCTCACTTTCCTGCCGTCTTTCCTCGCGCGCGTGCGCATCCGCTGTTTTCTAAAAACAGCCTTCACCTCTTCACCTTTTCCTCGTAATCTGCTGATGCTGAGTGAGTTGTGGGTGAAGGCTTCGTTTTTCCTTGTTTTCAGACAACTTCCTGATCTATAGTGAATTAGGGGTGAATGCTTCACCTCTCCTTTTCCTTCACCCTTTGTTTATTGGGTTCTTCTCCTCCCCGATCTTTCCATCCCGTCCCCGCCTTCGTTTCGAGCAGTGGTCGCTTAGTCACTTCGTTTCGCATGAAATGTGCATAGTGAATAAACTCCCAAAACCTTCGGTGAAGGCAAGGGTGAAGGAAAAATAGGGGTGAAGACTTCACGTTTAACTTATTTACGCACAACGTTTTAAGTGCGAAGGTGAAGAGGTGAACACAAAAGTCGAAAATCGCCGGATGCGCGCGTGTATAGCCCGCGCGAGATATGGCGGAATGTACATGGGCTGAAGAAGCAGTCTTGTATATTGATGCGCTTCCTATGTTAACCAAAATAGTTGTGGGGTTTTGTGAGAAAGCAGACGGCTTTCGTACATTTGGCGGTGATAATTCAAAGATACAAGTTATTCAGCGGTTTCCTTCCTTTTAGAAGGTCATCACTCCAAATGTCGGATGAACCTAATATTTCACGTGAACTGATTATTATCCAATGCGCGTTCTATCCGATCTAGCCACTCGTTGAAGCGAGGTGCTTTTTTTCTGATATCATCAATACGTAGTTTTTCGAAAATGTAACTACTGCAAATGACTTTTTTGTAAGTTGGAATAATACTAATTAATCGCTTTGAAGGGGCAGTATCACACCCGCCATTAATATTTTCAGGATTAGGATATTTTCTTATGATATCTTCAATCTGCTTTTTTTGCGAGTCGCTTTTTGTGATGCTATCAAATTTTTCAGCGTCGATAAACATAAGCGCTTCAAACTCATGCAATTGTATATAAGGAAGAAAGTGATTAGAAGCGATGATTTTTTTTATTTCCTTAGATATTCCTTCTTCAATGCTATAGACTTTGTTTTTGTCTGTGCTATAATTGGGGAAATTGTTTGGTAGGCGAAAAAAAATCTATAAGTGTTGTTATTAGGACATTTCTATTAGATGATACTATTCTGCTAATTTCATTTTTTAGATGCTCGAAATTTACAACACCACCTTTACAGTTCTTTTTTTTGTTGGTTGTAATTTTTTGAGCGTTCATGAAGGTTGCGTACGTGTTACCTCTTTTCTGCTCAAGGTATGGAATTATTTTCTTCGTTATAAATTCAACCTCTGTATCCCCTTCAACGATAAAGACTAACCTATTATTCATTGTATCTCCCTTTAGAAATTTGCGCCAAATACATTTTTCTCCCAGATTTCCCCTAAACTGTAGTCTTCTAACCAGCTTGAAAGCTCTTCTTTTTTTAGACGATTGAAAATTGTTGAATTATTATAGTGATTTATGCAAATGATATCGTTTGCGTCGAATTGATCCAAAAGCGTTGTAGACTGAGTCGATACAATAATCTGAGATTTATGCGATGCTATTTTAATCAGTTCTGCTAGTTTGTTAATTGCCATAGGGTGTAGGCCTAGTTCTGGTTCATCAATAATAATGGTGCCAGGTGGATTGGGTTGTAGAAGCAAGGTTGCTAAGCATATAAATCGCAATGTTCCATCAGATAATTGATAGCTATTAAAGTAGGTGTCGTACATTCCTGCCTGCTTCCATTGTAGTTGGATTAAATTACAATTTAAACGATCTGGTTCTAGATAAAAGCCTTGAAAAAATGGCGATATGGATGATACGATTTGCTCTATCTGTAGAAATGATTTGTTTTCCGTTTCTTTTAGCATGTAGAGGAATGCAGCGATGTTTCCCCCATCACGGCGTAGTACATGATTATCGTCTATGCGGTTTTTTCCTTTGATGGATGCTCGTTCACTTGTATCATGAAAGTGGTAGACCTCGAAATCTTTTAATAGCTGGTTGACCCAATAAGCTTGACTATGTTTGAAATTCTTGAAATTTGACTCTTTAACATTCTTTTCGTAGGTGTTAAGGTGCCAAACATTGTTGAAAAAGGCTGTCCCCAAACTTTGAATTAGTAAGGTGTCTTGTGCTTCTATAAGCCTAAAGTCGAAACGGTTGTGGGGTGGGTTACCGTTCTCGGCAAAATACATATCAATCTCAATTTTCTCTGTGACTTTTTTGCCCATATAAAAGAATGAATCTGAGCCACCTTTTACGGCGATGTATTCTTGTAGGTTTTTCTCGTATAGGTTTCTTATTAGAGAGAAAATAGAGATGAAATTGGTTTTTCCAGCACCATTGGCGCCAATAAGTAAATTGATCGGGGTAAGTTGAACCTTTTGGTCTTTTATGGACTTATAACCTTTTATGTGGAGCTCTCTTATCATGAAGCGAGTGATTAACTAGTTTGTATTTTGGAAGTATTCTCTTCTACACAAAAGAGTGGGTTAAACGACTAGAGATATTTCTGTCTGGATAATAAAGACGAATTGCCTTTCTATATGTCGTGATGGCTACAAAGTTACTGATAAATCTTGATTCTCAAGGCATTTTTGATGTAATGTAAGTTGTATAGTCTGAGAAAATTTGGGCTTAATGGTCAAATGTACTCCTGAAAGGGGGCATAATGCTCTCTTTTTCATACCTTTGGAGGGGCTTATAATGCTATAATGGAATATCATCGTAAAAAAGTGCCAGAAATGCGGTTCTCATGCTGTAATCCGCAAAGGAGTTAAACGTGGTGCCTCGTATTGGTATTGCAAGAGTTGTCAATGCTATTTTAGTGCTCGTGAAAAGCCTAATAATGCTGCCATTGTTGATTTCTATTTACAAGGGCGCAGTACATTGCTTGAAACAGCTCAAGAACATGGTATTTCTGTTTCTACCCTACAACGATATCTCAAAAACGTACCCCAAAGTCAGGATGTTTCTTGCAGAATTCCCTCCATTGCTA